>Ga0209319_1000264_pt1 | contig 80469 bp, 110 predicted proteins | sample RifGroE2_FD_184000 | JGI IMG/M metagenome (GOLD analysis project Ga0209319, IMG submission 184000) | Groundwater microbial communities from Rifle, Colorado - Groundwater E2 (SPAdes) (version 2) | ecosystem: Environmental > Aquatic > Deep subsurface > Groundwater | place: Rifle, Colorado, United... | reverse complement strand
AAAAACCGCCGAAGCGGTTAGTATTATCAATTATTTTGATATTTCTCTATTTTTTTCGCCATTTCCTGGTATTCTTGAAAGAACAAGGCGTAAGTTTCCGGATCGGCTAAAACTTCTTGATCAATTTCTTTTAGTCTAAGAGAAATTTTCCTAACTTCTTCTTCTGTTGCACTATCCATGATTCCGTAGATTTCTTCGGCATAATGTATTGCTGCCCAAATTACTAAGTTGGCCTTTTTTATTCTGCTGGCAATCTTATTAATTTCTCGTCTAGTCATTATTCTCAATCTCCTTCTCAATTAAACTTCTAATATACTTGCTCACGTCCATACCACTTTTAGCAGCCAGACCCTGAACTGTTAACCACTCCTGATCCGTAAACTTAATTGAGTGATTACGGCGAATTAGTTCTTCCGTCAAAGGCTTGCGGCCTGAGTTAGACCGCTTGCCTCCATGTTTATTTGTCATATGTTTAGCCTCCTATTTGGTACATTAACTCTGATACATCTTTTATAGTTGCGCTGTTAAGGTCGTGTGTGGTTGATACATAAACTATATACATCCCGTCATCGTCTTTGTAGCGCTCGGAAAGTCCTCTTAACCTGCACTGCATCCCGTACCTGTCGAAGTCCGTTCCGTGCTTCATTAGGGAGGGTATATCACATATTACAATTGACCGTTTGCCGTTATAGTTGTCATAGTAGATACTCTGATTGTCCTGGTCATCTGCCTCATTGACGATTATGTGTAGTGTTTGCAAGCAACTCCAGCGACTAGACGCCTCATTCTTGCTGAACTCAACATCCATCTTATCTTGGATTAGTTGAGCTAACCAACTAGTATCTTCAAGTTTTCTAGGTGTATTAGATATTCTAACTTTTTTCATTATTCTCAATCTCCTTTTTAATAAAATCCCTCACATATTCGCTGGCAGTCATATTATTTTTATCAGCGAGGGCTTGGAGGTTTTGCCATTCTGCATCCGACATCTTAATACTTCTGTTAGTTCTTACCCCTTCCGGGGCTTTGCGGCCTGAGTTAGACCGCTTGCCTCCGCGTGGTGACATTGTATCAACTCCTTATCTTATAACCGCTAGCTCTTTGCCATATGTTCCTTCTACTACACTGCCGCCCACCAAACATAGCCTGATAAATCTAGCATGTGCACGATTGATTACAGTTGATACTTCGCCTTTACCGACAACCTGATTACCTTTTTCGACGTTTTCAATCTTGACCTTTTCTATCATTGTTTTCATTTTACGCTCCTCCTTTGATTTCGTCAGTACGATTTCTATAATTGAATTATAGTATGATGAATTGATAACGTCAATACAATTTCAAATAAAAAGAGGTGATTTTTATTAAAAAGTTTTTTCAGTCTACGGCTTTGGTTCCTCGAAATAATCAGCCCGATTTCATCGACGCAGAATGGTACGAAACGGAGCAAAAACAGCGTTTTAATTTCCGCGACCACTACCAGATCGTTGCACCTGAGCATAAAGTTATCCGTATCCGTCCTGACACATCGGCCCGGAACTGGCACACTGAGGATATAGCTAAATCAATCACAGATGCTTTCAAAATACCTTTGGATCGCTTCTATTTTGAGGACGGCTGGAAACTTCGCTACAGAGCACCTGACCGGGCAACGTGGGAGATCGATTATACTGCCGAAAGTATTGATTTTCTCCTGGCAGTGCCGGGGGATCGTGTCGATAGCTGGATTCGTCGGCTGTCCGGCATTTGGGATAAGTCAACTATCACGGTAGATGAAGGATACAGCGAGGAATGGGACAAAGAAACGACCGTTATCTATGAACTGGTGCTAAGAAAGCATGATATGTATTCGCTCCTGACCGACAGCAAAAACAACCTACCTTTGCCGTCCCTGCTCCAAGCCGTAAAATCTCTCGAGGCAGGCGACAAGGCAAAAGTTTTTGTATTTTTCGATCCTGTTGGCCGCCTGGACTGGAACGCGACATACCAGGAAGCCTGGGAAATACTGCGTAACGGACGGCAACCGATAAAGCGCAACGGTGATGCTCGAGCGTATTTTAGGTTGGGCCTGACGTGCGCCGGGCAGTTCATGCAAGAGACTATGCTGAGTGTAGCTGACATGATCAAGTCCGACAAGCAGGAGAATCGGTACGCCAAGAAAGAAGTAGATCCCGAAGCCGGTTTGTTTGCTATCGAAAACTTAACATCGGCCACAAAGCGCAAAGGCGGCATGGGGGCCATGAGAACATACCTCTGGATAGTCGCCCAGTCTGACGATAGGGGAAGGCGGGAATCGACGGCCAGGACGTTGGCAGGGGCTTTTGCTGACCTTGCCAGTGATAATGAATTTGAGGCCCGGGAGGTAAAAAATAAGAAGAAAAAGGCCGCTGCTATCAAGGCCATAACCACTAAGCGCCTGCCGAAGCTGAAATTTAACCATAGCATTCTATCGACCGCAGAGGCTGGGAAGCTTATACAGATCCCAGGCCGGGAACTGCAGGAGGATTACCCGCAAGTTAACGGGATTAAGCTCCAGGAGGTCACCTTGCCGGCCGAATTATTTGGTACTGTTGGCATTCCTTTGGGCAGGGTAACAGACCGGGGTGTTACGCGTGAGGCTAAACTGCCTATCAGCGACCCAGATATTGAGTGCAAAACAGAGATTGACTACGGAAATATGGGATGCGGGAAAACAGGGAGGGGGATTGTGCTTGCTGTCGAAGGTGTTAAAAATAACAGAACGGTATTCCTTTTCGACATGGCCGATGGTGATGCTATTAACTCAGTCAGAGACGCTTTACCGGCTGATATGCCAGATCACAAAATTCTTGACTTAGATTTTGGAAATAAACACTGGCCTATCCCTTTAACCTTGACTGACGTTGCTTTGCGCGGGATGCAGGCGGGGGAGGACGAACTTGCCGCGCTGGATGCAGCAGAGCGAATGACCGACTACATATATACCTTTATCAACCAGTTAGCTTCTAGCGAATTTTCCGACCGGATGGAATACTTCTTATCTCCGGTGGGCAAGGGTGTACTCACAGACCCTAAGCGGGGACTGCTGGATGTGGTGCTGGCTTTGTCCTCACCGGTTTACCGAGAGGAACTATTACAAGACCCGGTTATCCAGTCTCAGTCGGAAGTCGTTGACGTACTCCGGGAGCTGCAAGCCAAGGCTATTAAAGGCACCGACAAAAGCCTGGTACAGCCTATATTAGACAGGTTGAATCTACTTGCCGGGAAAAGGACGCTTGCTAATATTTTTCTGCAGTCGGAGAAGTTACGTCCGGACGGCAAGCCTGCGCTTGATTTTCGGCAAATGATGGATGAAGGCGGGTACTTTGTCGGGCTCCGCATCCCCAAGGCCGAACTAGGCAAAGACGGGGTTAACCGGGTAGCATCATTTTTGATGGCTAAAATATGGCTTGCTACTCTTAGCCGGTTGGATACTCCCCAACAAAAGCGCAGGCCGTTCTATACCATCATTGACGAGCCTCATAATTGCCTGGAGGGAACCGGGCCACTCCTGGACGGGGAAATAGGAGTGGAGGCCCGGAAGTATCGGAATAAGATGATCTTTCTTGCCCACTCAGCCGAACAGTTTGGTAAATACAAAGCCGGGATTTATGCCGGTGGGCCGTTCTTTAACTTTTTCAAAACGGAACTGCAGAAAACTTTTACTGACCATGCGGAGAAACTTAACCCGCTGGAAGCCAAAAAACTATATGAGCAACTACCCAAGCGTTGGGTTGCTGCTTGCAAGATGGAGCTGCCAGGGGCTGATTCGCTACCTGCTTTTATCTGTCACATGACAGCACCGCCTAAACAAGTTAAGGATCGGAGTTATCGACGGTCTGAATGTTCGAAAATGTTTGGGCGGCATTGGAAAGAAGTGACTGAGTATATACAAAACAAAAGACGGATCACACTACAGGATGAGGCTTGGCGGGAGGAAAGGCAAGCAGAGGTCAAGGAGTCACGGAAGAAAAAATAATAGTCGCCACCCGTCGTCAATAGTCGTAAGTAAAAAAAATAAATACAATAAAAATAGGTCGATGGTTATTTCGACCTATTTTTATTGGTAAACAATTGATATGTATACCTAAACGATATATAATTTATTTGAGGTGAAATACATTGAAACGTCGGAGTATTTTTATGGACGACGAAAGGTATGAGAAATTAAAGGAAGAAGCTGGAAAACAGAAATTAAAAGTATCTGAGTTAGTACGAAGAATTATTGATGAATGGCTAAAGAAAAGGAGGTAATAATAAATGAACCCAAAAAACATTGATGAAGCCATTGAGAATTTATTAATTTTTATGAACTTATCTGATATTAAGCCTATTCATGGCAGCAAATCGCAAAAAATAGAGGTAAATGCCTGGGATGGGGCCGAACCAATGCTGTACCTTGATACATTTTTAAAAAATGATATAGTTAATGACAATTCCCTAGTTTTTATGGACGTATTGCCGTCTGATCTCAATTGTCATTTTGACCAAAAGCTAATTGTTAACTCATTAGATAACGAGGATGATTTTTCATTAATAAGGTATAGAACAGCAAACCCTAAAAAGGTACGTGGACTAATCAATAGATATTGTCCGATAATGGTAGAAATGTATGTCGGTTATGTAAATATCAATAAATCTAATATTTTAACGGCTAAAAGTATTTTTGGATTTGTACCAGATAAAAATATAAAACCAAAAGAAGCAGGCTATGGGTTTCAAAATCCTGGTTACTGGATTTGCTTAACTACTGACAAGCATTTAAACCAAGATAATATTTTAAAGGATTCTAATATGATAAGAGCGTCTTTGGGTTGGCAATTTTCTAGGTATTACAATTGGACGGTTTATCTATCTTTTGAGGGATGGTCTGGTTTATCTTTTAGAACAGATCCAATTGGTGCGCGTGAAATTTTTAGACTTAGAGATATACCAGAAGGCAAGAAAAGAAGAACAGCGCTAAAACATTGGGTATGCGAACATTATCGCAAAAACCGCAGTATTAGCGAAGTAGAGAAAGTAAAAGTCATTAAACATCTCCGAGGAGCAAATGAATTTACTTGGAATGGTTTAAAGTGCAAGATAATGCCCTCTCAATATGATCTTGATCTAATAGATAAACTAAAAGCTTAAATTGATTTCACAGGTATTTCACAAAATATAAACTTTTTCATTAGATTTTATGAAAAAAATAATACTAATAATTTTAAAAAACCCGCTATATCTAGGTTTGTGATTGATATGATAATATATGATAAACTAATTGCTCGACTCGAAATCGAGTAGACGTTAACAGCGTCTCCAGGGTTCGAATCCCTGTCTCTCCGCCACCTAGAGGCCACTTTACTTAACTAAAGTAAGGTGGCTTTTTCACTGTAATTTCACATTCATTTCACATTATTTTTAGGTTGTGAAATGGGTAAAAAAATAAGGGCTTATTCGCCCCATATAGCTTGGTCTATTATATTTGCTATTTCCTCCTGTACCGATCGCTCAATGTGGCCATAAAAATCATTTGTGATTGTTATGGTGCTATGTCCCAGTCGGTCACTTGCTCCTTTCATAGGGGCATTCCTGGATAACATTAATGAGGCATTCGAGTGCCTGAGATCATGGAATCGAATAACCGGTAGTTCATACTTTTCCATCCGCAAACTGAATGCCCTGGATACATGAGACGGATTAAATGGCTTTCCATCCGGCCAGGTACAAACAAAATCCGAAACATGATACATTTTTCCATGTTGCAGTCGCATTTCCTTTTGCTTTCTTCGGTGGTCTTTAAGTGCTCTCATCATTCTATCCGTGACAACTATATCCCTGGTAGATGAATCAGTTTTAGTCTTTTCTCTTAATTCAGGCTTGCCATTATTCATAATGTAGTTGTTGCGAATCTTGATAACTTTATGATCAAAATCTATGTTTGACCACTGCAGGCCCAGCACTTCACCGCGACGAGCACCTAAAACAACTGACAAATATACCGGTAGGTACATACTATCATCTTCAAATCTGACTAGCATTTCCCTTATCTGATCTACAGACAAGAAGCCAGCCTCAAATTTTTCCTTTGCTGGTGGCTTAACCAGCTTGGCAGGGTTTTTAAAAATAGTTTCTTCCATGTACGCATCTTCCAACGCCTTAGATAATACACGGTGAACATATTGAATAGATGTGCCTGAAAGTGCTTTAAAATTTCTCTTTTCTCCATCCACCTTAATATCCCGTTCTTGCTGTAACTGAGAGTATAATTTTCTAATGTGCGTAGCCTTTAAGTCCTGCAGTCGGATACCGCCGATATAAGGGTTGATGTGACACCTTATATTTATCTCATAGCCGTTGTATGTGGTGGGTGAAATACCTTGCTTTTTATCTTCTAGCCAGTCATTGAGGTACTGAAACATAAACATTTTTTGCGGATCAATATAGGTTCCGTGATTAAGGCTAACAGTTTGTTCAGCTAGAAACGCATCGGCATCCTTCCTTTTCTTAAACCCGCCCTTATACTTCTGTGCCCTCTTACCCTCTCCGTCAAGTGGGGCATCGTATCTTACTTCGTAGAATTTCTTTTTCTCGTTATATTTTACCGTGCCCATTATCAAACCCCCTATTACAGAAGGATTGACTTTTCGCCTGCTATTGCTTAAAATGAAAAGCAAAGCTGGCAGAAATTAAACCTTCTGCTTAGATTTAAAAGCCACCCTAACCGGCCAAAGTTAAGGGGTGGCTTTCGGCTTTAGTTGACAGTAATTTTATACTGCCAAGCAGGTAATTGCAATGTGGAATAAAATTATACCCGGCATGGGGCGGGATTATTTCACGTGGAATAATTGAGCGCTTAAAATAGTTATTACAACACTTATCATAGCCAGCATTAAATATAATTTTGTATCCCCAGCGTTTTTCATAAGTACGGAGTAAGTGGCTAATATAATAAATAAGCTATTTAGAATAATTCCAAATAGCGTTACGGTAACCAAGGCATCACCGCCAATTATTAAATAATCTATAAAGCAATATCAAAACACTCAACCAATAATTCTTTTAAATTTCTCAGATCATCATGGAATTTATGTATATTCTGCTTTCACCATGACCCTTGGGTGCGGTTTCGCAGTTAAAGTTAGCGGCCAGCATTTTAGACCTCTCCAGAGGTAGTTTAGTTAGTATATGCTTGCCTTTATTACTATCAAAATTAAAGCGCACAATCCAGCTTAATGCATTTTTTATAAAAATACCGAAGTAAGCGGTTGTATCTCTGTAATTAACCTCTGACAAATCTTTGCCAGCTTCAGCCAATATTTCTTTAACAATACTAAATCCGCTCAATTCTTCCTCGGTTGTAATAATCTCCTTCTTGGGCTTATGTGTGCAGTTGTCTTCGGGTTGACTCTCCTCAGATTTAACTTCTTCTGCATCCCCACCCTGCTGCAGTAAACCCTGACTGACAATATCCAGAACTGCATTAGATATAGCCTTTTTCACAATAGGCCTAAACCTGTCCACAACATTGGCAGTTATGCGGGTATCACTAAAATCCTTAATCAAATACCTAACAAAATCATCGGATGGATTCCTGAATAATTCTCTTAATTTACTGTTAAGTGTTGAGGTATAAATAATATCCTCGGCATACTTAAGGAGTTCATCTTTTTCAAAAGATTCTTTCCTAAATTTAGATAAAACTTCAATATCATTATCTGATAAATTAGTTATATCTAACTGAATAAACGGATCTTCATCCATCATATTATTAGATTTAAGATCAGTAAAAAATTTATACTGCATGCCATTAGTAAGTACGGCTAACTTAACATTGGGGGTAGTATTAAAATATCTAGAAAGCTGTGCGTCATGGTTTTCAAGATTTTCATTTACCGTCTTGGCTTCAATAAACATAATAGGCATGTCATCTTTAAAAATAGCATAGTCTACCTTTTCGCCCTTTTTCTTTCCAAAATCAGCATCATATTCTGATTTTACTTCTAGAGGATTAAACACATCAAATCCAAGCACCTGAAGAAACGGGATTATTAAAGCCTGTTTAGTCATTTCTTCATTTGTGATATGCTTCTTGCGTTCTATAACTTGAACTGATAACTTCTGAATATTTTCTCTAAAGCTCAAAATAAAACCTCCTGTTCATAATTTAATATTATTTTGTCGAAACACCCCGAAAATACAAAATCACCCGTTATGGGTGCCTTTTACTTGATTTCTATTCTCGTTTTATTATGTCTCTCCACTTTAATTTTTCCCCTGCTGCCTTGCGCTTTCGTCTAAGATAACCTATCTTCAGGTTTATCACCCATGGCTCTACATCGAACCAATCAGCCAATAAATATATCTTGTCCATACCACACTCTTTATTAGCCTTCCAAAACTCTTTGTCGGGCATAAGTGTGCTTGTTGCCCAATCAAGTGCTTTTCTTTCATCCTGAGCCACTATAACACCCATTAAACTCCTGTCATGGTTGTCTATTTGCCAATACCCTCTACTATGGTATCTTATGTGTCCTGGACGAGGAGGGAAAAGTATATGTCCAATTTCTTCAGCAAATACGCATTTACATTCTCTGTTCTTATTTTTCAGCGACACATCGAGAGTAACGGTATTAATTGACGCATCCGCCATACCCAAAAAGGACGGATTTATTAATTTAAGATTATCCCAAATAATATTTATACCGAGTTGTTCTGCCAATAAAAAAAGATCGTCGAGTGTTATCGTAGCGCATCATTCCTTATTATTAAAAATTCCTGTACCCGGTAAACCGTTATTATGTGCAGCTGGATCTGAATACTTTACTGGCTTCGGTACGCCAAACTTTTCTATTGCCTTGGCCCAGGCTTTATGTAACCACTCTTTAGGTAGGTTATATTCAACCTCTAATGCGGCAGCTAAACTAAGAGCGTCGGGGAGAGTTGGGGCAGATAAAACCATTTCATCGTAGTTAGGCGGATCTTGTTTTTGGGGTTGATTTGGATTATCTGTTCTACCCAAAAGATAATCAGTAGTTACGCTATAGTAATCTGCTATGCGCGAAAGAGTTTCATAATCTGGTTGTCTGTTATTAGTTTCATACTGGGCATATGTGCTTCTTGACATAGAGAATATGCGTGATAACTCTTTTTGTGTTAACCCCTTATTATTTCTAAGCTTTGTAAGTCTTTCCCCTAACCGCATTAATCTCACCTCACTATTATTATAGTCTCAAAATGCAACATTTAAAGTATTTGTCACAAATCTCAACAAAAAGGCTTGACAGTCACGAAACGCAACATTATAATAAGTATTAGGAAGTCACAAAACGCAACATAATTTTTTAAGAAGGTGGTATCTATGAAAATAAAAGCTCGCGAATGGTTAATGGTTCTTAGGGGCGACTTAACACAGCAACAGGTTGCAGATATGGCAGGGATAAGCCGTTCTTACTATACAGGAATAGAAACAGGTCTTAGGAATGCCAGCGTTTCGGCAGCAAAGGCAATTGGTAAAGTTCTCGGATTTAAATGGACAAAATTTTTTGATGACGATTGTTGCGAAACGCACCAATCAACCGGAACCGAGGGACGTTAGGAGGTGAATCTGGTGCATTACGACGTTAAGACACTAGCCTCAAACGATCATACCGAGCTGGAATTTTTAGTATCCGGTTGGCTCAGGGAAGATCGTCCAGAGAGAATCATTAAATGCCAGTTCGTAGCTGATGGGGCTGAGTATACCTACTGTGTTCTGTTTATTTATATACCCCGCAACAAGCCGTTGCCGGGCGGGAAAAGCTTCAGAACGAAACTAAAAAGTTTCTTGTCATGCTTTGCGGGGTGGTAGGACAAGCAATAATAGTATGCCACGAAAGGAGGGAGAACATTGCTAAAGTGCAAATGCGGTTTTAAGGTACCGGACAGAGCTAAATTCTGCCCAGAGTGTGGCCGAATGATTCAACGCCCAGAACCAAAACCTGAGCCGAAGCCGGAAGCACAGGAACATAAGCCTCAAAATATATACACCGTCAAAACGGCAGCAAAAGAGTTTTTTCAGGGTGCTATAGGTGAGACAAAATTGCGTGAACTGATAAATAAAGGTGAAATACCTTGTTCACGCTTTGGCGTAAAAATACTGCTTCGCGAAGAGTCTCTTATTGCTTGGATGGCTGAGCAGGAGAAAAAATCTATAGCTACTGCAAAGCCTTTGCGCTTGGCTAGGTAGAAAGGAGGGACAAGCATTGCCAGATAACAAAGAGCTTTTCGACAAACTCCATTTTGTAATCATGCTCTGCGCTGAGGACTGGGCTAAGTGTAATACCGAACGCCCCAGGATTCACGCACTGGGCGAACTCCGGGGAGCAATTTCAGCTTGGTTCGTGGTAGCCAATCACTACGAGTTGCCGGGCAGGATGGAAATTTATGCTGAATACAAAAGTATGTCTTTTGTTCCGAGGAAGTAGCCGGTCGGCCTTGGCTGGGCGGGAACCCAGCGCAGAGGTGTTTGCGGTCAGCAAGCAAGTATTTGTTTTATAGGTATATTACACCATGAGGAAGGGGGTGTAGGAAATGTACAAAGCTGCACGAAACAAAGCTGGATTGAGCGCGGAAGCCGCATCATTCAGGATTCATATAGGCAGAAGGACACTGATCAACTATGAAGGCGGCAGTAGCACAATACCGCCTGAAGTGGTATTAAAAATGGCCGAGGAATACGAGCAGCCTAGCCTCTGTGCAAAACATTGCTCAAAAAACTGTCCAATTGGGCAAAAATTTGCTCAGGATGTCGAGGAGAAAGAGTTAGAAGTGGCCGTACTAAGGCTATTGAAAAATCACACGGATGTAAGGCTTATCCGCGACAGGCTTACTGAGATAGCAGAGGACGGGATTATTGACTCTGATGAAATGCCGGACTTTGAAAATATCATGGAGGAGCTGCTGGGGCTGGAAAGGTCTATCATGGCCATGAAGTTACTGGCCGCCAAGGTGCTACCGTTGGACAAGATGATTCAGCGGCAAAAAGAAAAAACCTCCAAGCGGGCAAACCGCATGGGGGCTGTAGAAAAATGTTAGGAATATTGTACCATGTCGCGTTGGTGTGGTCAAGGGAGGCGAAAGATTTGGCTTGTATTGACTGTAGGTTTTGCGTTACTCAGAAAGGCAACTTTAAGTACAAGTGCACTAAACACGGCCTAAATTTACAATCTGGAGCAGCTTATCCGTGTTACGCATTTGAGGTAAAGGAGGGCTGCAAAGATGAGTAAACTTGCAGACGCTCTTAATAAAATCCAGGACGGCTTAACTGAACTGGATGAGGTTATGAATGTTCTTGATACTGAAATTTGCGGTAACAGGAAGGTTATCAATGTCATGTCTCTCAGGGATTTGGAGCAGATCCCGGGAGAGTTGAAATGTGAGGCCAAGGGTGGATTCAAAGAGTATTCAAAGAAGTTTATGGGAACCGAGTTTGTATTTTGGGAGGGTTATTGGGTTATTGAAAGTTCCGAGGTGGCTTAATGAAGCGCCTTGTTGTCAAAAGAAAACTTAAAAGATGCTGCACGCATTGCGGCAAAAAGTTTTCTAAGGGGGATGTTTATTACAAGAAACGCGAAGTCTTTGTTGAAGAAGGATTAGTAATGGGGTTTGAATTCCTTGCTTGTCCGAAATGTAAGTATAAGCAAGAGCGGCGCAAGGAGCGTTGCAGCAGGTTTAAAACTAACTGTCCTCATCCAGATAAGTTTATAGACGAAAAATGGTGCTACATTCCTGGTGAGGCAGTCATGGAACCTGATTATAGCTACTGCACTTTATGTGGAAAGATTTTATAGTTTACGGAGCGGTGGCGGAATAGGTAAACGATATTTGGCAATGGGCCGCCAGGACAGGCTGAATCCCATAGCTTGCAGGGTGCAAATCCCTGCCCGCTCTGTATCAATTTTATATAAGGAGGAATCCTCATGGATAAAACTTTAGTTATTGGTCGTTTATTGGAACTGCCATCGCTTATCGAAGCAGCTGAGCAGGATGTTATAGAGATTCACGAAAATATGGTTTCAGCTAAAAACGCTTTAGTTGAGCTCGAAGCTAGGCTTATTTTAGGACAGTTGAGTACAAAGATTGACGGGAAAAATGCGGAGCAACGTCAGGCTCAGGTTCTCCAGGCTACGGAAGAGGAGAGAGTGGTTTTAGCTACTGATGAACGTGCGCTTAGTGTTGCTAGGGCAGCATTAAACAAATTACAGAACGAACTTAAGGCATACAGGGTTGTGGCTTCGTTAATGGCCGGGGAGGCGGTTTAATATGGCAATGCCCGAGCAAAACTTACCGGTAGTAGCTGAGATCAATAACTACCCAGAAACTAAATTTAATCGCTTATTTCCTTGCACTTTAACTGAGTTATCACCGCTACACAAGGTTATGGTGAACTTAGTGCAGTTAGACACCCAACAATTGGACGGCAAGGGTGACGTTTATAAGCAGGGTGACGGTTTAGCCTTAACAAAGATTGGCTGTTTAAAACTTATGACAGCAGCCAACGTGATTATGGAAAAGAGTGAGACGATTTTCCCGCGAGCTTGCCAGAGGTGTATGCAAGTGGCGGCTTCAATAAGACAAGCTCCTCAATGCGGTAACTGCGCCACTAAAAGTGATTGTGGGTATCAGGTCAGTATTATGGTACCAGAACCGTCAGGTGGTTACCGTAGGTATACGGCGACGAAAGAGTTAAACAAGGCCAACTACAAGGGACAAATTGAGCACATGGCTGCGCAGTGCGAAACAAAGGCGTTACTTAGGGCACTCCGTGCCGGGTTGGGGATTAAGGGAGTATATTCTGCCACCGAACTTGCTAAACCGTTTGCGGTGGCGGTAGTCGTTCTAAACACACATGACCCAGACATGAAGAAGGCACTCATTGAAAGCTATGCCAACAGCAGGAACGCTTTATTTGCGCCAAGAACATCACCGCAACTTACTACTACTGAAGTACCAGCACTGCCACCTGCTGGAGGTGGAGTTGTCATGGAAGATGGCACAGTAGCTTTACCGCCAGATGATGGCGATGATGATTTGCCACCATCCGATGATGAAGCTTCTTCAGGACAATTAAATGAGGAAGAAAATAACCCTCTTGCCTGCATTCACTGTAAGGCAAAGGTTACGCAGAGGATTAAAAAATTCTCAGAGGATAACTTTGGTGGTAAGTGCTACTGCATGAATTGCCAGAAACTTATCACACAGGCAGGTGCTCAAAATGTCAATTAAGATACTACATTCAGGGGATTGGCACATTGGTGCCTTCCCTGGTCCAGTTATTAGCGGTGAGAATGCGCGGATGATGGATACGGTAAAATGTATCGAATTCTTGGTTGAACAGGCGCAGTTAGAGAAGGTTGATGTTGTATTAATCAGCGGAGACCTGTTTCATAAAAGCAAGTTATGGGCGGATCAGATGCTGAAAGAGATTAGTATAGCGGTTAAATATCTTAGGCTGTTAACCGAAATATGCCCGGTAATATTAATGTTTGGCACTGAAAATCACGATTCGCGGCAGGCATTTGAAAACATACGAGCAATGCAAATACCTGATCTTATCGTATCCACTGCGCCAGAACTGTTATTTGTATCAACTAATTCTGGGATGCTGCAAGTCGCAACGCTACCGGGATTTGATAAAGGTTACTTTAGGGCTCAGTTCCCCGGAATGGATGCAACGCAGGAGAATATAGAATGTTCGAGGTTACTTGGCGATATGGTTATGGGGTTGAACGCACAGTTAACCGAGGAATACCCTTCGGTGCTAATGTCCCACTATACTGTCGTTGGATGTCAGCTAGACAACGGTGAGCATGTATTCCAGCAGCAGGAAGTTGTGTTGCCGAGAGAAGCGTTGCAAACGAGTAGCTTTGATCTGGTGTGCTTGGGCCATATTCACGCGGTACAGTTTTTAGATAATTGCGGCAGACCGACATGGTACAGCGGGGGAATTAATTGCTTTACTCACGGAGAGTCAGGGCAGGCGAAAGGGTTTTTGGTGCATGAGATAACTTCACTCACAAGATACATTGATGGCACTATGAAACGCGACGTTATTACAAAATTTATTACAGCTCCTTACCGCAGATTCTTAACGCAAAAAATGGATGATTATGACGTAAAGCACTTTATTGAGAATGGAACAAAAGTTTGGTACGAACTAGATAATGAAGGTGCTCCATATTACGAGTCGGTAGAAAATGCCGTTGTCCGCGTCCATTATGCCTGTAGTGACGACTTAGACAAACAACTTAACCGCAAAGCACTTGAAAAAGCACTGCATGATGCCGGGGCGTTCTGGGTATCGGAAATCAAGCGAGAAATGGACAATGTGGCACTTATCAAGGAGGGCATGTCTGAAAATTCAGATCCCTTGGACAACCTACTGCAGTGGTTGGAGGATAACGGGAGTAGCCTAGAAGACGCGGCACCCTTAATTGAGTTATCAAAACCCCTTATCGACACTGTGTCAGTTAAACTGCCAGCAGGTAAACTCTCAGGACTATTTGTGCCGCGTCGGATAACGGTCAGAAACTACCGCTCATATAGCGAAGAATCTATGGACTTTGAAAAAATTAACTTCGCTGTGGTGACGGGTGACATTGGAACCGGCAAATCCTCACTGTTCATGGATGCACCGAATGACTGCCTGTATGAAGAACCAAGAGAGGGCGACTTGACCGGCTGGATCAGTAACGGCGAAAAGTCCGGTATGATTGATTTTGAATTTGGCATGGGAGAGACGGTTTGGAAGGTGGTCAGAACAAGGCTTAGGAGCGGCAAGGTTACTTTATCCTTACAGGAGCAGGTAGAGGGGCAGTGGGTTGACCGTAGTGAGCCGAAGAAGGACGATACACAGAAGAAGATCGTTGCACTGTTAGGCATGGACGCCATGACTTTTAAGTGCTGTGGTCTGATTATGCAAGGTGCGTATGGTTTGTTTTTGGAAGCAGATCGCGAAGATCGAATGAGTGTACTCGGTAATATTTTGGGACTTGGTGTTTATGATCAGTTGGAGAAGTTGGCCAAGGATAAAATAACCGAGACCAATCGGGAACTTGAAAAGTTAAAGCAGAAGGTTGCGGATATTGATAATGAATTAAAAGAAAAGCCGGCGGTCAAAGAAAACTTGGCAACCGTTGAGGCAGAATTAAAGGAATCGGAGCAGGCAGTTACTATGAAAGAATTGGAACTGCAAGCACTCGAAGCACAGATCCGGGAGTTGCAGACCAAGGTTGACCGGGCGGAGGAATTGAAAAAGCAGGTTGATGTGCTGGCACAGGAGATCGCCGCGAAAGAAGCGGAGAAGGCGAAGCAGCAAGCATTGTTTGATGGTGCTGGTAAGAGGCTGGAAATGGAAGAAAAGATTTTAGAGAAGGCAGCAGAGTATGAGCAGGTCAATGTTGCTGTTACTGTTTTGAAGGCTAAGGAACCTAGATTGGCAGAGTTAAGAAAAGAGAATCAGAAGTTAAATACAGACTTATCACAGACCGAGCAGCGCATTTTAAACGTCAATTCACAGCTCGCTGAATTAGAAAAGTTTTTATCTAATCGGACAGAACTGGAACAGGCGGCGGAGCAGTACAAACAGGCGGTTATTGTATTTGATCGGCAGTCAGAATTAAATAATAAAAGATCCGAGATTAACCTCAAGATCATGGAGATCGAAAAAAATACTGATCGCATAAGTGATTTAGTAACGCATTGGCAAAGTAACCTTGACGAAACCAAGAATAAAGTTAAGATGCTGGAAGATTCGGGATGTATTGATTCAGAAAAAGCAACGTGCCTGTTCCTTGCTGATGCACAGGAAGCCAAGGCAAGTATATCAAGAATCGAGGCAATAATTGACGAGAAAAAGGCAGAGCATAAGGCGCTTTATGAGCAGGTGCAGGCGCTAGAAAAGGATGAAAAAGCCATAGGTTATGATATGGATGCTCACTTTGAAGCCGATCAGACCATTAAAAAGCTAAGAGGTAAAGCGGAACTTGCCGCAGCACTCCAGGCGAAGGTTGAACTCCTTGAAAATTTAAAGAAGCAAAGCGAACGAGAGGAAGAACAGCGCACCAAGTTAGTAGAACAACATCATTGCAGTATCATTGAAACATCTAAATTGACTGAGGAACTAAAACCCCTATCGACGATGGAGGAACGCCTCCCGAAGCTAAAGGCGTGGGTTGCGGCTAAGGATGAACTACCCCAGGCCCGACAACTTAAGATTAGTTCCGAGGAACGCATTGAGCAGTTGAGGGTTGAAATTAATAGTAAGTCATTGCAACAGGCAGATATTGAGTTACAGATAGATAGCTTAGTTACGGCGTTTCCAGAACGGTCTGAGAAAAAAGTTTATGCTGAGCGCACAACTACGGAGCTGGCAGACTTAAGAGATCGACAAAACTCTATTCACGCTCAGATCGGCGGGTTAAAGACAAAACTCGAAGTACTCGAAAAGTTAGAGTTTGAACGTGCGGAGTTAGCCAAGGATATGGAACCCAAAGCTAAGCTACTTGTGCAGTATCAGGTGCTTGCGAAGGCGTTTGGACAGGATGGAGTACCGTTTGCCGTTATCCGGTCGGTTGTTGCGGAGTTAAGCGCGAAGGCTAACGATATTCTAGGGCAGATGACGGGCGGTAAGATGTCGCTTGTTATTGAAACCGAGAGAATCCAGAAGTCTAATAAACGTGAAGTTAATACTCTGGATATAAAGATCATCGACTATATTCGCGGTAGTCTGCCGTATTTGTCACGTTCAGGTGGGCAGAAGGTTAGTTCAGCGCTTAGTATGGCATTTGCAATAGCAGCACTAAAGGCGCAGCGGGCAGGTATTCAGTTAGGAATGCTCTTTTTGGACGAACCACCATTTTTAAGTGCAGATGCAATTGACGCTTACTGTGATGCCCTAGAAGTTATCTCTGCTGTAAATAGTAATATGAAGGTGATTGCAATAAGTCACGATCCTTCTCTGAAAGCCAGGTTCCCACAGGTGATTGAGGTTATTGATACCGGAGAGGGTGGAAGCAAGGTGATGATTACATAAGAAAGACGGGAGCCAGAACTCCCGCCGCAAAAATAAACACTCTGGATAATTATACAGTCGTTTTAAAAAATACACAAGGGGAGGCAGAACATTGGAAAATCCATATCAGAGCGGTTTTAACGCTGGATTCCTGGGTAGGCCAAAACTGCCTCCCATCGGAAAGCATGAGAAAGAAATATACTGCACTGGATACCGTGAAGGGCGTATATCGGCAAGAAAAAATGCCGTGGTTGCCCGGTGGGTATTCGGTGCGGTAAGAAATAAGGTGGTTTAGTGGATCGTAAGTCAGTTAAACGTATTCCAAGGAGCAGAAAAGATCATTTATGTGACTTTTGTGGAGAGGTAATACCGAAAAGAGCTACTTATTATCGCATAAAACACATCTATTTTGACCATGACCGAGAACCTAGTTTCGGATCATTTACGGTTAAGCAATGTCCTAGGTGTAAATGTAGAGATGATTAATTTTTTTTAATCTCCTGCACTGGAACAATCTTCCTCTAATTATTCATATGCGAAAGGAGTACATGTTATGACTCCACAAGAATTTATGTTCAGACAGACATTGCCTTACGAACTAAAAGTAGATCACGCAAAGCTTATAGGTCGTGAGTTTTACGAGAAGATGGACGGAAAAGTTTTCTGTAGTGTCGGGGGATTGGACAGCATCACGCTGCTTGCCTTTCTTAGAGAATTCGTTAATAAAGATATTGTCGGCGTTTCCGTATCCGCTCTGGAGGACCGGAGCATTCAGCGGATACACAAAAACATGGATAACATGGTCCTGCTGAAGCCGTGCAAGACTAAAACTCAGGTTCTAAAGGAACACGGGTACCCGGTCATAAGTAAGGCTGTTGCCGACAAAATAAAGCTACTACAAAACCCGACAGAAAAGAACGCTACCGTCAGACATGCGATTCTGACAGGCCAGACAGGGGCGCAGGGAGGATTTAAGTATTCCTCATACATGAAACTACCTCAGAAGTGGCTAAAGCTGTTTGCAGAGCAGGAGGCGCCTTTTAAAGTAAGTGCCGACTGCTGCTACCACATGAAGGAAAAGCCTTGCGACAGGTTTGCGAGGGAAAATAAATCATACGTCTATATGGGACTCATGGCCTCTGAGGGGGGGCGACGGGCTAAAGCGCTTGTTGCTCATGGATGCAACTACTACGGAAAAACAGTTAGTCGAAGTTGCCCGTTTGCGATATTCTCAAAAACCGATTTACTGCAGTTATCGCTTGACCTGCGGGTTCAGGTACCTGAGATATACGGAGAAATAGTTAGGTTGCCTGACGGGACTTTGGACACTACCAGGGCGAAGCGTACCGGATGCACCATGTGCGGGTTTGGTATTCATATGGAAAAGAGACCCCATAGGTTCGATAGGCTTAGAGAGGACAGTCCGGCAGAGTGGAATTTTTGGATGTACAAAATGGGTTGGGGTGCCGTACTTGATTACATCGGTGTTGGCTGGGAGGATATAGTCAGTTAGTTAATTGCGAGGTGAAAATATTTATGACAGAAATTGCAACGAAGGAAATCGTTTTAAATATACCTTCCGTTGATGATTGGACATTAACCGATTTGCGGAAGTGCTGTCGGAAGAATAAGGTCAAAGGTTATGCGAAGCTTAGTCGTGAGCAGCTAATTAAAGCCGTCAAGGATGTTATCAAGCAATTCAATATAGACACTCAAGATGAGCACAGGAAGACTGACGCAGCTAAGGAAAAGCTAACTAGAGTTTCAAATGCGGTAAATAGACTGATGCTTGAAAATAACTGCTCTATTGGTGTTGAGTTGAGGAGCGGAGAGATAAAACAACTACTTATTGACCATGACACCAACATGATGGCACGGATAACTGATGGGCTAAAGAAGGTGGCTCGGTGAAAGCTAATTATCTTGCGCTATATTTGAGCATTATTACTGGATATTCGGTAGATAAGGCGCTTCAGAAGATGAACGCGGCGCCCACGAAAAACAATCGCAAGAAGGTGAGTTGAGAATGGCATTAATTGAGTTTGATGATGCTTATGAGGTTGAAATGATTGCGCGAAAGTGCATAGGTAAACATCATGGGCACTTGGTAGAGGCTAGAATTAAGTACCTTTTTCGGGAAGGGCCGTGGTCAAGCAAAGACCGCACTACCTGGGGCAGAGCTCTAAAGGTGACCGCACGGGAAAGGCACCTCACCGACTATGACTTCTGTGTCGTGATTAACAGTAAAGTGTGGCGTTTATTGGAGCAGCACCAGAAGACAGCACTAATAGACCACGAACTCAGCCACTGCGGGAGAAAGGCCGACGATGACAAAGACGGAAATCCGATATGGTACGAGGTAAGCCATGACATAGAGGATTTTGCTGCGGCAGTACGTCGGCATGGCTTGTGGTCGGAAGACGTGCGGAAGATTGCTAGGGCCATTGAACAGCATAGCGAGCCTTCTCTCCTGGAATTTGGTTTAGAGGATGTTGAATTGGAGCGGGAGGAGGATGACAGCAATGCACTGCCGTTTACAGATCAGGAGAAGTTATCGGAAAGCCTCCCTAATTAAGCAGTTAGTTAAATATCTTGAGCGGGTAGTAACACGAACCCAGGAGTGGTTGGAGGGTAAGGACAGGTCGGGGGATCTGGTTATCGGGTACGGTGTTATTGTGGTAGCGTTTTTGTTTGTAGTAGGACAGGTCGTGAGGTGTTTAATATGAACAATTTAGAGCTAGACCAAAAACTCATTAAGTTAACTAAGGAACGTGCAGTATTGTCTAGTCGCTATGATGAGTTGGATGAGCAAATATTTGATGTGACAGAAGAAAGGGATAACGTCGAAAGAAGAATGGATACCTTGGACTTAAGGATTTATGACATTAAAAAGCAGCTTTTGCAGTCCAGGGTTAAAGATATTAACGTATTCACAGACGATCCGTTTACTAATGACTTTATTAGAGCGTCGTATTTTGCGGCTAAAGAAGATGATTTACCTGCATCGTTCTATTATATCAACCTTACAGAAAACGAGTTAATAGCCTGTAATGGTGGTCAGATAGCAGTAATTATAAAGTCTGACTGCATACCGGACAATCTTAAAAATACTCGCATAAAATGGGACGCCAGGAGTGGATTTGAGGAACATGTTGATCGCAAAGTATCGGCCATCAATATCAAAAAACTCCTAGAAGTAATGGCGGACACTGAGTTAATAGTTAGCGACTGCACTGCCGGTACATTAACCGATTTAGTACAAGTATATCCTTCTGGGAAGCTAGATTATGCGGTAAAGTTGAATACTGCTAAAGCTCGCATGACAGTTAATAAAGAGTATCTTGATACCGCTCTTATGGTCATGGGGGATGAGGTATTTGATATATGCTGCAAAGGCGGCTTAACTCCTATAATTTTTAAGAGCGATAGGATAACGGCTACAGCAATGCCGATACATGAACCAGAGTGATGGTGGTGAAGTAGTTGGAAATTAGATATTTCTGCCCGAAGTGTGAATGTCACATCTCAGTGGTTATGGCACCGGAAGACGGCAAGCAGGATTATGAGTGCCCAGGGTGCTGCCACAAAATAACCGTTGAGATAAAGGTTAACTGGCGCGATAGGCAGTTTAAGAAGAGTCATGGAGGTGTGCGCAATGGCGGTAAAGCCTAAGAGTAGCGGAAAAGATTCAAGAGGAAAACTGTATGTTGATTGTGCTGAATGTACTCGCGGAGGCAACGGGGATAAATCGTGTAGTGCTGGTGCAAGGCATAAGAAGATACGTAAAGGTCAGTGTTTTTGCGGTACGTTGCTTGATAAGTACGAACTTTAAGTAGGTGGCAATAATAGACGAAAGAGAAAAAGCCAAGCTTAGGATTAAAATTGAGCGACTGAGAAATAAGCTCTATAGCTGCCCACCGGAGAGGCTTTTAGAGACTTCGGAAAAGTTGGACAAGCTTATAGTTGAATACCAGAAACATTGTTTTTGTGGGATATTACCCAAGGAGATTGAAGAAAAAGCTTAAGGCATAATGCCTAAACCTCCTATATATCCGGGACCGGTGTGGCAGCCGGTTCCGGGGAAACTTTCTTTTAAAGAGGGATATTTATGACATATAAACCCAATATAGATCCTTCAAACATACAAAATAACATACTTAATTATTACGAAAAACGCAAGAAAGAATCCATAAAACATACTGATGATTATTTTTACCACTGTGCTAATGCTTGCGAATCACCAATTGAGCAATTAATGATAGCTGAAATATTTGCCATTGGTATGCGTGATGGGATTAATAATGGAAAGCCATTTGATCGTTTTTGCCCGCAATACAAAGTAGGTGTCTACAGGATTGATATAGCTTTATTTTTAGAACTTGGAAGTAATTCATACAAACTGGCTATTGAATGTGATGGTCATGACTATCACGAGAGAACTGAAAAACAGGCTAGAAGGGATAAGAAAAAAGATCGATATTTACAATCCCAAGGTTGGTTGATAGCTAGATTTACCGGAAGTGAGATTTATAAAAATCCATGCAAATGCTTAGAAAAGGCGATTGACATGGTTATTGAGTTAGATATAGCAAACGGATAACAGGGGTGCAAATATGAACTATATCAAAGAACTTAACGCATTCTATGATTGGCTCGAAACAAACGGACTATCACTATCTGGCATTGCTTTATGGCATGCGCTTATGCACATAAACAATAAAACAGCATGGATGGATGAGTTTGCTGTGGCCGTATCGGTGCTATGCGTTAAGTCTGGACTTGCACCCAGGACTGTATCATCTGCCAGGAACGAACTAGCGCAGAAGGGCAGAATTAAGTGGCGACAGCGCAAAGGAAGCCAAGCTGCTTTATATTCAATAATACCCTTTTACGTAGAAGAAAAGTCGGTACAAAAGCAGGCATCTAATGCCTACAAATGTACCGACAAAAAGACGGTAGATGATTTGTCGGCATCTAATGCCGACAACCATGCCGACAACCATGCCGACAACCATGCCGACAACCATGCCGACAACCATGCCGCATTAAATAAACTAAACGAAACTAAACTAAAAGATCATAATGATCATGATCGCGAAGAGGAAAGTTTCGTTAAAGTTTACGAACAGGAATTTGGTAGGCTTATTAGTCCTAACGAAATGGAGAATCTGCAAAGCTATGTCGATGATGGCATGGAGAAGTCAGTTGTCTGCGAGGCAATTAGGAGAACAAGATTGCAAGGCAAGACCAGGTTAAGCTATACCGTGACTATACTAAATGACTGGGTAGACAATCAGGTAACCACAATGGCCGGTGTTGTTAGGGTGGATGCAGAATTTAAGAAAAAGAAAAATGGTAAAACCAGGGCAAGCCCTACTGTGATACAACAGCCAGCCAGCCCAAAACCGTCTTTTGAAGACGACGAAAACTACCAGTTTTACCTAAAAACGTTGGGTGATCGCAAATGAAAACACTTGCAAATTTGGAGGCAGAAAAAACCCTGCTTGGTGCTGTCTTTCGCGACAAAGAAATCATCGACGAGATCAGCGGCATATTAACCCAAAATGATTTTTACGACAACCGGAATGGCGCGATATTTCGTACTATCTTGGAGCTTGAAGCTGAAAACATAGCCCCGGATCTGGTATCTGTATCGGCCAAAGCTGCTGACATATCAGCAACCTACATAGCAGAGCTCATAACCTATTCGCCAACAGCAGCAAATGCCGGTTATTACGCCAAACAGGTTAGGGAGTATAGCCTTTTACGCAAAGCGGTTGCTGGAGCAGGGAGAATATCAAACAAGGCTTATGACGGAGACTATGAGACGGCGGAAGAACTGATCGCAGAGGCCGAACAGTATTTTCACGAACTTGGACAGGAAAAAAGCGCTGAGTTATACCGGGTCAAAGATAATGTTCTAGGCTATATACGGAGCATCGAGGACAGAAAACCTGGTATAACCGGACTGAAAATGCCGTTTAAAAGATTTGAATACATGACCAACGGCCTACAACGAAAAGACCTGATAATTATAGCTGCCAGGCCAAGTATGGGCAAGACATCGCTACTCACAGAAATAGCGAAATATTCAGCACTTGGGGGCAAGGGGGTAGCTTTTTTCAGCCTAGAAATGAGCAAAGAGCAGATTCTTAACAGGATTTTTGTCCAGCACTGCTTGTTAAATGGTTCCCGGTTCAGAATCGGCAACCTGAATCAGCAGGAGTGGAACGAGGTTAATAATCTTGGGGAGAAATTGCATAAATCAAATCTGGTTATCGAAGATGCTTCGGTGGTTACCGTTCCAGAGATACGCTTAAAATGTCGGGCAATTAAAAGACGTGACGGACTGGACTTGGTAGTTATTGATTACCTGCAGCTTATTAAGTGCCACAGAAAAGTAGGGACTAGGGACCAGGAAATAACTGAAATAGCTACCTCCTTGAAGGCACTAGCGAAGGAGTTGGACGTTCCGGTTGTCGCTTTGGCACAGCTTAGCCGGAGTGTGGAGAATCGGGCAGACAAGCACCCGCAAATGTCAGACCTACGGGAGAGTGGCGGGATTGAGAACAATGCTGACGTGATAGCTTTTATCTACCGGGAGGAGTATTACAACCCTGAGACTCTAAAAAAAGGCATTGCAGAAATCATGATATCTAAGCAGCGTGAGGGCCCAACTGGAACATTGGAATTGAAATGGGAAAAAGAATACACCAGGTTTAGTGATCTTGGTGGCGGCAAAAGCGAGGTGGAAATTGATGCAGGATAGCAAACTTTGCACAGCAGGGATACTTTTCTGTATGGGCTGCGGAAGTCCCATGGTGGATGTAAACTCCTGGAAATCACCTGGTAGAGCAATAGTCACCTGCTGCAATTGCGGGGAAACAGGAGAAATGCAGGGGTTTACGATAGGCCGGAGCTTTTCTATAACTGATGGCATGATACGTGAAGCCCGCGAGGATATGGCTTATCCGAGACGAGGCACTGCTTAAATAACTTCATGAAGAGGGGTGAACAGTATAGAGCACACATATGCAGTCCTGCATCTTTTCGCCGGTATAGGCGGGGCCGCTTTGGGGATGCAGGCCGCTGAAACAGAATACCGGGGAGTATCTGCAAACTTTATCACCTTAGCTGGCATAGATTGTGATCCTGATGCCTGCAATGATTTTGAGATGTTGACCGGAGCCCCAGCGGTGCAGATGGACCTGTTTAGCCGTAATGACTACCGAGCATTTCACGGCAAAGAGCCGCCTGAAAGTTGGCGAGAAGTCACCCCGGAAGATGTACGGGAAGTGGCCCGGGGAATAGCTCCGGATGTGGTTTTTACTTCCCCGCCATGCAAAGGTTTCTCAGGTCTACTTCCCAGTAAATCAGCGGCAAGCGAGAAATATCAGGCGCTTAATCGCTTGACAGTGAGAGGCTTACGGCTAACCTTGGAGGCATTTGCCGATGATCTGCCCGGCATAATTCTTCTGGAAAACGTCCCGCGAATAACGACCCGGGGTAAGGAGCTGCTGCATGAAATTAAAAGCCTGCTGAGCCGTGCCGGGTATGTTTTTCATGAAGGATATCACGACTGTGGAGAGCTGGGTGGACTGGGACAGCACAGAAAGCGGTACCTGCTCATAGCCAGGAACCCTGCAAAAGTGCAAAACTTCATCTACCAACCACCAAAACTGCAGGTTCGGTCAATTGGTGAAATCTTAGGGCCGCTGCCTATGCCGGACAGTCTAGCAGGTGGAATAATGCACAGACTACCGCGGTTGCAGTGGAAAACGTGGGTAAGGTTAGCTCTTATCCCGGCTGGTGGGGACTGGCGAGACCTTGAAAAAATAGCGCCGGAAGAATACCGGCTTGAACATATACCGAGAAATGCAGCCTTGGGAGTTTTGGATTGGGAAAAGCCTTCCGGCACAGTGATAGGACAAACGCGGGTAGGAGGAAGTCAAGCGTCCGCAGTAGCGGATCCAAGGCTCTCAGAAAAAATGGGAAAAACGTTTAATGGCAGTCCAGGACTTATGGGTGTTCTGGATTGGGATAAACCGACACAGGCAATTACCGGAAGTGCCTCAGCATCAAGCAGCAACTGCCCTGCTGTAGTTGCGGACCCAAGGCTGTCAAAGAGAGATGGTCGTCACCCGGCAGTTTACCAAGTAGTCAACTGGACAGAGCCGGGCCCGTGCGTTACTGGTACCCGTTTTGGTTCGGGAGCTTCAGCCATTGCGGACCCAAGGACCGGATTTAAAGACGGTACCCATCACGCTATATATCGGGTGTATAGGTGGGATAAGTCGGCGCCGACAGTAACCGGGGCGCACAGGCCAAACAGCGGGGCTATAACCATAGCGGATCCGAGACTAAGTTGTAAATGCAGGTCAGGCAGTTACGGTGTACAGGATTGGTCAGACCCGGCAAAGACGGTCACGGGTGCTGATATTCATTCCGGCAATACGGCAGTAGCAGATCCCAGGATCCCGAAAGACACCGAAAGCGGAGTATGGGTAATCATAGCACTAGACGGTAGTTGGCATAGGCCTTTGACAACATGGGAACTGCTTGCACTCCAAGGATTCCCGCTTTACATGCCGGACGGAAGCCCAGTAGTACTGGCAGGCAAATCAGATGCCAAGTGGCGTGAGAGGATCGGAAATGCGGTACCGCCACCGGCAGCACGAGCCATCGGGGAGCAAATACTACGGACACTGCTACTGAGTAAGCTTGATGCTTGGGAATTGAGTAATCAGGAGATTTGGGTAATGCCTGTTAAGGATGACCTGGTATATTCGTAAATATGGGCAGGAGGCTAAAGCGATATGAAACAGCGAAAAACACGCATCCAACGTTTAGAGCGGAAAGTTAAAGCGGCCACAGATTTGGCTTTAGTAAACTCTAAATGGTCCGCTCAATTGTATCAAAAAATTAGTTCTTTGGTTGATGAAAATGTCTCTTTAAAGCAAGAGATTATAAAACTCAAGAAAATCAGCAGGTTTCATGAGGAAAATATATCAGGGCATAGTATGCGGCTTGTAAACCTGGAACAACTTCCCAATCTTACTGTTCTTGTCGGTAAACTAACCGAGGACATAGAACTTATTGAGCGCGTCCTCGAAATAATGCAGGAAAATAATGGATTCAAAAAGGACATAATCAATAGCCATACTGCCAGACTGGATAAACTTGAATCTGCACCCGTAGGATTTTTGGCCAAACTCCAACTATATCTCACACGAAAGAAGGTGAGCATTGATGGCTAAGGTTAGCGCCTTAGATTTGGTTATTCAGGCAATTCACGAGGCCGGGACAGTGGATCCCGGCAAGGTTAGCCTAAAAATTGAGGATATCGTCAAGAAAAAAATGTCCGGTCGGGCCACGCCTAAACATCGAAGCGCATATTACGTATTTCTTGAATTGGCTAGGTACGGAATTGAGAAATATGGAGACGTTGTTAGGTTGGTCGACCAAGTCAGGAGGGCTGTTTGATGGGTAAACACTATTCTGACGAAGAAAAACGCATAGCCAGTCAGAATTTGCCTTCCAAGGAGCTGCACAGACAGTTTATTGAGGCAGGATATACGGACCGGAGCGAAGGCAGTATAAAGGCTTGGCGGCTAAACAACGGAAAATGCCGCCCAAGGAATTATAAAACCAGGAAGACAAAGCAGAAAAAAGTTTCAGAAAGGAAAACTGGTTTGCGGGATGCCCTTGGGTGTTATGAATACGCTTATTAGACAAAATACATAGCCGACCGGAGCCGATCCGGCCACATAAACAGAACGGGGTGAGAATATGAGCATGATGAACATACCGCTTGACATGATAATTCCGAATCCGCAGAATCCGAGAAAAATCTTTGATGACAACTCTTTGACCGAGCTTGCCGCCAGTATTCGTAGTGTCGGAATACTGCAGCCGGTAGTGGTAGTTGAGGCTGAAATAACCCCAAGAACATACCGCCTGATAGCAGGGGAACGTCGTTGGAGAGCCGCACGGGAAGTAGGGCTGTCTGCAATACCTGCAATTATCCGATACGGCCTGGATGAAGTGCAGGAGCTTGAAATTATGGTTGTCGAGAACCTGCAGCGCAAGGACGTAAACCCCATCGAAGAGGCGCAGGGGTTCCGGTTGCTCCTGGATGCCGGACTGAAGCAGGAGGAGTTAGCCGAGCGACTGGGTAAGAGCCAAAGTCATATAGCAAACCGGTTGCGATTGTTAGAGCTGCCGGAGAGTGTGAGGGAAAATATTTCACGTGGAATAATTGGGCCCGGTCACGCCAAAGAACTTTTGGCCGCCAAAAAGTTAATGTTTGGTCAAGAAATTATGGAGCGTGTGGCTGAAAGTGTTGTTAAGGGGCTACCAGTCAGGGAGATAGCCAGAGAAATAGCTGTTCAGAGCGAGGAAGTGGCCAAGGAGATAGCTGCTGAAAACGAGCGAAAAAGGCTACTGGAGGAAGAACTGGCACGACAAGAGGAAGAACGGCAGAGGCTGAGAGCAGAGCGTGAGGCGGAAAGGGAAGGACTAAAATCCTCTCAGGAGATAGCTGCAGCAATAGATACTGTCACAGCAGAACAGGCCCGCAGATTGGCTTTAGTGGCAGCAGGAGTGCAGGAACAAGAAATTACACTTAAATGTGAAGTTTGCGAGTATAAAAAACTTGCAATGCATAGGGAACAGATAGGCATTGGGTGCGTGTGGAATGATGTGATGTTGCTGGGCGATATGGAACAAGAGTCACTATCCGAGGAGCAGAAGGAGACTCTCAGGCAGGTAGCGGAAGGTTTGACAGAAGAGCAGCTTGGCAGCCACATCAGCACTGAAGTTGATAAGGAATATCTACTAATACTCCTGGCAGAGGCTAAAAAACGCAGGGATTTATTAGCTGCTGATCTGCAAGCCAGTAGACAAGAGGATTGGGAAGAATCAAGGCCGCTGCCAGATCATGCTGACTGCAGCGACTGCAGTATTGGCCAGTCATATCTGATTGACCCGAATGACGGAGAGACGCATACACTCCGCTGCACCGAGCCTGAGTGCTGGGAACTTAAGATGCAGGAGCAGGAACCAGTTTACACCATGGAAAACACATTCCTGTATACGGCAAAATGCCAGGTGAACTGTGAACACGTCGTTACAGTGATGAATGAGGGACAGCCGTTTAAGATGTGTTCAAACGGCGAGTGTAAACACAATAAGCCGGTACCGGTAGTAGTCGAAGTGGACAGTGAATATACCATGCAAAATACAATGAATACACACTTCGACTGCCCTGATAAATGTAAATATAAAGTTAAAGTGATGCACTTGGAGAGAGAACATTACCGGTGCAGTAATCCAGAATTATTTAACGACAGTTACACTGAGGATCCGGAAGAAAAGTGGAAGAACTGCCGGGGAGTTTTTGAAACTGCAGTATCAGAATCCAATGTTTTGCCTTTAAAAGAAAATCCCGAATTTAACCACAAAAGCACTCATAACACTCACGACAACTGCCCGGATGGTTGCATATTTAAGTCTCCAGCAGGGACTAATGGATTTTTACGGGACCGGTGCATCAACGCTGACTTTAGTATTAAAGCAACGAACTGGCATGGTTTCGAGGAAAATAGCAAGCTGTTTCACGCCTGTAGAGGTTTTTCAGCCCCAGCTTTGGCGGAGAAGGAAAAACCGCAACAGGAACCTTCAGTTTTGGGGCAGAAACAGGAGCTATTTAATCCTTTCGGAGAGACCTGCCACCACATAGACGATACGGGACGGATACTGTTTATTACTTACAATTCTCGCGGCAGGATAATCGGGTACAGAACGTTCTACCAAAAGGACGGAGAAGATGCGCCTACCTGCATGAAATCAACGTCGATGCCGTACGTCCCGACCAGGGAAGAGGCTGAGAGGAACCTTGTGGAATATGCGACAAAGAGGGGCTGGAAGAGGGTTGGGGAGGAAGTGCCAGGGCAGCAAGAAAACCAAGGCAATGGCATATATCTACCCGGATTTAGAGGACAAGCACCCAATGGATGTGAAATGATGTCCACTGTCGATAAGTTACTGCAATTTCCTTTGGACAGTGATGAGTATAGATTTCAACTTCGCGCAGCGAGCGAAAAGGAGTTAGACATGGTACTGTTCCGGGATTGCCGGGAAAACGGAAAGTTCAGGATTCAGCAGGAGAAGGACAGGAGATTGTTGGCACAGGTTAATAGTCAGATAGTTGGCATAGGGGGGGGGTACATGTAATGGCTAAGAGGACTGAGCAGGAAGAACAGCAGGTTGAGGAAGTCAGGGAATTTTGCCAGAAGAACCATGAGAGCATGAATAAAATGACCAAGGTCAAGGCACTGGATCACTTGAAGTGCCAGTTTGTGGATGTGGCTCTGGATCTGATTTTGAAGGGCATGGCGCGCTGGTTGAAAAGTGCTTAGCTCAGGAGAACCCGGCTGCTGGTTGCATCATACTGGCTGCCGGGATGACTGTGAACATTGTGTGCATTGTGGCGATTGGCCGGAGGATTGGCGGGAGGCGGTGGAGTCGTATTATGACAGTAATTAGTTTTACCGTAACAGGAAGGCCAGTACCTGCCGTTAGAATGACGCAGAAGGACAAATGGAAGCCCTCTGCTCAGAGATATCTTGACTATAAATTAGCTGTTGGATGGAAGGCTAAAGAGGCTAAGGTAAAGATGATTACGGGAAACGTAGGTATTAGGATAAAGCTTTACGTATCCGGACATCCGGGAGACTGGGACAATATCAGTAAAGCCATATGTGATGGATTGAACGGGATTGCTTATGTTGATGATCGACAGATCGTTGAGGCCCATGTCTGGCGGCATAACTGTAAGAAACACCAGGAGAGGGCAGAGGTTGAGGTTTGGGAGGTTGGATAATGGGTAATTGCATTAACATACTCGATAAAAACGGAAAAAAAATCGGCCAAGCAACACACGGTCTTTGCTGTGGATTTTACGTCGACGATATAGTTAAGCGGTACAATCCAGAATACAATATGTTTTCCATGAAGGACATAAATGAGCAACTAAAGCCTGTTTATGAGAACGGAACGGACGAAGATGTCCTTATTATTCGGATATTTATGAACGACGATTCCGAGTTTGACGAAACTTATTTTCCGCATTTTGAAAAGGCACTCGCAAAACTAAAAGATGGTAATAAAATTCATGAAACTATAAAAATGCACCTCACTGCCTATATGAAGGTGCTTAAGGAACTAGGATTTATGCGTACAAAATATGCCGGAACATTTGCCGCAATGGCCCTTACTAAGGGCTAGAATGGATACCGAAGGAGGGGGCGGGGTGTACGGATATCGTGAGTATAAAGTAGAACTTACAAATCATGCCTACAATCGTTACCGTGAGCGGGGGGGTACAGGAACCGCAAGAAGCTGCTCAACAAGGTGGTTAACCTGGTTAACGACACGATTAGATCCGCTGGAGGACTAAAGTTTTCGCGCAATGGTACGGCCCTGCTTCATTTGGGTGGTGGATATATTGCAGCTTTGAGGATTGAGCAAGGGGTGTTGTCTGTTAGGACGATAATTTTGCGGGGTGGCAAGAGGGAGGTTGAGAAAACGGCATGAAGCATCCTTGCGACAAGTGTACGATATTAAGCACTTACTACGGAAATCCTTGCTGGACATGCACTCATAACCCAAAGTCTCCGGCAGAAATATTAGAAAACTACCGAACTGAAATATTTAACGAACGTTTTGACCGTTTTACTAAACATAAGTCTTCGGGAGAAATAGCTAAAACATTTTTAATCAGTACAGACAAGGTGCTAGAAACATATAAATGCGGGGCATGTGGCAAGAAATTTATTACGGTAAGCGCAGAAAACCACCGCGCATCACATTGCCCGACATGCGGATGTAAGATTAATTACGCATAGGCTAAGGAGCAGGCTTTGGTCAGGCGAGAGGAAAAGGGAGGCGTGATTGATGATAGGTAGATTCGGTTATGGTGGATTTGGGCATCTAACTTCACTTGGAGCAAGGCTGCTTGGAGCAATGCCCGTTGTAGGAGAGCAGAGCTTTTTGGGTGGTATCAGGACAGAGCGGAAAGTTAAGCCAATTAAGCGCAGTAAGGACAAGCTTAAGTCACAGTTACAGGCCAAGCGCAACAATAAGCGTGTTATCGTAAGGCTTAAGCGGCGCAGGCGCAAACTTGCTAAGGCGTCCAGGGTGAGGAATCGGAGGTGTAGGTAATGAAAGAGTTTTACGGGGCAGTAAGCGTAGTTGCTAGAATTAACTTCTGCATCGAAGCTAACAGCAAGGAAGAGGCAGAGGAAAAGTTATTCAATGCTAATATGCCTTTGAGTCTCGCTGATGATGACGAGAAACCAGTGTGCGAAATAAATGAAATACAATGGCATATGGTATATGAACCAGAACAAGGAAATGTGCAGGAAAGTCATTTAGATGATTTCTACATTGAGGAAGAAAAAGAATGACCAAAATAACCAGCATTTCCGAACTTCACGAAAACCTAAAACACCTGCCGACCGCAGCAGTACGCGATATCGAAAAACGTATCACGGACTGGCTGGCCAGCGGTGGCAGTGCGGAAGACGATTTTATAAAGCAGCAGTTTAGGTATGCTGAGAATTTATTGGGCAGAGGTGGATTGCATTGTCTCAAAGCAGGAAAGAGCAGATAGTGCAGGAGCAAAATAAAATACTCCAAAAGTACGGATATGTGCAAAGTAATCACTGCAAAGCATTTTCTAAAATGTGTGACGGAAAAGATGCGAAAAGCAAAGAAGCCACATCGGACTATGAAAGATTTATTGAGCTGGGAAGTGAATATGTTTCTATAAATATGGAGCTATTGCCCGAAGACAGGCGTCGTGAAATTTGGTGTCAGTCGCCTTCTTGAAAGGCAATGCGAGATATTGTTAGTTAAATAAGCAATACAAGCCAGGTTAACGCCTGGCTAATACATATTTTTTTGGGGGTGGATTTGATGCAGAGTCTGATCCAGGAATACAAGCAGTCAATAAAAAACTTACGTACAGCTAAAGTGGTACCAGTGGAGAGCAGCAACATGATCTCTGACGCCAGCTTTGCGATTGAGATTATGGAGACCGGGCGCATACCAGGAACCACTTGGCAGGTTGGGCGACTGCCTAAAGACAGGCGCGAAATATCAGTTGATCCTACTGAATTGTCGCAGTTCATCACTAACAGAACATCTACAGAATCTGCCCCCGAACATGTACTAGATTTGTTGGATAGTTTAATGAAAAACCTGACCGAGCGGGAACGGTATGCGTTTGATTTGGTTCGGGGTAGAGGCTATTCATTCGCGCAGGCCGGGAAGTTAATGGGCTGCACAAAAGGCAGTGTACAGAGATTTGTTATTAGGGCAGAAAAAAAGATCGGGCTTGTCATACGATCGCAACATATATATAAGGGGGTAATTTAGATGCGGAAAGTGGTTGGCGCAGACCCCTTGAAAGTGAGCCCGGTTAACCCCAATGATTTCAAATGTGTTGGTGGTAAGTGGGAACTTATTCCGAACTGGTATAAGGATATAAAGTCAGAGAAAGAGAAGATGTTGGAAGAGTTTAGAAATAAATATAAAAAGAAATGAGAGGCCGCGAGGCTTCTTTTGTTCTTATGTCAGTATGATATAGCACAAGAATTAAATATTGACCGCGGGACGGTTTATAAATGGACAAATTCTATATGTTGGGCCTGGCAGCGCTCATTGAGCAATCAGGCCTGACAGCCAAAGACTTTATGGCGCGTATGGTTGCCACTTATGAAACAAACCAGATGCGGCCCAAAGTAAGGTTTAACTACAGATGGTTAAAAAACAGGAAAAATCCTTAACCTTGCCGAAGTAAACAATTGGGAGGTGATTTCACATTGAAACGACATTGTTAGCAGGATTAGTAGGTCTTGCAGGCTCAGTAATTGGTGGGTTGGCGAGTGGGTTGGCGAGTTATTGGGGTAGTAAAAGAGCAGCTAAAGATAGCATTAATGCCCATAAAGAAGTAATTAATGAGCAAAAAGAAAAAGAAAAAGAAGAGCAAGATAAAAGTGTGAGAACTAGCGCAAGGATAATTATTATTGATACATTTACTGCAGTAAGGGAAATAATTAGGATAAGAAATCAAAATGAAAAGCCGAATGTAGGAAGAGCACCGGAGAACATCTCAATATGTGGCGGTTTTTCAATGCATATAGCAAACTTAAGTGAGAATTTAACTTTCGATGAACTAGTCTTAATAAATAAGTTATATGGACTTATGGATAGGATTAAGCATGATATTAGTACGGTTGATTATATGAAAGATTCATACGATAAGTGCGAATTTAGTGCTGATATTCTTGGCCTTGAGTTGTTTGGGGGGAAATATTTTAATATTGCAAAACTTACAGATTATAGAGTTATGATCTATGAAGTACTTATCGATGGAATGGAACATAGCTATAAAAACTTATTTAGAAAAATACATCAGTTAGCTGAAATGCATAATTAGAGCCTCCGGGCTCTTTTTATATTGGTTATAGAGGAAAACATCCCCTTATGTCGAATATCAGTAGTTGGAGAGATTGTGTTTTAGGAGTGTTTATTAATGTTCCCTTTTGTGTTTAATTTTTATTCGAGTCACAAGACTTGGATAGATTATTTGCCAGCATCTATATCAGTAGTTCTATCGTTTATATCATTGGTTTTTTCTGGCATGGCACTGTATTTTACAAGGTTTAAAAAGGGTAAACCTGAAATACATCTTTATATGAGCCCAAAAGAATACACTGAAGCGGTTGGTGGTCGATACTGTAATACTCCTGTACACTTTCTTATCGGCATACCTGTACTAATAAGGAATATTGGTGCAAATGCTATAGCCTTAGGAGAAATTAAATGTAAATTAGAACACAAAGGAGTTATTAGGGGTGAAATATATCGACAATTAGAAATATCAGATCCAACTGGCTTATGTCCACTATCTCCATATCAACAAATAGTTAAATCACTTGGAATAAAATTGGAGATAGACGGTTATGGAGAAGGTTTTCAGTATCAAGATAAAATACCTGATATTAAGTCACATCTAAAAGAATCAAATGTAACTTTTGTATTGCGATATAAGTCATATGAGAAAAAACAAATAAAACACTATAATTTTAACTATGATTTAATGCCAATTATTAAAAATATAATGTTAGAACAACCAAGAGATTAGAGAGCCTTCGGGCTCTTTTCTGTTTGACATCGAAGCAAAGAAGGTGAGGTGATGTCCCGTGTAGTTCGTAATCCAAATAGAGAAAAGGCATGTCAAATATGGATCGAACATGATGGAAACATAACTAATCGTCAAATTGCTGAACTGCTCGGAGAAAAAGAAAAAACAATTAGTGCCTGGAAGTGTCGGGATAAATGGAATGTAGTATCACAAAAAGAAAAGTGTAGTACTACAAAAAATAACTGTAGTACTACAGATACTGAGTGTAGTACTACAACAGAAAACAAGACAGATCCTTTCCCCGGCCAATGTGAAGCTATGGGCCATAAGTCTGGTGAACGCTGCCGTAATAAGGCTTTAGATGGGGAGCGTTTCTGCCAGATTCACCTGGATGGCCGACCGGGCCAGTGTACCGCGAAATGTAAAGGGACTGGGGAGCGCTGTAAGAAGAAGGCGGAGCCGGGTAAAGATAAGTGCAAGTTTCACGGGGGGAAGAGTACGGGTCCGTCACCGGGAACACAAAACAACCTGAAACACGGGTTCTTTGCTCGTATATTCCCCGATGATGAGGAGACCAGGGCCATTGTAAATGAGATTATAGAAAAAAGTCCTCTGGATATTCTTTGGGAACAAATTGTGATTCAGTATACAGCTATAGCCAGGGCGCAGAAGATTATGTTTGTTAAGGATCAGGATGATTTAACTAAGGTCTTGAAACGCCAGAAGGAAACCAGCGGTATGCAAAGTGATAGCTGGGAGAAAGAATGGGAGCTCCAATTTGCATGGGATAAGCAGGCTGGTTTCTTGAAAGCCCAGAGCACTGCTATGAAGACCTTGGAGGGTCTTATTTTGCGTTATGAAGATATGGTGGAAAGATATGAGCTTAAGGGCCTGGTAGTTGAAGAGCACAGATTACGTATTGAAAAACTGAAGGCTGATATCGAGAAGGCAAAAGGTAGCGGGGATGACGATATTCTTCTAGATGAAGTGATTGAAGAAGAAGGGTTGGTCGATGGATAAACGAGAACGCAAAAAGGCGGTTATTCGTTTAATTATCCGGGATATTAGGCAATTCTCCCGTCGCTTAAGAAAAAGTAAAGCCCTTCGTCCGTACCAGGTAGACCCATTACTCTGCACTATTGATAGTATCGAAAATAAAAAATCCAAAATCATTACTGTGATGATGTCCCGCCAAAGTGGAAAAAACGAATCCTCCGCACAATTGGAGGGTTTTTTGCTTACCCGGAATAAAAAGCGGGGTGGAACCATTGTGAAGGCGGCTCCTACCTGGAAGCCGCAAATTGTAAACTCGATGATTCGGCTTCAGGAGGTCTTGGATAACCCGCTCACTCGTAAGCTTCACCGGGGGAGCTTTGGATTTATGAGGGTGCTGGGTAAGGCACGAATAGCCTTTTTTTCTGCCGAACCAACTGCTCAAGTAGTCGGTGCTACAGCTGATATACTCCTGGAGATAGACGAAGCTCAGGACGTAAATCAACAGAAGTATGATAAAGACTTCGCTCCAATGGGTGCTAACAAAGCAGTTACAACGGTGTTTTGGGGTACTGCCTGGGACACTGACAACATGTTGGAAAAGCAGCGGCAGATAAATATTAAGAAGGATGAGGGCCGGGCTCGGGAACTGGGCTGCCGTGTTAAGGATTTACCACCGGAGGAAAGGTACCATTTTGAATATGATGCCTATGAGGTAGCCAAGCATAATCCGGATTATAAAACATACTTTAACCGCGAAGTTGAGCGTCTTGGATTAGAGCACCCGATTATTCAAACTCAGTACTTGCTAAAGGCCATTGCCGCTGCTGGCAAGTTTTTTAACGAGCAGCAGAAGGCAAAGCTACAGGGGGAACATAAGCGATACCATAAACCTAAAGTAGGTCGCCGGTATGTAGCTGCGATAGATATTGCCGGTAAGGATGAGGAAGCTCAAGATGCAGTCCTGCGGGGTTTAAAGCCACAAAAGGATAGTACGGTGCTCATAATTGGGGAACTTGATTTCTCAGTTTGTGATGCGATTAATACCGACCCCCGAATAAATGTTGTGGAGATAACTTACCGCACTGGTCATGACTTCGACCAGCAAAAGTTGGAACTTTTATCTGATCTGCAGTTATGGCGGCCCGAGTTTGTTATTTCTGATGCCCGTGGTATTGGTGCAGATATATCCTCCTGGCTGGCAAAAAAATATCACCAATTAGAGGAGCATCAGTCAACTGATGTAACGAATAGCGAGGATGGTTTTGATATATTGGCTCGGGTAAATACCGGGTTATTAAAAATGTTTGCCGATGATAGCAGCGAGGAATATAAGGAATTTTGGGAACAAGTAAGGCTTTGCCGCTATGAAATAAAGGCTCATCAAAAGCTTAAGTTTTTTGTTAATGAGACTGAGGGGCATGATGATTTTATGAAGTGTTTGGGGTACCTTATGCGAGCAGCGAAAAACATTAAACATATTGTAGGCATGTCTGTCAAGGCTGATATTTCAGCAGTTTTCGGAGATACAGAAGATGATTGGTAAATTAAAGGAAAGCGGCAGAGCGCGTCGAATATAGTCCTAATAACTATAAAGAGAGGTGCTCTGATGGCTGATAAAGGTAAAATCGTTTCCCTTGGAATTGTGAACAAAAATGAGGCAAACCAAGAAAACCCCTTATCTTTTAGGTTAAGCCTGGATATCAACTGGCATGAGTTAATTGAGCAGGCTACACTGCTGGAGGAATCGGTTAAATCCTTGGCCGATGGTTTTGAAAAGGCGTCTGTGGTGCTGGAGGAAAAACGTCCAGGGCAAGTAGTCGGGATTGATGATGAAAAAGCAATTAGAGCTTACAGGGCAATGATTGAGCACTATAGGAATATAGAACAAGGAGCTACTGAAGCTAGGGGAAACCTGGAGAAGGCTAAAAAGAAATACGGATAACACCTGGATAACCGGGTGTTTTTCTTTTGCAAAGGTGGTGATAAAAAATAGCTAATATATTCACGAAAGTTATGGATTTCTTTGGGCGCTCTAAGGTTACTCCTGAACCAGACCGTACAACAAAAACAACCGAATCAGCCAAAGTAAGCTATGCTGAGTCGCCACAGCTTTATATATATGAGCAGTTTAAGCTTGCAACTGATCGTATATCTGTTGTCCGTGATGTTCAAAAGTTAGTCAAGCATGATCTCCGTTTTACGATGACTAATCTTAGGCTGGCCGCCGATGCAGCGCGTGGGGGATTTAAGGTTGTGGTACACGGCAGCGAAACGTATAGGCAGGCCAGGCGAAAGAAAGGGAAGTCGGTGCTAAAACGTCTAACACCGGGTGCTAATATAGCCCAGCAGGTTATAGACGACTTACTGACGCGAACTAAATTACAGGCTAAGGCAAAAGGTTATACCAGGGGTTTAGTCCGGGATGGCGACTTGTTTCTAAATCCATTGGTTGATTTAGCTGCCGGATTAATTTTGGATGTTCGCCAAGGACCGGTACTGACAATCAAGAGAAACAATGATGAGTATGGTGAATTCCCAGACCCAGAAAAGGCGTTCAGTCAGATAGACCCTAAAACCCAAATACATACCCTAATGGAAATTGGTCCTCCGAGCGAGGCAAGAGGACACTTTGCCCTGTTTCAAATGAATCATATCCGGTGGCTGTGTGAGGAAACAGAAAATTACGGCACAAGTCACTATAAATCTGCCAGAGCTATATTTAGCATCCTACAGAGGATGGAGCGAGCAACGGCCATAAGGCGGGAATTCCGAAGTGTTAAAAAGAGGAGTCATAAACTTCCAGACAATACAGGGGAAACTCAGGTCGTTGAGTACATGCGTAACGTTGGGCTTGTTGATAAGGATGGTAACCCAACAAAAAACGCACATCTCTTGTCTGACTTCGTAGGTACTGCACAAGTAACGGCACTAAATGATACTACTAACCTGAGTGAGATGGACGACGTTAAATATTTCGAGGAACTGCTTTGGCTGAATCTAAGTGTACCGAAAGCTGTACTGACAGCCGGTGCAGACATTAACCGGGATGTGCTAAAAGTCCAGTACCCGCACTACCTGCAGACTCTGGAGGATATAACTGATGTGTTGGAGTATGGTGATCCCGGACCGTTCTCTGGGTTAAGAGCAATTATTGATTTGCAGCTATTATTGACCGGGATTAACCCTGATGCTATTAGTTACGACATTGTTTGGAGTGATAAAACTGACGAAACACCCAATGAGCGCATGGACAGGGTTCAAAAAGCCCTGGGTGCAAACAAGGGTGTTAAAGTTATTACTCGGTTAAAGGCTATCCAGGCATCTGCTAACGATTTTGATATTGAGGATCCAGAAGAGATGGCCCGACTGGTTGAAGAGGAAGAGGCCCGGGACAGGGCGGTCATGGCTGCAGCTAAACCCAACATTGCAAGGGACAAGCTAAAACCTGGCGAAGACCCGGAGGAAGAGGAAAGCGAGGATAACCTGGTTACAGATGTTCTCCTGGAAGACCGTCCGGTCATGGAAGCGATAGAGCAGAAAGCGCAGGCAACCGTACTGCGTTTTTTTCGTGCCGTTTATACTCGGATGCTTAAATATAGTGGAGATGTCTCAGTAACCGATGAGGTCAACGAATTCTCAGAGGATTCCATTATTACGGTTTTGGAGGATGCATGGGACGAAAAAGAAAGTAAATACCAGGTGGGTATCACAAATCAAATGACCGAAGCTGCAGTTATTGGTGCAGTAAGAGCTTTGCAGTTGGTAGAGGCTAAAAGTAGTTCTGGCGGACAAGGTGGTAGTGGTGATGTCCCGCCCGGTACCAGTGGTGTAAAAATCAAACCTCGTATTGTAAAAAGTGACATCCGAGATGATTTGTTTAATGAATCTGGAAAACGTATTAAGGGGATTAAAGATACAACCCTTAAACAAATTCGAGGAGCCTTGACCGAAGGTTTTGAGCAGGATCTAGGCTGGAAAAACATTATGAAGCAGTTGCAGCCTATTATTGTGAATGAAGTTCGGGCAGAGATGATAGCGAGAACGGAACTCAGCTGGGCATATAATCGAAGTGCTAAGCGAATATACCGGGACGCTGGCTTTGCTCGTGTAGAATGGTCGGCAGTGTTAGACCAACGGACGTGCCCTATATGCCGGGGGCGGAATGGGGAAACGTATCCGATAGACAATCATCCAGATTGTCCGGCTCACCCGCGCTGTTACGACAAAGAAACAGAAGTCTATACTGATAGAGGTTGGATAAAGTTTTCCAAACTGATTGGTGACGAGAAGTTTTTATCCTTAAATCCAGAGACGCATCAACCGGAATGGACATCAAGTGTTAAAAACATCTCCTACAGCTATGAAGGCGATATGATAAGTTTAAAATCTAATAGTCTTGACATGATGGTTACTCCTAATCATCAAATGTATATTGGAGAGCGTAAGGGTGCTAAAAGAAAACTAAGATGGGGTCTTGTTGATGCAGGTAAATTAATGGATTTGTCCGAGTTTTACGTTAATAAAGTTTGTAATTGGTCTGGTGAGTATTTAAGACATATTGATATTAACGGACTGCAAATACCTGTAGATATTTTTACTAAGTTTATGGGTTATTATCTGAGTGAAGGTTCTACTGTTAAGCGTGGAGAAAATGCTTATCAAATTTCTATTACCCAAGAAAAAACGGATAATTATAAAAAGATTTACAATGACATTAAAGATATGCCAGTTAAGGTTAATAGGGGACAGGGTAAGTTTTATATTAACAGCGTTCCACTTGGTAAATATCTTGAGCAAATGGGACAGCAACATGTAAGATATGTTCCCGAAGAAATAAAGAAACTACCAAGAGAGCAGTTAAACCTATTCCTTGATGCTTATGTGCTTGGGGATGGAAATATAAAAGTAACCAGTTGGAAGGAAAAAGAATTTAAGTCTATTGGTAGAAAAATTGACACCTACTCAACGTTAATGGCATCAGACCTCGGTGAAGTTATTTTGAAGGCGGGATTCTACCCGTCTTTTACTTTGCGCAAAACCAAGGGCAAACAACAGGTTTTCAGTAACGGAACATACACGATAAACCACGATATATGGGTAATCTACATCAACAACAAGAAGTGTTCAATCTATCAGCGAGGTAGAAAGAACGGCGTTAAAATACTCAATAAATACTATGACGATAAGGTTTATTGTGTAGAACTAGAGAAAAACCACATTCTCTGGGTTAGACGAAATGGAAAAGCTGCCTGGTGTGGCAACTGCCGATGCAGTTTATTGCCAGTAGATTAAAAAGCTAAAAAAGTAAATAGCAAGGACGGTGAATAGATTTGGCAAAGGCGAGAGAACCGACACGTTACTATTAACTTTCTTTAACTTATGAAAGGGGGATATTATGAAACTGCCAAATAGCGACTGGGAAGAAGCTATTTTAGATAGCTTGGAGCCTGGCGAAAAAGGAAATACAATCGGATTTAGGCCCGGCGAGGAGCAGGTTATAAACGACAATGCAACAGATGACAATACAGCTCCAGTAACTGACGCGCTGACCGATGATCCTCAAATGGCTGAAATACTGGCCGCAACAACAGCGGTCGGACTTCTGGCCATTAAAAAGAAACTCGCTAATAGTGCCTTAACAGAAGTTGATCGGAGGATTTATTACGAAGCTATAGGTGCTAAATGTAGCGCTGAATTTGGTTATTGGGATATAGGCTATGCTGTCAGAAAAGAGCAAGAAGCACAAAAAATAGCGGCGCAAGCTGGTTTTCAGATGCAAAATGCCACTGTTACTGTAGTTTCTGACGCACAACACGGCGCAATAACTGACGAAGCAGGAGAGATGCAGGACGTTTGTATTAGTGCAGCAGTAGCGATTACTGATAATGCCGGAAAACCGTCTGGTTGGTACCGGCAGACGGTGTCTAAAGTCGACGCTATAAACGGCAATGTCAGACTTTACCCACGTCCTGTCTATGGTCCAGCGCTAAAAGCACTAAGTGATGCAGGTTTCCCGTACGCTGGAGAGCATCCACACCCCCGCAGCTTCAAAGGCGCTGACGGCAGGGTGCTTTTTGATTCCAAAGTACCTAACCAGGCGGTCAAGTTCAGGAAGGCAGATATTGACGCAGCAGGGAACGTAATCGCTGAGTTTAAACCACTACAAACCGATATGGGCAAGCAGGTGCAGGCCATGCTGGATGCCGGACTGCCTATAGGTTTTAGTAACCGTATGACCGGTAAATTAGTGCCCGCGAGGGTTAACGGAAAACAAGTTGGTGTGGCCAAGCAGTTAACTCTTTACACTTGGGATATCGTGTTGAATCCAGCAGAAGTTGACGCCTTTGATACGCCACAGCAGCTAACCGATTCCGCAGTATCCGAAATATTAGATCAACTCAACAAAAAGGAGGGCGATAACGTGCCCAAATTTCATTTAATGACCCTTGCAGAACTTAAGGCATGGAAAGCGCAGAACGCCGACAATGAGTATGTTGGCATTTGCGACAGCATGATCGCCGCAAAAGAACAGGCAGATCAGCACACCGCACTGACCGATGAGTTAAACAAGTTTAGGCAGGCAGAAGAAACACGCCAGGCAGAAGTAGTTGCCGCACAAGCTAAAACTGCCGCACAGCAGGCACTCACTGACGCTGTAACCGCCTTACCTTATGACCAAAAAACCAAAGATGCCTTGATTAAAAAGGGTGAGGCTATCACCGATGCCGCACAGGTAGTTGGGTTTATTGAGCAGGAAAAGGCTTTTGTTGATTCTATTGCCATAAGCAGCAAGTTGGCTGCCCTGGGTGTTCCCATGGCGGGTAGAGTTGCAGTTATTGACCCGGAAATTCAGATAGGTGCTGCTGCCCAGCCTTGGAGGCCTATTGTCGATAATCTTCAAGCTGCACTGGATGACCAAATTAAAATTAGGACAGGTGCGTTACCGGATCCCGACTTGCGAAAAGCAAATAGATCTATCTTAAATAATATCTTAGCCCGTATGGACAGAGAAAATAACCCGGAATATACCAAATACATGAAGACTTTGACTGATTCTGCCCAAGTTATTACGGATGGAGCTATTACTGATTCTGCTATCAGTACTACTGGAGACTTTGCCCAGGCACCTATTATCTCTCAAGCGATTATGGAACAGGTATGGCAGGACCTCATGTTCCTACAACTGGTAATGGCTGAACCGTTTAGTGGTACCACTCATAAAATACTGTCTGAAATAACATCCATGGATCTATATTCTCAGGATGACCTAATTGTGGGTGAAATTGACGGTATTCCCACTGAAGGCGTGTCCACTGTAACCCTGGAATTCGGTGCTGAGTGGATGAAGCGCGGTACCGTAGTTACTAAGGAGGCTATGCGCGAGTTGCAGACCGGCCCCTTTAATTATGATGTGCTGGCTCGGAACCTAGCTAATTTAGCCATGCGTTTCTCTCGCTATATAGACCAGCGCCTAAGTCTTGAAATGTTGCACATCTCTGATGAATACCAGTCTGTAGCTGTGACTAATGAAGCTGTCGCTGCTGCAGAAATAGCTGTTGCGGTTCCTGGAACCAATGTCCCGACTGGCTCAAATGCTGCATGGATTGTGAGTCTTCTTTGCGGTTATTCTACTGGAGTTATTGGTGCAACTGTTCCACCTGTAGTACGACCGAGGGTTCGCCAGTACATTGACCCGGCAGGCCAAAAGCAAACTACAACCGCAAAACCGATTACTGCTAAGCTAGGGGTTGCCACCCTTACACGAGGCACATGGGACCCAGTTACCGGCAAAATATCTGCTGGTGCTGACTATGCAGTTGACTTTGAAAATGCAAAAGTCTATTTGACTGAGGCGTCCGGGGTGGACAATGATACCAATAAGCCAACCATCTCTTACAGCTATGCTACTAATATATCGTTTTTTAATTTAACAGTACCAAGCGGAGTAGAAGCTGCCAAGTATTACAACAGACTATTAGAGCTTTTCGATTACGAGAAAGCTTATATGGGTGGTGCCCCTAGATATTCGGTACCTAATTTCGGCATTGGCAGTTTAAATGCCATGGTAAATGCAAAGATTGCGGAACTGTTCTATAAGTCTGCCTCTCCGGAAGGAACAAACCTATTGCAGGGCCGAATGTATTTTGCAACCAGAAATGGCTTACAACTAGGTGAAGTAAACGTTCCCTGGGTGGCTGGGGACAAAAGGATTCTACTTGGCAAAATTAATGCAACTCGCTTCGGTACTGGTTCCCCGATGCAGATTGAGGGGCCGGATCCGTATTATACAACGGATGGCAAAATCACTTCAGCCAAGCAGTACCACGCCACACAGCAAATAAGTATTGCCACTCCGCTGGTAACGGACAAAGATGGGGTAACTTACAACCCGCCGTACCGGACCATTAAATTTTACAACTCTTAAGGCGGGTGGATTATTTGAAAGTGAACACAGGACATGCGTTTATCCATCCAGTAACTAGTCAAATGATTGGTCCCGGACAAATGTATGCAGAATTTGAGGCTGCCCCGAAAGATAAGACAGCCTCTACTTCTTCCCTAAAAAAAGAGGTGAAATCTGATGGAGAAAGCGGAACTATTAAGAAAGCTTCGCGGGGAAATAGGAGACAATCAGGAACCGTACAGGATTCCGGACCCGCAGCTGAGTGATATTATCAGTGATACTATAGGCGACTACTCCCGGTACCGGCCAAGGAAAAAGAAGGGTGCTCTTAGCTTGGTACCGGGTACTGTGGAATATCAGTTTCCCGATGATTACCAGACCTGGCTTTCTGGCCTGGAGAATCACGAGATATTGGATAAGACACTATACCTTGATGCGGCTCCGGTGGGTACCGGAACTATCTCATACACCTATTTAGGCGATCATACTATTGAAACAGTCCCCGTCCGAGATGCGGCAATCTTAATTGATTACTGCATGTGGAAGCTTCTCTCTGATATCGTCCGCGAAGGTGCCGAAATCAGCGGCCTTAAGCTGGGTAAGGGGTTGGAAATAAAGTTTGATAACTTCGATGAAATCTCTAAGCTGGCTGCCCGGCGACTTGATAACTACAATCGTAACGTCAAGCTAGTCGTTGGGGGGTGCACCTAATGGATGCACTTAAGCTGTCCGACAAGGTAAAAAATATAATTCAAAAACATATCCGGCAAAAAGGATATGAGGTGGATGTTATCTTAAAAACCCCTGCCACCGGTGTGGAGAACCGGGATGAGTTAAGTATTGAGGACGAGGGGCAGCCCGAACCTCATAAAGAGACTATAAAGATCGTGGTAACCGGCCATGACACCAAGGAAAATCCTATGGAGCTTGGTGATAACCCGGATGAAGTCCTAGAATTCATTGTACTGGATGATTCGGGAGAGCCTGACGAAAGAAAGGTAAAGGAAAGTCGACTTATGGAATATGACGGGAAGGAATTTAAAATCACTTTGGTTGCCCCGGCTACTTTGGCCGGTCAGTTGGTAATTAAAGAATGTCAGGCAAAGAGGGTGATTTAATTGGCCGATTTTAGCGATTTATATAAGGCACTAAGCAGCATCCCCGGTGGTGTTGACCGAGCTACAAAGAAAGGGCTCAAAAAAGGTGCGGCACGGGTGATGGGTAAGGCCAAGAAAAAGCTTGGCACCTATCAACCGGCATCCGGTGGGTATCCCGCCTGGCCTAAGCTAAAACCTGAAACGGTTAAGCGGAAACACATGTCTCAATCAGGCAAAAATAAAGGAAAGCTAACTGGGGCAGGGAAAAAGTACATCGTAAAACACGGTTCGTGGGGTGCTGGCGGGAATGATGATGCTCCGTTAGTAGGTATTGCCGGGCATTTAAAACAAGCAATAACCACAGATGACAGTCAACTGGATAGCAAGGGTGTAATGTATGTGGGAGTTGCTGCCGGTAGTGGTACTCAGGGCAAAGGAAGCCCAGGAGATTATGCTGCGGCCCAAGAGTTTGGTTATGCGCCGAAGAAAATACCCCCGAGACCCTATTTAAGGCCAGCTCTACATGAGTCCAAAGAAGAGATTAAAGAAGACGTGGCTAAGGAACTAATGCATGAATTAAGGCGGTTTGGAAGATGAGAGACCCGTTAGTTGAAATGTACAAGGCAATCAAAACTGCAGTCCGAGTAGTTCACGGGGCTGAGTTTATAGTAAGGGATGAGCAACCCGACCCAACGGAATTTACCCTAGATCCCAAGGATAATAACAAACCGGTGCTTCCAGGGGCCAATATCTCATATGTCAGTGGTACTTCTGAAAAGGCTCTAATGCGTGAGTATGAGCCACATGGACTAATTGATAACGGGGACGGTACTTACACGGTTGGAACTGAAATCCTGCGGTTTGACTACCTTATCCAGGTTTCTTTTTTTGCCGAGCGACAGGGAACTGCACTGCGCCTGGCTACAGAATTTATGGTTTACATCGAAACAGAAAACGAAATCCCCATCCAGGATGATAAATGGGGTGAAACGGTACAAATTTTCACCAAAGGTTCACCACTTCCACCCAGAGGAGAAACAGGGCTGTATCAAAGCGATTTAACATTTTCCTGCCGCGGAAAGTTATTCACCGAGGAATTGGTAAGTGCCATTGATGTAAGTAAATTTAAGCCTAAGATTCAAGAATTTTAGGGGGGATAACATTGATTTTACGTGGAGTAACATCTTTAGCCGGGTACCCACCAGGCTTATATATTAATGAGTTAGCTGTGCCGCAGTCGGATGCAGTAGACTTGAAGGACTTTGTGTTGGGTTTTGTGGGTGATTTCGACCGGGGACCAGTTAACCAGTATGTTTACGCCAGCGAAACGCCGACCAAACGTCTTTCTGAGATTGTAGCGTCGGTGCTGGGATTGACAACTGCATCCAAAAAGGGTAACGCCCTGTTAGACCATCTACACCGGGCACGGGTTAAAAAAGCTGTTTTTGTGCGGGTTCTGTGTGCCGGATACGCCATAGCCAGCAAAACATTGAATGACCGACAAGTAACACCGGATCCAACTCTTAAGGTGACACCAAAAGCCGGTCCGGGTGAGTATGCCAACATCTTTACCGTACAAGCTGCCGATGGAACCGATGCCAATACATTTAAACTGATGTTATGGTCTGATATCGGTGGCTTTGAAACCTATGACAACTTAAGTATGGATCCGGCAAGTGCTCGATATGCGGTAACCTATGTCAATTCTCGCAGCGAGCATTTTGTTTTGGAGGATTTACAATCCGATGCTGCATCCTTTACCGATGCCCGTCCAGCTGTACTGGCTCAAACACAGTTAACCAGTGGTTCTAACGGAGCAGCACTTACTGCAGCTGATTATATTGGTACCTACGACTCTGGTACAGGTAAACGAACCGGTCTTAAACTTTTGGAGTTAGTGGGAACAGTTGTATCTGATGTAGCCCTTGCCGACTTCTCCGAGGCCACGGCTGATGCTGCATTATATGCTTTCGGTGAGAAGTACAACTGTTTGACATATTGTGGTATCGGTTCTGCAGCTAATGTGGATGCTGCTGTCACTTACCGGGATACTTATGACACTGACTTTATGCAGATGGTCTATGGTCGTTATAAATCAGTGGGAGACCAATATACCTCCGGTGCTTGCTTGTCGGCCATTGCCCATGTAATCGGAAACATCGAAGATTCCGGCCTTGCCGTAGAATGTACTTGGGTATCCGGGGCAGAGCAGGAACTTGACTTTGACCAGTATTCCCAGTTATATAATCATCAGATTGCTGCCTTCCAGCTTAAACCTTCGGCAGCCGGTGATGGTTCTTTGGCCTGGCGCATAGCTAACGATTACACTCTTGCTAAGACCGATGTGGCAGGTGAACTAATCAGTGATGATGAAAACCGCAAAGTAAATAAGCGCCGGTTAAATAGCTGGATTGAAAAAGCATTAGAGGCTGTGGCAGCTCCCTGGCAGGGTAAGGCTATGACGAAGGTTATGAAAGGCAATGCAGAGCGCAGGATCCGAACTTTTTTTGATAACCTTGTTGCACCGGTTGATGAACAAGAAACAAGTAAAATCGAGGCGTATTCAATCGCCTTCGATGATGCAGCAGCAGCTATCGATCAGTTTGTTCAGAACATTAAGGTCAAACACTACAATACCGCTGAGTGGATTTTACTTAATTTCCAAGGCGGTACAAATGTGGAGGTGAATTAATATGGCCAAAGATGGATTGCTGGGTAAAAAACTTGTAGTTGCCCTAACCGATGAATTAGGTAATGTTCTGGAGAAAACACCGGAAATCCTAAAATGGTCGGTTGAAGAAATAACCAGTGAAGAAAAAAAGAATCCCATTGGTGAGGAAACCGAGCACCGCCAGGTCATCCAAAGCGGCTGGAAGGGGAGTATTGAAGGGCAAAGCGTAAATACAGCCTACGATGACATTGTAGATAAAAAGAACGAATATCAGGAGCAAAACGGCGGTACGCTTAAGTTTTTGATTTTTACTACTGAGACTTATAAGGACGGCACCGTTCGAAAGTACAAATATGAAGGGGTTACCTTTGATGGCTTTAAGAAGTCGGTTGACGGTAATAATAAACCTTTCAATAATACATTAAACTGGCATGCGGTTAAGCGTAGCAAAATCTCATAGGTAAGAGCGTGGAAAAACCACGTTAAAATAAATTAAAATTCTGGAGGTATAGTTCATGTTAGAAATTATTTTATCGACCGGTAAGAAAATTGAATTACGGGAAAAGAAGGGCCAGCACCATTTTATTGAGCGCAAACTTTTAGCGTCAAGTATGGATGAAGGTGGGCATAATATTGGTGGCGTTATGTCAACCTTGACCGTACAGAACATTATTAGTGTCGATGCCGTTAATGGGGAAAAGGTGGATGTACCTCAAAACCTTGCTGAAATATTTGAGGTGATGGATAAATTCACTTATGAGGAATGGGCTGAATTTGAAAAAGAAAACATGCCAAGGTCTGTAAAGGATAAGCTTGAGGAACTGGCAAAAAACTAGCAAATCAAGGATGGTTCAAGTTGCGGATCGAACTTTCCTTGGCTTCCGGAGCAGGTATTTCATATGCCGAAGCGATGGACATGACAGAGGTTGAACTTTTGGCATGCGTGCAGGTTGTTAATGATTGGAACGAAAAGAATCCCCCGGTCAGATTTTAGCCGGGGGATTAGATTTAAATTGAAGCTTTTAAGTACATATTTTGTTATAATTTAATAAGGGGTGTAGTTTTGGATACTTTGCTCGCATACATATTATTGTTGGCTCCGGGGCTAATTGCAATACTGATAAATGAACGAGTCGGCTCACACCCCTCTGCCAAATATACTAATATAGAAAAGTTGGTAATAGCTGTTCTTTTTTCAATACCAGTATTAATTGGTAATTTGTTTTTATTGGCATTAAAAGAGGGTAGTTTAGAGGCGGCAAATATTACGAAATTGCAGACAGAAATAAAGTCGTTAAGCGGTTTAGTATTATATATGTTTTCGAGTTTATTAATGGCTTATGTAGTTTGTGGATGTTGGAATGGTTTTGTCAAAAAGGAATTTGCAATTAAACTAATTAATAAATTTAGAAAAAGTAATAATAAAGCAGAGCTTAATGAGGGGAATTTGGTTTGGGAAGATGCTTTTCATGGTGAAGAATCACAGGCAGTAAAGGTCATATTGAAAGATGCAAAAGTTTATGGAAGTCCAATAAATATGTCAGAAAGTATCTCAGAAGAAAGATGCCTTCTTCTAGCTGATTCTAAAAAAGTTGAGGACATTGTAACTAAATACAATGTCCCGGTCGATAGGGTTTATGTGGATACAAAATCGGGAGTTGCTGTAGTTATATACAATGCCAATGAATTTAATAAGGCAATAGAAATAGAGGGCTAGAAGGATGATTAATTGAATCTTATTTTTTATCAGAAGTTTGGTTTGTATCTGGTTGTTGCGCCTTATCGGGAATAATACTTTGTCTAGTAACTGAGAAATTATCTGGAACTATAGAAGCTTTTGTCGCACTGTCATTAGCGCTACCTCTAATTGACTTTTGTGGTATTTTTGACATAAATACACCTCCCTTCCTCGAAACCGCTCCATTAATTGCAGTATTCGACAGCTGGGGGGTGTTTCCTTTAATGGTAGGGAAAAAGTTAATTCCGGTTAAAAGATAACCGGGGGGGGGGTTGTAGAACTCCAGTGCAATGGTATATATGTTTAAGTCCCAAATAGGTAAATATATATTATATGAAAAATATAAGTAGTTGATACATAAAATCAAAAAATATTTTCTGACCTAGCAGGATTTTAGCCTATAATATGGAAATAATAACTATAAATTACTTCTATATTTTGGATAAGGGTGGTAATCTATGAGTAACAGAAAAAAATACAAAGTAAAGGGATTACTAAGGAAGAGGGGTGTTACTATGCCACCTGCTATTGCTACAATAGAAACGAAGTTTAGAGGGAAGAAAAAACCGGACATAGCAGCTACAGCATCACTTAAAAGGGACAAGCTAGCAATATCTAAAATAGAAAAAGGACGTAGGGAAGCAAGGACGGGAAAGACGTATTCTTGGGATGACGTTTTCGGTGATTAGTGTAGAATTTGTGAGTGAGGCTAAAAAATTTTTAAAGAAGTGTCCATCGGAATTAAAGGAACTATTTAAAGCCGAACTGTCCGCCATCTATGAGGATATAGAGGCGGGCATTGCTTTGAGTGGAGACTTGATCGGCTGTTATAAGTTTGTTATAGATTATAACGACGAATCGTATAGGGCGGTATATGAAATACTAAGCGAATACGAAGTCAAAGTTGTTTATTGCGGTCCTCGGAAAAACGCTTACCCACTAATTAAGAAAAGTAAAGTTCTTGGAAAAGTCAAGAAACGAACGAACATACTTAAAATGTTGAGACAAAAAAAGGAGGGTAAATAATCCCTCCTTTTAATATTGCCGCCTTTAGGCGGTTACCCTTTAGGGCGATGGATGGACAAGGTGGGGGTGAAAGTTTGCTTGTAGATATAAATCAAATTAAAGTAGTTGACCGAGCAAGAAAAGATCTAGGAGACTTACAGGAACTTGCCGATTCTATTAAGGAAATAGGGCTTCTCCAACCTCCTGTAATCACTAAAGAATATGTTTTGGTAGCCGGCGAGAGAAGGATTAGAGCCTGTCAGTCGCTTGGACTAAAGCAGATTGAAGTTAGAATAGTAGAATTTGAGGATTATTTACAACAATTTAAAGCAGAACGTGCAGAAAACGCACACCGGAAAAATTTTACCTTTACAGAAATGATGGAACTTTCCAATAAGATTGAACTAATTGAGAAAGAACGAGCTAAGCAAAGGCAAGGTGCAAGAAATGACATTCTGCAAAATTTTGCAGGAAGTAAGGCAGCAGGCAATTCAAGAGACGAGGTTGCAGAGCAGATCGGGTTTGGTAGTGGTGAACAATACCGTAAAGCCAAATTCATAGCGGAACATGCAGAACCGGAAATCATTCAGCAGCTCAACGAGGAAAAAATCAGCATTAATAAGGCTCACCTTGAAACAAAGGCTAAACTTGATGCTGCCGAAAGAAAAGCCAAGGATGCAGAGGCCAAAGCAAAGGCAGAGCAGAACCGGGTGCAGGATTTAGAAAGAAAGTTGACTGAAGCACAAAATAAGGAGCCAGAGATCATAGAAAAAACCGTAACGGTGGAGGTAGTGCCGGAAAAGGTTAAGGATCAGTTATCCAAACTAAAAGAGGAGCAAAAGTGGTACCAGGCAAAGATTAAGCAGTTGAATGAGGAGCAGAGGGTATTAAGGGAAAGTCCTGAAGCGGAACTTCGTAAAGAAGAACAGGCGGCAACTGACGTAATAATGCAGATATATGGTTTTATTGAAAAAACCGCCCCTTTACTTGTAATTAACAGTTCACTTCGGTTAATTAGTCGGCCCGAATTAAGAATGGAATGTAGGTCAGCGATTATAAAAGCCCGTCAATGGCTGGACAAGATCGAAAATGAGCTTAACGTAAATGATAATTATGTGGAGGTGTATCATGAATCTGCCTCAAATTAATCAGGCTCAAATTGAACAGTTTGAACAGCCGTATTACGCAAAGCCGCTGAGCAGGTGGATAAGGATATTGATAGCGGCGATTTGGCAGGTGCAGAAATAGGTAAGATTATGATTGTAGGGGTTCTCCTGGGTCGGGTAAAGGCAGAGATAGACCTAAAGGGCGAGGTTGTATTTAGCTGGTCTAATGGGAATATTCCGGGCCAGTTAAGGCGGGTTAAGTAGGGGAGTCAAGATACCTATTCTCATTAATTCCGTTATTGATTTGGTCGATAACGGAATTTTAACTTAAAACTCTTTTAACCCATGGAGGAATAAGAAGTGGTAGATACCATTAATATCGAAAAATTAAATGAAGATTTAAGGAATGGTGTTTTTGAAGGGTTCCCGCTCAAAGATATGTATAAATCATTGAGAAGTAGATATGGTAAACATAGAAATGAAACATATCTACACTATTTCTTAAAAATGTCTGCATTTATTAAAATAATACAAAATAGCTATGTTGCAGCAATTGAATTTCCAGTGCTATTGGGATTTGAAGAAAAGCCTTTATATTATCTTGATATAGGCATTCCTACCTGTTCCGTAGGCATTGAGATATGGACCTCAAAAACCATATTTTCTAGTAGAAAGGCTAGGGTAAGAGACGGGGAGCTTAACAGACTTGGATGGAAAGTAATTGATGTTTTTCCCGATGATTATGATTTTGAGACATTGCCAGATAAGATAGAGTGTTCGAGAAAATGAAACTGGTGACATAAATTTAGATTAAAACACCCATTCCCAGGGTGTTTTTCTATTGATAGAGTTTATCGATGAAAAGGGAAGGGGGGTTGTTTAAATTATTCCACGTGAAATAATTTAAGAATATACTGGAGGGGAAAATGGAAATTATATCGAACTCTAGTATTGAGGTGAAACAATGACTAATTTTAATTTACTTGGCACTATTTTATTGGTGCTGCCCGGCATAATCGCTTCATATTTGGCACGGATGATTGGTCCATCTGAGAGCAAGACTTCCACTGATTTTGAGAAAACAGTAATCGGATTGCTTTTCAGTATCCCAGGCATCTTACTTACTTGGGGAGCAGCATCAATTAGATTTCATAAAAAACTTTCTATAATAGATTTTGAAGCTATTACTTTAAAAATGCCGTGTTTTATTTTTTATATTCTTACTGTTTTTATCGTTGCTTTACTAATAGCTTTATGGTGGGAAAAGCAGGGGAGAAGATTTATTCTCAATTGGACATACAAAAAACGGGATGGGCTACGTCCAGTACTGTCGTCAGAATCTGCTTGGGAGAAGTTTGTTGGTAGCGAAAAAGAAGCTATTATTCGAGTTTACCAAATTGATAAGAAGGAATGTGCGATAGTAGGTTTATTTGAAGCAAGCTGGACTCCTGGGGCTCAAGACAAGGGAATGCTTTTAATTTGTACGGAGCAGTTTCAAGCTTGGAATGGATGGCTTGAGAAGCCTGAAAGAACATACGTAGATACAGTTACTAAAACAGTTTATGAATTTTTCCCTCCGTCAGCATACGAAGATGCTAAACGGAGGGCCGAAGAATTCAGGCAATAAATTAAGGCTTCTTGGGTGGTGGCGGTGGATCGTTATCCACTTGTTCTGTTAATCTTGCAGTTTCTTTTAGGTACGATTCATTTAAGGCATGGTCGAGTATTGGTACTAGTCTGGGTTTCTCAGCATCTTTTGGTTTATCGCTAATATTAATCACCTCTCTTTCTCTCGAATTACACCCCATGGCAATATTCGACAACAGTGAGGTGATTCCTTTGTAAAAGAATGTCGACGAATATTATTAAGAGTGACAGAATTATTCCACGTGGAATAATTAGAGGAAGTGATTGCTATGAGTAAATAATATAACTTAGATGCTTGGTGATTGTCTAGCAGGAAAAGAAGGAAATACCTCTCCGGTGTGGTATTAATTACTGAAAAGGAGGGGTATTGTGAGGAAAATTTTACTTTTTGTGATGATGGCTTTGTTGATGGTGGTTTTGGTGGGGTGTGAAGGTGATAAAGAGGAAGTTGGAAATAAAAGCAATGATAGAACAAATGAATTTTCAAAACTCGAAATCTTAGATGTAGATTACCAGAATGATAAAGTCTTGATTGCCGGTACAACAGATTTACCTGTAGGTTCAAAACTTTCTGTTAGCCTTGATGTTGCAGGACGTCCAGAAACGGCAGCATATATAGGAGTAACTAGCGGGGTGGAAGTTATTAATGGAAAGTTTTCAACTGAGTTGCTACCACCTAATCACCCTGAATTCATAGGTCCTTATGTTGTTGAAGTTTTGTTTACTCCTCGTAATCAGTCAGACTCTGTACTTAAATTGGTTGGTAAGGATGGGGAGTATTTGAAAGGAGATAGTGTCCAAGAGTCGTTTGGCTTTAACATTATGAGGGTATCGCGAGAGGTGGATATAAAATTAAAAGCCTCCTCACAAAAACCTCAGTCAGTAGTAGAAAGTGAGAAGTTGCAAATTCATGTAGACTTTTTAAAATCTATTTATAATTCCATTAACCAAAAATATAACGAACAAAGAAATAACTATGATAAACTTGAATGGGCAAGTTTTGCCAATGAAACCCGGGCTAATATTGATAAAAACAGAAATATATTTACTGAAGAGTTTCCAGTTGGACTAGTATTGCCGGAAAATGCCAATAACGTATTTAGTATAAACGATTTGTATATAAAAATACACGTTGATTTAATTAAAGAAATGTGGAACGACCTTGATGGTACTGGCGGTAATGTTCAAGCAGTTAAAGATGAAATAACAGGTGTTTTTAACTCAATAAAGTTAAGATGAAAGCTATGGCATCCTATATAGGATGCTTTTATTTTAGTAAGGGAGGTGATTTTATGAGTTCGATATTAGATTTAGCGATAAGTATATCGCTAGCAGATCATATCAGTAGCGGTGTCAGGAATATAATTTCACAATTTCGCTTACTGGAAGGCGCAACTCAGCAAGTTCAAGATCAAATGAACCGTTTAAGAAATATTAGCTTTGCCGGGGGAGCCCTTGCTGCAGTTGGTACAGCAGGAATGTTAGCTACCGCTGCAGCTGCCAAGGAAGCGGTGAGTAAGGCTGGAGACCTGCAGGAAGTTATGACTGAAATTAAGTCCTTAACTTTCGGTAAAGATCTTTTTGACCCGTCCAAGGCCAATGAAATTACTCAAAAAATGCATGACATTCAAAACCTTACCACCAGGTTAGGTCTTGAAACAACATTTTCTAATCTTGATGCCGGACGTGTTTTTGTTGAGCTTCAAAAGGGCGGTATTCAGTATCAGGATATTATGAACGGAGCCGCTGAGGCCACTATAAAATTTGCTCAGTTAAATAAAATGGTTCCAGAATCTGCTGCAGAACTTATGGTTCAAACTAGAGCTGGTTTTCAGTTGACAGGCCAGCAAATGCTTGAAGCTGCTGATACAGTAACAAAAGTAGCTGCAGCTTCTTCAGCAAATGCAGAAGATATTAACCGGGGCCTGGGTAATATGGCTGGTGTAGCTACGCGAATGTGGCTTAATAGGAGTAAAGCTGAACAGGTGTTGGATTCTTCTGTGCTGGTTGCATTAACCAGAACTCAAACACCTGAAGGTGCTTCCGCTGGTACATTTGTACGCAACTTCCTGGAACGCCTTGTACCGCAAACAAAAAAACAAACAGAGATGATGGCCGAAGTCGGTTGGCTGGACAGTTCAGGTAAGTCTATATTCCTTGATTACGCTAAAGATCCACGAGGACAACTAAAAGCCGCTAAAGATATTGCGGAAATATTACGAAAAACTGTCGGTGGAGGCAAAATTATTGCCGATGAAAAAGAGATAGGGCGGCAATTTGAACTGGCGGAGCAAGGGATGGGTACAGATAAACTAATTAAACTGTTCCATAAAGTGTTCGGCGAACAGGGCGGAAGGACAGCATACACCCTACTGCGAACTGGGGAGGGTTCGCTTGAGGAAATTCAAGATGGCTTAATAAATCAGTTGAGCTTAAATGAGCGCGTGTCTTTGCAAATGCAGAATTTTAACCAAATAATGGATACAGCTAAAGAATCATGGGTTACATCTCTGACCGTGCTGGGCACACCTTTGCTTGATGGAACATCGAAAATGTTTAATCTTATAAGGGATGAACTGGAGGTGCTAACAAAATATTTTGATAAGCATCCCCAGGTGAGTAAATATATATTTGCTATTGCGGGTGGTGTTAGTGCTTTTTTGGCAATAGGTGGCGCAATTACCGTAGTTGTTACATCTTTTAGAGCCCTACAATTAGCCTTATCGGTTGCTGGTATCACCTTCGGTAAAATAGCCTTATTTTCTGGCGGAGCTGTCCTTGCCATTGCTGCTGTTGCAGGTATTGCCTATCTTGTGTACAAGAATTGGGACACCATAAGACCATTATTGGTTGGTTTCTGGAACACTATTAAGTCGGCGATTATGCCCGCATTTAATGAGATTAAGAATTCCATTATGGGAGCATGGAACGCAGTAAGAAGTTCTACGATAAGCGCATGGACAACGGTTAAATCCTGGTTTATTACTAATATGCCTCTTATAAAACAGGCAATGGCAAATGTATGGTTAGTGGTAGGACCGCTTATCAAAAACGGTGTGCAGCCAGCAATTGCATTTCTAAAAGGTGCTTGGAGTGTCATTAAAAGTTCAGCCAAACTAGCTTGGGATTATATTGTGGGAGTAATTAAAATTGCATGGGATATTGTGTCTGGTATTATTGTTATTGGTTGCGATATCTTAACGGGTAAATGGGGCAAGGCTTGGACAGACATCAAAAATATGTTTTCCGATACATGGACTGATATGAAGTCTACTCTTGGTAACTTAGGAACAGATTTTTATAATCTCGGTGCCAATATAATAAGCATGTTGGTGGATGGTATTAAGTCCATGGCAACGTCCCCTGTCCATGCGGTGCAAGAGATATGGTCAAATATTAAAAGGAGTGCAGGTATAGGCGGAAGTGTAAGTGTTACGTCAGGCGAAACTGGTTCGACACTTGCAAAGTACGCTTCCGGTGGCATTATAACCAGCTCACACCTTGGGCTTGTAGGTGAGGCTGGCCCAGAGGTCATTATTCCTCTGTCCCTAAGCAGAAGAGGTGGAGCACTAGCCTTATGGCAAAGGGCTGGAGAGATGCTAGGGATTCCAATGCACGCTGAAGGAGGTTTCTTTGGTGGTATTGGAAATTTCATGTCTAATGCCTGGGGTGGGGTCAAAGGATTTTTCGGTAGCGAAAAAATACAAAATAGCGCTAACAATGCTGAATACGCGGCGGTAGGGCTTGAATCTAGTAGAACTGGATATGAAAAAGCCGTACATGAAATTCATAAAGACTATGTGAAGAAAATAGCTAAAACAAACACAATAGAAGAAGCGGATAAGGTTCGCAGGATAGCCCACCAAGCAAAAAACCTTGCACGGGGATTTAGTGATATAACTAAGACACTCTCAAGATTAGCTATACCATTAGCACTGTTTGCTTCTGCATCGGAAATAATTAGTGCAAATGATAAAAAGCAAGCATTAGCAAAAGAACTAGGCTCTTCACTGGGTTCCATAGGAGTAGGGGCTTTAACTGGTGCTGTAACCGGATCGCTTGTCGGCGCTGGTGTTTTATCGCCTTTGACAGCACTGATTGGTGCAGCAGTTGGTGCAGGTTTGGGCTCGTTTGGTGGTCAGGCATTAGCTGGTAGTATGTATGACAATATAGCTCGATTTGCTGCAGGTACGGATTCTGCCCCTGGTGGCTTAGCCTGGGTAGGTGAAAAAGGGCCTGAGTTAATGAATGTACCGCGGGGTAGTCAAATTACACCTAATCATAGACTGTCAGATGTGTTGGGCAGGAAGGAAGTGTATAATCATGGAGATGTGACAATAAACATTTATCAACAGCCGGGTGAGGATTCTAGGGTACTTGCCGAACGCGTGGCTGATATATTAGAAAGAAGAAGTGGCTTTAAAGCCCAGCAAGCCCGACTCACTATAGGGCGGCATACCAGCTTCCAGGGGGTATAGTAGATGAAAGTTTCTCTCGGAGGGGTTGAGCTAAGGGATTTTGAAAAGCCCGATTTAATCCAGTTAGGCGGCAAGCAGATGTTAGCCATCCGGGAATTTCCGGGCGGCAGTATGAGCATACAGGACTTTGGCCCGACTTACCGACCTATAAGCTGGAGTGGCACGTTTACTGGTACTGATGCCTATGAACGCATGATGACCATAGGCCTAATGAGAACTGCTGGAAAGGCAGTGCTGCTTACTACTGAGAAATTTACGATACCTGTAGTAATAGAGGAATTCTTACCGGATTACAAGACTGCCCGGCGAATTCCTTTTTCCATTACGGTACGCCGGGTTGTTGATAACAGTTCAAATCAAACTCAGGTGGTAGATGCGGTAGATAAGGCAACTTCACTGGTAGCGGAGTCAACGACAATAAGTAATAAAGAATATATCGTAAAGTCGGGAGATACATTAAGCCGAATTGCCGCAAACCTTTTAGGTGACCCAAATAAGTGGGAACAGATATACCAGGATAATCAGGGCATTCTGGCTAATGGACCGCATAAAATCCAACCCGGCATGAAGTTGGTGATAAATAGTGCTTAAGGATCCCTTTGTGAACCGTAAAGGTCCATTTCGTACTATTGGTAAACCAATAGTAATAATAAGTATAAATGATAAGCGGGTTGTAGATTGGATTTCTTTTCAGGCAGAGGCTAACGGATTGGGGGCAGTTGATGCCTTTCAGGTAACTTTGCCATGGGAGGTAACCGAAAACCAGCCTCGGGATGAACTGCTCTTTAGTGGTCCATCAAAATCCTCTGAACTGGTTTTTGGCACAGCAGCAGTTAAAATTGAAGCCGGTTTCGAGGGCGAGGGAGATCCTGCTTTGTTAATTGAAGGCATGATGGACAGGCCTACTTGGGATTTCTCTAAGCGCGATGGGGAAATTGTAACTATCCATGGTCGCTCTTATGCTGCAAAGCCATTTGACTATAAGGAGACAGCTAAGTGGCAAAACCAGACTTCTACAGCTGCGTTTAAGCAAATTGCTGCTATTCATGGTTTAACTCCAGTGGTACCGGTGGAAACAGCCACTCTGATAGGTGGATACGAAAAGGAAGACCATGTTGACACGAAGCGTGAAATATCACACTGGGATTTTGTTTTATATATGGCCCAAAATGAAGGATTTACAACAAGGGTGAAGGGCGAGGAATGGTATTTTGGTCCGCAAGAAAATCTCCCCGGCTATACCCTTGACCCGATTTCTTTTACCTGGGGCTTTAACATTGATGAGCATTTTTGTATTGAAAGAGCCCCCAACGCAGCACGTAACCTTATAGTGGAGGTTATATCCTGGATACCTGGTAAAAAGAAAGGCAAAGGGCAGCGTATAGTAGAAAAGGCGTCCTTTTCAGGTTCATCGACCGGGCACAAGTACACCCAACGGTATTACTACCCGAATCTTACCCGGGATCAATGCCAGAGAAAAGCAAGAAGTATCCTGGAGGATTTGTCTCGGCAGCAGGTATATGGTTCATTTGACACTGACTGGTTTCCGGAGCTATCAAATGACCGGCGCATTAGTCTAAATGGTGTGGGGGTTGGGTTGAGTCAGGTATACTTTACACCTAAAATCGTGGTATTGGGATCAAAAGAAGGTTTAAAGGCAGAAATTAGCTTTACGAATCTACCTTTTGAGGAAGGGGGGCAATTCGGTTAATGAGACTATTTACTGAGCAGCAAAAAACAATGGAAGATTTAATTCCTCAATCCCCTATTGTCTTCGCTGAAATTGTTGCCGTTGACGAGGATAACAGGTTGTTAAAGATTCTAATACAGCCATGGGAAACAGAAACAGGCTGGTGTAGGTGCCTTATGGATACCTTTTACCCGTTTCGCCGGCATAAAACCCATGCTACGCACCCTGAGCATGTTCCCCCGGGACCGTCTCACCCGCATGAGGATCATACAATACACCTGCCTCAGTGGCCCTACAAGGTAGGCCAAGAAGTTCTGGCAGCCGCAGTTCAAGGAAGCCTCGGCAGTGAACAATATGTGGTCTTGGGGCTCATTGATAAAGGTCCCTTAGTTGCTGAAGATGAACCTAAGTTAACGGAGTTTGAAACATGATAAATACTGGAACAGATATTTTAATTTTAAACGGAGATATTGTTTTTGACATGGACAACCTATCAACTGTTAGCAGCGAAGATAATATCAAGCAGCAAGCCTATTTACGACTATTAACCGACCTGGGTGAAAGTGTGTTTTTCCTCAACTATGGAACAACATTGTATACTTTGCTAACCAAGCCATATACCGAGGAGAATGCGAGAATGGTAGAGGCTGAGGCTAGAGCAGCCCTGCTGCTTATTGGTACCCAGAGTGGAGGGCAAGGGTGGATAGAGCAGGTATTTGAATGTCAGCTGCAGTTAATCACAATCGAAGGTAAGCAGGTCAAAATGCTTTACGTTAAATACCTTCCCCGAGGCGAGACTGAGCTACAGGAACTTCAATTATCGCTTGGAGGTGAAAATATTTGATATGGCCAACAAAGGACGAAATTACACAGACCCTGGTTAATGACATTGTTGGGTCGAATAAAACCATTCAGGATTTAGCTAATCAATGGGTTATTAAACATCTGATCGTAGGACTAAGAGAAGCTATTTATATACTGGTAGTTGTAATTAAAATGGTTTATGACCAGCTAACAGCTATAGGAGCAAAAGAAGATAAATTAGACGAAATGGGTTATGAATATGGGGTAGACCGAAAACTAGCTGCCAAGTCCATTCATACAGTAACGCTGCATAAAAGTGCCCCTGTGGTTGCTGATCTACTCGTACCAGATGATTTCTTATTAACTACCACACCGGTTGGTAATGACCCACCTGTTCAGTTTCGGGTAGTGGTTGGGCAGGGTAAATATATCCCTACCGGTAGTTCTTTTATAGTAGGGGTACAGGTTGAATGCACCCAGACAGGGGAAATTGGAAACGTTCCCGATGGTGCCATTAACCTGGTGGCTCAGGCCGGGTTTGATTTTGTAACTGATTCGGCTCTTTTGCAGACTGGTACAGAAAAAGAGGACGATGAACCATACCGGGCCAGGATCCTGGCCCGTAAGCGCAACCCGGAGCGCGGGGGAACCTCATCAGACTATAAGATCTGGGCTGAAAGTGTTAATGGTGTGGTATCGGCTACAGTTTTTCCTCGCAATCGTGGTAATGGAACAGTTGATATTATGATTTCCGGTCCTGACGGGATACCAAGCCAGGATCTTGTTGATGATGTGCAGGCGTATATCGACACTAAAATACCTGCCGATATTGCCGATGGAGGAGTGTTAGTTATTTCACCAACGGGGGTTGCAGTGGATGTTACTTTAACCGATTGTGTGTGGCGGGAAGGATACACAGTTGACACGGGAAGGCCAATTGTAGAAGCTGCTTTGAAGGAATATATTAACGGACAGGCAAACCTTGACCGAATTATCCGTGTGGTTAACCTTATTACTGCAGCGAGCGGTGCTTATGACCTGATTGACACTGATAAAAAGCCAGTACTGATTGACTTTAATATGACCACACCAGCAGCAAACCAGGTGCTGGATAATACCGAGATGGCGCTACCTGGAACGATTTTAATATCGTAGGATGTGATGGCCTTGGGGTTTAAATTGTTTTTATTGAGTTTTTTCCCGCACAGGTGGCTGGATTTAAAAGGTCAGGGGAACCAAAGGCTTTTTGGAGGTCTGGGAACCGTTTTGGATAAGTATGACGCCTTAGTTAATCAAGTTAAGCAGGAAATGCGAGTCTCTACAGCCGTTGAAACCATACCTATTCGTGAAACTGAGTACGGTATACCTATAAATCCGGCTGTATCCTTGGATGTCCGTCGTGCTAATATTATCGCCATAATGCGAGAACCCGGCGGTCCGATGACAAAGTCGGATCTGATTAATGCACTGCGCTCTTATGGGATAGAAGTGACTATCGAAAACATATTTAACTTAAGTGAGATGTGGATCCGAACTAATCCGTCTTACACAGATGTTTTTGGCTTTGACCAAATAACTGCCTTCGTTGAAAGAGTTACCCGTGCGCATGTTGGTAAAGTGTGGGTTATGCCTTTTTTAGCAACAAACCCCAAAGAGATAGAACTTACTATTACCTATCGGGCAACAATCAATTTTTGGAATGAGCGTATATTGTATTTGGACGGTAGTTGGTTACTTAGTGGGTCTCTTTACGCCAATGAACCTATTTTAACATGTATGGGTTTTTATATGCCTACACAGCAATCTGTAGCGGCTTTACTTGATAGTACGTATAACCTTAGTAGTAAGGAGATCCAAAAAGAACATGACTTAAATTTAGGCTATACTGCAAGCAACCAAAATACGGAAAATATCAGCTCCAGGGTAATAATTGAACACGACTTGTGGTTTCTCGACGGTACTTACGGTTTAGACGGTATAAAGCTACTGGATGCAGAGGTTTTGTTATACGAACTCTAGGAGAAATGGTTTTTAGAAGAAAGGGGAGAAAAAAAATGCCGGCTGTTATTGATGCGGATATTTTAGTAACCAACAGAGGTTTGCCCGTGCCCCAATATGTAAATAGTGACGAGACGGGATTTGAAATGTGGAAAGGTGAAGGCGGCGCTGGCAGAGTGCTGCTGTATGATGCCCAGGGTAACCCGTTATTGACGGCTGCAAGCCCCGGGAATGTGAAGGTTGTTAACCAGGATGCGGAGGCAATCCCTACCAAGCTAACTGGTAGTCTACCAGCAGGGACTGCACTACTTGGTAAAGCAAAAATAACAGATGGCTCAAACGATGTCGGAGTGACTTCTGACGGAAAGTTGAAAGTAGACGCGTCAGTAAGTGCAACTATTACCGGCACGGGAGATGAAATTGTTGCAGCTCCGTCCGTTGGGACTAAAACAGTAACGACTACCGCGGCAGAAATATTTGCTGCGGCGTCGGCAAAAACAGGTAGGCGTATGATGATTATTAAAAACGAAGATCCCGTGCTTCGCTTCCGGATTGGCCCGTCTAGCGTTACTCAGCAAACTGGTTTCCCTGTTGAGTCTGGGACCGTGATAACATTTAAATTCGACCCTACAATTATGGTGCCGATCTACGTCATATCAGAAGGTGTAAATATTAATGTGGCGGTGATGGAAGCATGATGCATGAATTTATCGAAAATGATGACGGTACAACCACGATAAAAGTTGACTTCATGGATGAAGGCGTTGACCTAGTGGGGGAAACCTCTGTCAAAGGCAATAAAACTTCTGCATCAACATATCTATCAACCTACGAAGCTGATTTACGTAGAAATAATATTGAATTATTCCCTATATCAGAAATGCCAGTGGCAGCAGAGGGAGGGTTACAATAGATGCAATACATTAGTGGTCCATATACCCAGGGGCAACTTCTTAGGGATATTAACGAAATTGAAATCTCGCTTACTGAGCGATTCCAGCGTAGCGGAGTTATTACCGATGCCGCAGAACAGCGGTCCTGGCGTGAGCGGGTACAGGATGCCAGCTTTGGTCGGAATACTGTAATATTTGATGACCAGGGCAATCCTTCCGTTATGGTGGTCGTTCCTTGCTTCAATGAAGCAGATGTCCTTACCGGTGGCGGACAATATCCCCATTCGGCATTCATCTTAAATGGTGTGATTAAACCATTTATTTATGTGTCAAAATACCAAAACATCGTTGTTGGCAGCGGAGCTGCAGCAAGGGCACTATCACTGAAATATCAAGACCCGGCAAACTCATTGACAATTGATTCTGCGCTAACAAATTGCAAGTTAAAAGGTGTAGGTTGGCATCTCGTGACCAACGCGGAGTGGGCAGCCGTTGCACTTTGGTGCAAGAAAAACGGATTTATGCCACGCGGTAACAACAACTATGGATATGATGCCGCTGTTGCAACAGAAAAAGGCATACCGTCACATAAAGACACCGGAGTCAACAAGACAGGTAGGGTAGCAACCGGCAGCGGTCCAGTAGCGTGGAGCCATGATGGAAGTCCTTTCGGCATCTATGACTTAAACGGAAATGTGTCCGAGTGGGTCGGTGGCCTTCGTCTTAACGGTGAAATCCAGATCCTTGCCGATAATAATGCTGCTGATAACACTAAAGATCAAGCGGCGGGCAGTGCAGAATGGAAAGCGATACTTGCAACAGATGGAAGTTTAGTTGCTCCTGGCACTGCAGGTACACTTAAATATGACAATACGTCTGCCGGAGATTCGACTACTACATCCCATGACGTAGGCGGCGATCCTAAGATCAATACAGTAATAAGCAACCCTATGTATATCCCAGGAGGTCAATTTGACTATGGATATTCTCAGGTTTTATTTGAAAGTCTTACTGCTGCAGGTGGTATAACGGTACCTAATATAGCAAAACTTTTAGGTTTAGCTTCTGTTGATGCGTCCCATGGTGGCGACAACTTACAAATACGAAACTACGGAGAGCGGGTGCCCTTTCGTGGTGGCTCCTGGGGCTACGGTTCGAGTGCGGGTGTGTTCGCCTTGATCCTCAGCTACGGTCGGTCGTACGCCTACGCCAACATTGGGTTTCGCTCCGCTTTCGTAATCTGATTTCTGCATCTTGTGTTCTGTCTGTCGCGCTATCGCGCGACCATTAGGGAGGCAACGCATGAGTAACGAACAATATCAAGACATGGTAATAATTCAAAAAACATACGACATGATCCGGTACGCATATATTTGCATGCGGCAGTTCCCGAAGTCTGAGAAGCATACAATGGCTGCAGAAATAAAAACCAGTATGTACACGCTGCTAAAATTGCTCATAGCCGCGAGCAAAAAATATTATAAGAAAACAACGCTCCAGGAGATAGATGTAGAGCTACAATTTCTTAAAACAACGGTGCGTCTTGCCAGTGAGCTAAGGAATTCTCCCGGGGAACCTCCCTTTCTTTCTTTAAAAAAATACGAGATATGGTCGAGGCATCTAAGAAATAGGGAAAATACTTGGTCAGTGGATAAAAAACTCTAAACAATAAATTGTTTTTAGGTAATAGGCCGTAAGTGCCCTATCGTGGTGGCAACTGGAACAACGGTTCGAATGCGGGTGTGTTCTACTTGAACCTCAACAACGGTCGGTCGAACGCCAACAACAACATTGGGTTTCGCTCCGCTCTACCCCCATTAGCCGGAAGTCGTTAACTCAAGGGTTAATGTCCAGTGCCGGGGATAAAGGGGCCTATTACCTTCCCTGTGCGGGTAAATACAAAAACAACAAAAGAATAGTTTAGTAGATTTATTCAAAAGGCTTTTCTTTTTATTTACATCAGTCAGATTGAGGTGTCGGGTTGAAAAGAATCGGGAACCTATACAGCAAAATATATGACTACGAAAATATCTACAAGGCCTATTTAGATGCCAGAAAGTCTAAGCGGTATCGCAATGAAGTATTGAAATTTACTTCTAACCTTGAGGAAAATCTCATTACAATCCAAAATGAACTCATTTGGAAAAGCTACACACCAAGAACTTCAAGGCAATTTTACGTTATCGAACCAAAGAAAAGGCTCATAACTGCACCGGCTTTCTATGATAGGGTGGTACATCATGCACTGCATAATATTATAGAGCCTATTTTTGACAGGTCGTTTATTTATCACAACTACGCTTGCCGACATGGCAAGGGAACGCATGCAGCAGTAGACTATTTTCAGAAGTTGCTCAGGTCCATGCAGGGCAAATATGGCAAAGTGTACTGCCTTAAAATAGACGTAGCACAATATTTTCCAAGTATAAACCACAATATTTTATTTGGTTTGGTCGGGCGTAAAATAAAAGACATGGACGTCCTTTGGTTAATCAAAACAATTATTGATAGTAGTCCTACGGATCCAGGACTCGGAATAGGAGCGCTTACTTCGCAACTATTTGCAAATATTTACTTAAACCATCTAGATCATTATGCAAAAGAAATATTACAGATAAAAAATTACGTGAGGTATATGGATGATGTCGTGATTCTTCATCCAGACAAAAACTATCTTCATGAGCTTAGGAAGGAGATAGAGGCATTCCTTTGGAGCGATTTGCGGCTCAAAACAAACGGTAAAACTCAGGTGATAGCCGCGAAAAGAGGCGTAACCTTTCTCGGGTATAGGGTTTGGTCTACGCATCGATTATTAAAAGGCCAGTCCAAGAGGAGAATAAAGAGGAAGCTAAGGCTATTTATGAAGCTGTATTCTAAAAGAAAGATGCAGCTTGACGAGATAAGAGCGTCTATTCATTCTTGGCTTGGGCATGTGAAGCACTGTAATAGCTATAAATTACGTAAAAAGCTTTTTGATGATTTGGTGTTTGAACGTAATAATTAATTATTTCGTGTGAAACAATAGGTATGCGTTAGTTAGGTAAAGTTTTAGTTAGAATAATATTATATTGATATAGGAGGTGATGCGTTGTCTATTATCTCTTTTATTTATAACGACAAAGATAGTATCTATGTAAACACTAAAAAAGACGGTGCGGATATCGTATTAGCTCCCGTTGCTCTGACTTCGAAAAACGCTCTTGACTGGGATTTTTCGGGAGCAATAACTACAGAGGATCAAGAAATAGCGGTAATCAATAATCAAAATCCTACCTTGTCGCAAAAAGTTAGCGATATTGTGCACATAGACCAACAAACACCTGGCGGTGAAATACTGTTCCGGGCATTAGTGCAGGCAGACGATGTTCCTGGAGCGATGGGTGATGGTTGGTACCTGTATGTTGATATCAGACATCACGATGATACATGGGAATATGCGGTACGACTGCCGATACCAACAGGAAAATACCCATGGTCACAGTTTGCGTTTACAACTAAATCAGCGGCAGGTAAGACAATTAACTATGTTTATCCGTCCGTGTATCTAAGGCAGCGAACAGGTAAGGCAAAAGTTAAATTTCTTGAGGTTATGGACTTATCTACTGTCGAATTATCTGAAGTTGGCGAAGCTTACTCAAAACCTGAGTGTATCTATGAACCCATTAGCCCGGTTTCACCACAGGGGCAGCTTAAATTAGACATGGTTGCCTTTTTTTATGGCGATCTAGATAACATTGACTTACAAGCAAGTCCGTCGCACTCAATCGAAACGCTGAAACAGTTTCCTTATCTTGTTTGTAATGAACCGGGAACTCTGTCTGTAAGAGAAAAATATGTTACCGATGAACTAAAAACTACTGTAAAAATATTTGGCTATATTGCTATGGGCGCAGAAGGAACAGATCCCTTACCTGATATGACCGCTCTTAAGACTGGTGTAGACAGAATTGCAGCAGAGGGATGGTACGGTGTTTTTCTTGATAGATTCGGATACGACTACAAAGAAACTCGCGCCAGACAAAATGAAATTGTAGACTATTGTCACAGTAAAAACTTAAAAGCCTTTGCAAATGCCTGGAATATTGATGATGTGTTGGGTAGTCAAATTAACCCCACCTACAACCCAAGCGGAACACCTACAAGTTTAGCGCTGGGCGACTGGGCTTTACTTGAGGCATTTTTAATGTCAAATTCCGGTTATACCAGCGATGCATACACAGCTATTGAAAAATACACAAAGGCTAAAAACTACAAGGAAAGCCTTGGTGTTAATATTTGCTGCCTTTCCGATCAACGGGATGCTGCCACTCAGGATGAAGCTATGGAAGACGCAAAACTTAGTTATTTAACAGCCATCGCGTTTGGATTTGACGGATGGTGGTTTGTAGATAGCTTGAGCGAAGAAAAATTTTCGTATCAACTAGATCCGGACCTAAACATCGGATCAATTTTAACTACAAAATTTAGCCAAATATCGCCATACTGGTATATTGCTGAGACTGATGCATATATAATTATCTTTTCTACCGAAAATTATCCGCCTTTAAGTTGTGTAGTTTACAACAAAGCAAAGAAAAGACTAATTAAATCAGGTAACAAAATTTTATATAGCAAAGATCTCCGAGTCTGGACTGGTAATCCTGTTGGTAAATTTGTTAGAGAGAAACGGAACTTTGGGAAGTAAGGCTATTCCTTATGTTCCGAGGTTCCCTAATGCCAGTAAGTCGCCAGGAGTATAATAAATATTTCAGATAGCCGCCCTAATAGGACGGTTTTTCTTTTGGGAGGGAATGTAAATGGCTAACAGTGTAACGACAGAGTATGCACGGGAGCAAATGGCTAAAGCCAGAGCTGGTGATACCGTCATAACGACAATCACGCATATGGCCTTTGGTAATGGTGGAGTGGATGTTGATGGCAACCCGATACCGCCAACCGGGGTAGATACTGGGCTCAGCAATGAACTGCTTCGCAAGGTGATAGACGGTCATACTTATCCCATATCAACAACCTGTCGTTATTCCTGCAGACTACTTAAAAACGAATTAGTCGAGCAAGCCATAAACGAAATTGCATTAATAGATGCTGATGGCAAAATGGTTTGCAAAAAGACCATGACCGACAAAATTAAGGATGCCGACATGGAAATGATTTTTGAACTTGATGACGAATTTTAAGGAGGTGAAGTTTTGCCTAATCAACCGATTCACGAACCAAAAGATTATAGTGAAATAGTACGACTACTGGAAACTGCAGACCCAGCTCATGCAAATACTTTTAATCCTCTTTTTGAGCGCTTGATTAATAATGATGTATATTTTAAAAATATTTTTGACAACCAGCAATATGAAAACATAATTAGAAACGGTGACTTTTGGGGCTGGGCCTCAGATAACGGAATACCTGATGCGTGGGCAGTTATTAATAGCGATGTTTTAAATAGTTATGACATTAGCGTCGTGAACTGGCTAACCGCACCCGCATGTATGAAATTATTAAAGAATGTTGTCGGTAGCGAAATGTCGTTATATCAAACTGTAATTGACGCTGTTATATACAGGTTGAAAGGTAATAAGGTTTCGCTAACAACTAATATCAAAACAACTATCGCATCCGGTGTGCACGCAACGATACAATTCTTGGATACTTCCGGTGAAGTAATTTCCACCCATCAATCAGCTCATCATACTGGTAGTAACGCATATGAGAAACTCACTATCTCGGCAGCTGTCCCGTCTAACGTTTACACGATAAAGGTGTTTGCTGCTGTCATTGATAGTGTTGCCCTCACTGGAACCGTATACGTCGATGAAGTAACGCTTGTGGCTGGCGAGGTCCCCATGCCTTTTACAAACCATCCTAATGACCAATATATAAAAGCAGTAGAATGCCAGCTCAATGGGTATGATTCGCAATACAGCCTCCCCAGGATGCAGGTTGGATACACAACAATCAATAATATTGGGGCTGGATTAGTGGGTACTATAGCCGTTACTTATCCCTCTGCGTTTTCTAATATACTTTCGGTTGTGGCTACCATTGATGATGCTGACCCCAGTAAGTACAAAGTTTCTGTCAGTGACGTAACCGTAACAGGATTCAATCTGCACATCCACAATGGGGATTCGGTTACGAGGTCCCTAAAAGCATATTGGGTCGCTATGGGGGTGAACTAATTTGGCAGTTAACTATGTGAAACAAAAGAGCGTACTGGAAATGGGCGAAAACGGCGGTAAACGCTCCCCCAAGGTATGGTTTGACGGTGAAATAATTGTAAATGGTTTAGAACTGCAGCTACCGGCTACTACGTTTTATTATCGCGGCGAGCAGGTAACCACTCAAGCAGTTACATTGGAACTTCAGGCAGACCCCGATTATGCTAAAAATTTGTATGTCTACATCGACCCCACTGACCCGGATGGGTGGTTGCTGGATGAGGTGTTGCAAGATGGGACACATCAACAGACGGAAGTAGCCATGCTGGATAATAAAGGCCCTGTGAGCGGTAAAGTTGCTTGGGGGTATATTCCTGCTGCTGGGACGGAAATAGAATTGACTGTACTAAAACATGTATCGGGGGGTAAATAAATGAAGCACACAAAAGGACAGGTACATGAGAAGTCGGAGAGCGAATTGGAATATCTTAGGCGCAGGGTGGAGCAATTGGAAAAGGAAGCGCAAAAGCAAAATCCTGACTATGTAACGCCAAAGCGAGAGATTTTAAAAGCTAAAAGCTTTTGATTATTCCACGTGGAATAATTGGAGGTGATACACCCAGGGGGTGTTTTTTATTTGTCAAAATTGGTTACCGGAGGTGCAAGATGGAACGCTGGGACATTATTTTTAGAACCCTAGTAGCAGTGGGTGGCGCAATCACCTCCTATCTGTTTGGGGGTTGGTCCACTATATTAGGGGTATTGTTGACATTTGTTGTGATTGATTACATGTCGGGTATGCTTGCGGCCGGCATTGAGGGGACGTTGTGCAGCTCAGTTGGATTACGGGGAATAGCCAAGAAAGTATCTATCTTTTTCATGGTGGCGGTGGCCCACCTGGTCGATACTGCCATTGCCCAGGGCCATGTTTTTAGGGATGCGACAATATTTTTCTATCTGGCGAACGAGTTGTTAAGTATTATTGAAAATTCCGGCCGCATTGGTCTGCCGGTACCGGACGTGATCAAGCAGGCTGTTGCTGTTTTAAAGGGAAAGTCAGGACAGGGGGACAGTAAAAATGCTTAAAGGTGAAATCGATCCGGGACATGGCGGCCCGGATCCTGGCGCAATAGGCCCAGGCAAAACCCACGAAGCAGACGTAAATTTGATTATATCGAAATTGGTTGGAGGTTATTTGAAGGACGCCGGATTGGACATTGGTTATACCAGGGAAACTGACATCAGGCTGGGTACAACTCTCAATGCCGATTTGACAGCCAGAGCTGATATAGCTAACAAATCGAATGCCGATTTCTTCATTAGTATTCACTGCAATTCTGCTGCAGGCCCTTCCGCGCATGGCATTGAGGTCTTTACTTCGCGTGGAGATACCAAGTCAGATAAGTTGGCCACCAGCGTTATAGCCAGCTTAGAACCTGCACTCCCGGAACTAGCATTTAGAAAAGATAGGTCAGACGGTGATGACGACAAAGAGGCAAATTTCGCCGTTCTGACGCGCACCGGAATGTTAGCCATACTTATAGAGATGGCATTTATAAGTAACCCAGCAGAGGAAAAATTACTAACCAATCCGGAATTTCAAAAGCGAATTGCGCGGGCCATTGCCGATGGGGTTTTGAATTATTACGGAATTCCTATTCCGGTACGGTCGGTACAAGCAGGCCCGGAGCAATGGAAACTTGACATCATCGAGGACGCGAAGAAGGCCGGTCTGATTGCCGGGGACCATGATCCTGATGAATCAGCACCAAAGTGGTTTGTGCTGAAAGTGTCGCTTAATACATTAAAGAAAAGTGCTTTAGTTTAGTTATGACTAGGCATACAAGGAAAGGTAGGTGATGCCCGTGCCAGATGGCCAAGTAACTCCAAATGGATTCCATTATGGGTGACCATGCCCTAGCCATTTGCGCTAGGGCTAAAATTTAATTAGGAGGTATAAAACCATGCAAGAAATCCTTTCTCAGTCATTTAGCCAGCTAATATCCATGATTGTATATTTAGCTGCACTCACACTATTTTCTTACGTCGGGATGCAGATCAAAAAGTTTCAGCCGGTAGTTGCTGCCTGGTTCGAAGCTAACACAACCGCAGCGCAGAAAAAGCTTATCAAGGAACTTGGCCATGAGGCTTTCGTTTACGCTGAGACCGTTTTCAAGGACAAAAACGGGGCGGATAAGCTGCATGAAGCTCTTTCGTTTTTCAACAAGAATATGGATAAGTACGGTTTACCTGATTTGTCTTACGAGGCTATTAGGAATACGATTGAGCAGGCGTGGCTTGCTGATAAGAGTATGAGGTCCTTTGATGTGCAGGTGGATGCTGGGGACCTAGACCCGGAGGAAGTTGCACCGGTCGGAGAAGTGCAGCCGGCTACCGAAACAGAAAGCCAAGCATCATAAATTTACCCATGTTGGACAAAGTAACATACCGCGAATTTCTTTCTATGCCCTGCCCTTGTGGTGGGGCTTTTTACTCAAAAAGAAAACCGCCCGTAGGCGATTATTTTTTATCCTTATTTATTCTTTTTTCTATATACTCCTTGATAGCCTCATTAGTAACCGAAGCCTTAGAGTCTCCCGTCTGCTCGATATATTTGTTAAGCAGTTGCAATGTTTCATATTCTATTTGTGTACTGTAAGCTATTTTTGCCACAACTCAACCTCCTAATATTCAGAATACCTATCATCCACCATCAAGCCAAAATTATTATCGTATTCAGCGTCAACGACGATGTATTGATCTACAAATCTGTATCCCTTTTCGACCACGTATTTAACCGGCACTGGTACTTCATAGTCATCCATATTAGACTTTTGCGCTTCGCCCAGGTGCGTTTCTAAAACACACATAATAGAATGACCTGAATCTGAAATATAGTAGTGGTACGGTTTCAATTCCTCCGGCAGTTGCCCCGAATAAGGCCTCTTTTGTATCATATGAGCTATGTCCTGTAGGCTTTTTCTCAATTGTAACCCCTCCTTAAACCCATGATTTAGAATATTCCCGGTCCTTAAATAATGTGGCCAGACCGGTAATCTGTTTCAGTCTAAGCAACTCATCAACATCCATTCCCAGGTGCCTTGCAATCCAGGAGTCTGATTTGCCCATTTCAACAAGCTCGGCCACAATATTGCTCATCAGATCGATGTTGTGCGTACCCCTGGCCCGGTTATGCCTGATAGTAGAGGCCATACGTTCACCGATTTTCTTATCAATGACCACAACTGGTAGTAGTCCGTTTTCGCGGTCGTAGATTCGCTTACTGTTCTTCAGAATTAAATGCCGGTGAAAACCGTCAACAACGATATACTTATCGTTTTCGCTGTCATAAAACGTTACTACCGGCTGAGTAAAGCCGTCCTCCCAAATGGACAGTTCAAGCAATTTCATTTCAGGTGGAGCAACGGCGTTAGGATTATAATCATTGGCTATCACCTGTTCAACCGGCACACCTATAACATTATAAACCGGACTCTCGAACTTCTTCATCAACACCAAACTCCTTTGAGTATTCAGTAAAGCTACCTCTCTGCTTACTTTCTGTAAAACCATGCTTTATAAGCATCCCCATAAGATGCTTATTTTTTGTTGTCATCGTAGCAACACCTTTGATGTTTTTAATAGCGTTCTTAAATAGCTCTTTGAAAACCCCCTTTTGCCGGTATTTATCAACAACATAACAACTACCAATTCGATAATGCGATTTAGGTTTTTCCTGAATATAACAAAAGCCAATAATTTTATTCATCTCAGTAGCAATTAGCCATTCCTTTCCATCATCATCGTATACCTTGTAACCTATTTCACGCTCAATATCTCGACGGGCCAGGAATGGTCCGAGCGTGTTGTAAAAATTCTTATCTTGATTTGTTAATCGTTTGATTTTCATGTGCCCTCCTAAAGATTCCGGTATTTCTCTATTAGTTGCCGCTGTCGCTCTGCCTGGTTTTTGGTTTGAGCGAATGACAACCCTTTACAAAGGTGATCATTTTTAAGGATACACATGGCCATCCTGCGCCATGTGGGGGCATAGTGCTTGCTTTCAATATCACCAGGGAGACTATCCTCGATCCTTGTATATCTAACAACCTTTTTATTTTTATGCCCCCTGGTTGCTATTTTGTTGGTTACTACAGCGGATGCGGGCAACTTACTCAGGCAATCATCCGGTAGTCCACAGCCATTTTTATTCCAGTAACGCATAAAACGGATAAACCGACTAACATAGTTTTCGCGGGTTTCCGGTGGCAAACTGGCAAGCAGTAGCTTTGTGTAGCTTTTCCATGTATGCCCTTTAGGAATTTGTACCTGACGATATCCAAGGGCTTTGGTCCCACAGTAGATATTGCCGAAATTTGCACCGGATACTCGATTAACTACTCTTGCCCATGTTTCTGGTTCAATCACCCGGAACAGGTTAATCCCAATACGTTGATCGTCACCATAAGGCTGGCATATTCGCATATCGTGGATACTAACGCCAGCCTTATAAAACAGGTCATAGAGCTTATTATACTCCCACCCGTTTTTCCCGTTCGCCGTCCATATATCTTCGGTTCTCCAGTCATAAATAGGGTAGCAGTTGTAAAGGTTGCTGTCTATTTTTGTGGTCCATGCGATGCCGTTATATGTTTCTTTGTTACTACTGGCGATAGTTCTAAAACGGTTTAGGCTTTCGTCTGATCTAATACCTACTAGGCAGGCAGTTTTTTTGCCTTCAGAAAACCACTTGCCGAATTCAGGCACGAATTCTTCAAACTCCATTCTGTAGCGGTAGAATGGAAAGTATCCCTGCTGCGTAATGACCGGAAAATCCGGGCACCGCCTAATCCATTTATCCTCCAGTCCCGACTCCCAGCAGCACCAAAACGGCTGGTATACAGAGACAGCGTTGCGTAGGTTCAGCGGTAAGCATACCCAGTACGGTTCTATTAGATCGGCGTTGCTTTCGAGCATCGTCTGTATGTAGTTGACTGTCTCTTGATACTGACCTTCGAGGTCTACTACCAAAACTCCGATCTTATTTGTAATACTATTACTTCGCATATAGTTGAGAATAAGATTTAGGGCAACACCGCTATCTTTGCCTCCCGAGAAGGAAACATAAACTTTCTCGAACTCATTAAAAATAATTCTAATCCGTTCCTGGGCCGCGTCGTAAACATTCTTTTTGAGATATTTCTTACTCATAGTGACTTTATCAGCCCCCTTAACTTACCTTTTTGGTCCTTAATTTTATCAACCTCCCTTTTGAAAGCGTGTACTAAACTCCCTTTCTTGGCCAGTGCTTCGGCGATCTTATCATCAATACTGCCAGCACATTGAATATCAATGTAGGTCACCTTGTGTTCCTGTCCTATCCGGTGACAACGATCTTCAGCCTGGAGTCGTTCACTATATTTAAAAGCATTGTTGTAGAAAATAACATAGTGTGCCTCGTTAAGCGTTAAACCGTGGCCTCCACAGCTTTGGGTGGCCAAAAAGAACCGGGAACTATTACGGAATTTTTCTACTTCCTCAGTTCTTCGCCACTCGTTCAAGTCACCGTAAAACATAGAGACTAAACCAGGACCAAAATTATCAGTTAGCTCTTTTTCGATGTGTTTAATATCGTAACGATACTTACACCAGATAATAATTTTTTGGTCCCTTGGAATACTATAAACTGTGTCTATTAGTGTCTCTGTCCTTCGGTGTTCAAACTCAATAGAACCATATCCCCGCCGATTCCAGAACCCACAGACTATTCCCTGTAACACCGAAAATAGACGAAAAATAGTTATAGACGTAAAGTAATCGTCGTTGTTTTCTATCTCGGAAAGAATCTCATCCTTGGCTCGTTCATAAAGATATCTCTGTTCCTCAGTCATCCTAAAATATCGCGTATCATAAAGCTTAGATGGTAGATCAAGGCATTCCCCTTTTGTCACCTGGTAGACATAAGGCTTGATTTTTGCCGCTAAATACGGTACATTATGTGCCCGAATAATCATACCAGGAAACTTCTCCGAATATTCTAAGTGATTCGCGGAAAAAGAGTAGAACGAATCATAACCAAGAATTTTAGGGGACAAAAACCGCATTTGAGAAAATAGATCGACTACTCCCTGGGACAGCGGCGTGCCGGTCAAAATGAGGCGGTACCTTGCCCGTTTAGATAGTTCGGTTATCCGCATCGTGCGTAGCGACCTGTGCCCTTTTATGTAGCTTGACTCGTCCAGGATAATCATTGTCTTGTCGGTGATAAGCTTGTTGATGGTTAATACTACCCGATTACTGCTGCTCATAGATTCGATGCCTACGACATACCAGAGCACCTCCGGGGCATTACGTTCGTTGGTACGGTCGGCAAATACACATATATCGGCATTAGTGCAGTCTGTATGTTTTAAAATCTCCTGTCGGACGGTTTCTTTTAGGCTAACCGGACAAAACCAGATCGCTTTATCAATTTTGGTTTTGCGCCGATCGGTTAGTTCAATGGCCGTTCTGCTTTTGCCTGTACCCATTTCCATAAATAAAGCCCCGATGCGGCTAGAGATAACCTTATTTACCGCATCGGCCTGGTGTGACATTAACTCAGTCCTAAGATTCATCACACGGAACCCAAACTCCGACTAATTTTATGTGTGGATGATCTGGTTTATTAAGACAGTAAAAGCAGGACGATGCTTTACCAATATTATGGCACCCGCTGAATTCGTCCTTAGCTTTGTGGAGCTCACACTCCCCGGCCTCGGCACATTCCTCATGTACGTCATAAAGACCACCTTTTTCTTCGATAAGCATTCAATATACCTCCTTAGTCTCTAAACTCATCCGCGACATCTACCTCCGCCGGCACCTCTAAAACGGGAGGCTTTCCACTGACAACAACATGCTCTTTTTCGATTGGCAGCACAACATTAACCACAAGCATACTTTCGCGCGCCTGTCGTGCCACATCTATTGCCTTCTGCGCACTCTCAGAGATTCGGAAATCATATAACTGTGCGAAATCCAGCACTTCGTCAAAATATTCAGGCGGCACAACTACGTTTGATTTGTAGTAGCGACTTCTTTTGATACCCTTCGCCGCCCGGTAAAAATCCTCCTTACGACCCCACTTGATCGAAAGATACCCAAGGTAATCACCGCTAACACGACACATAATCCACCGCGTATGTTCCGGCCCATATGTGCCAGTAATAGCCTTCTGCCGCGTCTCATCATCAAAGATTCTGACTGGAAACCCTGCAGCAAGTAGTCTATGCCCTGCCTCCGCTGCTCGGTCTGCGGGGGTGCCGTTAATTTTAACAAGTTTCCTCGTCCACCGGTTAACGCTCCACTCCATGCCTAACTGAACTTTGACAATTTCCCTGAAGTCGTCGCGTTTCTCTGGGAAATGCACCTCGATACAGTTTTCCAAAGCTCGTATTTCTGCAACTGTTTCGGTAACTGGTTTTTCCGGCCTGACAGTTGCTTCAATTTTAGCGGCATCGGCAAGGGGTTTTTCCTCCTGTTCCTTAGCCGTTTTCAACATTAATTTCTCAAGTTCCCGGAGCGTTATGTCCCTATGATTGATCCACCACCGGGCAGACTCTATTTGTTGCAGTTCATCGAACCCCGGCAGTAGTGTTTCGCGCTCCGCTTCGGGCACACGCCCATAGATACAGCCTTCTGCCCTGGCGATCACATCTTGGCGTATTTTCTCAGCCCAGGCGATCTGTTTTTCAGTACCCGCAAGTGCTGGCAGTTCCATTTCACTTGCCGCCTCTATCGCTTCGGCGGTTGCCTTGGCTTTTCTCTGCTCAAGGTCTGCGATGTAGCAGGAATGGCAAAGTTTGTTTGGTTCTACGTTTTCCAAGCGCCATTCGCGGTTTTTGTGTGGACCAATAAGGTTTACTATTTCATCGTGACCGCATGAGCGGGTAACGGAGTATTGTGCCATAATTTCACCTACTTTTGTTTTCTTCTAGTGCATCAAATAATATCCAACCAACCTCGCTGCCGTAACGATCGGCAAGAATTTCGAAGATATCATAAGTTACCTCGTCGAATTTATCTGGATCATCGTATTCTTTATCCGCATTTTTAAACAACTCAATAAGTTGCTCATCGGAAAGTTTTCTAAGTTCATCAATGTACATTTAATCATCTCCCTTCTTGCTGGTGGGGCTTGTGACCCACTCTGCCGCATTACCGGCCCGTAGGCCGTCACTCTGCGTATGTCTTACATCCATCCATAAGGACCCCAATTTTCATCGTTTGGGCCATGTTCAGGTATATGGTCGTCAGCTATTGTTGCGTTGTACTCGTATTGCATATAATCCTCGTAGCACGTATACGCTCCTTCTGACTCTGCCCTTGCCCATTCGTCAGCCCTGTGTTCTCTCCACTCTTTATCTGCACAATCATTAGAGCAGTACACCAAACCATGATCAAATATTCCTCTACCGCCTATTCTCTTGCCACATGCTGGGCATTTCATCTTATATATCCTCCTTTAATTTAACCCTTGAACTGGGGAGGCTTTCGCCTCCTGCCGGGATTCTCGGCACTCCCTTAGCGGATTATATCTTTGCATTCCCTTACATATTGTTCTGAATTTTCATAAATAGGATAGCCCATTAGTTCTTTAGCTTTATTTTCATAACTCTGCACTTCTTGTAAATTCAATTTCCCTGCATCAAATAATCCAGCCAAGAAACCTTTAAAATAAACATAGTCCTCTTCTTCTTTGAATTTTTGAATTTCTTCTAATTTAGCGTTGATATTAACGATATATTTGTTTTTCATTTTGTCGCTCCCCTTTCTGCCGCCTTTAGCCCGGCGGCGGGGCTTTGTTTTTACCAGGTGTGACACCACTTATGCTCAACGCTGCCATCCGGCATTGCATACTCATAGTGATTGTCAAGACTACATTCTTCTCTTGGGTCACAGCAACCGGTGCTCCAGCTTTTCAATAGTACGGGCTTACCGGTTCCCCTGGCTTCATCAAGCTTGGCTTGACGCTTGGCTTCTTTTTCCCTTTGTGCAGCTTCTCTTGCCTCTACTGCCGGTCTCATGTATTCAACAGCCTGCTGATAGGTGAATTCTTTACCTAGTGCATCAACAGCTCTGTTGTCTACGTGACAACCCCAGCCTTCAACGTATTTGGCTATTCCCAAGTCTATCAGGATATTTGCTTCTTGCCCGGTCGTAAAGTGCCCGCTCAGGTACTCGCCGTCATGATATTTCAATTGGATGATTTTTGCTCCGGCAATAATAGCCTGTTTTTCAGCTTCCTTCTCTGCGGCGGCCTTGGCTTTCAACTCAACATTTTCCTGCTCCCGAAGTTGCAGTTCGGCAATAATTTCCGGTTTCGCCGCTATCAGCATGTCGCGTGTTTTCTGTGAAAGTTTCTTTGCGTTAGGAACTCTGATTCGTCCTTCAGTGTGTAGCGTTATATCGTATTTTTTAATAAGCTCTGCTGTTGTCATTTATCTAGCTCCTCTCGAATTCATTTTCTGTATATATAATATACCACATACATACATGTATGTAAAGACATTTTTGAGTGTTTTTAAATAAAAATACCCTCCAAATTAGGAGAGCATAAGCATACAATTATGATATAATAAATTACCTAAAGTTATCTTAAAAGCCTTCGCGAGGCCTATTTTGCTCAAAATATTCCACATGGAATAATCCCACCCAGAACTTACCGCTAACGAATATTCCACAAAACACGCATATTCCACCTTGTAACCGAATAGCTTTTGAGTAACGCATTAACGAAGTTAAGAGTAACGCAAAAAAGCAGTAGGGCATCTCTGGCCTTACTGCTTTTTGCTGTTTTCGGCGGCTTTTTTAGTCTTATCGGCTATATCCTTGGCGGCTTTGTTGATGTCGTAGCTGTCGCGGTCGTATTCTGATTTAAGTAATGATGTGTTAACTAAACGAATCAAGTCTATCACCTCTATAATTAGTATTGACATACCAATTTCCGCATATACATAACGGTATGAGGTGGTTTTATGATACTGGAGTTGATGGGCTTGCCGGAAGGATTAACTGAAATAATGCAGGCTGTTTTTAAAAAAGCCAAGAAATCAAATCCTGATCTTACCGAATCTAAATTCTTCCAAGGAATATTTGAGGAATGGCTTGAACCGTATAGCAGAGAAGTTTCTGCCTTATCGAAAAGCAATATTGTTATGAAAAATAACCTTAAGGATGCCATAGAATTAAGTGGTAAATCTCAGGCAAAAATAGCCAAGGAAATAGGAATTAACCGGCCACACCTAAACAACGTAATAAACGGAAAAGCCGAACCGTCAATAAAAACAGTCTTACTTCTTTTAAACTCCTTAAACTATCCCCCTGAAAAAATTAATGACCTGTTTTACCTGGAGCCCGTTATTAAGGAATAAATTACCTTATAGCGGGCTTATTTTTATTGTCATAACGGACAAGCCATCTGTAATAATATCTTATACAATACTAAAACGGTACGGAAAACCATACATAAGAAAGGCGGGATAAACATGATCGTGAGAATCAACGGAACCCCTATAAACTACAGCAATTCGGCACCAAAGCCAGTCAAAAACGAGGCTTTCTACTGGCAGACCAAAGTCAAGAAATCAACTAATATCCAAGTAAGACCGGAATCACTCCCGGTAGCAGTAGAGTCCAAGGCGGTAGCAGTTACCGTCCAGCCAAAAACCGAAACCTTGCGCGACCGCTTAACCAGCATCCGCGAGGCCGCCAAACGCCACATACTTCCCTTGACCACAGGCATTAATCTACTTGCCACTGCTCCAATAAGCGCCGTAGCAGGTCAATACAGCGTACCCGTAGCTACTCAGGTAACATTAGCAGGGGTAAAGCCAGTTATGGGCATTGCTCCAGCACTACAACCAGTTATTTCCATGCTCCAGGAGCTTGCCCTCCCGGTTGGCATCGGTATGGCTATTTGGGGATTAATCGAGATCATCATAGGCAATCCTGGCGGCAAGGACAAAATCAAATATGCAATGCTTGGGTACATCGGAGTTTTCGTTATCCCGTACTTTTTCTATCAGATCAAAGGGGCGCTTAGTGTCATGCCGTTGGCTATGGCCCTGGGGGTGGCGTAGATGCCTGCCGTAGCCGCTTGGCTTGTAGCTGCTGGCCTAAAAAAACTGGCTGGCTGGGCTGCTACTCTGGCGGCTGCCGGGACTGCGTTTTACTACTACAGCTTTGAAATATGTTTAATGGGTGCTATGGTGTCATTGTTTTTCAGCATGTTTGGGTTTTCGTTGGCCCGGAAGGGTGTATTGTTTTCGGTGGCGTTGTATGTGGTTACTCAGGTATTGGGGGCGGCGATGAAATAAAAACCGCCGAAGCGGTTAGTATTATCAATTATTTTGATATTTCTCTATTTTTTTCGCCATTTCCTGGTATTCTTGAAAGAACAAGGCGTAAGTTTCCGGATCGGCTAAAACTTCTTGATCAATTTCTTTTAGTCTAAGAGAAATTTTCCTAACTTCTTCTTC
>Ga0209319_1000263_pt1 | contig 81017 bp, 71 predicted proteins | sample RifGroE2_FD_184000 | JGI IMG/M metagenome (GOLD analysis project Ga0209319, IMG submission 184000) | Groundwater microbial communities from Rifle, Colorado - Groundwater E2 (SPAdes) (version 2) | ecosystem: Environmental > Aquatic > Deep subsurface > Groundwater | place: Rifle, Colorado, United... | reverse complement strand
AATTATTGAGCTTTCCATTAATCAATTAAGATCAGATTAAACACAAAAAAACAAAACCGTCTCACGTCAATTAGGTCGGAACAATATTCCGAAATTATCGTGAGACGTTACATTCATGTGATGCTTTTTGCGACTCACCGGAATATAAAACCCTCAAAGAGTTTGTAGAAATGCTGAAAAGTTTAGAAGATTATGCGAAAGATTTGGGAATAAAGGATAATCTGACAGGTCAAGCGAACGCAACTGAGCAAAAAATGACCGCAACCGAACCAGCAGAGAAGTCTATTGGACATGATTCAAAAGATACTCCACAAAAAAAAGAGGCGAGTCTTTTGGATCAAAAGAGAGCGGTTGTTAGGCAGCTATTAGCGGCACTGAGAGGGACGCCGCCCGTTGCTACTTCTTCGACGACAGTAGACGTGCATCCTGCAACAACAGGTTCCGACTCTTCTGCACCCGCGAACACAACAACTCCATCAACAGAAGCGGCAGGTCAAACTGGCGCACGATATGTTAGTCAAGAAATGCAACGTCGACTGCTTGCATGTAGAGCGATATTGACAACAACTAACGAAGCAGTATTAAAACAGCACAGGCATCCGGCATGGGATAAATTTTTATCTTTTATGGGTGTTCTTATTACCGGTGGTATTAAAGCATATTATAACCATAAGCATTATGGTAGTTGGTTAGGTAGTTCTACGCACGGTGGACAGCTGGTTGAAAAACTTGAACAACGCGCTTTACTACCTCCACATCCTTAATTATAACTTGGCAATAAGACGATTCGAAATTTACGTTAATCATTAAACCAATACCGTATGATCGATGTATCGGCTTTTGATTCAACGTTTTTATTTTATGTGTCAAGGCATAACGTAATCGCAAATTCCTCAATGACTTTTTACCAACAATGTCTGCGCCTATTTTTATCGCGCTGAATTCTTGATCTGAAGTGCTTCATCAGGCTAAAATGCCTTTTTTTCTGATGTATAACTGATGCACAATACAACGTATTCCTCCAAAACTTTATCCCGTTTTTTTTATGCGATTTTAATTTTGCATGTTGTGCTGTGGACGTTTGCGCCTTTATGGATTCGCAATGCCGTTTCGCATGATGTCATCGAAGCCTTCGTATGGGCGCAACAGCTCGATTGGGGCTATGATAAAAATCCGTGGGTGATTGGCTGGTTGACCAAGCTCGGTATTTTTTTAACGCATGGTCAAAGTGAAGGCGGTTATTATTTTATTCAACAAGTCTGGATCGCGCTCGGTTTTTGGTCGGTTTGGCAATTGGGTAAAAAGTTTTTTTCATCGGCCACAGCTTTAGTGGGCGTATTAATTTTAGAAGGGTGTTTGTATTATTCCGTTTATGTCGAAGTGAATAATGACAACTTTGCGATGTTCGGTTTTTGGATGCTCGGCACTTATCTTTTTTATTTAGCTTGTGAACGCCAACGTGTGCGTGATTGGTTGTTGACCGGCGCTGTGCTGGGGCTTGCGCTTATGTCTAAATATTCGGGCATTTTTTTGGTTTTTTCCTTGTTTATTTTTTTGCTCGTAAATAGTGAGGCAAGAAAATCATTTCAAAAAATGGGGCTCTATCTCGGTGTTATTGTCGGCAGCTTAATTTGCTTGCCGCATTTAATTTGGCTGTCTCATCACGACTGGGTTACGGTGCGCTATTTGATGAATCGAGAAGTTGTAACAGATCCAGGCATTTTCGGTCAGTATTTTTATTATCCATTGACGTTTTTGCGCGATACCTTTTACAACGTGTCGATTAGTTTTATGCTGTTTCTTTTTGTTTCTCCTTTTTCGCGGGCTAGTCATATCAAGACGCAAAGCGTACTCAATTCCGCGCAATTTTTATGGATTGTCGGATTAGGTCCGTTGTTGCTGGCGACGTTATTGGCTATTCCATTACGATGGAGTTTGCGATCGGAGTGGGGCGTGCCGATGTTAGGTTGCATCGGATTACTGCTTGTGTACTACGTACGACCGAGTGAATCTGTGCGCAGTATCAATCGATTTTTGATTGCTGTGGTCACGTTGATGGGGTTGACGGTTTTAGCGCATTATATTATTTCGGCGCATTTAACGGCGGGGAAAGGATCAGCGGATTATCCGGCTAAAACCATAGCGCTTTCAGTGACGCAATTATGGCATGACCGTTATCATCGGCCGCTAAAATATGTAGCGGGTAGCCGATATGTCGCTGGCTATATTGCCTTTTATTCGCCCGATCATCCGCGCGTTTTTTCAGAATGGAATGAGAATTATAGCAATGGGATTGATTTGGCAGACCTCAAAAAAGAAGGTGCCGTTTTTGTTGAAGATGGATTTTATGGTACGACGGTTGAAGGGTTGCCAGAAGGCTATGCCTGGCCCGGCCATTTCCCGACATCCGTTATTCACCGCTACCCCCATTTAAAAATTCTGCCGATGGCTACATTCCCTTATTGCCGTAATAAAAAAACACACGATGTTGAAACCTTGCTCGTGGGTATTCTGCCGCCTTTATCTTGAAGAAAACAGGCTGGAAAATAGGCGAAGCACAAGCGTGAAATGACGAGGGGTGGTCAAGCCGCGGGATGACGTTCGTAGTTTTGCTGAAATAAGAAACTAATGAACGGGAGAGATCACGCGTTGTAATCCCTCGCCTGGATGAATACAGGGTCCTTTTTCTCGTTTATGGAAGGTGATTGCGGTACTGATGCGAGCAAATATTAATTCGGGGGATCCGCCGACTGCTTCGTAAATTCGACTTATTACTTCTTTCGCTGCAAGTGCCATTTGTTCCTCCTGTTTTTCTAGGCGTTCTGTTTCTTTGGCAACATGTTTAGTTAAGCAATCCGCTTCTATTGCGCACGATTCAGGGGAGAGGGTGGAAGAATATACGGCGGCGGCTTCTAGCAAACGAATACATTTTTCTACAGGAGGAATCGTTTTTCTAGATAAAGGAAGAGTGGCGTAAAGTCGAGCCGCATCCAACAGGGGTGATTCGTACTGTTGTGTGCCGTCGAGTGTGTCGATATTTTCCTCTGCCAATTGTAATAGGGCGAGGGCGACGTTTTCGGCTCCTTGTCTATGAGTGGTATTTTTCAGGATATGGGTATAGAGATTAGCGGCATCATGGAGGAACGATGTTTTTCCCCTATTTTTATTAAAAAGGTCGAGCAGTGAGATAGCACAGCGCTCCGCTTCTTGTAATAGAATATCCGATGGAGGAATGCCGGATCTGCTAACCTTAGCGAAAAGATCAATGACTAATTCTAAGGATTTTGGATCTTTCCTTTCATTGAATAATTGTAGCAAGGATAATATGCAAGAGGCTGCTGGTGTCGGAAGCGCTATTGTCATCGGCATTTGAACATAAAGTTGAGCCGTTAAAATTAAAAGAGAAGGCTCTTTGTTTTGATCGAATAATTGCATCAAGGTGTTTGCGCACAATAACGCTTTTGGCGCGGACTCACTTGACAGATAAGAAAGGCTTAAATAAATCTTAGCAGCCCAAGTTGAAAGTTTTTGGTCTGGCGTGTTTTTGAAGAGTTCCATCAGGGAGTTGGCGCACATTTCTTTATAGATGAGTAGCTCTTGTGGTTGGGGAGGGGCGTTGTCAAAAACATCAACGGCTAATAGGATAACTCGAATAGCATCATCATATTGTGTTTTTTTACAATAGAGTTGAGCTGCGTGTGTCCAAAGCGCCGCCGCGACTAAAGGATTGCTGCCTTCCAACCTGGAACCAGCCTCGGCAAGAGATTTTTTTCGCTTATCCTTAAAAAGAACGTATATTTTATTTGCTGTAAGTTCGGCGGTTGATCGGAGGCTGTATAAGTGGCACTTGAGAATGTTGATAGGTTTGGATAATTGGGTGGTCAGTATTTCAAGAATGTGCTGAATATCCGGAGGCTGTTCGTCTTGAACGCCAAATACTTCATTAATCATCAGGTAGCGAGCGCACAGTCTTAACACGGTAGAAGCGGCTTTCCTATTATTTCCCCATTGAGTCATGAATTTCTTAAGATCTTCTGAGCATTGTTTAACTGTTGCTTTATCGGAAAGATGGCCAGTAGGAACTTTCAATTATGCTTGAGTCAGGTGGACGGCAAGACCCGCTTGCCAATAACTTATTAGCGCTATGGATCGCTTTTTCCGCATCTTTAATAAAAGTTTGCATGATGTTTCTCTTGTTTTTATTATTAATTGATTGGGGATCAATTTTTATGGAAAGCAATTATAGGCTATGAATAGACGCTTCGCCTAAAAAATTATTTTTTGTCGTGTGCACAGGTAATTAATGTTCCAGCACAATTTCTAAATCATTTGACGAGTGGTGAGATTTTTTGCAAATAGCAATCTCACCTTGTTTTTGCCAGGCACCTAATACAACACGCACACCGGATTCCCCATTGCTGAGCGCGACAGGATGTATGCCCGCTACATGGGTGTGTGCATGAATTAGATAACGGGTATGATCTTTTTCCATGAGCGCTCGAATGGCTTCGGGTGTTGCATCAATCGTTTTTTCTGATTGTCGCTTATTATATTTTTTACTCAAAGCGCGCATGAGCGCCGCCAATTTTCGACGGATAAACAAGGGGATGAGGGTAATCAGTAATTTTTGTCGGCATTTGTTGTTGGAAATCGCGCGGAAAAATTGCTGTAGTCGATCTTGCGTGCATAACACATTGCCATGCGTCAGTGAAACGCGTACGCCTTCGATTTCAACAACGGCTGGATCGGCTAAGATGGTCACACCGCTCGCTTTAGCAAAACGTTCACCTAACAAGAAATCACGATTGCCAGGCAACAAATAAATCGAAACGCCTTTAGCGACGGTGTTTTTCAATGCTTCAATGATTGAACGATTAAACGTAGAATCATCATCATCGCCAATCCAGGCCTCAAATAAATCACCGAGAATATAAAGTATGCCGCTGCAGGCAACTCTTTCATTCAAAAAGTGAAAAAACTTTTCTGTGGTTTGTGTGTCACTTTCTTGTAAATGTAAATCGGCGATGAGTAGTGTTGACATGATCGATATCCCTGCCCAGTTGTTTCATATTTTCGATGCGTGTTTTGCCATCATATGTCGAGTGGCACATAGTCTGATAGACGAGTTTACCGTGTAGCGACTTTTTCCTCTTAATTGTATTCTAACTTATCATGGATCGGTTACATTTTTTTTAACGCTCAGGTATGATTCATCCTCTATGGAATAACAAACTAACGAGTAAATAGTTATGCGAATTAAAACACGATTTGCGCCGAGTCCCACCGGTAAAATGCATTTGGGGAATGCGCGCACGGCATTGTTTAGTGCCTTGTATGCCGCCTCTCAGAATGGTATTTTTTTGTTGCGCATTGAAGACACGGATATCGCGCGTTCGGAGGAACGTTTTACGCAGGTGATTTATCAGGATTTAACCTGGTTAGGATTACATTGGCAAGAAGGGTCTGATCATGATCTGGGTAATGGTCCTTATTTTCAGTCACAGCGCTCGGCGATTTATGAAAAGTATTATCAACTATTGCTCGAGAAAAATTTAGCCTACCCCTGTTTTTGCTCGGATGATGAACTTGCTATTTCACGCAAAGTGCAATTATCGTCAGGTAAAGCCCCGCGTTATTCGGGCCCCTGTGCTGAACTCACGTCGGAAGCTTATCGGGCTAAATTGGCACAAGGTCTAAAGCCTACATTACGCTTTCGTGTACCAAAAGGTATATCCATTAAGTTTTTAGACTTTGTCAAAGGCGAGATGGATTTTAATACTGATGATTTCGGTGATTTTATTATTCGACGCGCGGATGGCACGCCATCGTTTATGTTTTGTAATGCGATTGATGATGCGTTGATGGGCGTGACCCATGTAATTCGTGGGGATGACCATCTCACCAACACGCCGCGTCAATTATTGATTTTGCAAATGCTGGGATTGCCCGTGCCTGAATATGGGCATGTATCCATGATTTTTGGTTATGACGGATTACCCTTGTCGAAACGACATGGCAGCAGTAGTTTGGAAGATTTAAAAGAAGCGGGTTATTTATCGCAAGCGGTCATGAATTACCTCGCGCGATCAGGGCATCATTATGCCGATAATCATTTAATGTCGTTTGATGAGCTCGCGAAAAATTTTAAATTAGAATCACTCAGTGCGTCGCCTGCAAAATTTGATTCTGTTCAGCTGGATTTTTGGCAGAAATTAGCGATTCATTCGTTATCAGTGGAAGCGCTTTGGGCATGGATGGGCGATGTTGTGCATCAGAATATACCGGATGATCGACGCGATATTTTCATCGAAACGGTTCGCTCGAATATTGTCTCGCCAGATCAAGCGTTATCGTGGGCGGCGATTTTTTTTAAAGATGGACTTGTCTTCGATGAAGAAAAAACAGCTATTTTAAAAAAAGCAGGCCACGTATTTTTTGACTGTGCCGTAAAAGCGTTGCACGCGCATGGTAATCAGGCCACGTTGATTATGGACGCTTTAAAAAAAGAGTTGAATGTCAAAGGTAAAGATTTATTTATGCCATTGCGGATTGCATTAACGGGTGAAATGCATGGGCCTGAATTGGCTAAAATATTTGAAATCTTAGGGGCGGAAAAAGTTGAAGCGCGGTTGGAAAAAGGATTGAGGATTGAGGATTAAGGGAAGGAGTCGCTACGCGACTGATTTTTTTGATCGGGCGACCACAAGGATTGCCCCTACGGTAAATATCGAAGAGATTGTTCGGGGAAATAATACATGCTAAAAATTTATAATAGTTTCACGAAAATGAAAGAAGCATTTAAGCCGATCATACCGCATCAGGTGTCGATGTACGTATGTGGATTGACGGTTTACGATCATGCGCATATCGGTCATGCGCGATCTTTTGTTGCCTTTGATACAATCGTGCGGTATTTGCGCTATCGCGGTTATCGAGTGAAATATGTGCGCAATATTACCGATATCGACGATAAAATCATCAAGCGAGCGAACGAAAATCATGAAGACTTTCATGCGCTCACCGAACGGTTTATTCAATCGTTTCATGAGGATTTCGAAAAACTCCATTTGCTCGTGCCCGATGTTGAACCTCGCGCGACGCAGTACATGCCGCAAATTATCGAGATGATCGAGCAGTTGGTGAAAAAAGGCTATGCGTACCAGGCTAGTAATGGCGACGTGTATTTCGATGTGATGAAATTTAAATCGTATGGGCAATTAGCGAATCGGAAATTAGATGAATTAGAATCGGGCGCTCGGATTGAAATTACCGAAGCGAAAAAAAACCCCCTTGATTTTACCTTGTGGAAATTAGCGAAACCCAATGAGCCGAGCTGGGAATCTTCGTGGGGACCAGGTCGTCCGGGTTGGCATATTGAATGTTCGGCGATGTCACTGCATACACTCGGTTATCCGATTGATATCCATGGTGGCGGGCATGATTTAATTTTCCCGCATCACGAAAACGAAATTGCACAGAGTGAAGCGGCAGTAGGAAAACGGTTTGTGAATTATTGGATGCATGCCGGGCATTTGCAAATTAATAAAGAAAAAATGTCGAAGTCACTCGGTAATTTTTTAACGTTAAAAGACATGCTGAAAGAGCATCACCCCGATGCGGTTCGTTATTTTTTGATTTCCAGTTATTATCGTAGCCCTTTAAATTACGATGCGAAAACGCTGCACGCGGCACGTCAATCCGTCGAGCGATTATATATTGCCTTGCGCGATGTGACGCCAGCGGAAGTGATAGAGGCAGAAATGTCGACGTATGAAAAACGTTTCATTGAAGCGATGAACGATGATTTTAATACGCCCGAGGCGCTTGCCGTATTATTCGATATTGCGAAAGCGATCAATAAATCTAAAATAGGAAATACCGCTGAAGCTCAATCGTTAGCCGGACTGTTAAAACGATTAGGCGGCGTGCTCGGTATTTTACAAGATAATCCCGAAGTGTTTTTAAAAGGAAATTCGGCGACGGTAGCAATCGCTGTTGAAGAAATTGAGCGATTGATTGCCGCGCGTACGGATGCGAAGAAAAATAAAAATTGGATCGAGGCGGATCGGATAAGAAAAATTTTGGCGTGTCAGTTAATTGAGTTAAATGATACACCGACTGATACGACATGGAGTATGGGAATTTCAAATCCTATTTTGATCGCAGAAACGATATTTGCACATTTAAAGGGAAGGAGATTTATTGCCGATTATTCGACATCTGCTTTACATAAAGATGCGGATTGGAATTATAGATATGTGGATGTTGAAGGACATTCTAAAATTAAGCAATTCAGCTTTTCTGGGGAATTTATGGCGGATTTCCCGGGCCATGTTTATAGCCTACCAAAGCTTGAGCGATTATTAGATAAAATTCAGGATGCAAGTTCAAAGTTAGAAAATATAGAAAACGGTGAAATGTTTATAAGGGTAGAGTGCTTCCCATGATTAGTAAATTTCATCATACTGCGAAGATGGTGCCCCGCGCCTTTGGATCCCGCGGTCAAGCCGCGGGATGACGAAGCCAGGCTCATGAGCGAAAACAATAACGCCAATCCAGCAGCTCTCCAAACTTATCCCGAACTCAGGTTAATTTAAACCTCGTCCCATGGGTTTAGCGTTTTAACTCCTGTTTTGTCAAAATCACTGATATTTCTTGTGACCACCGTCATGTCGTGGACTAATCCCGTTGCAGCGATGATGGCATCCCTATCAGAGCGTGGGTCAGGAACATGGAGTTTGGCGCAACACTGTGCAATAGTAACATCTAAGGGCAAAATACGTTCTGAAAAAGCGGGAAGTAGGTGAGTGTTAAGCCAGGAGCGAAGAATAGATCCTTGGAGTTTGTCTCGTCGTTCAAGTAACAATATGCCTGTTTCAAGCTCTAAAATAGTAATTACCGATAAAAAAAGAGCTGAAATAGGAATGTTTTTGGCCCACTGAATAACATTTTTATTTGATTTACTGGATTTTGCCTTTCTTAATTCAGAGACAACATTAGTATCCAGTATATACATTAGTCAAAATCCTCTGGACGATAAATATTTTTTAATTTAGGGGTTTTGAAATCAATGGTGGCAGCCTCTGGCATCGCAAGTAAATCAACGATGTTCGTTTTTGTTTTTGTCAGTTTTTGATAGTCCTTCACGGTTAATAAAACATGTGCCAAATGACCTCTGTCGGTAATAAATACAGGGCCGCTTGCTGCGGCACGTTTTACTTTACTAACGTCTTGGTTAAACTTTCTGCTCGTAATGGTTGTGATCGTCATATTAATCTCCGAAAGAATGCATTTGCTGACGCTACAGTATAACGCTAATGTAGTTACATGCCTACATTTAATTTCTCGACCCTGACTCAATACGCATTTTGATTGACGAAACCTGTCCAGACCGTCATGAAAATAATTTTAACATCGAGCCAGAGCGACCAATTTTCGATGTAGTACAGATCGTATTCGATGCGTTTTTCCATTTTATCGAGCGTATCTGTTTCACCGCGATAGCCATTGACTTGCGCCCAGCCGGTGAGGCCTGGTTTCACGCGATGACGCTGCATGTAACACAAGATGAGCTCTTTATATTGCTCGTTATGTACAACGGCATGTGGACGCGGGCCGACAACCGACATGTCACCTTTGAGCACATTTAAAAATTGTGGCAACTCATCTAAACTTGTTCGACGTAAAAAAGCGCCGATCGGCGTTAAACGCGGATCATGTTTAGTGGCTTGAGTTACTTGTCCCGTTTTTTCTTGATGCAATTTCATCGTGCGAAATTTATACATCGTGAAAATGCGCCCATCCCAGCCGTGTCGTTTTTGTTTAAATAAAACGGGGCCTTTGCTGGTGAATTTGATCGCTAATGCAATGGTCAATAACAGTGGAGAAATTAAAATAAAAATACAGCTTGCGAAGATTTTATCTTCGATCCATTTCAGTAAATAATCCGTGCCAGTCATGATGGATGTTCGGAGATTGATAATAGAAAGGCCGCGAATATTAATAATGGAATGATTGAGTAATTTGGCGTAATTCAATTCGGGAATGAGTCGGATATTAACGGTGTTATGGCGAAGCGAATAAAGAATAGCCTGAATTTTATCTTCGTCTTTGAGCGGTAAGGCAATCCAAATCTCGTCAATTCTTTGTTCTTGAATAAAAGTATCTAATTCCGTTGGCATGGTTTTGATGGGAATATTTTGAATAGCCAGTCGCGATTCGACAGACGTTTCGTCGACCAAACAACAGCTGATATTAAACCCGGCCCAAGCGTCTTGCTGCAATCGTGTGATTACATTGTCGGCCATTTGACCTGTGCCGATGATCACAATGTTTTTTTGATTGAGCCCATATCGGCGTAACCAACGCAAAAGGAGATAAGTCGCCAGTCGTAATGCACATAAGCTAATAATGGCGACTAGCGTCCAGGTAAACATCCATGCGCGTGAAAAAATGATGGTTGTTTTAACGATAACGCTTAATAACAGGAGCGATAGCATGACGGCAATCACTGCTAAAATCACCCGGCGCAAAATGGATAATAAGTGTTCCAAACGATGTGATGCGTAAATATCAAAACGGGGAAAAATAAGCGCGGTTAATAAGGCCGCGATTAAGAACGCATTGAGATAATACGAGGAAACAGCGACATGTCCAAATCGAATCCAGAAAGCGATGAGTCCAGAAAATGCCATCAGGACCATATCGATGAGACGCATGAAAAATGAGAAAGAGCCGGCGTATTTTTTAAGGATTGAGGATTGAGGATATCGGGGATGTGTATTGCTTGCGCGATGAGTTATTTTATTCGTAATGATTTTTTTTTTCATATTTATATTTATCATGCTCATCTGTTAGTAGCCGTCATTGCTTCGGCTCTGCGCCTCGCAATGACAAAAGCTCCTGGCGTTCGCCATATAATAAAATAAGCCCGAAAGCTTTGTGCTTATGCAAACTGTCTTTTCTCGCCTACAGCATCCGGCAAATTATTCACGCAGCGTTCACACAATTCCGGATGTTCGGATTGTATGCCGATATCAGCTCTACGATGCCAACAGCGCACGCATTTTTTATGTGTCGAGGCCACGATATGTATTTTTACATCGCCCGAATCAAGCGCCGCTACTACGGCATCATCAGGTGCTTTTGATCGTTCATCAACGCGCGCGGTCGACGTGATCAACACAAAGCGTAATTCATTCTGGAGTAGCGCTAAGTCGTGCTTTAATTTGCCTTCAGCATATAAAACTACTTCCGCTTCTAACGAAGAGCCGAGCACAGCATGGCTACGTAATCGTTCGATTTCTTTATTGACGGCGTCACGTACTTGCATCATCGTTTGCCAGTAGGTGGCGGTCATCGGCATGTCTGATGGCAATGCCGACAATTGATCATACCAGGAGGCATAAAACACAGACGCTTCGGATCGTGTCGGTAAATGTTGCCAGATTTCATCGGCTGTAAAACTTAAAATGGGGGCAATCCAACGAACCAGCGCTTCGGCAATATGCGCCATCGCCGTTTGGCACGAACGTCGCCCGAGGCTATTTTCCTGCATCGTGTATTGTCGATCTTTAATAATATCTAAATAAAAGCTACCCATATCGATCGAACAGAAATGATGGATTTTTTGATAGACGAGATGAAACTGGTAATGATCAAATGCTTCACGAATTTCAGCTTGAACGACTCGCGCTCGATCAACAGCCCATCGATCTAATGCAAGCATCGCTTCTGGTGCAAGCTGATCTTTTGCCGGATCAAAACCATTCAAATTTGATAACAAGAAACGCATTGTGTTGCGAATGCGTCGATATACATCGGCAATGCGATTCAGCGATTCGTCCGATAAAATAATTTCTTTCGTGTAGTCGGTTGAGGCAATCCATAACTTTAAAATATCCGCGCCCCATTTCTTCATAATCATTTCAGGCGTGATGACATTGCCGAGCGATTTCGACATTTTAGCGCCTTCGGCATCGACAATAAATCCATGCGTAATGACGGTTTTAAAGGGTATCTCACGATTCATCGCGCACGCTGTTACGAGAGAGGATTGGAACCAACCGCGATATTGATCGTTGCCTTCGAGATAAAGATCCGCTGGTGACGTTAACCCATAATGCGCATTCAATACACAATAATGGCTGACACCGGATTCAAACCAAACATCTAAAATATCCTGTGATTTCGTATAATGTTTCGCATCGTCTTCGCCAATCAAGGTGACCGGATCGACTTCGTACCACCAATCGGCGCTGTGTTGCTCCACTTGTTTAGCAATCGTTTCCATCAGGGTCAGCGTGTTCGGATGCAATTCGCCCGTTTCTCGATGAATGAATAAAGCGAGCGGAACGCCCCACGTGCGTTGGCGAGAAATACACCAATCCGGTCGCTGTGAGACCATATCCGTGATACGTTGCTCACCCCAGGCGGGCATCCAAGTCGCTTTTGTAATGCCTGCTAATGCTTTTTCACGCAGACTGAGCTTGTTCGAAAATCGATCTGTTTTGTTTTCGCCTTGCCTCTCCTCTTTTCGCGCAAGACCAGGCAGATAGCTATCATCCATACTAATGAACCATTGCGGTGTTGTGCGAAAAATCAGCGGGGTTTTATGGCGCCAACAATGCGGATAACTATGTTCAATCGCCGTTTCTCGTAGTAAAGCACCGTTTAATTTCAATAACTCAATGATTTTATCATTGGCTTCGTAAATGGTTTGTCCGGCGAAAAATGGGGTGCTTTCGATAAATCGCCCTGATTCATTGACGGGGCAGTGCACAGGTAAATTATATTTTTTTCCGACGATGTAATCGTCTTGCCCATGTGCTGGTGCCGTATGAACAGCGCCAGTACCCGTGTCTAATGTCACGTGATCGCCCAGAATCACGGGCACTTGGCGATCTTCAAAGGGGTGTTGCAATAACAGCCCTTCGAGTGCTTCGCCCAGGCAATAGGCAATAATACGATAATTACCGGAGAACCCATAGCGTAGCAGGGCTTCGGATAATAAAGCTTCCGCGATGAGCAGGCGTTCTTCTCCGTGGTCGGTTTGACATTGCACGACGACATATTCGGCCTTTGGGTTGATGGCTACTGCCTGATTCGCCGGCAAGGTCCAAGGCGTGGTTGTCCAAATAGGGATGGTAATCGGTGCGCCATGATCTTCTGCCTGTGAACGATGACAACGTTCGAGTAACGATTGCGGGACCACAACCTGAAAACGCACATCAATGGCTGGGGAATGTTTGTTGATATACTCCACTTCCGCTTCGGCGAGTGCAGATTGACAATCGATGCACCAATACACGGGTTTATAACCGCGCTGTAAATGCCCTGCTTGAATGACTTGGGCGAGGGAACGAATAATATCGGCCTCATAATGAAAATCCATCGTTAGATACGGATGATCCCATTCGCCAAAAATACCCAACCGCTTAAACGATTCTCGTTGTTTGTTGACCTGATCGGCTGCATATTTTCGACAGGCTTGACGAAAATCTTGATGCGATAATTTTCTCCCCGGCTTTCCCCATTTTTTTTCGACATTAATTTCGATCGGCAATCCATGACAATCCCAACCCGGGACATACGGCGCAGAAAATCCGGACAGCCATTTTGATTTGATCACAAAATCTTTCAGTGTTTTGTTAATCGCATGGCCCATATGAATATCGCCATTCGCGTAAGGCGGACCATCATGTAGCGTAAAGGTTTTTTGTCCTGCACGTTTTTGTTGCGCTTGATGATAGAGGTCTTGTTCCATCCATCGCTTTAATAAAAGCGGTTCCCGTTGGGTTAAATTAGCCTGCATTGGGAAGCTGGTTTTAGGCAGATTGAGTGTCGATTTATAGTCTAGGGTCATACAGGAGTCTCATTTTTTACAGGCTCGACAGGTGGTTCGGTTTGAGGCGCTGGATATCGAGCATCAATTTCTTTTTGTAACGCTTTTCGAAAAGCGAAGGGATTATCAATGTAGCGAAACAGGGAACAGACTTGGCCATTATCGCAAATTTTTACATGACCATAATTGCACAGTTGGCCCAATAAACTTTGATCGACTTCAACGGCCGCGACATTGCGTAACATCATTTCAAAATAGCGTACGTTCAGTAACCCGGTTTTAATTAAGACGCGCATGTTAGTGACAGCAAATTCTGATTGTAAATAGGAAATCACGGCACGCGCACCGGAGACTAACGCTAAAATAAAAAATAAGATAACCGCCGCGTGAAAGGATCGAATGAATAAAAAAACGAGTGTTAATAACAGCCAAAAAATTGTTTGTGCGAATATGATGTAATTTAGTTCTGTTTCTAAGATGATTTTTTCATCATTTAATAAATTATTACGAATATAACTCATCGCTTCGCCCTCCTATTGATCATTGATCAGCTCGATGGCATCGATCTGCTGATAGCCCCGCGGTAATTTACTGCCTCGATGGCCCCGCTCACCTCGATAGTATTCTATATCTTTCGGCTTTAAGGTCAAATGATGCTTGCCTGAAACGAGGCGCAGGGATTGCGTTTTGCCCGCAACACAAAGGGCAGTCATCCATTCTTCTCTCGCCGCTGCACGAGAAGAGGGGATATGGATGATTTTATTGCCTTTCCCTTTCGGCAAAATAGGCAACTCTTTAACGGGGAATACCAATAAACGACCTTCCTTTGTGGCAGCGATAATCACATCTTCCTCTAAGGATTGAATCCATTGCGGCGACAAGGCTTTGGCTTCGTGCGGCAATCGCAAGATGGCTTTACCCGCTCGATTTTTGACGAGTAATTCAGAGAGTTGAGTGACGAATCCATAACCCGCATCCGAGGCCAATAAAACAAACTGATCCGGCGCGTCCATTAAAAGCCCTTGAAATAGAGCCCCTGGCGGCGGCGTTAATCGGCCTGTGAGCGGTTCGCCTTGCCCTTTAGCTGAGGGTAACGTGTGCGCTGGCAAGGTATAACTGCGTCCCGTTGAATCCCATAAAATCACCAATTGATTACTTCGCCCTTTGACAGAGGTCTGATACGCATCGCCTGCTTTGTAACTGAGTGTTTTCGGATCGATCTCATGACCTTTGGCCGCGCGAATCCAACCTTTGGCCGAAAGCACAACAGTCACCGGTTCAGCCGGTAACATTTCTTCTTCTTTAATCGCTTGTGCTGCTTCACGTTTGACTAATAAAGAACGGCGAGCATCTCCAAAGGTTTTTGCATCTTGTTCGATTTCTGTTTTAACCAGTGTTTTTAGACGTTTAGGCGAGCCGAGAATTGTGTCGAGTTCTTTTTTCTCTTCAGCGAGCGTCTGCTGTTCTTCTTTGATTTTCATTTCTTCGAGTTTGGCTAAATGTCGTAATTTAAGCTCTAAAATTGCTTCGGCTTGACGATCAGTCAGTTTGAATCTTTTTATCAAGGCGGGTTTGGGCTCGTCTTCTTTGCGAATGATCCGGATGACTTCATCGAGATTTAAATAGATGATGAGAAACCCTTCTAAAAGGTGTAGTCGATCGAGCACTTGATCCAGCCGGTATTGCAAACGTTGACGGACTGTATCTGTACGAAACAGCAACCATTCTTTGAGTAAAACATCGAGCGGTTTGACTTTGGGTTTGCCATCTAACCCGATCACATTGATGTTGACACGATGTGTTTTTTCCAAATCGGTTGTGGCGAAAAGATGTGTCATGAGCGTGTCGACATCGACGCGATTAGAGCGCGGCATAATAACCAACCGTGTCGGATTTTCATGATCGGATTCATCACGCAAATCTTCGACCATCGGTAATTTTTTAGCGCGCATTTGGCTGGCAATTTGTTCTAATACTTTCGCGCCGGAAACTTGATAGGGGAGCGCGGTAATAATAATACTGTCTTTTTCTTTGCGATACACAGCGCGTTGTCGAATCGTGCCATTGCCTTGTTTGTAGATCTCGAGAATTTCCGCTTTGGGTGTGATGATTTCCGCTTCAGTTGGGAAGTCAGGCCCTTGAATCAGTTGGCATAATTCTTCGATCGAGGCTTGCGGATTATCCAACAAGTGAACACAAGCTGTCGCGACTTCGCGTAAATTATGCGGCGGAATATCGGTCGCCATGCCGACGGCAATACCAGATGTTCCGTTTAATAGTAAATTCGGTAATCGTGCGGGCAATAATCGAGGCTCTCGAAGTGTGCCATCGAAATTTGGTTGCCAATCAACTGTTCCTTGACCGAGTTCGGACAATAACAGTTGCGCGTAAGGCGATAATTTTGCTTCAGTGTAACGCATCGCGGCAAACGATTTTGGATCGTCGGGTGAACCCCAGTTTCCTTGTCCTTCGATTAACGGATAACGATACGAAAACGATTGCGCCATTAACACCATGGCCTCGTAGCAAGCCGAATCGCCATGCGGATGATATTTGCCTAATACGTCGCCGACCGTGCGAGCGGATTTTTTAAATTTGGCGGTATCACGCAAGCCCAATTCCGACATCGCGTACACAATGCGTCGTTGTACTGGTTTTAATCCGTCGCCGATATGCGGTAGTGCGCGATCGAGGATGACGTACATCGAATAATTGAGATAAGCGTTTTCAGTAAATTGTCGAATGGGTTGGCGCTCGATCAGCGTCGTTTCTTCGGATATTATTTTTTCTGTCATGGTAGTGCCTTTGCAAGAATTGAAAGATGTAGTACTGCTTCGCGACCGTCATTGCGAGAAGCGCAAGCGCCTAATCTTGAGAATTGAGAAAGTGTGTATCGTTTCGCGATGGCGTTAATCATAGTATTTTGGCGATCCATCATTTGATAAGAGACCTCTCATTTAATTCGCGCTATTGTAGGGATTTTCTTGGCGGAGGCAAATCAAATTTGGTCTGGGCTTACGTGAAAAACATGAAAAACTCGCTTATTTTCCACCTTTTTTCAAAAATTCAAGAGGAGATCAATTTGCATGAACAATGGTCACAGAGGTAAATCTGAGGGTGATAAATTTTGTTCACGTAAAAACTTTCATCATATATTCTTTTTATGACATTTTTCAATCAAATTTTCGCCAAAAACCGCCAAAAATCATATCGTTATTGTGTTGTTATCAGCATAACAGCTAGATACAATGAAAACCGAATCGTAATATCTTGATTTGATTAATCACACTTCAGGAAGGGGGTGGATATGGAAGATTGGCTCGGATCATTACTTGAAGACGCACAACTAGCGTCAAAATCAGCTCCTTCGCCTCAATCATCAGAAAGACAAAAAACAACAACACTTCGTGTGCGAGAGGCGGCCAGTGCTCCTTTGAATCTCCGTCAAGATGAAGGAGTCGCCGTGGGTCGCCCGCCAGGGAATGACGTTCCTGGGTTGACAAAAATGTTAGCTCATCCTCGTCATTATAGTAACTTTGCTTTGAGTTGTTTGTTTTTTCCGAAAAATCCCCCGAAAGGATCTCCGAAGCAAATAGAAAAAGGTAAAAAACCAGGTCAAAGACGGAAATAACGATTATGTTTAATCCGGATAAATATAGAACATGGAAATCTGAGACGGCGCAGAAATGGCTGGAACAGCTTGAGAAATTGCGCACTATGTTGCTTCAGCAGCGCCGCATTATTAATGATGGTGAAAGTAGCGAAGCCAGCAGTCAGCGTCAGCGAACAAGACAATCGCCCCAAGGCTATCGAACTTTAGAGGCGTCATCGCCAAAATCGGAAGGTTGTCTTCCAGATGATGGTTGTGATGATGGGTTGTCTTCCAGCAGCGACACAGAGAGCAGGCTGAGCTGCGATTTTTAATGGTACCGAAGGTCGGACTCGAACCGACACGGCTTGCGCCACTACCACCTCAAGGTAGCGTGTCTACCAAATTCCACCACTCCGGCATTGTTTTTTATCGAGCGATTACCTGTTACCTGTCATCCCGAGGGATCCAGAAGGACGAGACGTCGTTATACAACAGTCTTACCCTTGTGTAAATCTGCGGCTGTTTTCGTATCAATTTTTACTGGCTGACTGGCAGGCGCTGCAGCAGTCGTTGCATTCGTTGTCGTTTTTTGATTCGCCTGAATCATTTGGGATAATTGTTCAACGTTCGTTAAAATTGTTTGTGACGAAGAAACTTTCGATTCTTTTGCGGCGAGGTACGTCAGCGTAATGCTCGTCATAAAAAAAATTGCGCCTAACCCAATAGTCAATTTCATTAAAAACCCGCCGGCGCCTTTGCTGCCGAACACGGTGGTTGATGCGCCACTCCCAAACGCAGAACCCATCGTTGCACCTTTGCCGCGTTGCACTAAAACAACCACGATCAAAAATACTGCGACGATGAAATGAATAATTAAAACGAATTGTTGCATAAAAACATAAACCTCTTATGAGCGACAGATGGTAACAAATTCAGTAGGCGTTAGAGAAGCGCCGCCGACCAAACCACCATCCACATCCGGTTGACTGAAAATTTCAGCCGCATTGCTGCCTTTTACGCTGCCACCATAGACAATGCGTAGTGCCTCGGCGAGCGGGGCATTATGTTCCGCAAGGCGAGCTCGGATAAACGCATGAACCGCTTGTGCTTGAGCGGGTGTTGCCGTCAATCCTGTACCAATTGCCCAGACGGGTTCATAAGCGATGATCGCTTTTGAAAACGCATCGATGCCGACTTTGTCTAATACTGCTTGGAGTTGTGCGAGAACGACGGGTTCTGTTTGATTACTTTCGCGTTCAGCTTGTGTTTCGCCTACACATAAAACAGGCGTTAACTGATGCTTTAAGGCGGCGGCAAATTTTTCCGCGACGATAGCATTCGTTTCGCCGAATAATTGTCGACGTTCAGAATGGCCGACCAACACGTAATCACAACCTAAATCTTTCAACATCAGGCCGGACACTTCGCCTGTGTAAGCACCTGAATCCTGTGCGTGTAAATTTTGTGCGCCGAAACCGATTTGACTATCTTGTAATAAATCGCGCGCTTGTTGTAAATGAATAAAGCTCGGAAATACGGCGATATCGGCATCTAAAAACTGGGCTAAGCCGACTTTAAGCGCTTTTAATAGGGATTCCACGCTGTTTTGCGTGCCGTGCATTTTCCAATTGCCTGCAATGAATTTTCTTCGCATAGGATTTTTTCTTGTTACTCAATTAAAAAGGAGCGCATTGTATAATCTGCACGCAGGAACGACAAGTAAAATTTTAAGCCCTGATTACCATAATTTTTTCAGAAAGAGCATAAGAGATTTTACGATTTTATACTATTCAAGGCTGCGAAACGCTGATGGTATGGGTTTTAGCGCCTTGATTGTTAAATGCGCGCACTTGGTCTCTTATTTTTGGGAATGTTGCTTCTATGCTTGGCGCATTAATTTTAGAAACTCCATGATCGCGTAAGAATTTTTCGTTATCTTTTGTGAGTAATTCAATGACTTTTTTAGCGAGAGCTTTTCCGCCGTCACCATCAGCGGCGAAGGTGATTTCTGAAGGCGATTTTCCATTTCTGACTTGCTCTTTTATTTCCGTCATTAATTTTTCGACCATCGCGCGTGCGATACGGTCTGTATCTCCTTGGATATCCTTAATGGTGAGGGTTGAATTTTCCCATGAGTAAGAGGCTAGCGTATCCTGTTTCCAGCTAAAAAAGCTTTTGATTGGATTCTTATCTTTATCATACCCACGTTTTGTTGTAATAACTCCCTTTGATGGATCGTCTGGATGGGAAGGGCGTATTTGAGTATCAAATCGTACCCTTGATCGTTGTGCTTTGCACCTTTCTGCACTTTCTACTTCTACGTGTTCACGAATTTTTCGGTCAAGCTCTTTACAGGCTTCATCGACGAGCGTTTTTTTGAGTGTTTCTATTTCTTGATCAACTGCTTGTTTACTCTTTTTCTTTAGCTCTTTCTCGGGACCTTCCGGAAGGGGTGTTATTTCAGTCTCTAAATGTGTGCTTTCTTCGAATTTCTTTTTTAATTTGTCCCAAGTTTCATTGTTTGAGAGAGGTTGAGCCGCTCGCGCTGTTGCTATGGTTGGGGTGATGAGATCAGATAATGCTTTTTTAAACGTATTAAAATAACCCACCTGAGATACGTCGCTATTAATTTGTTTTCTAAGAGCGGTGTGCGCTGGCTCAATGGTTGCGGCTGGAAGGCCTAAATCACTGGATAATGTTGCAAAATCATACTGAAAATCAGGCATATTCCCCTCCTTTTATCATTTACTTTTTAAAGTATAGTTCAAAATCTCGAAATCGGCATCCGTTAATTCATAATTTTCGATTTCCATCGTGTAATCCGCCATGATTTTATTCAATCGCGCCGCTTCAATTCCTGCGGCACGAATCATTTTATCATAACCCGTTAACTCGACATTCCACTTGCGATGGTGGGCTTCTTGAATCATCGCGCGCGCTGTTTGAACGCAATCGGCCAGCGTGCGATTGGTGGCATATAAATCTTTGGGTGAGGCGACTAACGCCACTTCAAAATCATACACTTGAAATAAAGAACTCGCGCCATTGATCTCAATGGCTTTTCCATCAACAGCGAGTCGTAAATCATCCGCATTCCACACGGTAAATGTCGCAAAACGTTCGAGCAAGTAATAGAGTTCGCTTTTGGTGATTTTGCGGGTGAGTAAGGTTTCTAAATCTGGCAAATCCAGATTTTCCATCACAGACTGCCAATAATTTTTGAAGGCTAATTCGTCAACAATATCAACGGCTTCTGTGATTGTATACTCAGCGTTATTTTGGTTAGATTCTGATGCGAGAATCAATAGTTGAATTGCAAAAACAAGCGGTTCGGTCGTGGCTGCCTGAGCGACGACAACGATATCGTAAGGAACATCTTGATGAGTGCCTATTGCTGGCGTACCCTGAATAATTCCCTCCGCCGTGCAAGTCAAACCGGCCGGCAATTCTCCACCCGTTGATAACTCGAGTGCGAAAGTGAGTGGCTCGTTCGAGGGATTGTTGATCAGTGTTTTTAAATCGATCGGTGTGAGTTCGGAACCTTCGTTGGCTTTAAATGATAGCTGATCGATTGTTCGAGCTAAAGAAAGTGAAGGGGCCATAGCATTGATATCCTTTGCGCATAATGTATTGCCATTATAAACGAATGAATGGGCTGCGCAAAGAAGTTATGGGATTGAGACTTGAGAAAGAGTTATATTACCTCGCAATGACGAGAAACTGCTTCGTTGCTCACGCTCTTCGCAGTTCTTGTAATGGCGGTTTATCTTGCTAGCACGTCTGCCAAAAACTGTCCCGTGTACGAGGTTTTACATTGCGCGATTTTTTCTGGCGTGCCCGTGGCTAAAACAGTGCCACCTTTGGCGCCACCTTCCGGGCCTAAATCAATGACCCAATCAGCCGTTTTGATCACATCTAAATTATGTTCGATGACAATCACCGTATTGCCGCGATCGCGTAATCGATGCAGTACGGTGAGCAGTTGTTCAATGTCATAAAAATGAAGTCCCGTCGTGGGCTCATCTAAAATATACAATGTATTACCCGTATCGCGTCGCGATAATTCTTTCGCTAATTTCACGCGTTGTGCTTCACCGCCCGAAAGCGTTGTCGCGTTTTGCCCTAATTTGATATAAGACAATCCTACATCGAGCAGCATTTGTAATTTATGCGCGATCATCGGAATTGCATCGAAAAATTCCCGCGCTTCTTCGACGGTCATGTCGAGCACTTCGTAAATGTTTTTGCCTTTGTATTTGATATCGAGCGTTTCGCGATTGTAACGTTTACTCTGACAGGTATCACACGCCACATACACATCCGCTAAAAAATGCATTTCGACCTTGATAACGCCGTCCCCTTCGCAAGCCTCGCATCGTCCGCCTTTCACATTAAAACTAAATCGGCCGGGCAAATAGCCTCGTGCTCGCGATTCAGGGACGGCCGCAAACAATTCTCGGATGGGGGTGAAAACGCCGGTATAAGTGGCTGGATTCGAGCGGGGTGTCCGACCGATCGGACTTTGATCGATATCGACGACTTTATCTAAAAATTCCAGTCCACGAATCGATTGATGCGGGCCCGGCTTGACTTGCGATGCGCCATTTAATTTCATCGCGGCGAGGGGGTAGAGCGTATCGTTAATCAAGCTCGATTTACCCGAGCCTGAAACGCCGGTAATACACGTCATCACGCCGAGCGGAATATCGACGTCGATATTTTTGAGATTATTTGTTTTGACGCCGCGCAAGCGAATCATACAGCCCGCATCACATGGCGTGCGTTGTTTCGGCAGCTCAATTTTTTTCTGCCCTGATAAATATTGTCCGGTGATCGAGGCAGGATTTGCCATAATCATGGCGGGTGTTCCTTCGGCAATGACTTCTCCGCCATGCACGCCTGCGCCCGGACCTAAATCAATCACATGATCCGCTGATAAAATGGCGTCTTGATCATGCTCGATCACAATCACGGTATTGCCCAAATCACGTAAATGCGTGAGGGTTTGAAGCAAGCGTTGATTGTCGCGCTGATGCAAGCCGATCGAGGGTTCATCTAGTACATACATAACGCCGACCAATCCCGCACCAATTTGACTGGCGAGGCGAATGCGTTGTGCTTCGCCACCCGATAATGTTTCGGCGCTGCGATTTAAGGTTAAATAATCGAGCCCGACGTTAACCAAAAATTTTAGTCGTTCATGAATTTCTTTTAAGATCGGCTTGGCAATCGCAGCCGCTTTGCCGATGAGCGTTAACGTGTTGAAAAAGGCCAGTGCCTCTTCAATCGAAAAATCTGAAATAGCGGGCAAATTTTTCCCTTGAATAAACACTTGTCGTGCTTCTTTTTTTAATCGCGCCCCGCCGCAAGTTTCGCACGATTGAATCGTCAAATAACGCGCCAATTGTTCGCGTACGGTGTCGGAATCGGTCTCGTGATAACGACGTTGAATGTTCGGAATAATGCCCTCAAACGCATGCGTTTTTTGATACAGCGTGCCTTTGTCGTTTAAATATTGAAATCGAATCGTTTCTTTTTTGCTGCCGTATAAAATGATCGTCTGAATTTTTTCGGGCAACTGATTAAACGGTGTGTCGAGGTCGAATTCGTAATGTTTTGCGAGCGACATTAGTAAGTGATAATAATATAAATTTTTCTTATCCCAGCCGCGAATCGCACCATCGCCTAAACTTAATGAAACATCATGAATAATTTTGTCGGGATCGAAAAATTGCTCAACGCCTAAGCCATCGCAGTTTTCACAGGCGCCGATGGGACTGTTGAAGGAGAATAAGCGCGGTTCTAATTCCGGCATGCTAAATCCGCAAATCGGACACGCGTATTTTGCCGAGAAAATGAGCTCTTCTTGTTTTTTATGATCGATATAACCGATGCGTGCAACGCCATCCGCGAGTTTTAAAGCGGTTTCAAAGGATTCAGCAAGACGTTGTTCGATGCCGGGTTTGATTTTGAATCGATCGACGACGACTTCAATCGTATGTTTTTTTTGCAAATCCAAAGAGGGAATCGCGTCGAGCTCATACGTTTCGCCATCGATGCGCGCACGAATAAATCCTTGTAAGCGCAATTGTTCAATCAACTGCACAAATTCGCCTTTGCGATTGCGCACAATGGGCGCCAGCAACATGAGGCGCGTATCGGGCGGTAAGCTCATCACGCTATCGACCATTTGCGAAACGGTTTGTGCATGAAGGGGTAAATCATGAGTTGGACAGCGCGGCTCGCCGACGCGCGCGAATAACAAACGCAGGTAATCATAAATTTCGGTGATGGTGCCGACCGTCGAGCGTGGATTATGCGACGTCGATTTCTGTTCGATCGAAATTGCCGGTGATAAACCTTCGATGCTGTCGACGTCCGGTTTTTCCATGACGGATAAAAATTGTCGGGCATACGTCGAGAGCGATTCGACATAACGACGTTGGCCTTCGGCGTAAAGCGTATTGAACGCTAAAGACGATTTGCCCGAGCCCGATAAACCGGTGACGACGACCAACTGATCGCGCGGAATGGTGAGATCGATATTTTTTAAATTATGGGTTCTAGCCCCGCGAATAATAATGTTTTTCATAGCGCGGAAGTATAGCACAGATTTTTTTAAGGGCTAAAAAACCAATACCACCCAAAAAATCGCTATGCTATGATGGAAAATGTTACGCGATGAAGGGCGAAAGTAATGAATTTCGTATGATGCGGCTTATTTGGAATTGGCACTGCGTTTAAAAATCCCCTTGGCGACGAAAGATAAGTTGTTACAAAAAGCGGCTAAAAATAAGCATATTGCCTTACTGGTAACAAAGTAAGATTATCTAAAAAATCGTACCGTCCAAAAAATCGCTATGCTATGATAAAAACAGTTTTTTGGCTTATTGTGAAAAGATGTTGTAACTATTCATTACGATCGTGACGAGCTTGAGTTTTGGATAAGCAATGCGAAATCCGCGCGTAGGGGCACCCCTTTTGTGGGTGCCCGATCTTCGAAGATGTCCGCCCTATTCGGGTGACTGCGAGGGTCGCCCCTACGAATTCATTGCATAGAACAATGATGAGGATTGCCGTAGGGGCACGCTGCTGCGTGCCCTTGTTTAACGCGTCAGATCGCTTTTTACGTAAGTCCAGTGTGTGTTCAAAACTAAAAAGAGGGTATGAGTATGGCAAGAGGAGTTAACAAGGTCATTTTAGTCGGTAACTTGGGCAATGATCCTGAAGTGCGGTATATGCCGAGCGGGAGCCCTATCGCAACGCTCAGCATTGCGACGAGTGAATCGTGGAAAGACAAAGAAAGCGGCCAATTGCAAGAGCGCACGGAATGGCACCGCGTGGTGTTTTTCAATCGGCTTGCCGAAATTGCCGGAGAATATTTAAAAAAAGGGCATAAAGTGTATATCGAAGGCAGTTTGCGTACGCGTAAATGGCAAGATAAAACCGGCCAAGATCGCTACACGACCGAAATTGTCGGCAGTGAGCTGGTGATGCTCGATAGCAAAGGCGGTAATGGGGGTCAAGGCGGTAGCAGTTATCAATCTTCTGGATCGAGCAATAAAGCCGCTGCGATGCCACAAGCCACACATGAAGTGAACGACATTCCAGCTCCTGCAGCTGATACGTTTGATGATGATATTCCATTTTAGCGTATTTTGATCGTCACGACTTTTTGGGCGACCATCAAGGTCGCCCGCGCTCGGATAACATTTATTGGGCGGGGAACTGCCCGACAAGCATGATAGTACGATGTCACTTCGTAATCGTCATTTCGAGACGCGCAGCGTCGCAGTAGTCTATTTCTTCGTCATTGCGAGGAGCGTAAGCGATGAAGCAATCCAGACCCCAGCCCGTCATTGTGAGGTGTGCCCGAAGCAATCCAGAGAAAAAACTGGATCCCGCGGTCATAGGATGACGTGCGATCGGATTACTTCGGTCCGCTTTCGTTGCCCTTATCTAAATATGACGATGATCCAATCCTCTATTCAAATGTTAGCGGGAGAACAAAGGACGTATGTGTGAGGGTTCAGGGGCGACGACGGGTTGTGCAGCCGCTGCTGCTCCCGTTCCCAGCGTGTGTACCCGATCTTCACGATAGTGTTTCTTTTGTACTATCTGAGCAGCTGCTAACAGGGAGGTGTGTGCTGGCATATTTTCCTTAAGAGCATAACGTTCTGTTACAGTATTTGCCGTTTGATCATCCTGAAGGGTTCCACGTTGCAATGTTTGTTCTGTATCGTGAGTGAGTTTAAAACCTTTGTTTAAAACTTGGCGCACGATGCCAATGAGTAGCATGGGCTTGCCGCTTAGCGTACCGGCAAGCTCTTTTAAATCAATGTATTCCTTACCCATTTTTTTGAGTGCATCTAATTCTGCCGTTACATCGCGTAAGAAGCGCGTATCTTCTTCTTTTTGTTCAGTTTTTGTTAAGGTTGACGGGTCTCTTCGTGTAATTGTGCTTTTATCTTTGTCTCGAACGATTTCCGACAGGCCATGTTGTGGGACGAAAACGTTATCGCGAAAAGATTTAGTTAGATAAGAAGAGGCATCTCGTTGTTTTACGGATTGCCATTCTCTTTCGACTGCTTTTCGATGAAACAGGTCGAGCAAAGTTCGCTTTTGTTCTGGAGATAGTGGCTGTCCTTGCGCCGGTTGGGGAACGGTGTCAAGTTTTATACCAGCAGGGTCAGCGGCATGTCCCTTTTGAATTTGGGCGAGTAGTGTTTGGTCAGTATAACTGCCTTGTTTGAGTTCTTTTGCGTAGCCAAACGATCGAGCCCATCGAGTAAACGCCACATGTAATTTAGCATCCAAGCTGCAAGTATCAAATTGTACTTTTCTATCGGTTGGAAAGTTGTCTGTTGTGCGGATTTTTAGCCATGCAAATAAACCGGAGTCATCAAGATGATGTGAGTTTTTCGCCCAGGATGCGTGCGTTAATCGTTTTTTGATAAAATCTTGTAATTCAGCGGCTGTACAAGTAAGAAGAGTTTTTGCTGCTTGTCCTCCTCCTTGCGCCGGTACAATTTCCTCCATCAATGCGGGATGTAATTGAAGATAAAAGTTTGTTGAGCCGACAGATAAGTGAAATGTTTTCGCATAAGCTTCAATAATTTTACAGATGTTATCTGCCATCGCCTGTTTAGAAGATTCCTCACCAGTCAGTTTCCTTTGTAGAAATTCTTGTTTGTTTGGTTCAGTTTGATATGGTGCAGCTGCAGCTGCAGCTGCTTGACCTTGACCCGTGGGAGGAGGAAGCCCTAACCATGTTGCCAACGTTTGGCGTTTCTGCCCCATCCAGAAGTTTTGACCTAAATGTAATCCGCCCCCTGGGAGATTGTCTTGAATTAATTTCCAAGTTTCTTCAGCAGATGTTAGCTTCGTAGGATTTTTCGCTAATTGTTCGGCGAGCTTTTCCCATCCAGCAGCATCATTAATAATAGCGGGGGGAAAACCATGATTTTCCGCATACGTTCGTATCAATTGCACAAAGCTGGTTGCAATTTGCATGCTTTCGAGCGTTGATTGGGGTGGAACAAAATGAATAATTCTTTTTTGAGCGTCGAGATCATTCAAAGGATCTGCAAGTGGATTTGCAAGGGTAGGAGACAAATTCAGCCGCTGGAATAAAGGAGATTTTTGAGGTTCATTGCTATCGAGCAAACTGTCAAATTCATGATGGGTATGAAGAAAAGTAGTAACTGCAGGGCGAACACTTTCGGCGGATGTTCCGGCTAGGTTTAAAGTTAGTAAACTATCTCGAAGGGTTGCTATTTCAGTTGGCGAAAGCAGTTGAAGTCCTTCTGAAGCAGCAATTAATTGTAATTTTTCGATGAGGGCGCGAGCAATTTGAATATTTTCACAACGAGTTTTTAGATCAGTAACCGCTGGAGGTTCTGCTGCTCCTGCTACCGCCGCTGTTGTTTGAGCATCTTGTGCTTGCGTTTGTGCTTGAGCGATCGAACCCAAGTTTAGAAGACGAGGAAGCTCGTCATGTAAATTAATAGCGCCAGCAACGGCTCCTGCTCTTGGCGCTGGAAATACTGCTTCAATGGCGTGCTTGACAGCTGCTGGAGCGGAATCATGTTTGAAATTGATACCAATCAATTGGTTTAATAGAGTATTTCGTTTGTCCTCATCAATGTCAGGATGAGCGGCAGCGATAGCATTGAATACCACGGCTGCTTCGGGGTGTAAACGAACCACAAACGGATCAATCCCAGCGCGAGAAGCAGGTAGAGGGTGAGCAGGGTCGATAGCGGGTAAAAAGGCATCGATAATAGCTGTTCTGGCGGCAGCGGCTAAATCCGCACCCGCTATACGCTGGTTAAATTTCCAGTTATTGGTACCATCGGGTAAATTTCCTGTGAGCAGGGCTCTGGCGCCCGCAATGGCAACCTTTGGGTCAGGATTGTCAAGCGGCGTGGATCCGGCTATTAATTTATACAACCAGCCCCAACCGTTTGCATCATTGTTGCCCACATCATTATTGGCTGGAAAGTTAGGTGCTATTGCTGGAAACGGAAGGCGAGCATTAGCATCACCATGAATCTCTGCCTGCCGAGACAAAGCAACAATAATCGCTGCGGCACGTTGTTTTTGTTGTAGAGTTGGTAGTGGTATTGCTGCCGGAGCTGCTTGTCCTGCCGGTATTTGTGGTTGTGGGCCTGCTTGCATAAAATCCCCCTCTCTGTTTTTTGGATCTCGTCTTCTTTTCCAGAAAAACTGGATTCCGCGGTCAAGCCGCGGAATGACAATAATGTAATATATAATATTGCTGTTAAATAATAGCAGTGAAACAGGATTCTCGCAAAAAATTGATGGAAAATTTGGATAAACTCTCTCACAATGCGTCTTTCATTTCACAACGGGGAGTTTCGATATGTCATCTTTGGCATCCAGCAAAAAATTCAAAACCGCACATAAAATCGAGCTCAAAACACCCGTTCCTAGCGATTTGGATATTGCACAATCAGTTCAGCCAGTTCCTATTGCCAAAATAGCTAAAGCGTTAGGGCTAGAAACCCAGGAATTCATTCCGTACGGTCATGCGATGGCGAAAGTGGCTTTATCTGTGCGCGATCGGCTGAAAGATGTGCCGAATGGCAAATACATCGATGTGACCGCCATTACGCCGACGCCTTTGGGTGAGGGCAAAACCACGACGACCGTTGGTTTAAGCCAAGCGCTCGGCGCCTATTTAAATAAGCGTGTGATGACGTGTATTCGTCAACCGAGTCTGGGACCGACATTTGGCATTAAAGGCGGTGCGGCGGGCGGTGGGTATAGTCAAATCATTCCGATGGAAGATTTCAACTTACATTTGACGGGCGATATGCACGCAATCACGGCCGCAAATAATTTGCTCGCGGCGGCGATTGACGCGCGGATTTTGCATGAATCGATTGAAACCGACGAAAGCTTATTTGATCGATTATGTCCGATGAATCAATCAGGCGAGCGCAAATTAACGACAATTATGTTGCGGCGTTTGCAAAAACTCGGGATTCAAAAAACCGAGGCTAATGCGTTGACGACTGAAGAGCGTGCGCGTTTTGTGCGATTAAATCTCGATCCGGCGTCGATTTTATGTCGACGCGTGATTGATACGAACGATCGATTTTTGCGAGGCATCACGATTGGCGAAGGCAAAGATGAAAAAGGCATGATGCGCAAAACAGCCTTTGATATTACGCCAGCGAGCGAAATCATGGCGATTTTGGCATTGTCGACGAGTTTAGCGGATATGCGCGATCGACTGGCGCGCATGGTGATTGGGATGAGCCGGCAAGGCGAGCCGATCACTGCCGACGATGTAGGCGTGACGGGCGCGCTGATGGTACTTTTGAAAGATGCGCTCATGCCGAATTTGATGCAGACGCTCGAGGGGACGCCGGCATTTGTGCATGCGGGGCCCTTTGCGAATATCGCGCACGGGAATTCTTCGATTATCGCCGATCAAATTGCGCTGAAACTTGTTGGTGAAGAGGGTTATGTGATTACCGAGTCGGGTTTTGGCGCCGATATGGGAATGGAAAAATTTTTCGATATCAAGTGTCGATACAGCGGATTAGTGCCAGACGCAGTGGTGCTGGTTGCGACGATTCGTGCTTTGAAAATGCATGGGGGTGGGCCGAAAGTGGTGGCCGGAAAGCCTTTGGACGCTGCATACACGACAGAAAATTTAGATTTATTGAAAAAAGGATGTTGTAATTTAATTCGGCATATTGAAAACACGCTTAAATTTGGCGTGCCGGTTGTGGTTGCCATCAATCGCTTTACGCATGATACCGATGCCGAAATTACGTTGGTTAAGAAAATCGCGAAAAAGGCAGGCGCACAAGATGCAGTGATGTCCGATCATTGGGCGAAAGGAGGTGCCGGGGCGATCGCGTTGGGTAAAGCCGTGATTAAAGCGTGTCGACGGCCGAATCAATTTAAATTTTTATATGCGTTGGAAAAGGGCGTTACAGAAAAAATCGAAACGATTGCCAAAGAAATGTATGGTGCGGCGGGGGTTGATTATACGGAGCTTGCGCTCAAACAAATCGCGCAGTATGAAAAGTTAGGATTTGGTTCGTTGCCGATTTGCATGGCGAAAACGCAGTTGAGTTTCAGTCATGATGCGAAATTAAAAGGCGCGCCGAGTGGATTTATTGTGCCCGTGCGCGAAGTGCGGGTGAGTGTCGGCGCAGGATTTTTGGTGCCGATTTTAGGGGAGATGACGATGATGCCGGGCTTATCCACACGTCCGGGATTTTATGATGTTGATTTGGATGTTGAGACAGGGCGCGTGATTGGGTTGTCGTGACGGTCAATCCCGCGATCAAGTCGCTGGATGACGAAGCCCGACTCTTTCTCTTACCTAGACACTCCTTCGAATCTCAGGCAAAATGCGCTGGTTTTTATAACTTAAAAGAGATTCTACTATGGATATAACAGAAATTCGAAAACTCATCAAGCTCATGAAAGAAGCGACCATTGGTGAAATCGAAGTAAAAAAAGGCGATGAATCCATCCGTATCAAGCAACTCGACAATCACCATTTTCAGTATCAAACAACGCCGCAATATTGTGCGCCGGTGAGTATTTCGGAAGAACAAATAGCCAGAATGCCGTCGACCACGACTGTTGCGACAACCATTACAACGCCGCAGCCATGCGATGGTAAAAATACGATTAACTCGCCGATGGTCGGCACGTTTTATTTGACGTCTTCACCGGGCGGAAAAGCGTTTGTTGAAGTTGGACAGCGCATCAAACGTGGGGATGTGTTATGTATTGTCGAAGCGATGAAAATGTTTAACCAAATTGAATCGGATCGCGGTGGAATTGTGAAGGCGATTTTGGTCGAAACAGGTCAGCCAGTCGAATATGATCAACCACTTTTTGTGATTGAAGCGGAATAAATAGAGGGTCGAGGTCGTTGCTGCGCGATGGATTTTTTTGATAGGGAGCCTTTGCTGATTTCGTGACATCCGTGAAATCGTAAGGGCATGTTGCTGCGCGCCCTTCTTGAAAAACACCTTGAGCTTTTTTTGTGGATTGTTGGGGATTTTAATATGTTAAAAAAAGTATTGATTGCTAATCGCGGCGAAATTGCATTGCGTATTTTGCGCGGCTGTAAGGAATTGGGAATTCAGACGGTTGCCGTGCATTCGGCAGCCGATCGCGATTTGATTCATGTTAAACTGGCCGATGAATCAGTTTGTATCGGCCCTGCGCCGGTGCAAAATAGCTATTTGAATGTGCCGGCGATTATTAGCGCCGCAGAAATTACCAATGCGTCAGCGATTCATCCGGGTTATGGCTTTCTTGCAGAAAATGCGGATTTTGCCGAGCAAGTAGAAAAAAGCGGATTTGTTTTTATCGGGCCGCGTCCAGAATCGATCCGATTGATGGGCGATAAAATATCGGCGATCAATACCATGAAAAAATTTGGTGTGCCTTGTGTGCCGGGATCTCATGCGCCGATTAAAGAAGATGCCGAAGCCGTTCGTATCGCGAAGGAAATTGGTTTTCCTGTGATTATTAAATCAGCCGGCGGTGGCGGCGGTCGTGGTATGCGCGTCGTGCATAAAGAAAAGGATTTGGCGCATTCGATTACGTTAACGAGGACAGAAGCGAAGAGCTCGTTTGGTAACGATACGATTTACATCGAAAAATTTTTAGAACATCCGCGTCATATTGAATTTCAAATTTTGTCGGATGGACAAGGAAAAGCGGTGCATTTGGGTGAGCGGGATTGTTCTATTCAACGTCGTCACCAGAAAATTCTCGAAGAAGCGCCGGGATTGCATTTGACGAAAGAACAGCGCGATAAAATCGGTAAATTATGCGTAAAAGCGTGTATCGAGATGAATTATCGGGGTGTTGGGACGTTTGAATTCCTCTATGAAAATGATGAATTTTATTTTATCGAGATGAATACACGTATTCAGGTTGAGCATCCGGTGACGGAATTGATTACGGGGCTCGATATTGTGCATGAGCAGCTGTATGTCGCCTCCGGGCGGCCGTTACCCTACAGTCAGTCGGATATTCGATTTAAAGGTCATGCGATTGAATGTCGCATTACTGCAGAAGATCCACAGACCTTTTTACCATCGCCGGGGAAAATTACATTATATCATCCGCCGGGTGGACCGCATGTGCGTGTCGATTCGCATATTTATAGCGGCTATACCGTGCCAACTTTTTATGATTCGATGATCGGTAAGATTATTACGTATGGTGAAACACGCGAATCGGCGATCGCGCGGATGCTGAATGCGCTCGATGAAATGGTGATCGACGGGATTAAAACAAATATTTCGTTGCAACAGAAAATTTTACAAGACCCTGTTTTTCAAAAAGGGCTGACGAACATTCATTATCTGGAAAAGATGTTGATGTTGTGAGGGATGTACGCTTTGTAGGGGCACGCTGCGCGTGCCCGATGTGCGGCGTTTAAAAATTAGACGATTACAAAAAAAGTTGCCCTGCGCGGATGCCCAGTCTGATGTCGTTATTATTTCCTATTCATCGTGACGGTTACATCCGTTGGATAGCGAATGACAGCGCCCGTGGCGAAATCGACGAAAAATGTTGGCCAGAGCAAGACGTCAGCAATAGTCCATGGATTAAAACTTTGATTATAATTTTGCACGGTCGGTTGATAGCCTTCTTTCACGCAATTCACCTCTAAGTGGCCGTATCCCGTATGGGCTATAGCGTTAATCGGATTTCCCGATGCTGTGGTTTCATTATCATAAGCGCTTGTGATAATACATTTTGGATTCTCGATAGTGGCTTGTGTGTCTTTGTCGATGACTTTGACGGTGACGATTTGATGCATGCCAGTCATGATTGTTGCACAAGCAGACAATAGGAAAGTCAAGGGGAGCAAAAAGAATAATTTTTTCATTAGCGTTCTCTTGTTATTATTGCCGTTATTTTTAAGTTCAAAAGTTGAGCAGGCGAAGTATAGTAGATAGCGGTTTTTTCGCAAGAATAATTGTAACTACTCAGCACGCTCACAGGAACGTTCATCTTTTGAATGTTCTTTTATCATCACGATCTCACCTGGGTAGTTACGAATAATTTAGCGCTATCGCATTTCTGTTTGGGTGTCCTTTTATAGGCGCGCCCAAACAGGCAAGTCCGGCGTGACAAATGAATGCAGGAATTACAGCAGGCTAAATGAACTCTGCATCAATATGTTTAACCAATTCTTCGAGGGTGCATTTCGTATAATCTTTGGCGAGATGCTTTGTGTAATCGAGATGTTTATTAAGATGCTTATGCATCAAGCCATAAAAATGCGCGGGCGCAAAAATGAGCAAGTCGTCGAATTCATTTTGTCTTCGACCTTTGTCTAAATAGTCGGTCAATTCTTTGGCGAATAACTCAGCCTCTACTTCCTTGGGATGACTTTTTTCATACGAGCTGCGAGCACTATGATTGGTTTTAAAAGATCCAGGACCGTCTGTTGTCAAATCAATTCCCTTTTCACGACTTTCGGGATGCGAGAAAGCGTGAACGCGCGTTAACTCTTTACTTTTAAGACCTTTGCCGTGATATAAGCAAGCTTCGCTGGCATTTGCCACTAAAATCCACGTGGACATAAGTTCAATCTCCTTTGATATAGTTAGACACAGAGATTGTATGTTGTTTTTTGGAATTCTACAATAAAAGGGAAGAGGATTTAGCGCGCCTACTTTTTTGCTGGATCCAGCGGGTCAAGCCGCGGGATGACGGCGAAAAAGCATGGGGATGACAAAGCCCGATTCATAAACGAAAACAATAAAGCTACTTCAATCGCTTGTTTGTTTTCCATTATCCCGAACTCAGGTTAATCGGCGTAGCTGTCTTCGCAGTCAAAGCATCTTGCAAGTATTCTTCAAGCGCGGGGGAGAAATTAAATAGCTCAACCAGTTGTTGATAAGAGGCATGCGCGCTTTCTTTATCGATCTTTTTTACTTTATTTTTAATGCCTCTTAGCATGATGTTTTTGGGTGTTTGTTCTGCCGAGGTAAACTCAAAAAGGTTCACGCCATAGCCTTGTTCTTCCAACAATAGTGCACGCAGGCTGTCTCCGACCATATCCACAATCCGTTCTTTATAAGGTTGAAAACGAGTCAGTGCTGTTAGGGGATGGTTTTTTATCAGTTGTCTATTTCGATGCTGGCAACAGGAGACAGAAAAAATATATTTTGCACCTAACTGAATACCTTGGGCGATGGTTTGGTCGGTTGCCGTGTTACAGGCATGTAGCGAATAAACAATATCGACTGGATCTTTTGATTTGAATTCTCCGACGGATGCATCAAAAAATTCCATCTGCTCAAAACCCAGCGCTTGAGCAATCGCTCTACATTTTTCGATTAACGTAGCATTGTTGTCAATGCCAATGATTTTAATGTCTCGTTTCAACACAGAACGACAGTATTCATAAAGAATAAAGGAGAGATAGCTTTTGCCACAACCGCAATCAACCATCACGATAGGGCGTTTTGTGCTTAATTTTTTAAAGGCAGATTCCAGTTGGATGATGTAATCAAAAACCTGCTTATGTTTGTGCTTTCTAGCAGAATAAAATTCACCGCGTGGATTGTGCAATCCAGTCTCACGAAAAACGTTCTTTAAGTTATCCAGATCAAATTCAATTGCACCAGACATGAAGGCCTCGCGGAAAAAATTAAAAAAAGCACATTAAATGAGGGTTAAATCATCGAATTTTGCGGGGCAAATGGTAACGCATTTTTGTTCTCTCTAAAAGCGTTGCTAGCGGGGTTGTGTCAGATTAAGTCAAAAAAATAAGGAATTGGGATCGTTTATCATTTAATTTCTGATAAACTCCTATCGATTTCAAACTAACCTGATTTCGGAATAAGAAAGTGTGTTATTTGGACGGCTCCATTTGACGAACGGGTCGTGTGACTATTTTTGCTGGATCCCGCGGTCAAGCCGCGGGATGACAAAGCCCGACTCATGAGCGAAAACAAGCTAAGGCCAACCAATCTCTTGTGTGTCTTCCGTTATCCCGAACTCAGGTTAGAATAATGTCGCTCACCGAGCGCTTCGAAGATGAGTGGACGTGGCGCGTTTTCTTGTTTTGAACTCAGATTAAATAACGCAGGAGGCCAGATGAACACAACACAGACTACTTCCTTCACTAAGTATGTCGGGCTGCATTTGCTTTTTTTTGTTGCCTGGTGGATTCTCTATACCCATCTCCAAACATTTTCTACGTGGATAACCTATACGGCGCTCTCTATACAGCCCGCTTCTCGTTTGGGGTCCACAGCCGAATTCTTTTTTTATGATACGCCTAAAGTATTTATGTTGTTGGGACTCATTGTCTATCTGGTTGGTTTACTGCGATCTTTTTTGTCAGTTGAAAAAACAAGACGATTGCTGGCCGGAAAAAGTGAGGTGATGGGCCATGTGTTAGCGGCTTTGTTAGGTATTATAACGCCTTTTTGTTCGTGTTCGGCGGTCCCTTTGTTTATCGGTTTTGTATCGGCAGGTGTTCCATTGGGGGTGACTTTCTCATTTTTAATTTCAGCGCCGATGGTGAATGAAATTGCGCTTATATTACTTTATGGTTTATTAGGCTGGAAAATAGCGGCTATTTATCTCGTTACGGGTTTGAGTATTGCCATCGTTGCCGGTTTCATTATCGGCAGACTACATCCTGAAAATTATATCGAGGATTGGGTCAAAAAAATCCATTTAGACTCGACGCAAAAAACGGATCTAAAAATCAGTTGGCATGACCGTATTTTATTTGCTTATCGTTCTGTGATGGATATTTTTCGGCGTATTTGGATTTATGTTTTAATTGGGATTGCCATCGGCGCGATCATTCATGGTTATGTCCCAGAAAGTTTTATGCGGCTGGTGATGGGAGCGCACGCTTGGTGGGCGGTGCCGTTGGCCGTATTACTGGGTATTCCTTTGTACTCGAATGCCGCAGGCATTATGCCGATTGTCGAAGCGCTGATTGGTAAAGGCGCCGCGATTGGGACGGTGTTGGCTTTCATGATGTCGGTGATTGCGTTATCTTTTCCAGAAATGGTTATTTTACGAAAGGTATTAAAGCCTCGACTTATTTATATGTTTTTGGTGATAGTGACATTAGGGATTATCCTGGTGGGCTATTTATTTAACTGGATTATTCCCGCCACTTTTTGATTTGCAGCGTTGTCTGCTGGTTTACGTTGCTAGAAAGTTAAAGCTAAAGAAGGAGTCGTTACCCATGAAAACAGTAAAAGTTTACGGATCTGGTTGCACGACCTGTCATAAACTAAAAAAATTAGTAGAAAATCTTATCAAAGAAAATCATATTGCAGCCGAACTTCAGTATAGCGATGATTTTGTTGAGATGGCGAAATTGGGTATATTGTCTGTTCCGGCGATAGTTGTTGATGGCCAGATAAAATCATCAGGCACGGTCCCAAAACGAGATGAAATTTTAAAGTGGCTTGTTTGATTGTTTTAATTGCACCCCCATTTGTTTATCTCATCTTTCCGCGTTTATTCAGAGTATGATATAATTTCATTTCTTTTTGATTGATGAATAGGAATTAACGGTATGACTGATCCCATCGTAACCTTAGATGAAAATGAACTCATTTTACAGCGCAAGAAAAAATTAAAAGCTTTGCGCGAACAAGGGAATGCTTATCCCAATCAATTTCGCCGTACGGCCTTAGTGGGTGATTTGCATCAACAATATGCACATTTAACGACGGAAGCTTTAGCGGAAACCAAAATCCCCGTAGCAATCGCCGGGCGTATTATGTTGCGTCGGTTAATGGGCAAAGCCAGTTTTTTGCAAATTCAAGATATGTCTGGGCGTATGCAGGTTTATTTACGTAAAGAAGATTTGCCTGAAGGCGTTTATGATATTTTCAAAGAGTGGGATTTAGGCGATATTGTGGGCATTGAAGGATTCGTATTTAAAACGAAGACGGGCGAACTGTCGGTTCATGCTCAAAAAGTGGTTTTATTGACAAAAGCATTACGACCTTTGCCGGATAAATTTCACGGGTTGGCCAATAAAGAAACTTGCTATCGTCAGCGCTATTTAGATTTGATTACGAACGAAGAATCGCGTCGGGTTTTCATCATGCGATCGAAAATTGTTGAAGGGATTCGTCAGTACTTAGCGCGGCATCATTTTATCGAAGTGGAAACACCGATGATGCAAGTGATTCCGGGCGGCGCTGCAGCCAAACCTTTTGTGACGCATCACAATGCGCTGGATATGAAAATGTATTTACGTATTGCGCCGGAATTGTATTTAAAACGTTTGGTTGTCGGCGGATTCGAACGTGTGTTTGAATTAAATCGAAATTTTCGCAATGAAGGTGTGTCGACACAACATAATCCGGAATTTACGATGCTTGAATTTTATATGGCTTATGCGGATTATCAAGATCTCATGAATCTGACAGAAGATTTATTGAAAACGTTGGCGCTCGATCTTTTAGGCACGACGGAAATCGTATATCAGGATATTACTTTTGATTTTAGCAAGCCGTTTGCACGGATGACATTGCGGGATTCTATTTTGCATTACAATCCGAGTGTTCAGGCGCACGATATCGATACGCTGGAATCGGCAAGACAGCTCGCAGAAAAATTAGGATTAGCGGTCGATTCCTCGTTTGGATTGGGTAAAATTCAAACGATGATTTTTGAAAAAACAGTCGAGCATCATTTAGCGCAGCCGACGTTTATTACGGCTTATCCTGCCGAAGTATCGCCGCTCGCTCGCCGCAATGATCAGAATTCATTTATTACGGATCGATTCGAATTTTTTATGGCAGGCAAAGAAATGGGCAATGGTTTTTCGGAATTAAACGATCCAGAAGATCAAGCAGAACGTTTTAAAGAACAAGTCAAAGCAAAAGAAGCGGGTGATGAAGAGGCGATGTATTATGATGAAGATTATATCACCGCATTAGAATACGGGATGCCGCCAACAGCGGGAGAGGGGATTGGCGTTGATCGGATTGCGATGATGTTTACCAATTCGCCATCGATTCGGGATGTGGTTTTATTTCCACACATGCGATTGGAATAAACGCCTTTTTATCTTGAATTCAGGTTAAATAGTGCATTTGGTTAATTTAAAGCAGATATCTTTTGTTGTCTGCGCTGGGCGTTTATTCATATCGGGGATGACAAAACGCACGCTGATACGATGTCGACCGACACTGATTTCTGGATATAATTTTTCACTCGTGGGTAACGTGACGCGAATCAATTGTACGGAGGCTTGCGGGTCGAGATTAGTATGAAAGAAACCGTTTGTGGCGGTGACTTCTTCGGGTTCCGTGCTATCACGAACGATTTTAAGCAATAACGTTGTCGCCGCTTGAATTTCTTCGAAATTTCCCATCCAGGTCTGAATTTGCTTGTGATGTGTGTCAGCCGGTTGATTCAGCCAATAAAAATAGTGAGGGGCATCGATACACGAATCTCCCCCTGGGCTCATTAAGTATTGTCTTAGAGCGGCTAAAAAATCATTTTCACGCAAGGTATTTGCAATTTTTCCTGGGGTATGAAGAAAATGTTGGCTGAGGCGTTTCAGTTCTCCCATTAAAGTGGTTAATGTTTTTCGGTTAATGTGAGAGGCGCTCGGCGGTATTTGCGCAAGGACGGTTGTCAGGCGTGTAAATTCTTGGGTTAATTTCGATTTTAAATCAGGACGATCAAGCAAATTTAATAAATCGACCATTAAATGCATAATGGTTTGTGTATGGCGATCAGAAGTGGAGGATAGATAAATAGCGAGTTGGCTCAATAAATGTTCTAAACGAATTGTGACGCGAATGAGCTCATTGAGCGGTTGTTCGTAAATGATTTCCTTATTTTTTATCATGAGAATCCTCACGTCCTGCTTAGGGTAATGTTTGCTTACGATGTGAGCAATTGTACCGGTGTTTTTTGTGAGCGTCTGTAAATTTTATTTACAATTTTAAAATTTTTTTGACAAAAGGTAAGGTTAATTTGTGCTTTGCCTCTAATGAGGCGCGATCGAGTATATCCAACGCATCAAATAAAGCGCCGAGATTTCGAGGATATCGATGTAGAATAAATTGTGCAACTTCCGAAGATAACTCGATGCCTCTTGCTTTTGCGCGCTCAATGAGCGCGTGCATTTTTTCGTCATCAGTCAGATGTTTTAATGGATAAATGATTCCGGCGGACAATCTCGAGGTTAAATCCGGCAATGTTAATCCGAGTGATTGCGGCTTTTTGCGTGCGGTGATGATGAGTCGTTTTTTAGCGTCGATGATGCGATTGAAACAATGGAAAAAGGCTTCTTCCCAATCGCGTTTTTGTGCGATTTGATGTAAATCGTCGATGCAAATCAAATGATAGGATTCGAGATTTTCAAACAGGGCAGGATTGAAGGTGTCTAAATCCGCGAGCGGAATATAGATCGTCGTCAATTTTTTTTGTGAAGCCGTATGACAGCATGCTTGCAATAAATGCGTGAGACCGACTTTTTCTGGTCCCCAAAGATAGAGGAAATGCTCGCCACGTCCCGTTGCAGTATGGTGCAAAGCATTTAATATTTCGCGATTATTGCCGACATAATAATTGGATAGCGTTTTGGGATCTTTCAGTGCGAGCGCTAAAGTGAGTTGTTGCGTTTCAGTCATGGCGATTTACAGCTTATTTTTTAGGGCGGTCATGGTTAACTATTTTAAGTCTATCTTGTGGCGATAAAAACGCAATACTCAGTTGTAAAGGTTTTGTTTTTTTATCTCGCATCCAAGGAATGAATAGGGTTTGTGGATCGATCAAATGAGGGAATCGTCGCGCCCAATCTGCAGGTTCATCATGAAGACTGCCCAGCCATAAAAATAACGCACCTTTTTTAGAGAGAGTTTTTTCGTCAATCCAAAAGCTCGAAAGGGGATCGGCATCCATATAAACGGCAGGTCGATCTGTCGAATAAAATGAAACAGCGCCGGCATCAAATCGTGGACCGACGACGTAAGTGAGTGTTGTGTGGTAGCGATCATGCCATTGTTGTGTGAGCTGATTGGCGATGATGGGGCCGGGGTAGTTGGCGCTGGCGCTATCACCCGCATTCATTAAGGAAATCGCATAGCCGATGAGTAAAGCGAAAAAAACGCTGTAAAAAATGGCTAAAAATCGTTTCCATTGCTTTTGTGTGACGGCAGGCTGAACCCTGGCCAGTAACACTAATCCCCCCAGCGATAATAAGGGCTGTCCCCAGCCCACATGTAACGCCATGCCGGTTAAAAAGGACAGTAAAATGACGCACAGAAATGGGGCCACCCCTAAATAAATCAAAAACTGCCATTGAAAGGGCGGTAAAATTTTTCTTTCAACGAGGTTGGATGTCTTCGTATGGCAGCCGATTTTCAGGGCGAAAAAAAGCATGAGCGGAGGGATGCTGGCGCCCAGGTAAGATAAAGTAAAGTGCAGCGGATATTTGATGTGCATGACCCAGTTTGCGGGATGTTGTGTTCGAGCAAAAGCGTAGGTTAGCGTGATGAAATGGTGTGTGCTGAGCCACAATGCATGTGGCAAAATGATGAATATAAAAATCAAACTGGCCAGGTACAGGCCCCTTTGTTTGAAACTTTGGCGAGCGATTGGATTGATGATTAAAAATAAAGCCATCGGGATAAATAGCATGACGATAAAATATTTTGCCATCATCGCAAGCCCAGAAAAAACACCGACAGCGACCCAATTTTTTATCTTTTGCGACTGAAGGGCTTTGTAAAAAAAATAAATGATCAAGGCCCAAAAAGCGAGGAGTAAGGTGTTATCGTTGAAATCAATGGCGTCGATGTTGTAATTGGACATGGTTTCTAACAGCAAAACCGCGATGAGGGCATAGAGCGGCGAGAGCATTTTTTTACCCAACTGATAGACTGCCCAAAAACAGGCAATGACACACAATTGTCCAAACGCATAAATGAGCCAACCGCTTTTTCCGCCGAGAAAAACAGCGAGCTCAGTGAGCCACGCATTTAAAAAAGGATTTTTATCATAACCCCAGAATAGTTGTCGTCCCCATGTTGTGCCTTCCATGGCATCGAGCGGGAGAGTGTAGCGTAAAAAAGTGGGCAAGATCGTCCAACAAAAAAGATGGAACGTGATGAACGCGTAAAAAAGTCGATTGATATTTTTTTTAGTCATGCGGCTCAGTACCCGAAATACGCTGTTTCGGAATCAATGCCACCGGTAAATCATCGGGCTTATCTTTGAGCCACTGATCTTTTCGATTGAGCGGCGAATAAAGAACGGTATAGCGATCAGCGACATCGTTTTTGATCGGCTCAAAAAAGTTTTCGCCGATAAATAAAATCGTATCGGGTTTTGTGGCCGTTAATTGGGGGAAACTTTTCAGAATATTTTCCCGTGTCGGATGGGTATCAGTTTCTTCAGAGGCTTTTTGAATATCGACAAAATAGGATGAATGTAAGTAAAAAGATAAATTACTGCGTGTATCTAATAAGACGAAATGCCATTGTGACCAGGGAGTCGTTTTTTCGGCGATTTGTTTAACATGCTTGACGAATACTTCGGGCCCACCGCCGCTATAAGCGATGGGCGTTGCGACGATAAAATAGCCAGCTAAAAAGATATAAACAATGAGAAAGGATTTTTTTGCCAGGCGATAAATGGCGCCATTTTTTATGAAGCTTGCGTGGATCCATTCAGCGGTTAATAAAGTCGCGAAAGGCAAAATCGGTAAAATATAATAATCACGTCGCGAACCACTGATGGTTAAAAAAATGAAAATAAAGGCGGTTGACCAAAAAAACCAACGCTCACCCGTCAATAATGTTCTCCATCGTTTAGGAAATGTAATCAAAGCAGGGATGAAGAAAATCGTCCAAGGTAAGAGATAAGTCGGCAGATAAATAAAATAAACATAAAAGGGTTCAACATGATCGAAAGGATGAATATAGCGTAGGATATTTTCTTGCAGTACTTCGCGTAATCCGCTTTCAGCATAGCCGTGCGGGTTGATATAGGTCGAAATGGCAAAGGGAATCAAATAAAACAAGCCCGCAACGAGAGCGGCCAGCAATAATTTTTTGTTCAGATGTTTTTGCCAAGTCGATTGGTATAACAAGTGCGGTAACAAGGCGATGAGTGTCAACGCCGGGGCGATCAATCCTTTAACGAGTGAGGCAATTGATAAAATCACGCAAAACACGAGGTAGGATAAAAAGCTGGTTTTATGTTGGTTTTTGAAGTACCAGCATACCGCGAGCATAATGCCTGCCAAATTGAGCATATCGCTATTGCCGACGCGTGACCAAAAAATAAAGTAATACGTTGTGATCAGTAGCCATCCTGCGATCAAACCCGTCGAGCGAGAAGATAATTTTTTTCCAATCGATACAGTGCATAAGATAACAATCAAGCCAGCGATTGCGCTCGGTAATCGAATGGCCCATAAATTGAGCGAGCCGAGCAAATAGGAAAAACCGATGATAAACCAATAAGACAAGAGCGGTTTGTCGTAATAAGGCACGCCACCTAAATAGGGGTGGAAAAAATCATGGCGTAACAGCATTTGTTGTGGAATGTTTGCCCAACGCCATTCTTGTGTCCAGAGTTCTTTCGCGCCGAGCAGGGCGAATAAAATAATGACAGCAGCTAGACACAACCATAATAAGCTCAAACGGTTATTCCAAAGCCAATCGGACTTATTTCTAGGTTGAGGCGATGAAGAAGGCATCATATTAAAATCCCAGTCATTAAAAATTGGCGAAATGATTACTGGGATTGGTGCGAAGGTCAAGAGAGATATTGTTGCATGGAATTATATTTGCCACGATCAGGAGGAGGCAAAAATATGTTTCCTTTGCGTTCACGAGCGCTTACTTTTTTTTACGTTTGGACTGTCTGGCTTTGGTCATGGCAATCGCGATCGCTTGTTTTTGTTTGGCTTCCTTAGGCGTAATTCCCCGTTTTTTAGCAAGCGTTGAGATTCCTTTAGCGCGAGCCTTAGAAGGCTTTGTATCCATCAACTCTTTAATATTGTCAGATATAATTTTTTGAGATGACCCGGATTTTAATGGCATATAATTCACTCTCCCTAGTGTTTAATGAGATCATAGATTAAATCTAATTTTTATGCTTGTCTAGGAGGTGAATCCATTGTGAGTCCATTGATAACATGGGGCATCAAAGCCCCCTGTTTTTTTAGCTATCATCTCATAGATTTCAGATAAAAATTCACACTGGAATGATGAGGAGCAAAATACGCAAGAATTTTTTTAACGCATAGGCGCATTTTTAACGGCGCAATTGGGAAAAGTGTTCTATAGTTGAGACGTGTATAGTATTTTTATACGAGGTTTATGCTTTGTGCAGTTCGTGATTGAGAAATGTATTGAGCAGTTATTTTGGAAATAGGAGTAAGTTATGTTTCATTATATGGTCGACTCGTGGCAAGACACGCTGAATGATGCGTTGCGTACGTACGAACAGAGCCTAGCATCGACCACCGAAAAACATCGTGCGATACAAGAGATACAAGCGCTTTCACCTGACGATAGAAACAATCCTTTTAAAATTCTTCAGTGTTTTTTGTTTGGCGGCAGGGATACTACCGTGTATAAAAGTTTTTTGAGCACATTCAAAGAGGTATATCGTCAACCCATTGAGAGCTTAATTCGCTTTAACTTCTGCCAGCAGGAAAACTTTGATGTTATTGTGGATTCTGTTAATCCAGACGATGCCTTGCATGCATTGTTCGTGTTGCGTGACGGTGACCTATTAACAGGTGGGAGCGGAAAGGCAGATAAGAATAGAGAGGCTGTCAAAGGTCATGAGGATCCCGTAAGTGTCGCTCGAGCATTGTGTCTTTTAGATAGATGGCGTTACTTAGGTGATAAATATGGCCTATTAACAGATGAGAACAGAGAGGCTGTCAAAGGCCATCTAAATCCCGAACTTGTCGCTTATGCATTGGATGCTCTAAATAGAGAGGGGCTGTTAACAGATGGGAACAGAGGTATCATCATCGAAGCCTCTGATCCTGTAGTTGCTGCTAACTGTTTGATAGGACACGACACAAACGTAGACTCTTTCACCACGCCAGATTCATCCACAACACGGGTTCGAGGAAGCACAGAAGCGTTTACTTCTACTCACAATTTTTATCGCACCCGAGACAAATGGACAGAGTACAAGAAGAGGCTGACGGGTAAAGATGCAATTAGTGAGAGAAAACGAGCGGCTATTGATCGGATACTACAGGGTTTGCCGAGTAGCGTTGATATGACAGACCTAGAAATGCAAAATTCGATTGCAGTATATAAAAAAGAATTAGCAAATTTAGAAACTCAGCAGGCGCTCATGGCGCATCGAAATCCTGTTAGAGATTTTTTAGCAACTTTTTTTAGCGAATTTGCTTTTGGTCACGAGGTTAGAAAAAACATAGAAAGATACCAACATAGAATGCGACCGACGGAATCAGAAAAATTACTATTTAGTGAGGCGGAAAGCTATGATATAGCGATAGATCGAGAAGCGGCTTTGAGCTTCAAAAAGCCAACGGTTCCACCAACAGTAACGCCTTCGGTAACAACTTCGTCGACGACAGCGGTTATGACTTTGGCAACTGCTGCGCCGCCGCCATATGCGTTTGACGCCGCCGCGCCTACGCCGCCAGCGTCTGCGCCGCTACCTGTGTTCACCGCACCTGCTGCGCCGTCTGTTGAGGGGCCGTCCACTCCTAGACCATGAGCATAACTGTATCATTTCGATGGATCTGAGTGTTGGATAAAAAACGCAAAGGACAATGGATTGATTAGGTGATTATTTTTTTAATCCCATGCTCGGTAGGGGCCCCTTATGGACGCTTGGGCGACCACAGGGGTCGCCCGAATTCATCTCGTAAAACAATGATTGTGTTAATCTAAAATCTAATTTTCATATTCAAAATTCAGGTCCGATGGCATCAACGACAATGACGTCTTGATTGCACGTGATGCGCTTCATTGGTAACATGTCAGCATCCTAATTTTTTGTTAAAATAACGCGGAGAAGATCGATGTTATCACAAACTGTTTCTATCTCAGAAGTGCTCGCCGAGAAAAGGGCGATAGGCGCTGAAGTAGTTGTGCAAGGGTGGGTGCGTACGCGCCGCGATTCTAAAGCTGGGATTTCTTTTATCGCTATCACGGATGGGTCGTGTTTTCATCCCTTGCAGATTATTGCGCCGAATACGTTGCCGAATTATGAATCCACTGTTTTACATTTGACGGCCGGTTGTGCCGTGCGTGTGGCAGGCACTTTGTCGGCGTCTCCCGCTAAAGGTCAGGCAGTTGAATTACAAGCGACGGATATTGCCTTGATCGGCGATGTAGAAGATCCAGAAACGTATCCGATCTCTCCGAAGCATCATACGGTCGAATATTTGCGTGAATATGCGCATTTACGTGCTCGTACGAATTTGATTGGCGCTGTCACGCGTGTCCGCGCATCGCTTTCGTATGCGACTCATCGATTTTTTCATGAGCATGGTTTTTATTGGTTGCCAACACCGATTATCACGACGAGCGATTGTGAGGGTGCTGGGCAAATGTTTCGCGTGACGACATTGGATTTAGCGCGCCTGCCTAAAACACCTGAGGGCCAGATCGATTATGCACAAGATTATTTTGGCAAAGAATCCTTTTTGACAGTGTCTGGCCAGCTGAATGCCGAATCGTATGCGATGGGTTTATCGAAAGTATATACGTTTGGCCCGACATTTCGTGCCGAAAATTCCAATACCAGTCGACATTTATCGGAATTTTGGATGATCGAACCGGAGATGGCTTTTGCTGATTTGAATCAAATTGCGGCATTAGCTGAAGAACTATTGAAGTTTATATTTAAAGTCGTCTTGCAAGAACGCGCTGATGATCTGACTTTCTTTGAGAAGCAAGTGGATGCTAAATGTATCGAACGATTGGACCATTTTATTCATGAGCCGTTTGCCCATTTAGATTATACGGAAGCGGTCGAGATTTTATTGAAGGCGAAAAAGAAGTTTGAATTTCCGGTGCATTGGGGTGCTGATTTGCAGTCGGAACATGAGCGCTATTTGGCAGAAGAATATGTAGGTCGGCCCGTTGTTGTCAAAAATTATCCGAAAGAAATTAAAGCGTTTTATATGCGGATGAATGATGATGGAAAAACGGTGGCTGCGATGGATGTGTTAGCGCCTGGAATGGGGGAGATTATTGGTGGTAGTCAACGTGAAGAGCGATTAGCGGTTTTAGAAAAACGCATTGTGGAATTAGGTCTCGATTTAAAGTCGTATGAATGGTATTTGGATTTGCGACGTTATGGTTCCGTACCGCATGCGGGATTTGGTATTGGTTTTGAACGATTGATGGGTTATATCACCGGTGTCGCGAATATTCGCGATTTGATTCCGTTTCCACGAACGCCGAAGAATGCGAGGTTTTAAAGGATTGGAGGAGGATGATGCCTCATGCGACTGTCATTGCGAGGAGTACCTGCGACGAATCAATCCATTCTCTTGTCATTGCGAGGTATGGCCGAAGCAATCCAGTATCTGGGTTTCTTCGGCCATACCTCGCAGACGATGCTTTGACAATTGCTTACGTGTAGCTTCGCAATGATCGTGTAAAAATTTGAGAAGTTGGCAAGAAAAACCCAAAACTCAGGTTCTTAAAAGTTGGATCCTCGTGGCGAGCACGAGGATGTATTGATTTCAATGCTGGTGGATTACATGACAGGGCGCGTAACAGGGAAACGATCGCTAGGGCCTGGGCTTTGGCTTGGAGCAGGGCTGTCCGGTGATATTAAAGGTGCCCTCAATTCTCCACGTTCTGCTTGGCCTATCTGTTGAGTTACAGTGTTAGCGCAACAAGGGCGAAATAGAGTAGATAATTTTCCAATTGCAGCAGAGGCAAGTTGGTGTGTTTTATTTCGTACTGAAGGGAAAGCGCAAGAAATAACGGTACAAGCAACACCCATTAATGCAACTGCCGCGGCGGCAGAAGCGAGAAATGACGGATCTTTTGCTGTGTTTATGAATGCAGCAGTGAATTCGGCTACTTTGGTTTCTGGATTGAGAGATTGCATAGATTATTCTCCTCGTTCATTATATTTATTATTATTTGCGATCATTTGTTGATTTAAATGCGTCAACAAATGAGGCGTTTTTTACTCCGCTTCGAGTAAATGAGAACGATAATGGATATTTTCCCCTGCTGTCAACTTTTATTCTTCTGATTTGCGTTTTTTTATCTCAAGGTTAAGCGGTAGGTGATTCATAAAAAATTGGGTTGATCCATGTGTTCGCGCTAAGGGTTATGTTTCATCAGAGGTAAGGATGAGTCGGTGATTACAGTGTCTTGAGAGCATTGTTCCTTGCACCAGACCTGGATTGTTTTGGTAATGAAGCAGGGAAATTTGTCGTTCGTACGTTGATTCCAGCTTATAATCTGTAATAATCATCGAGCCACTGGAGGCGGTCAGGTGGATCTTCTGTCGTTATTCGTATGTCGTTGTGTGGTGCTTTTTTCCATAGGGTACAACAACAAGCCTGAGATATAAACTCTCGAACTTTAGGCACAGTGCAGTAGCAGTAAACCGCGCCTGTAATGCCAAGAGTCGTAGCAAGCAATCCAGAGAGTGCTATTGCGGAAGCGAGCATTGGATGTTCTTCTATTGTTTTGATTCCTATTGCCAGTGCTTCAGAGGCAAACATATATTCTCCTGTGATAATTATTTATTTTTTATCCCGCTAGTTTTTTAAGCAATAACACATTCACTTGTTGAGGATTCGCTTTCCCTTTTGATCGTTGCATCACAAGGCCCACAAAAAATCCTAAGAGTTTCGTTTTGCCGCTTCGATAACCGGCTAGTTCTTGTGGATTGGCTGCGATGATTTCATCGATCATGGTTTCTATTTCACCGGTATCCGTAATTTGTTTTAAGCCTTTTTTCTCGATGATCGCATCGGCTGTGCCTTCTTGATGCCACATTGCTTCAAAAACAGTTTTCGCAATCGCGCCGGAAATGGTGTTGTCTTGAATGCGTTTTAATAATTGGGCGAGATGTTCGGCTGAAATCGCCGATTGAATGATTGATAAATTTTCGTTGTTTAATGCAGCGGACAATTCGCCCATCATCCAATTAACAGCTAACTTGGGATCAATTGTTTCTGCGCGAATGATCGATTCAAAATAATTGGCTGTATCACGATCAGCGGTTAAAAAATGCGCGTCATAAGCGGATAAATGGTATTGCGTGGTAAACCGATTGAGTTTTTCTGTGGGCAACTCAGGTAATGTTTTCTGAATCGACTCGATGGTTTCCTCGGTGATGACAAGCGGGAGCAAATCGGGTTCGGGAAAATAACGATAGTCGTGTGATTCTTCTTTTTCGCGTAACGGTTTTGTCTCATTTTTGACAGAATCGAAGGCGAGTGTTTCTTGAATGATTTTCCCGCCGGCTTCGAGAATTTTAATTTGTCGAGCGACTTCTGATTGAATGGCGTGTTCGACAAAACGAAAAGAATTGAGATTTTTAGTTTCTGTTCGTGTGCCCAATTGATCGCTGCCTTTGGGTTTCACCGACACATTTACATCGCAACGGAAAGAGCCTTCTTGCATATTGCCATCGGAAATACCTAAATATCGGACGAGTGTGTGCAAGGCTTTGAGGTAGGCAACGGCTTCTTCAGCAGAGCGCAAATCGGGCGCTGATACAATTTCAATCAATGCAATCCCGGCACGGTTTAAATCAATACCCGTCATCCCGGGAATCGCTTCGTGTAACGATTTGCCCGAATCTTCTTCGAGGTGAGCTCGGGTGATATGAATACGCTTTGTACTTTTATCGTTGAGCGCAATATCCAAGTAGCCGTCGCTGATGATGGGCAATTCATGCTGCGTGATTTGGTAGCCTTTCGGTAAGTCCGGATAGAAATAATTTTTGCGAGCAAAAATGGAACGGCGTGCGATATGCCCATGAATGGCTAATCCCAATTTGATGGCCATCGTGACAGCTTCTTGGTTTAAGACGGGCAACACACCGGGCATGGCTAAATCGATGACGCCGGCTTGCGTATTGACATCGGCACCATAGGCAGTTGCTGAGCCTGAAAATAATTTACTTTGCGTGAGGAGTTGTGTGTGGACTTCGAGGCCGATAACAGTTTCCCAGTTCATGTTGGACATGTGCGAAAAGCGATCTGCGTTGTTAGAAATTTGCTCACAATCCTCATTTGTTGTCGAACAAACTCCGGTTGTTCGCTCATTTTTGCCGCGCGTTTCAGCTTTTCTCATAAGTCCAGTCATAGATTCATACCTTTAATTGAGTTATTCAAAATTTTTGGGGATTTGTCGATGCCAGTCAGTTTCTTGTTGAAAACGATGGGCGACATTTAAAATTCTACTTTCATCGAAATAATTTCCGATCAATTGTAATCCGATGGGTAATTCATCGACAAAACCGGCGGGAATGGAAACGCCTGGAAGACCGGCTAAATTCACGGGGACCGTAAAAATATCGGAAGTGTACATGTTCACGCGGTCTTTTGATTTGCTACCTATTTTAAAAGCGGTCGTGGGCGATGTAGGCGTTAAAATCACATCAACAGACTCAAACGCTTTGACGAAATCATTTTTAATGAGTCGGCGAATTTTTTGTGCTTGGATATAGTAGGCGTCGTAATAGCCGCTCGATAGCACATACGTGCCGATGAGAATGCGGTGCTTGACTTCATCGCCAAACGCCTCGGCGCGCGATCGCTCGTATAAGTCTTGCAGGTCGATAGGGTCTTTACAGCGATAACCATAGCGTACCCCATCGTAGCGGGCCAAATTTGAAGAACATTCCGCCGGCGCAATAATATAATAAGCCGGAATGCCCATCAGTACATGCGGCAATTCAATTTCCTGGATCACAGCGCCCTGAGATTCGAGTTGTCGAATGGCTTGATCCATGGCGGTTTTAATTTGCGGGTCTAAATGGTCGGGGAAGCAGGCTTTTGGTAATCCAATTCGCAATCCGCGAATAGAATCATTCAGTGTTTTGGTAAAATCAGGCGCCGCTTCGTCGACGGTGGTTGAGTCACAAGAATCGAAGCCGGCCATTTCACTTAATAATAAGGCAGCATCTTCAGCCGTTTGCGTTAGCAGACCGGCTTGGTCGAGGCTGGAGGCAAAAGCGATGATACCAAAACGTGAAACACGGCCGTAAGTCGGTTTAATGCCGGTCGTATTGGTTAGCGCAGCCGGTTGGCGAATAGAGCCGCCGGTATCTGTGCCAGTCGCCGCGGGAATTAAGCGAGCGGCAACTGCAGCAGCCGAGCCACCTGAAGAACCGCCAGGCACACGGGTTAAATCCCAGGGGTTTTTAACCGGGCCGTAATAGCTGTTTTCATTCGAGGCGCCCATGGCGAATTCGTCCATGTTGGTTTTGCCGAGCGAAATAAGGCCCGCATGATTGAGCTTGCTAACGACAGTGGCGTTATAAGGGGCGATAAAATTGTCCAACATTTTAGAGGCACAGGATGTTTTAATATCTTTTGTGCAAAATAAATCTTTATGCGCGATAGGGATGCCGGTTAGCTGTTTGGCAGTACCTTGATGAAAAGATTGATCGGCTTTTCGAGCAGCTTCTAAAGCTTCCTTTTCGGTGATCGTGATAAAGGCATTGAGAGAGGGGTTGTGTTGATGAATGCGATCTAAAAAATACTGCGCCAGTTCGACACAAGAGCATTCTTTTTTATGTAGAACTTTTACGAGTTCAGCAATCGTTTTTCGGTGCATAAATAATCCTATTCATTCTTGTCATTAGGTGGGATAACTTGGGGAACGAGATAAATGCCATGGGTCGCGAGCGGCGCATTTTTTTGCAAATAATCGCGTTCGTTACTTTCTGTGACGATATCGGGCCGTATGCGTTGTTCTATGTCAAGCGGATGACAGAGAGGCTCGATAGCGGACGTATCTTTTTCTTCCATAATTTGTTTAACAAGCTGCAATATTTCATTGATATCAGAATATTTTTCGGTTTCTTCATCGGTGATTCTAAGTCGCGCTAACCGAGCTAACTTTTTGATTTCGTCGGGGGTCATGATGGCTTTCTCAACATAAATTACGATGCGTTTAAAACGATGAATTATACTGATTTGAAAAAAACTCGCCAAGAGAAAAATCAATAAAATACAGAAACTGATTTGACTTAAGTCTTTAAATTCATATATGATTCGCTCCCAAGGTACGGAAAAACCTTTACAAAGGGGGATAATCCCAATGAATAATATGGATAAAAAAGTACTTGTTGTCGACGATGAACCGATTAGCCTAATGGAGTTGAGGCGCTATTTGGAAGAAGCGTGTATTTCTTTCGAACAAGCTCAAAATGGGCAGGAAGCCTTGTCTAAATTAAAAGAACATCCGGATCGTTTTTGTGCGGTGGTGATTGATCGCTATATGCCGTATATGAGCGGATTGGAAGTTTTGCTCGCCATGCAGCAATCTAAACAACTGAAGAAAATCCCGGTTATTATGCTGACTGGTTTGAGTGAGAAAGAAGATATCATTGAAACAATTCGAGCGGGTGTGTTTGATTATCTTGTTAAGCCTGTCACCAAAGATTTATTGATGCCCTTGTTGAATCGAGCCATCGATATTTTCGGCGGTCTGAGTAGTAGTCATCAGGGCGCAAGCTTGTAATTGGACAGCTAAAAGCCGATCTCGAATTCGTGCTTATAAGTAAACCACGACTCGTTGTGGTAACACACGAATTTTCAGATTGTGGATGATGGTTCGCCGCGGTCATGCGGAAGCGTTTGCTGCGCATTTAAGTGATTCTATAGCAGAAATAAAAACGTCGAACTAATGACTTGTGTTGTGGTGCTTCTTATCTCGAGATCAGGCGGAGTAACAATAATCGAGTCAGGAACAAAAAATGGACACGCTTGCAGTTCAAAGGCTATCCCAAGCTCGCGCTAGTCGCTAAAGGAAAAGCGGCGAGTTGTTCATAGACGGATGCTTCATCGCCGAGCTTGCTTTGAAATAAAAAAATATCTTCTACCGCGAGTCGAACTTTTGGCGCGTTAATGTTTTTCCAGTTGACGCGGGTCTTTCGATCGATGCGTGCAATAGTTAAATGAGGTTGATACGGCTGCTTTTCAGCGGCTAAACCGCACTCTTTGGCAATGTCTTCCATTTTATAAGCAAGCGCAATAATGGGTGGTTGAGGGTGCGGCGCTAAAGCAATAATTTGAGGTTCGTCAAAAGAAGGGAAAGCGACTAAGGTAGTAAATACGGTTTTGAATGGTCGCGTGTTTCGAATAACCGGTTCAGCGTGTTCTTTGATGAAGTTGATTTGCTCAGGCGTAATACTGCCGAGAAAGCGCAGCGTCACATGTAAATTTTCCTGTTTTATCCAGCGAATGTGCGGTAATGCTTCTGGAAAATGTCGCTTTAGATGCGCTTGCAACGAAACCGTGAACAGGCTCACTTGTTGTTTGACTAGAAACGGCATAGGAATAGCAATAAAAGTGCGTGCGGTGTCTTTAGTTTCTTGAGGCTTGGCTGCTTTCATAAGTCTAATTCCCTTAATCTTATCATTCACTTTTGAAGACGACTTATTATAGCGAGAGAAATCTTATGCACAAGATAATCTTTACTTAACTATTTTATGCCGAGCGGGGAGCGGGCCTGTTTCGGTGCTTGAAGTAATGGAAAATCCCTTTAATCTGGATGAGAAACACGAAAAACAATATTTTGGATCGATGGGGTTTTTAGGAAAGAAAATCACAAGTAGAAGTGCAGCATATATAGAAAAATCGCATAATACCTATTCATCCATGATTTTTTATAGCATCCTGCTATAGATATTATACGATTTTCAATACATTTATACCGGCGTATCCGTTTTTTGGCAATAAGAGAATTGTGTATTATTGAGTCAGTGATTAGCGGTATAAAAAAGCTCGATTTGAAGTAAAAAATAATATCGATTTAAAACGTATCCGTGCATAATGAGCATCACTTTTTGTTTTATAATGTTAAAAATTACGTAGACGTTTTTTTAGTAATGCTGAATAATGACTTACTAATTAAGAGGAAATACCCTAATGAAAGCGTTGGTTATACAAGGCTCTCCTCATGGGAAGAGCGGATGTACGCAAAAAATGTTAGAGCCCTTTTTATCGGGCATGAAAAAAGCAGGCGCCGATGTTGATGTTATTTATTTAGCCGACAAAAAAATTCATCATTGTATCGGTTGTTTGCAGTGTTGGTTTAAAACGCCAGGATGCTGTGTTTTTCAAGATGACATGGCGGATTGTCTCGAGCAGTTTGCTCAGGCAGATTTGATTATTTTTGCAACGCCGCTTTATGTTTTTTCTATGACGGGGTTGATGAAAAATTTTTTGGATCGATCGGTTCCTCTTTGCGATCCATTTTTAATTCCTCACCCGATTATTCCCCATTGTACGACCCACCCATCGCGCTCTGGCAAAAAACAAAAAATGTTTTTAATTTCTCCTTGTGGTTTTCCGGAGTTTCATCATTTTGATTCTTTGATAGCAACCTTCAAACAGATGGCTCAAATGGAAGGGGCTGAATATCTCGGCGAAATCTTAAGACCTAGCGCGGAAATTTTAAAGATTCAAAATACATTGCTTCAATGGACGCTGAAAGGCTATTTTCAGCAGCTAGAAAAAGCCGGGCAGGAATTGATTGAGCGCGGAAGCATCAGTGAAAAAACTCAAGAAGCGCTACGAAAAGATTTAATCCCAGGCGGCGCTGAAACGATTCGTCAGAGAGCCAATGAATTTTTTAAAAAACAACTCGCATCATTAAAAACAGAGGAGAACGGCAATGAGTAATTTGAATCAGTTAGAACCGAAGTCAGTATGGGGCTATTTTAATCAGATTTGCGCAATTCCGCGCCCGTCTAAGCATGAAGAAAAAGTGAGCTTATTTTTAGAGGATTTTGGAAAAAGTTTGGGGCTTGAAACAATCCGAGACCAGGTCGGCAATGTGATTATTCGTAAACCGGCCACGCCCGGCATGGAAAGCAGGCAGATGGTGATTCTTCAAGGGCACATGGACATGGTCCCCGATAAAGCGAAAGATAGCACCCATGATTTTTTGAAAGATCCTATTGAGACATATGTGGATGGTGATTGGGTTAAAGCAAAAGGGACAACGTTGGGCGCAGATAATGGAATAGCAGTCGCCATGGCAATGGCTATATTAGCGTCTAAAGACATTCCGCATGGGCCGATTGAAGCGCTTTTTACTGTGGATGAAGAAGCGGGGATGAATGGGGTGAGATCACTCGCTGATGATGCTTTAAAAGGTGATATTTTATTGAACCTGGATTCGGAAGAAGAATCATTTTATATTGGCTGTGCGGGTGGTGTTGATACCGATATAGCCGTTTCTTATCAAGCAGAGTCTGTTCCTGCGGATAGCCAAGCCTATCAGTTGACGGTATCTGGACTACAAGGGGGGCATTCCGGCGGCGATATTCATTTAGGACGTGGGAATGCGATTAAGATTTTAAATCGTATTTTATGGCAGGCTCAGGCGCAATTTCAGTTGCGTTTAGCCGCTATCCAAGGCGGTAGCCAGATTCATAATGCGATTGCTCGAGATGCCACAGCCATGGTAGTGGTTCCGGCGAAAGGAAAAGAGGTGTTTTTAAAATACGTCAAAGAATTTGCAGAGGCAGTTCGACAAGAATATACATTGACTGATGCCGGACTTAAAATTGAAGTGATGGAAACCAAACTGCCGCAAAGCGTGATGGATAAAATCGCACAGGATAAGTTATTAAAGATTTTATGCGCGTGTCCTCATGGCGTGATGGATATGACACCCGACATGCCGGATTTGGTGCGTACATCAACCAATTTAGGGCACCTTCATATGGAAAATAACCAGGTTATTATTTATACGATGCAGCGTAGCTCTGTAGATTCTTTGAGAGATGAAGTGGCGCGGATGGTTTATAGTGTTGCTCAATTGGCTGGCGTACAAGCGACGTGGTCGAATGTTTATCCCGGGTGGAATCCTAATTTAAATTCCTCTATCTTGAAAGTGGCGAAAGACATTTTTCAAAAAATGTATGGCAAAGAGCCTGAGGTTAAAGCCATTCATGCGGGATTGGAATGTGGATTTATCGGCGATAAAAATCCAAAATTGGACATGATTTCTTATGGCGCAGAGTTGCTCCACGCGCATTCGCCCGATGAAAAGTTAAATATTCCCTCGACAAAACGAATTTGGGATTTGACGTTGGAAATACTGAAAAATGTGCCGGTGAAATAATTCGAGAAATTTTTGACCAAGTGATTTTGTGCTATACTTGCTCATGATCGAAAAATAGATAATTAAAAGGTTCTTATGTTTAACGGAAGTGCCTATCTAGCTCCCACTTTACCTGATTTTTCTGATGAGCCAATTTGCCCAATATCAGTTGTTTTTATTGGCGGTGAACGTGTTGGCAAAAGTTGTTTAATAAAGAAATTTATTGAGGATCGTAGTTGCCATTATTCGACTTTGAGTGGTCTCTCTGTAGCTGATACTTATAGCGATGAATACAGCAGAACACAAGCTTTAGTTTCTGACGAAAAATATATCTTTGTGGGAAAAGACATTGTAAATTTTACCTTATACGATTTCCCCGGGAATAAAAATAGTCTGATAGAACATATAGATTTAGTGCATATGTTTAGTGTGATTGTTCTGGTTATAGATTTGACGAATTTAGCTTCGCCTGAAGAGATTCGACGGTGGAAAATAGCGTTTGATCAAGTGCAAGAGAAAAAACAACAAGAATATGGGCGTACTAATGTTAATCGTCCCCTGCTAGTTTTAGTGGGAACGAAGTCAGATGATTTGGCGAATCGGAAAATTTCTTCTGAGAATTTTCAGCAATTGTCGCAAGAGCTTTCTTGTCAGGGATATTTTGAAATCAGTGCAAAAACAGGGACGAATGTAAAAGCGCTGTTTGATTATATTGCTGCAAAGAAAGTGCCTGCACAAAAGGCTATAATGAGACAACTTCGAGCCAGTGAGCGCAGAAGAAAGCCGCCGAGATTTGGTGTTATCGGAATGACTGTAGAAAGATTTTGGCTGCGGATGAAAACTCGTTGGAATACAGCGAAGGAAAAACTCACAAAACGATCCCTCTGGAGTATTTTAGGTATTGGTGTAGCCGTTATGGCAATTTCGGTGGTAACTATTTTGCTATCTATCGTCGCGCTTCCTGTATTGGCGTCGGTATTAGTGCCTGTGTGCTCAGTTGCGGCGGTTGCAGGAACACTAGCATTCGCTAGTGCAGCCTATTCGTTAACCCCCCCCTCAGGTAAGAAAGATGATGCACAGCGTATGCCTGTAATACCTTCTGTAAGTGGCTCTACTTCCCCGAAGCCGGAGGTCTCGCCTGGTTTGTCGTCTACGGCAGTTGGAGTGCAAGCTTTACGACGACAATCGCCGCCGCCGTCTGGATTATCTGGTCACGACGAGCATTCACCACCGGCTCTTCCTGCGAATAGTCCTCCTTCCCCCGGCATCTCGCTTACTTCTGTTGAGTCCCCTAAATGCCATGTTTAAATGCTTTCTGAAATCCGAGTTTGGAGTTTTTTGCTCTGAATACGATAAGAAATGGGTTGATGATGAACTTGTTTTTTTGCGCAGAGCAAAAAACCCCGAACTTGGAATTTTGTGAACAACCTTGTACGAACTTAAGAGTCTCGGGTATTGCCCGTTTATCATCAGGAATGGCGGTCGCACAGTGACTCGTTTTCTCAAACCTCAATCGTCAATTCTCAAAAAAACACTTGTTGCCGTGCGGATATGTCGGTAGAATCCTTCACCTTTATTGAAGATAAAAAATGAGGTTAATAGTTATGGCGTTATCGTCAGCAGAGAAAGCGCAGGTGATCGCAGCGCATCGGCTTAGTGAAAATGATACGGGATCAACAGAAGTTCAGATCGCTGTTTTAACAGCGGATATTAAGAAATTGACTGAACATTTCAAGGTTTTTAAAAAAGATTTCCACTCTCGTCGTGGACTGATGCAAAAAGTCAGTTTACGTAGAAAGTTGTTAAAATATCTGCGTGCGAATGATCTCGAACGCTATCGTAAATTAATCGAAGAACTCAGTTTACGAGACGTCGGTTAACGTTTCAATTATAAAATAGGCGGTGATAACCGCCTATTTTTTTCACGTTTCTAGAAGAGGATTTTATGAGCACAGCAATTAAAAAAACATTTCAGTTAGGACGGCACACAGTTTCTTTAGAGACTGGAGAGATTGCTCGTCAAACCGATGCGTCGGTGATGGTTAATATGGAAGGCACGGTTGTCCTGGCGACAGTTGTTGCCGAAAAAATGCCTAAAGATGTACGAGATTTTTTCCCACTCACTGTCAATTATCAGGAAAAAACGTATGCAGCGGGTCGAATTCCCGGTGGCTTTTTTAAACGAGAAGGGCGCCCGAGCGAACGCGAAACGTTGATAGCTCGGTTAATCGACCGGCCAATTCGTCCGTTATTCCATGATGATTTCACCCACGAAGTCCAAGTGGTTGTGACCGTGATGTCTGTTAACCCTGATATTGAACCTGATGTTGTTTCGATTATTGCTGCATCAGCCGCGTTAACTATTGCAGGGCTTCCTTTTAACGGCCCGATTGGCGCGGTCCGTATGGGTTATCACGAAGGTCTATTTTTACTAAATCCTTCGCCGACCGAATTAGCGGGTTCGAGTTTAAATTTAGTTGTTGCAGGAACCGAACAAGCCGTCTTGATGGTCGAATCCGAAGCGAAAGGCTTATCGGAAGAAATTATGTTAGAAGCGGTCTGGTGTGGTCATCAACAAATGCAATCGATCATTCAGGCGATTAAAGAATTTTCGGAAATGGTCGGCAAGGCAAAATGGAGCTGGCAGCCACCAGTGCATAACGAAGGATTATTGAACAATTTAACGGCGATGATTGAATCTGAGTTGGCCAATGCCTTTTTAATTAAAGATAAGCTCACTCGCAATGCCGCAATCGCGCAAACCAAAGCGAAGGCGATGGAACAATTAGCGGGTGAAGGCGAAGGCCGTTTTACTGAACGAGAAGTTCATGATTATTTCGAAAAACTCAGCAGGAAAATTGTTCGTACGCGTGTATTAGAAGGCTCCCCACGTATTGACGGGCGTAATACACGAACCGTTCGACCGATTAGTATTCGTGTGGGTGTATTGCCGAGAACCCATGGTTCTGCTTTATTTACGCGAGGGGAAACTCAAGCGCTTGTTGTGGCGACTTTAGGGACGGGACGTGATGCGCAGATTCTGGATAGTTTGATGGGCGAAGAAAAAGATCACTTTATTTTCCATTATAATTTCCCTCCTTATTGTGTTGGGGAAATGGGTATGATGGGCAGCCCGAAACGTCGAGAAATTGGGCATGGTCGATTAGCGAAACGAGGTATTCAAGCCGTACTACCGTCCGATAAAGAATTTCCGTACGTGTTGCGTGTGGTATCTGAAATTACCGAATCGAATGGGTCAAGCTCAATGGCCTCCGTTTGTGGTAGCAGTTTAGCGCTCATGGATGCTGGCGTACCGATTAAGGCACCTGTGGCGGGTATTGCGATGGGCCTTATCAAAGAAGAAAATCGCTTTGCCATTTTGACGGATATTATTGGAGATGAAGATCATTTAGGCGATATGGATTTTAAAGTTGCGGGTACAGCGGATGGTGTGACTGCTTTGCAAATGGATATCAAAATCGATGGCATTACGAAATACATTATGCAAAAAGCGCTTGAACAAGCCAAAGAAGGCCGATTGCATATTTTAGAGAAAATGAATGCCATTATTTGCGAGCCACGTCAACAAATTTCTGCTTATGCGCCGAGTATTCGAACGATTCAGATTAAGCCGGAAAAAATCCGAGAAGTCATCGGAAAAGGCGGCGCGACCATTAAATCGATCGTTGAAGAAACCGGTGCTGATATCAATATCGATGATCATGGTTTGGTCCATGTTGCTGCGGTCGACGATAAAGCGATGCAAGCTGCTTTAGCACGCATTCGTGACATTGTGGCGGACGTTGAAGTGGGTCAATGCTACGAAGGTAAAGTGGTTCGCATCATGGATTTTGGTGCGTTCGTTAACTTGATTGGTAGCAAAGATGGCTTTTTGCATATTTCCCAAATTGCTGATGCACGTATTGAACGTCTTCAGGATTATGTGAAAGAAGGGGATATGGTGAAAGTGAAAGTCGTTGAAATTGATAGTTCAGGTCGTGTTCGTTTGACGATGAAACCCTCTGAAATGCAGACGTGCTAGGGAAAAATCCTAGGGGCACGCAGCGGCGTGCCCCAACGCGAGTTTGGTAAAATGATGTATCACCATTTTTTTCAAACTGTTTTCTTGCCGCCAGGCGCCATTATTCTTTTATTACTGCTCGGTTTAACGCTTTGTCGATTCGCATTAAAATTGGGTTTGTCGCTTATTTTTGCTGCGACGCTTGCCTTATATTTTTTAAGCACGCCTATCGTTGCTTATTTTTTAGCGAAACCTTTACAACCATTGCCACTTAATTTGCTCGCCCGACATGCAAATGGCATCAAACCGCAGGTTATTGTTGTGTTAGGGGGTGGGCGATTTATTCAGGCGCCAGAATATGGCCGTGATGTGTCTTCTTATATCGAGCTTTGTCGTGTTCGTTATGCCGCTTATCTTTATCGTCATACTAAACTGCCCATTTTGCTGAGCGGGGGCACCGATTTTGGTGATCCAATATCCGAAGCTGAAGTGATGGGTGATGAGTTGACTCAAGATTTTAATTTGCATGTTAGGTGGTTAGAAAACCATAGCCAAAACACGGCCGAAAACGCCGCATTTTCGGCGAAAATTTTAAAAGCGGCACGTATTCATTATATTTATCTCGTGACGAGTGCGTCGCACATGCGTCGTGCGAAATTTTATTTTGAGCGAGAAGGGGTTCAAGTAATGCCGGCTGCAACGGGGTTTATCACTTTGTCTGAAACGCCCGGATTGTTAAAATTCTTGCCTCGAGAGAATTCTTTGCAGGATAGCTTTGCTTGTTTGCATGAGTATGCGGGGTTGCTTGCGGCTGCTCTCTGAGATCCTGCGGTCAAGCCGCGGGATGACAAAGCCCAACTCATGAGCGAAAATAAACTAAGGCCAACCAATCTCTTGTTTGTCTTCCGTTATCCCGAACTCAGGTTAAAAAATAATGCAGCCATTTTGAGTAAGGCGTTTCTCCAACCATCGGGGAAACTATATAGGTTAAGGTTTGGGTTTTGAATGGCGGAATTTGTTTGACAATCTGACCCTTCGCATCAATCACGGCGGTAATGCCAGTATTCGTATCGAATAGCATCATTCGTCCTGCTTCTAGGGCGCGCATTTGGCCTATTTGTAAATGTTGTGCTGATGCGACAGAGTGCCCAAACCACGCATCATCGGTTAAGGTGACTAAGATATTGGCTTGCGGTAGGTCGCGCATCACTAATATTGAGTAAGCCATTTCATAACAGAGATAAGCCCCGATAAAAACATGATGTGTTTGCAACAGGGGTTGATGATCATCGCCCGCTATAAAATCGGACATCGGAATATCGAAAAAATTAATGAGTCCACGCAGCCAACGATCGAGGGGTAGATACTCTCCAAAAGGAACCAGATGGCGTTTGTAATAAATGCCGTGACCCTCTCCGACTATCATGGCGGCATTATAAAAATGTTCGTTATCTTCATCTTTCGGAATACCAAATAAAATCGCCAGATGATTTTTTTTGGCGAATTGGTCAAGCCGCTGCAAGTAAAGCGTCGCATCACTAAAGAGTATAGGAACCGCAGCTTCTGGCCAGATAATCAGCTGACTATTTTTGGATTGTGCCGTTAATTTAGCATACAGGTCTAATGTTGGTTTTATTTGATCGGACGACCATTTGACCTGTTGCGGAATATTGCCTTGAATAAGGGTGGTGGTGATGGGCTGTCCTTGGATTGTCGTCCAGTTGATTGCATTGAGAAAATAGCCACCCATGCACAGTATCATCAATAAGAGGCCGGTAAAAATTGGTTTTTTGATCGTGTTTTTTGGCTGACTGATCAGCGAGGTGAAGAGCGTTAATAAACATACGCTGATCACGGTTGTTACCAAAGAGACGCCATAAACACCAACGATTGGCGCGTATCCTTTGAGAGGTGAATTGGTTTGTGTATAGCCAATCAATAGCCAAGGGAAGCCGCTTAAAAAATAGCTTCGAATGAATTCAAGTACTGTCCAGCTGAGGGGAAAGGTAATCCACGCAAATCGCCGAGTATGTGCAACGAGATATCCCGCAACGGCGGGAAATAAGGCGAGTGCGATAATCAGTAACCCTGTAATGAATCCCGAAACAAAGACATTCGAGTTGCCATAAACGTGAATGCTGATAAAAACCCAAGAAACACCGAAACCAAAAAAGCCAAGTCCAAATAAAAATCCGCGTCGAAAAGCGCGGATGGGAGAGCTCTTTAAATAAAAAAACAATAGCAAGGCGAGGCAGAGCGGGGCCAATAAGGAATATTCAAAGGGTGCAAAAGCCAGAACGGCTATTGCACCCATCAAAAAGCTGAGTAAGTCGAGCAGAGTGAAATGCTTGATCATGAACGTGCAGTATTTGACAGCGCATCAAATATTTTGAGCGTTTCAGCGGCATACATATAAGAAGGACCGCCACCCATCGCAATACAAACACCGAGCATATCGATGATTTCCTCACGCGAAACACCGAGGCCGATCAGCTTTTTAGTGTGCGCAACCAAACACCCCTCACATCGTGCGGCCACGCCCAATGCGAGCGCGATTAACTCTTTTGTTTTAGCATCTAATTGGCCTGGTTTGGTTGCTTGTTGAACGAGTTGATGGAAACTATCGATGGTTTCGGGCGCGCTTTTTTTTAATTGCCCTACGGCTTGGAAAATTTCTGTGGCAATCGCTTGATAATCTTTTGACATTTTTTTTACCTTCATTGTTTTTTGAGTGGAAGATCGCTACAATGCGCCGACATTTTAGAGGATGCGCTGGTAAAAGGAAATTCATTTTGGCGTGTGATTACTCAGTGCTTTTTAAGGAACGTCCCTATTTTGGCGCTTTTTGACGAAAAATCATCCAAAATCTGAACGTTCTTGTATCATCACGATCGCGGTGAATAGTTACTTGGCATATTTCAGTGGGATGCGCTATAGTTATAGCCTCTTTGTGTAGAGGCGAGATCTATCGTGATAGAACAACGAACATTAAATAATACAATTCAAGCAACGGGCATCGGTCTTCATAGTGGAGATGTTGTCTCGATGACTTTATCCCCTGCATTGCCTAATACAGGGATTGTTTTTCGGCGCACCGATTTAAATCCTGCCGTCGAAATTCCTGCTACCGCAACGGCCGTGACCTCAACGCTTTTATCCACAACGCTCGAGAAAAATGGCGTAAAAATTTCGACAGTAGAGCATTTATTATCGGCACTCGCTGGTTTTGGTCTTGATAATCTTTATGTCGACGTGACAGCCGCTGAGTTACCGATTATGGATGGCAGTGCGGCCCCCTTTGTTTTTTTAATTCAATCGGCCGGTGTTCGTGGGCAAGGTGTGCCGAAGCGATTTTTGCGTATCAAAGAAAAAATCAGGGTTGAGGACCAAGATAAATGGGCGTCTTTAGAGCCTTATGATGGTTTTAAAATTGATTTCAGTATTGATTTCAATCACCCGGCTTTTCGCGCCGAGCATAATCGGATTAATTTTGATTTTTCGACGAATGCTTATATTAAGCAGGTTAGTCGTGCCAGAACGTTTGGATTTCTATCGGATTATGAACGTATGCGATCGATGAATTTGGCGCGGGGCGGCAGCATGGATAATGCCGTTGTTTTAGATGATTTTAGAGTGCTCAATGAAGATGGTTTGCGCTACGAAGATGAATTTATCAAGCATAAAATTTTAGATGCAGTGGGCGATTTGTTTTTATTAGGCGGCAATGTGCTCGGTGCGTTTAAATGTCATAAAACAGGGCATGCTTTAAATAATCAATTGGTCCGAAAAGTGCTTGCGACAGCGAGTGCTTTTGATTACGTCACTTTTGAAGACCCTGCCAAATTACCTGCAGCGTACGCGTATAATCAATTAGCCTTAGCATCAGCTATGGGCTGATTTGTCTGTTGTTCCTATTCTTTTTGTTCTCTCCCCATCAAAACGGGAATTCAGTTTTTACCCACCTTCCCCGAAATGACAAAGGCTTGGGCTCGCACGTCCTTCTCAATCCGCCAAGCGTAGCAACGATTTTTTTAAGGCCTCTGATCTCACGTGTTTCGCAGTACTTCGAATAAGCTTTTTTGTTTCATCGGGTAAATCGGTTTTTTTGGAAATAGCTGTTGAGGGTTGATTAGACTGAAACGAACCCATTTGTACGAGGCATTGAATCGATAAAATCGTGGAAAAAATAGGTTCCTTTCGCATTTGTATGAGTAGCGTAGGAGCTAAATAACGAATACGAGTGGCCCACGTGTTATGGTCAGCGACCAACGTTAATTTGCCTTGGTGGTAATTAGCGACTTGACAGTGCGCTGCCATTTTTGGATCTAAGTGTTTCTGCAAGATAGTATTGATGGATTGCAACTCACTGACCTTTTCGACGAGATCGGATAATAAACCCGATTGATGTTGTAAAAGGCTCGTCATGTTTTTCATGAAGCGTGTATCCACTGATATTTGTCGGCCATTATCTTATGCTCGATTCAGATGTTGTGTTAAAAATTCAAAACTCAAAACGCCGAGCACATCAATATCCTTATACAGGCCATCTTTTTTAATATGTTGTCTTAAGCGCCCTTCATATTGCATGCCGATTTTTTTAGCGACTTTCTTTGAATCTTCATTTTCAGCCATACAATATACTAAAATGCGATTCAAATTCATTTGTCGAAAACCATAAGCGACGATCGCTCTCGCTGCTTCAGTGCAATAGCCATGCCCCCAATAATTTTTCCCAACCCAATAACCTAATTCAGCACGATTATTTTCATCGCGATTTTCTAAGCTGATTGCGCCGATAATTTGTTGGTCTGCTTTTAAGGCAATACCCAATACTAATGTACGGCCCGATTCAAAGTTTTGGCGCTGTGAGAGAATCCAAGATTGTGTGATTTCAAGTGGGCAAGGATAAGGCATTCGAGACATCATGTCAGTAATGGCCCGATCATTAACGAGCTGATGAACATGAACGGCATCGACTAGGCCTAAAGGTCTTAAAATTAATCGTTCTGTTTCAAGGGTGGGTAAAGGAGATTGGTTTTGCATAATGTTTCCTAGCTTGTTTGTATGATTACTCAACCTGACGCTCTTTTTTATGTTGCGCAAAGTCAGCAGAGCAAATTCTAGTGAACAATGCGGTAATTCGCCAATATTATTTAACGAATGACGGTATTTCTGCTTGAGTTCTCAGTGGAAATTTCAGAAGATATCGCCGTTCTGTTTATCAACGCATAACCATGAAGAGGATTAAATTATGGCAGCAAAAGTGACGCCAAAAAAAGCAAAGGCAGTTCGAGCGAACAATAAAAAAATTATTAAGAAGCCAGCGAATCGTATGAACGCGTTTTATGCGATGGGGGGCGGAGTTACGCCAGTGATTAACTCAACCGCTTTAGGTGTTATTGAGACAGCGCGTAAGCATGGGATTAAAGTTTATGCGGGACGTCATGGGATTCAAGGATTATTGCTCGAAGAACTGTATGACACGAGCAAAGAAACACCCAAAACGCTACAAGCCTTGCGTTTAAGACCCGGTGCTGCGTTTGGTTCTTGCCGCTATAAATTAACGGATGTCGAAAAAGATTTAAAAGATTACGAACGTATTATCGAAGTGTGTCGTGCACATAATATCGGATACATTTTTTATAATGGCGGTAATGATTCAGCCGATACAACGCATAAACTCGCCGCATTCAGTCGACAGGTGGGTTATCCCTTGGTCTGTATTGGTATTCCAAAAACGATGGATAACGACTTGCCGGTCACGGATAACTGTCCGGGTTATGGTTCAGTCGCCAAATTTTTAGCAACAGCAGCCCTAGAAACAGGGATTGATGCCAAATCAATGTCGCCAGCGACAGAAATTTATATTATGGAAACGATGGGACGTCATGCGGGTTGGTTGCCAGCAGCCAGTGCTTTAGCGCGCCAAAAGCCAGGCGATCCACCGCATCTTGTTCTTTGCCCTGAAATTGTTTTTGATGAAGAAAAATTTCTCGCTAAAGTATCTGAGAGCGTTAGAAAATACGGGTATTGCCATATCGTGACTTCTGAAAGTTTGAAAGATAAAGACGGCCACTTTATTGCCGATACGGGACAGCGCGATGCCTTTGGTCATATTCAAAAAGGATGTATTGCCCCGATTTTAGCGAATAAAATTCGTGATCGATTTAATTACTCTTTTCACGTGTCAGTCGTCGATTATATTCAACACTCTTCTCGCCATTTAGGTTGTACGGTGGATTTAAAGCAGGCTTATGCCGTCGGGAAAGCAGCCGTTGAAATGGCGGTCGCGGGTAAAAATGACCTTTCTCCCATTATCGTGCGCAAGCCGGGTAAAAAATATCAATGGACCTTGGGTGAGACGAGCTTGGAAAATATCGCTAATACAGAAAAGAATATGCCGAGAAAATACATCACTAAAGATGGTATGGATGTGACGAAGGATTGCATCGATTATATTCGTCCCTTGATTCAAGGCGAAGATATTCCACCCTTTAAAAATGGATTGCCTTGCTATCCAGAACTGAAGTTGATCTTGACGCCGAAAAAAACGAAAAAAAGCTATCAATTAAGTGACGATCGCGGATAATTAAATGCGGACATTTGTTATTCATCGTGAATGAAGAACATTCCTCGTGAGTGCTCGAAGATCATGGATGGAAGAACGCGCGATGACTGCCGTTTTTCTGGATTTTTGCACTTCGAGGATGGCAAATGGGCTGGATTCCGCGAATCTATTGCCCCACGATTTAATCGTGGGGCATCAGATGACAGGCGAATTCCAGATTGCTCTGAAATGATGCACCATTTTTATAGAGGTAAATAATGACTTATGCCACGCTACAATTAAAAAAACACGAAGACCGTCGATTACAAAGAGGGCATTTGTGGATTTTCAGCAATGAAATCGATGTTCAAAAGACACCTCTAAAAAGTTTTCAGACTGGCGAATTGGTTCATATAGAATCCGCAGATCAACAATCGCTGGGCATCGGATATATCAACCCGAATACGCTACTTTGTGCGCGTTTATTAACTCGACATCGAGATGAACCGATAGATGTTGAGTTTTTTAAACGGCGTTTTAGCCAAGCATTACGGTTGCGTGAACGATTATTTCATCAACCTTATTATCGTTTAATTTACAGTGAGGGCGATGATTTGCCCGGATTGGTTGTTGACCGCTATGGGGAAATTTTTGTTGTACAGCTGAATACAGCAGGAATGGAAAATTTAAAATCGCTGGTTATTGATGCTTTAGTCCAGCTATTTTCGCCGGCCGGTATTTTATATCGTAATACTTCGTCCGGACGACAGCTTGAATCTTTGCCTAGTTATGTGGAGGTGGCTTATGGCACTGTTCCTCAAGCCATCACACTCGCAGAGCATCAGGTACAGTTTGAAATTCCTTTATGGGCCGGACAAAAAACGGGTTGGTTTTATGATCAATGTAGTAATCGATCAAGACTACCAGCTTATGTCAACAAGGCTCGTGTGCTAGATATTTGCAGTTATATTGGTGCCTGGGGTGTTGCGGCGGCCTATCAGGGTGCAAAAGCAGTATTATGTGTCGACAGTTCAGCGGAAGCGTTAAATCACGTTCAGCATAATGCGGCGTTAAATCGGGTGGAATCAACAGTGAAAACGCAGAGGGCCGATGTGTTTGATTTGCTGCCTGAGCTGGTATTGCAAAAAGAACAATTCGATGTGATTGTGCTTGACCCGCCAGCGCTCATCAAACGAAAAAAAGATTTGAAGGCAGGAATGCAAGCGTACATTAAACTGAATAAATGCGCCTTACAATTATTATCTCCTCAAGGTATTTTGATTTCAACCTCTTGCTCTATGCAGATCACACGAGATATTTTTTTCTCGGTATTGCATGAGGCAGGCGTGAAAGCAAAGCGATCTTTTAAAGTTATCGAACAATTACAGCAAGCGCCCGATCATCCAATTCACCCGGCGATAGTGGAAACCAACTATTTAAAAGGTTATATTTGTGCGTGTAATGAAGGCTAAAAGAAATAGGTTGACGGCATGATCAATGAAGCGATGTTGGCTATTTTGGCATGTCCTTTATGTAAAGGTAAATTGCTTTTTGATCAAGAGAAGCAGCGATTGATATGTCGCTTTGATAAATTGGCCTACCCGGTCGACCACGGCATTCCTATTTTATTGCCGGCTGCTGCGCAATCGCTTCACGAGGGAGAAATAAAATCATGAGCCGAGTTTATGTTGTTATTCCGGCGCGTTATCAATCAGAGCGATTGCCAGGAAAACCGCTACAATTGATTGGATCTTTGCCCATGATTCAACATGTCTATCAAAATGCCAAACATGCTGCAGTTGATGGCGTTATTGTAGCGACTGATGATGCGCGTATTCTAACGGCAGTAGAATTTTTCGGTGGGGAAGTTTGCATGACCGCCAGCACGCATCAGTCTGGCACCGAGCGTATTGCTGAAGTCATTGCTTTACGGCAACTCGACGATGACGATATCATTGTCAATTTGCAGGGGGATGAACCTTTGCTTCCTTTTGCTTTGATCAATCAGACGGTCAATAATTTACGGCGCTATAATAAAGCGGCCGTGGCGACGCTATGTGAGCCTATTGAAAATCAAGCGGAATTGTTTAGCCCGCAAGTGAATAAAGTGGTGAGAGATCATGAAGGGTATGCGATGTATTTTAGTCGTGCGCCCATTCCTTGGTATCGTCATGGTTTTGCGAAAACGGAAAAAATCATGCCGCCAGATTATCCCTATTATCGGCATATTGGTCTTTATGTGTATCGTGCCGGTTTTGTGAAACGGTATGTGCAGTGGTCCCCCTGTTCTTTGGAAAAGATAGAAGCGCTAGAGCAGTTACGAGTTTTGTGGTATGGCGAAAAAATTCATGTCGATATTGCACAAGAAAAAGCAGGGATAGGCGTTGATACACTGGAAGATTTAGAACGCGTGCGGTTGATGGTCTCATCGAATTCCTGAAACAAGGCGCAAGACTTGTTATTAGTCAGCAATTAAAAAATAAAAAGTGAGTGAGTCGAAACATTTTTTCGATTGTTGTTTCGCATGCCGCCGTTAGTTTTATTCAAAAATAATCTTGACGTTAGAGAGAAGTTTTGAGTATTCTTCTAAGAATCTAATAGAATGTATCTTTCAGAAAAATTATCTCATGACGATCATGAAACTGTTGCCAACCAAATTTATACGGCGCTAACGACTTTCAAAAGCGGCTCAAAATGCTTATTTCTTACATGTAACTTGTGCTTTTTCATCTTGCTTATAATGTATCTAAATTCAGCTTACAGCCATCTCATAATCTAACTGGGTTATTTTCCTGCGTTTTTCTTTATTTTCGACACATTGAATCATCCATACGAACCTGAGTTCTGGATTAGAAAGTAGACTGCAGAATTCCTTATTTTTTTCTAGTTATTCCGAGCTCAAGGGATCTACAAAACAGTTCAAAATTTATTCGGAAAAATAATATGCAATCAATTCAACAACTCCTCGTCGAAGAACCAATTGCCAAACGTAGGCAATATGAAGATGGGCCAAATAATCCCGAAGCGGTGCGCGCAATGATTTATGGATTGCTTTTACGCGGTCGCGTGCAATGGGTAAATTTTGATTCGGCTGAACAGATGCGCTATCTGCATTTGATAGAACAGGGCATGGATCAATTTAATGCGAAACAACTGAGCAATATTTTTTATGCTTTAGGCAATATGGGTGTGAAGTGGGATGATTTGACGCCCGAAATTCAAATGGCTTTGCCTGCTGCGATCATGAGAAATTCGCGAGATTTTATTTCTCAAGGGATTGCAATGACGATTTCTGCGCTGGCCAAGATGAATCTAAAATTCAGGATTTCGTTATCGTTACCGCCAAGTGTGTCTTTAACTGTTTTTTCTGCAGATAAAAGGCAGTTGACATATCATTTGATGACGCCTGTGCTTCGAGAAGCTTTATTTATTGCAATTTCTATGACAGCAGAACGCCTGGATCAGCAAGGTATTGCGAATCTATTATGGGCATTGGCAACGATGGGGGCGATTTGGAAAGATGATTTATCGCCGGAAATTCAGCAGAAATTATTCGACGCAGTATTATATCAATCTAAAAAATTTAATCCTCAAAATATTTCGAATACCTTATGGGCTTTTGCTAAAATGACATTGAGTTGGCAAGATTTATCCGAGCACCTTCATAAGGTTTTATTAGCTTCTGTCTTAAACGTGGCGGATCAATTAAATCCACAAAATCTTTCTAATATATTCTCAGCGTTTGCGAAGATGACGCTGAAGTGGATTGATTTTTCACCGACACTCCAAGCGGCATTGTTTAAAGTTATTTTAATGAATGCAGGCTCATTAGATAAAAAAACGGGTGCTTTTTCGACGCAGTTGAATGCTCAAGATAGCTCCATTCTATTATGGGCATTAGCCAAAATGAAATTAAGCTGGCAGGCCTTGCCTGATCATGCATTTCAGCAGAAATTACTGATTACAATTGCCAGAAATTTAAGCCAATTTAACGCTCAAAATATTGCGAATACAGTATGGGCTTTTGCTGAAATGGGATTGATTTGGAATGATCTAGAACAAGGAAATCTTCAGCATGTTTTGGCTGATGAGGTGGGCGAAACCTTTGCTCACTTTCAGGAAAATTTAGAGCAAGCTATCAGTAAAAATCGATTTTTTTTTACAAGTCAGGGTATTGGTATGATCTTTTCAGCATTCGCGAATATGAAACGAAAATGGAATGAATTAACGCCAGCGTTTCAAGCCGTTCTATTAGCAATCATTTCAACACATGCCGAGCGAATCGATAGGAGAACGGGTATTGTTTGCAAATTTGATTCACAAGGTATTGCCAATACGCTATGGGCGTTAGCAAGGATGGGTTTTTGCCTGCGGGATTTTTCTGACAGGCCCGATTTGCAATGGAAGTTATTTTTTGTTGTGTGGGAAAAATCAGTTGAATTTAAAGCGCAAGAGATATCGAATGTGTTATGGGCTTTCGCCACGATGGGATTTGGTTGGCATCATCTGGTTGTAAAAGAAGGGCTGCAAGAGGCTTTATTGCAGGCTGTTTTAGCGCGTGCCACAGGGCAAAGTGATCCTGATAAACAATTTAATTCGCAGGGGATTGCGAACACATTGTGGGCATTAGGTAAAATGGGGCTTTTGTGGTGTGATTTAACACCGGTGTTGGAAAACGCTTTGCTCACGATGATTTCAATACATGCTCTGCCACTGAATCAATATGTCGATCGATTTTCTGCAGCAGAAATGGCGATGATATTGGATGGATTAGCAAAAATGGGTTGTAACTGGGATGATCTGCCAACAGCGTTGAAAGAGAATTTGTTTTCGCTGATTTCTTTTTATGCGGAAGTGTTGGACGAGGAGAGTGGTGCTTATACGCAATTTAATTCCCAAGGTATTTCCAATGTGCTCTGGGCATTAGCGACGATGGGATTAAGTTGGGAGTCGTTATCTGAGAATTTTCAGCAGAAACTTGTTTATGCCATCCTGCAAACTTTACAAGAGTCCAAACCGCAAGAAATAGCCAATACCTTATGGTCCTTATTTGTGATGGATGCGGGTGGTGCAACACATACACTTTCTATCCCTTTTTTATCCGCATTGCATGATCGGGCGATTTTACTGAAGTTGCATGCCGACCTTCTTTCCGTTGAAACTTTATCCGAACTGCTATTATCACTTGAATATTTTTGGCCAGAAGAAGAGGCGCTTATTTCTTTTTCATCAGCATACGAAAAAAAATCTTCCGAGGATATTGAGTGGAATTTAACGCATTCAAAAGTGAATCAGGAAGTTGATTGGCGTTTAAGTCGGGCGGCTTTGATCGGAAGAAGAGAATATCTTGTGAGTTATTCATTAGGTGTCTCTTCGATTTTACCGTCTTTTAGTCGAGTGATTATTCCGCTCCCGCTCGATTTTGCTTTTCCCGATTGTCGAGTGGGGATTCAAATTGATGATCCAAAACATACGCAAGATATACACATGAAGCGTCTTGATATAGCTCATAATGTATTGTTTTTGAGATTGTCCGAAAAAACGGGATGGAAAATCATTAGAATCCCGATTGTCCATCACTCGTATGATGGTGTGATTGAGGCGATTCAAAAGGCTATTCAATCGGTACGTGATCAGTCAGTGCAAAGTGATTTGAGTAGTCAATCGCCAAGTCCTACTGAGAGCACAACAGCCTCGATTGTCAGAGCAGTAACGGAGCCAGCGGAAGAACACAACCTTGAGAAAAGAAAAAAGCGCACGCGACATCATCGAGGTCAAAATCGACAAAAGGTTAAAATGATATCAGGACAAGATGCGAATAATGTACTTGATACATCTCCTACAGAAACGCGGTTTCCTTATACGTTTGCATTATCTTGCATTTCATACGTCGGTTCTTTTTTTGGTCGAGGCATCAAGTGGTTCATATCAGCTCAGCTTCCAGCATCGGAAGCAAGTTGTAAATCGGCTTCTGTTGCGGCTAGCTCGTAAAAAATGCTTGGCGCACGATAAAAATAAACTCGTTGATTGGATAACCTGAGTTTTGGATAACGGAAGATAAACAAGCAATTGGATTGGCGTTATTGTTTTCGTTTATGAGTCGAGCTTTGTCATCCGTGGCTTTTGCTCCGCCATCTCGCGGCGATTTGATCGTGGGATCCGGAAAAAATAACAGTCGGTTAATTCGTGCGATGAATTTATAGGGGCGACCCTCTCGGCTGCCCAAAGGGAGTTTTGCACGAGGGTGATTAAGTCTTCAGCGCCTGATGATTTTAATATAATTTGAGAGTATTTTCGGTGAACAAATTCCCAGTAACATGCAATTATTCTTCTAGATATTTTCGATAAGAAACGACCCGTTTATCGGGCTGTTTCGAAAAACAAACATCCTCAATCAGCGCATAATAATACGTTTTTTTCCCTTTTATTTTTTTCGCGGGATAAGCATGCTTGGGCCATTGCGATGGAAGAATAGTGTTTTGATTTATATCAGGGGGTAGGAATATAATTTTATCCCTGTTCCTAAGCGTTTCTAATAGATCTGGTGATACAGAAGCGGTTTCGCTAAAATCTTTTGCAATTTCATAATTGGATTCTGCTTCTTCTTCTGTTTTTACAGCTAACCATGTGGGCTTTCCCTCAAAATCCATCAACAAATAACTGCCAAATTCATCTAGCAGATAATATTCTGTATATTTTTTTGATAATGCCTCGAAAAAACTGACAAAAATCGAGTCGTTCAAACAAGAAGTATTTGAGGGATCCTGCGTCAAACAAGTCATAATAAAGTGAGATAAATTATTAAAATATTTTGACTGTAAATTATAGATAGTTGTGATCAAAGTTTTTGAAAAATCTTGCATATCTTTACGTATAAAAGCATCTATGAGGCCATCATTAAATGCCTGGACAGCTAATTTTTCGTCTGCTTCAGCAGTTAAAAGTATTCTTTTTAATGGGTAATCTTCTTTTAAATTCGCAAACAATTCTAGTCCATTCATATCTGGCATTGCATAATCAGAAATAGCAATTGAAATTTCGCCAAACCGTTTGTTGTTAAATAATGTTTTGTAAATCTCTCGTATATTAATATCAATAGTACGATGATCAAAATCGTTTTCCTCAAGCCATAAAAAACTTGTTTTAGAAAATGGGTGGATATTATATTCTTCGTTGAAATACTTAACGAAGTCAGAGGGGGTATTAAAAGAAGAACAGGTGATGTTTTCTATATTTAGTTGAGTTTCAATATTTTGCAGAAAAGGCTCATTATCATCAATTAAGATAATGCGTGTTGGATAATAACATGCAGAAATTACTTTTTTGCTCACCTGAAAATACTCCAAATAAATATCCTTTTAGATGGAAGGATATGAACCCAATACGTTTAGATTTTTTTGTATAAATCGACCCCATCCAGTATTCGCTTGCGAAAATTCCTTAGGGAAACTTAAAATAAATTCAGCGAATTCGCCAAGTTGAGAATGACACACTATTTTTCCATCAAGACTTCTCATAACCAAGGAGCAGAATGATAAACCAATTCCTGATCCATGTCTTGTTTTGCTGTAAAAACGATTAAAAATATAAGGTAAAACGTCGGGTGCGATGCCTTTTCCCATGTCTTTAAAATGTAGGTTATTAGATTTTTCGTCTTCATCGAGCCAAATTTGAATTTTTTGGGAGGAGGATTTTGTATGGTATAACGCGTTCTTTATTAAATTAAATAGGCAGTGAATTACCAACAACTCATCTCCCTTGAAATTAAAATCCTTGCTTTGTCTAATTTCAATAATCTCTCTTTCTTTTTTATTAAAAGGATATCGCCGTATAGCCTCATTAATACAATGCATTATAGAGCATATTTCAGTATGAGCGGAAAAGATTTTTGACTGATCGACATTCACTAGCAGCATGTTAATAAAAACAAATGAAGACTCTACTTCAGCATCTATATTCTCTAAAACCAATGGTAACGATTGCAATGCAGATGGATTGATAAAAGGGATATCAAAATTATTATCTTTTGCCTGGTGATAGGTTTTTATTAGGCTTGGCAAACAGGCATTAATACTTGTAGCGCCCAAGCTAATTGTTCGCAAAGGAGTTCTTAGTTCATGAGCTAGGGATGCAGCGATATGGCTCATGGTTTGTAATTTTTCTTGTTGCAATAGAGACAAATTGTAGAGAGATAAAAATTTCTCTCTTCGATATAGAAAAAAACTAAAAAATATAAAAACCATTAAATTAATTAATATTGTTCTTAACATAACAGAAGAGAGCCATGCAACAGAGGGTGCGGTTAAAGCAAAAACACCAAACGCCAACAACCATCCAAAGAGGGTCAAAATGAAGGCGCTAATAGGATCCATCAACAGTAGCATCACCATCACGCTGATTAAACTAATGGCTTGCCAAACAGAGGCCTCCTGATTAAATAACAAGAAATAAGCTGAGCTGAATGGAACAATATATAATAAACAAAAATACCAATAAAAGGGTTTGATGAGTTGTGTGTTTTTTTGCCAAAATCTACCGAAAACAGGGGGGATTAATATCGCGATCGCTAAAGATCTCAACGTGATATTGATGTGATAAGGCAAAGTTATCGGGTTACTTAGTAAATAGATAATAAATAAAAAATCTAAAATGATAATAGCTACAAAAAGGAATTGATATTGAGCCTCTTCTGCTCGTCTTACAAAAAATCTTCCAATTTTTTCTACCAGAAAATACATGATGAAATCGTTTAGTTAGTGACAGATGACTTCATTATATCGCGTGTGATAATATTTCGCCAAATCTTATCAGGAGACTTAATGTTTAATTTATTTACAGAACACCGTGTAAACGCGACAAATGAACAGGCGATCAATAATGCCTATAAATACTGGCGTTTGAGAGTTATGTACAGCATGTATATTGGTTATGCTATATTTTATTTTACTCGTAAGGGTTTCATTTTTATTTTACCTCAACTAATGAATGATTTGCATTTTACAAAATCCGAAATAGGGCTGTTTGGCACAATTTTCTATTTTACTTATGGCGTGAGTAAATTTATTTTCGGAATGGTATCAGACAAATCAAATCCTCGCTATTTTATGGCATTTGGCTTAATCATGACAGGCATAACTAATATTTTATTTGGTTTTTCGTCTTCACTTGTTGTCTTGTTATGCCTTTGGTTTGTAAATGCGGTATTTCAAGGTTGGGGTTGGCCGCCTTGCGCAAAATATTTAACACATTGGTTTTCGCAAAAAGAAAGAGGACTATGGTGGGGGTTGTGGAATACATCTCATCTTGCTGGGTCCATAGTCGTCCCTCTTTTAGCGGGATTAATTGCTTCCTATTGGGGGTGGCGTTCTGCGATGGTTATATGCGGTATCTGTGCGATTCTGGTTGGAATCTTCCTCCTGAATCGCCTATGCGGTACGCCAGAAGAAATGGGATTACCCCCGATAGAAATTTATAAAAATGATAACCCAGATAACAACGCTGTTGAAAGCAAACGATTACCAACAAACGTAATCTTAAAAAAATACATTTTGACCAATAAATATCTCTGGCTATTAGCGCTTTCTTATATGTTGGTTTATTTTATTCAGACAACTTTTGTAGATTGGGGGGCATTATATCTTACGCAAAAAGGATATTCTCTTATCTCTGCAGATAGCTGCCTATCATTTTTCGAGGCAGGGGGGTTTGGGGGAAGTTTAGCCGCCGGTATTTGGTCTGATAAAATATTTAAGGGGCGACGAGGCCCCATCAATATTTTATTTTGTTTGAGTATTTTTATTTTTGTTCTGCTCTTTTGGCTAATGCCAAGTCCTAGCTATTCGCTACATGCTCTGACTGCTTTCTTAGTTGGCTTTTTTGTTTTCGGTCCTCAAATGTTATTAGGGGTAGCCGCCGCAGAATTGTCCTATCGAGAGGCCGCTGGAACAGCCACAGGATTTTTAGCGCTTTTTGCGTACACAGGCGCAGCCTTTTCTGGCTACCCTATTGGACTGATGGTTCAACTACATGGCTGGGCAGGCTTCTTTATAGCAATGTGTGTTTGCAGCATTGCATCAACGCTATTATTATTACCCCTTTGGCCAGTTACTTCTGCTGCGAAAAACTAATTCGCTTATATACGATTTAGCCCTATAAGAAGCACGCCAAGAATCATAATAATTGACCCAATCAATCTAGATTTTATATGTTTTTCATTAAAAAATAAGTATCCATAGAGCACGGTTAATACAGAAGCCAGTTGAAAGAAAGCAAGAGAGTACGAGACCAGCAGTTTTCCATAAGTTAACAGCGTAAATAATTGCATCAGAAACATAAATAGAAACATAATTAAATAATCAAATTTCTGGTTTCGAAAATTCATTATATTTTTCAACCATTGCGATTTTTTTTGAATTAAGGCAATAGGTAGTACAACTGGGAAGCCAAAAATCGACCAAAATAACATAGTAATAAATGGATTCGATTTTTGGATAGCCACTTTAGTGAAAATAGCAGCTACAACAAACAGAAGGCTTGATAACATCCTAAACCAGAATCCTTTTGAGCTCAGAAATTGCGAGACAGAAATATTTTTATTTTTTTTTGATTTCCAAGTAAGAACATAGGCCCCTATAGAAATAATAATAACCCCTATCAGCCCTGCTAATGTCGGTATTTCGTGAATCAGGAAAAAAGCGACAATCATGCCTATAATAGGCTTATAGGCATTAAGAGGCCCAAATAAAGATAAATCAATAAGATTTAGAGATAAGATCAAAAAGATATTTCCAATAGCATCGAATGCTGATGCTAAAAAAATATTTTGCCAAAAACCTGAGCCAGAGATATCTTGCCCATGAAAAGAAATAAGCACAACAGGCAAGGTTAAAAGCATCAGGAAGAAGTAATTTATTGTCATAATAAATACGGGATCGCCTTGACTACGAGTGATTTTTTTTTGAAAAAGTGTAAATAGTGAATTTGAAAAAATACGAGAAAAAGCAAAAATATAAATCATCATCTATTCTTCTCCTACTTCTGTTATGCAAGATAGTTTGAGTTTTTCAGAAAACTCAAATGAACCTGATGCGTCTGTAATAGGAGAAATTGGATTGATTTTTTTGTCTATTCTTATGAGTGCCTTAATTGTTTTTGCAAGAATATTTTCATAGCAAGAATCTTCTACACCTTGAGGCGATAGGAGTGTTTTAACCGCGCTATGCTCAGTATTAATGCTATCCCCTTTTGCAAGTAAAATTGTTTTTGATAGTAAACCATTCACTACAACATTTTGGATTCTTCGATAATGGCTGGAATTTTGTCTTAATTCTTCAACAGAATAATGAATATCCGAATGATGATAGCCACTCGAACCATAGAGATGAATAATTTCACCATTAGTTTTTTGATGGTTATAAATTTTTTCATATCGATGCACGTCTTCAACCGTTTTGGCTAGATTGCTTCTTTCTGCGGTTCCTTTTTTGAACTCATCGAGATTGACACCCGAAAAGGCGATAAGTGTCCCTTCATGAATAGTGTTCTCTATAGCATCAGAATAAGCATCAAAGCTACTCGTTGCGACAAAAGATAAAGAGTGCTTTTGTTTTGATTTTTTCTCTAAGAGAACCTCGTCAGCAATATGTAATGCTTTTACAATAGTTGCTCTGTGATGGTTGATGTCAATCATTTTAACAAAAGTATTCGGCCAAAAACGTTTAACAAGTGCGGCCGCCAAACAGCCAATAGGCCCGCAACCATAAATAACAAAAGGATTCGCAGATAAATAGTTTAGATTGTTTTGTAACCGTTCTTTAAAAAGAGGTTTGAACTTAAAAATAGCACGCATAATACAAGCAAGAGGCTCTACTAAAGGTAAATCATCATCATCAAAATCTTGTGAAATCGGCCAAATACATTGACGAGGGAAATGGATAATTTCGCCCAAACTTCCATGAATATGGAAACCAAGGTGTTTCATATTACAACATAAGTTATCTTCATAATTTTGACAAGGTGCACAGTTTGCATCTCCACAGGACAAATGCGGCAACAAAACAACTTTCTGTCCAGGTTGTATGGTTTCTGACCACGGGCCTGGATCAATAACAACCCCACCTCCTTCGTGACCGAGGACAAGAGAGAGCTCATCAAATAATGTCTTCTTCGTTCCTAAGAGAGCCCGACGATCAGTTTGGCAAATACTGGCCCGTGTTATTTTGACTAAAATATTAGATTTTCTTTTATCCAACTTTCTTTCTTTGTCATCATGACACACACCATTTCCTATCCATTGGCAAGTATTTGTATTTTTTTGATATAAGTTGTTATTTAGAATAATAGGCAAAAATTTTGATTTATCATTTTGGCTATTTTCGGGAAATAATGCTTTTCCTTCACAGGGAAGTCCTATGTGTTTTCGTATATGTCTTTCTAGCGCTAATATTTTCATAGCATCAAATTGTTCATGCAATAAATAAAATGACGCTATTTTATATTCTTCAGGAGTTAGATTTCTGATATCCAAATTAGCAAGTGAATTTTCTAGAATTTTTAATTCCGTTTGAGAGATAGGAAGCTCTTTTTTGATTGGAATAATAAGAATAGAGTCTAAATCTTTTTTGTTGGTCGAGCATCCTATGTGTTCGAATCGAAGAGAAGGATTGTTCAGTGTGTTAAAGCGGTAAAATGCTTGCTGAAAATCTCCTTTTTTCGTCATGCCGACTAAAGCATAAAAATCTAATCGATGGGCTCTAATATATGTTGTTTGGTTCTCTCTATCATAAGCGACTGGCCAATTTGCCACGCTAATACTTATGTTTTTTTGTACAGATTTTTTGATTTTCTTCATGATAAATTCCCTGCTTGTAAATTAACTGAAATATTATCGTCTGCATGTTCTTTAGATTGCCTCTTACTGAAAATCTCTCTACAGTTTGAGGAACGATTTGAATGCATGAAATAATAATTAAATTAAGAGGGCAGTTATTGATTTTCACTGAAGAAATTTATGCTATAATTTTCCATGAGGTGAAAGGGGTTATCCGCAATATAACTGCTCCCTCGTACGTTGGCTAAAGCTGTAACTTTAGCCAACGATTTTGTTCGGCTAGTATTTTACTGGCACAAATATGAGCTTTTTGAAATATTTCTCCTTAAGTTGCTTTAGGGTGCCTTGTGGATTGACACCAATCCCAAGAGTATTTAAGTTTTTTTGGCTCAAGACATACTGCATTGCTGCATAATCTCCACCACTATTGCCTGCATAAAAAATGATAGGTGTCTTTTCTCTTTTTGGAATATAACGTTCTAATACAATTTTTTTACCTTCACCCTCTACCACGTAGAGTTGATTTAAATTATTCGTTGTATATCGGTCATCATATATCATACTGAACTTGTGGTTGACTGTTAGCCTCGCCATATTGCCTGCAATATGGCCTAGTTTTGGATTGTAAGGCGTGCTACCCAAATTAAAGTGATATTTTCGATATTTCGTATAGTAAATATTTTTTTCAATATCCCTGAGCAAGACTGAAATAAAGTAAGGATTACTACCCGTCACAATCCAAACATGGAATCCTGAGTTAATTAAGTGCTGCATAATATCCAGCATGGGATAAAACACATAATTTTTTGTGGGATAAAGTTTTAAATATCCATTTACTGCTGTTGTAAATTGTACTGGCGTCATATTTGCTTCAATAGTAGCTATTTGACTAAATTTATTGTAGTCATCAACCTTAACATTTGTCTGGCCTTCCAAATAATCATCCTTTCGATCTAAATATATTTGGCCTTTGCCATCTAAAGCGTGGAACATGGGAAAAAGATTGGGATATTTTGGATCGTATAAATGATAGGATGCCCAAATATGCCATGCAGGTTGTCCTGCTCTTAAAGCGCCAATTGAGTATTGTTTCAGAGGGATTTTTTCATTGTATAGGGTGCCGTCCCAATCAAAAATAGCAACATAGTTTTTATTTCTATTCTTATTTATGAAAGAGTCAATTTTAACCAATTTTTTATACATGCCTGGATTGTTAAAGTCCCAGTGAGGATAATCAGATTGTTTAGGGAGTGCGAAAGCGATCGATAAGTAAACCAACCCCCCTACAAAGATTCCAATACGGATTATTTTTTTTGTTGCCATTGGCTGTCCCTTATTGCTGCATTTTGACGGTGAACTTAATCATGACGAAGCTTAGTAGTCAATATTTTTCCTTCGAAAATAATCAAAAAAAATATAATTTGATTGTTTTTTCTCCGTTTGGTATATTAATTAAACATTTCTATGAAAAAAAATATAGTGACATCGGATAACTTTTTCTCTCCTTCTGCTTGCGCAGAACGCCTAAAGCGCGTGCGAAATTTAGCAAATTTAACACGAAAAGAACTTTGCGAAAAAAGTGGTATTAACATCAATACATTAAAAGGATGGGAAATTGGTCGATACGGCGGACTGACAAAAAGAGGCGCAGAAAAAATTGTCAAACATCTTGCTAAAGCAGGTGTCCAGTGTACGCCTGAATGGTTGCTTTTTAAAATCGGCTCTGATCCCAAACTTACTCCAAATTTTGAGGAACTGAGAGATTCATCCGAACAAATAGCTAATCAGGCGTCTCGTGAAGAGTCTAATGAAGAACAAAAAATTATTCGAGAGTTGCTTTTCTTTCGCGAACATTATAAAAATAGCGTTGATTATCTTATAATGGATAATGCAATGATGCCAGTTTACCAAAAAGGTGAGTACGTAGCGGGCATTAAGCGAACAAAGTATTTTGATGCCCTGATTGGATATGACTGTATTGTGCAGACTGCTGACGGCACGATTTTATTGAGAGCACTTCATCCTGGGCGCAAAGCAGGTTTTTATAATTTAATCAGTCATAATTTGCAAGCAACAACGATAGAACCTGTTATTTATGACGCCATATTAGTAAGCGCAGCCCCGGTTATTTGGCATCGCAAAAAAAATCCTGCCTGATTGAACGATATTTTTATAGCAACACACTTCGAAATTTTTAGGAGGATAGTTATTCTCCCTGAGTTCGGGATAAGAAAATAGGTTATTTGGACCGTGATTGGGTTGGCCTTAGTTTGTTTTCGCGAAAATTGAGGAGGGCCCCGAGCACCGAAGTGAGATAGCGGCAAATGAATGGAATTCATTTGAGCGCGCCAAAGAGTTTGTTGCGACGAATAGG
>Ga0209319_1000262_pt1 | contig 81118 bp, 68 predicted proteins | sample RifGroE2_FD_184000 | JGI IMG/M metagenome (GOLD analysis project Ga0209319, IMG submission 184000) | Groundwater microbial communities from Rifle, Colorado - Groundwater E2 (SPAdes) (version 2) | ecosystem: Environmental > Aquatic > Deep subsurface > Groundwater | place: Rifle, Colorado, United... | reverse complement strand
TCACTTCTGTAATAGCGAAATGATCCAACAACTTCTCTGGTAAAACCAATCGCAGTAAATCTGTTTCCATTTTGTGTATTTTTTGAACCCAAAAATACACTTTCTCCCCAAGTTTTTAATCTGACCCTATAAAAGTGCCAGCAGCACTTTGTATTTTTCAGCGGAGCAGAAACTTGGCAAAAAGTGGTTTCTGAATTACGGGTTGCGGCAGCCTGTATGGCGCAACAATGGCCTGACTCAGGTATATTTCTTCGATTCATTGTACCATGTCACGGATACTGTCAACTATGGACTAAATGAAAAAATAATTTCTTTCCGATGTCTTGAACCTCGTCTTGTCATCACCTACGCACCTGTAACCGGCCGCCAGTTAAAGTTTTCATACACACGCAACAATCAGTTTCTGCAAATTCTGAGCAGCAGCATTAGTCCTTTTAATGGAATTGAATCGTGGGTGCCGGCTGGCCCCAACATTGAGCCACAGCGCGCCGATCAGGTTTCGATCGGATATTTCGACCGCCTGTTGAAAAACGGATTTTTGTTTTCTGCTGAGGCGTATTACAAACTTATGCGCAATCAACTTGATTATGTTGATCACGCCAACTTGTTGCTCAATCCCTTGCTGGAAGCCGAAGTCAGAGAAGGGAAAATTAATGCCTATGGTATTGAGCTGATGGCGCGCAAAAGCAGCGGAGCGCTCACCGGGTGGATCAGTTACACTTATTCGAGATCGCTGGTGAATACACCGGAGCTTAACGAAGGCCGTACCTATCCTGCCATGTGGGATCGTCCGCACAATATTTCATTGCATGTTTCGTGGACCAATGGTCATCGGTGGAAACTGACTGCCAACTGGATTTATCTGACCGGAATGCCCGTCACGACACCGGTTGGCTACTACACCTATATGAACCACCTGGTGCCGGTTTATGACAAGATCCACAACGACCGCCTGCCGGATTATCACCGGCTTGATATTTCGGTAACTCTGGCTCTGGCTAAAGCTTCGCGCAAATGGCAACACTATCTCGAATTCGGAATTTATAATCTATATGGCCGACACAATCCGATTGCCATTACTTTCAATAAAATTGTCGATGACAACGGCAACTTTGTGCTGCCATCAGACTTCAGTGATCCTGCTTTGATCAATCCGGTGACGACTGCTGTAGCGGGCTTTATTCCTTCATTAACGTATCGTTTCAGGTTATGAAAAATATATTTCTGATTATATTGTCAGTCCTGATATTTGCTTCGTGTGAACGCGAAGCAGCATGGCCAACGGATGAGGGTAAACTTCCATATCTGGTTGTGGAAGCCATGCTCACCAATGAAACAAAAAATCAGGAAGTCATTCTGAGCTTGCCCGTAACTTCTGCAAACAATGTCCCGGTCATGGTTTCAGGAGCCGATGTAAGAATCATTGATGGAACTACCATTTATCTGTTCACCGAAGACACACTCAATCCCGGACATTATTATTCGAACGATGTGTTTGCCGGTGTTCCTGGTCATTCCTATGAATTGGCGCTTCGGTTTTTGCCTGGCGGAGGATGGGACGGCACTGATGTAATGCCGCCTGCAGAGCTGTTTTCGCCGCTAACTTTGTTGCTGGTAAATGAAGCAGATAGTTTATATAAAATTGCATCGGTATGTCAGAATTACGATCCATCGAAGTTTGCTATGTACGAGATATCGCTCGACTGGAGCGGTGTTCCGGGCTATGACACCCTTGAGAACAAAGCAGTTTTATATTACTATACGCTTGGATCGCTTGATATGGGCGAAGTTCTGCAAACCGATCTTGAATCGGTAACATTTCCGAAAGGCACGCTGATAAAGGAACGCAGGTATTCTATTTCTGGACCATACGCGGAATGGCTACGCGAAATTCTTATTGAAACACAATGGAACAATGGTATTATAATGGCTCACCCTGGCAATGCCACCAGTAATATGACACAATACATCAATTATGCAGATCCTGATGCAGACCGGCACAACATTGCAGGATTTTTCTGTGCCTGCAGTGTGGTGGAATGGAATGGTGTGGCGCAGTAGCGCTGCCAGTTGAAAGTTTATAAAGTTCATAAAGTTAAAAGGTGCTTCATTTGATCAGGTTTTCATTATAATTCCTAATTCCTTATCTTTGTACGTTTTATCAAACAAATTTTCAGGGGGTTATGAAAAATCTATTTATCCTTTTGTCTTTTTCCTTTTTTCTTTTGTCTTCTGCAACTGCACAGGAAAACCGTCCACACGATGCTTACTGGGCTGAAGAGCAGGGATACTTTTCCAATCTGCATCCGACTGATTACGGAATTGTTGCCAGTTCGAACAACTGCAATGAGATTTATCTGATCAACAACGGTGAATTGAAAACGCTGGTTTCTGCGCCTGGATGCGGCCGCTACATGCAAATGAGCCCTGATGGAAAGACAATCGGATTCAAGTACATTGCAGAAGATGGAATGCAAACGCCGGCACTGCTTGATATTACAACCGGCAAAACGACATCTCTTGCAGAACCCGCCCCATTATGTGGCCAGCCCTCGTTTTCAACCAATGGCGATGTTGTTATATCCGACACGTCAGGTTTCACAGTTTACAGAAAAAATGGGGTTTCTGAAAAATTTGCAACTGGCACATACGCCAATTATACTGCTGCTTCGCCTGATGGAAAATTTGTTGTATACAATGACAACAATGATCAGCTTCAGATGTTCAACACGCAAACTAAAGAGGTTGTCGCTATAAGCCCCGTAGGATGCGCGCTTCCGGAATTTTCGCCTTCAGGAAAATTCATTTCATTTGTTTCATCTCTGCAAAGAATTTTCATTTACAATACTGAGCAAAACCGCATTGTGACAACATTGTACGGTACTGCTGCCGAATGGCATCCTTCTCTGGATTTGCTTGCATTCAATTTTATTGAATCAACAAATTACACGGTTTCGCGCGCTGAAATAAAAATGCATAATCCTGAAACCGGCGCTGAATCATTAATTGCAGGTGATACTGAAAATTTGTTTTTCGATCCGGCCTTTGATAAATCCGGAAAATTTTATTTTCATGATCAGGTTTCGCTTGGAATTTATTCTGAAATAAACAATGCTCCGCAATGCATATACAGACACAATGCACGTCTTCCGATGAACTTTTTTGAAATTGCAAAAAGTACATTAGCGATTGTAACAGTACCCGGAAGCGTACCGTATGTACATCAGGTTTATGACACTCCAAACTGGCATTCGGGCTACTGGAGCTGTGCGCCGACAACCTCGGCCATGGCATTTGCTTATTACAACCGGCTGCCGCCCTGGCCTACAACAGTCGATCACGGCATGTCGTGGGATCCACATGTAAACAATTTTGGTTCTTATGTGGCAGACCGTTATCGCTTCAACGAATGGTACTACAGCGAAACCGCGCTGGATGCGGCCGATGGCACAACCTATGGCGGGTACGGTTATATGTGGACTGGCTCCTACGGACCTAACAGCCGTATGGAGGAATATATTGTTCAGCATTATGCGGCATCGAACCAGTATTGGACAACCGGCTGTACATGGGCTCAGACATTATCGGAAATCAACAACGGATATGTCCATCCAATCTGTAATTATCTGACTACTTCAGGGCATCTGACGTTATGCATTGGGTATTATGATACGCAACATTCGCTGTTGTTCAATGATCCGTACGGTGACCGCAATGATGCTACTTACTGTGATTATGACGGTGCTGGCGTTTCGTACGACTGGCCAACCTATAACAACGGGCTGGCCAATCTCGGCGGCTCCTACAGCTACGTTGCATGGACCGTTGCTGCCCGCACAACTGAACCGGTATACAATGACACCATCATAGACAACAATTATTACAATCACGGATTTTATGTAAACAACAGCACGCTAGGCAGCACGCAGCGCTACTTCCGTGATTACAATGTCGGTTACAATGGTCATACATGGTACACCATCGGCATGACAGATCCAGACATCTGTTTTACTACATGGACTCCCAACATAAGTGATACAGCCAAATTCATCGTCAGCGCCTATATTCCTTCAAAAGGAACAAGCACAACAAATGCCATTTATCAGATAAACCGGCTTGGTGCTGATACTGCTGTACATATAAATCAGGGTGCGAATAAAAATTCATGGGTGCAGTTAGGAACATTTATTATGTGCCCCGGTGAAGCAACTGTACGGCTTGGCGATTATACAGGCACAGACGGAGATACCATTGCATTCGATGCCATCAAATGGTCACGATATCCAAATCCTGTTTCACAGTTTTCGGCAGATCAAACTACAATTTGTCAGGGAAATAACATCGTTTTAACTTCAACAAGTCAGTACGCTGAAAGTCTCATCTGGAGCTGCTCAGGAGGAACACTCACAAGTCAGAACGGCAATCAGGCAACGTTCAATTTCGATGCACCGGGAACCTTTTCGGCACAACTGATTACTGTAAATTTTAATGGGCGTGATACACTTACATACAATTCCTACATCAATGTACAACCCAATGCTGTAGCGCAATTTACAGCATCTGCCGATACAGTTAACATGTCATCACCGAATGTAACATTCACCAACACTTCAGCCGGAGCAGATTCTTATGTCTGGAACTTTGGTGACGGGACCACTACAAACGCCACAGATCCTTCACATATTTATTCTACAATTGGAACATACACCGTTACTTTAGAGGCGTACGCATCCGGTTGTTCCAATGATACAACCAGCGCAACCATTGTGGTGATAAATGCCGCTGCTGTTTCTCAGTTAAGTGCAGACAATAGGACAGTTTGCGCAGGCGATACAGTTGTGTTCAGCTCCACGAGCCAGAATGCTACTTCACTTATCTGGAATTATCCCGGAGCAACATTAATAAATCAAACCAGCGATCAATGCACTGTTGTTTACAACAATGCCGGAACATACGATGCAGGGCTGATTGCCGTAAGTTCATACGGGAACGACACGATTGAATATTCAAACTACATTGTGGTTTCACCCAATGCCGAAGCGCAGTTCATCGTATCCAACGATACCGTGCCGGTTTCAAATCCACTGGTTGTTTTCACCAATCAGTCACAATATGCCGATTCTTATCTCTGGCATTTCGGTGATGGAGCCACCAGCAGCGACATCAATCCATATCACGCATATGCATCAACACCTGCTTCTTACTCCGTATTGTTGGAAGCTGTTTCAGCAAGTTGCGCAGACGATTCTGCCACGATCACCATTGTTGTTGTTGATCCGGTTGGCATCGGTGAAAACCGTGAAAATGAAATTCATTTCTATCCGAATCCAGTTGATAATGTAATTTTTATTCGATCAAACATAGCTGATGAAGCCATTTTCAGAATACATGACGAATCAGGACGTCTTGTTATGGAAGAACAACTTAGCAGCTCTGAAATAAATGTATCGCAACTGGCTGAAGGCATATATTCTCTACAAATTTTCACTGAAAATCAGAATTTTTCCTGTTTCTTTGTAAAAAAATGATGTTGATTGACACCCATACTCATCTCTATCTTACACAATTTGACGAAGACCTGAGCAACGTTGCGAAGCGCGCCCGCGAAGCCGGAGTTGAGAAATTGCTGATACCCGATATTGACAAGGAACACACAGAAAAAGTAAAACAAATAGTTGAACAATTTCCGGGTCTGATGTATGGGATGACCGGTATTCATCCAACCAGTGTTGATGCGGATTACAAGGAACAGATCGCGCATTTTGAAAAGGAAATCGAAGGTGGTTTTCCATGGATTGCTGTGGGTGAAATCGGTACCGATTTATACTGGGATAAAACGTATTTCAAAGAGCAGGAAATTGTCTTTCGCTATATGATGGAAACTGCTTCCCGACTGCATTTGCCTGTATCCATACATCAGCGCAGCTCGATGCAAGAAACCTTGAAAATCATGTCGGAATTCAACGGAAAAGTGACCGGCGTTTTGCATTGTTTCAGCGGAGAAAAAGATGACGCTACTACGGCCATAAACCTCGGCTACAAGCTTGGAATCAGCGGTGTGATTACTTTTAAGAACAGCAATCTGCGCGAAATTGTGACCTATACCGGGCTTGATCACATTGTTCTCGAAACCGATGCTCCTTTTCTGGCGCCCATGCCGTTCCGCGGAAAAAGAAACGAGCCTGCATATCTGAAATATGTTGTTACTTTGTTGTCGCAAACACTCGGCGTGAACGAAGCAACAATCGCAGAAGCCACGACCCGAAATGCTTTGCAGATTTTTCAAAAGATACAGACGACATGAACAGTAAGAAATCCGTACTTCTAATATACACAGGCGGCACCATCGGAATGATTCGTCGCGAATCGGACGGGTCGCTCATCCCGCTTGAGCTCAACAATATGTATCATTACCTGCCAGTGCTGGAAAGCCTTCCGGTGAAGATAGAAATGCTGAGCATGGAAAATATTATTGATTCATCCGATATGAATCCGGAATTCTGGAAAGATCTGGTAGAAATTATCGAAATCAATTATCTGAAATACGATGGATTTGTAATTCTGCATGGATCCGATACCATGGCATACACCGCATCGGTGCTGAGTTTTATGCTGGAGAATCTAAACAAGCCCGTAATTCTTACCGGTTCGCAACTGCCGCTCGGCATGGTTCGCAGCGACGGACGCGAAAATCTGATCAATGCAATTGAAGTGGCGGCCTCCTACGACGACGATACCGCGCTGGTTCCCGAAGTTGCCATTTGTTTCGAAAACCGGATTTTCCGCGGAAACCGCACTTCGAAAATCAATGCAGAAAACTTCAACGCCTTTATCTCTGGCAATTATCCTTTACTGGCCGAGATCGGTGTGAAAATAAAATTCAACAAAGCGTTTATTGCGAAACCAAGTTTCAAAAATCTGAAGGTGCACAAAGCGCTTTCGCCACGTGTTGGAATTCTCAAGCTTTTTCCCGGAATGCCCGATGCATACACGCGCCCGGTGCTGCTGCAAGAAAATCTTGATGTGATTATTCTCGAAACTTTTGGCTCGGGAAACGCGCCAACAACCAGCAGCTTCGTAAAAACCATTCACGAAGCTGTTTCAACCGGCAAAACACTTTTTAATGTCACACAATGCAAAGGCGGCATGGTCGAGATGGGGAAATACGCAGCCAGTCTGCCTTTGATGAATCTTGGCGTTGTCTCAGGAAATGATATAACAACGGAAGCTGCTATAGCAAAAGCTATGTTTTTATTAGGACAGGGATACAAAGAAAAGGAACTTGCAACAATGCTGCAAAAGCCGCTCCGGGGCGAGATGAACCAATGATTTTGAGTGGTGAGTGCCGAAGGCGTCAAAAAAAGCTACGCAGTTCCATAATTATTCGCCGGAAGGCGATAAATAAAAATAGCCCGTATGCCCTTTAAGGCTCCGGGGACGATCAAGCGACAATACAGTTGCCAGTTAAATTTTACTCACGACTGAATACTGAATACTGACCACTGGTGTTTATTTGCGAAAATTATTTCAGGGCTTTATCAATCAGATTCTGATAGTGTTGTTTTGGTTTCACACCAACAATGCGATTGATTTCTTTGCCGTTCTTAAAAATGATAACGGTCGGAATGCTACTCACACCATACTTGGCAGCGGTGCGTTGCGACTCTTCCACATTGAGTTTTGCGATTTTTGCTTCTCCGGCATTATCATCGGCAAGCTGACTAATTGTTGGTCCCAGCAGTTTGCAGGGCATGCACCAACCCGCCCAGAAATCTACCAAAGTGACTCCGGTAGAAATTTTCTTCTGAAAGTCAGTATCAGTCAGATGCAGCAAATGCTCGCTGCCAGCGTCGTTTGAAGAATTTTTTAATTTTAAATAACTACGTACAATGATCAGGACAAATAATCCAACAACACTTATCAATACGATCAACCAGACTGGCATAACTTTAATTTTTTAATGATTACTTTTTCAATTCCCAGGTGCGCGAAGCAGCTGCTAATGCAGCAATGGTAGCTTCACCAACAGCCGTTGTGACCTGACGATATTTTTTTGCGATGCTGTCACCGGCAGCATAGATGCCTGGTACTGCTGTTTCCATATCGGCATTCACCACTATTTCACCTCGCTCGTTTAATGGAATAATATCTTTCAAAAACGCTGTGTTAGGCTGATAGCCAATGAATACAAATGCTCCACCAGCATTGAACCATTCTTCCTTTCCGCTTTTTTTATGATGCAACAATACCCGTTCAAGTTTACCATCACCGGCAAATTCACGTAGTTCTGCTTCCATGATAAAATCAATCTTTGGATTGTTCTTCGCTTCATCTACATATGCCGGAAATGCCTGAAAACTGTCGAACTGATGAACGATGGTGATTTTGTTTGCATATTTTGCAAGCGACACTGATTCTTCGAGTGCGGAATTTCCGCCTCCAACTACAAAAATATCTTTTCCACTAAAAAATTCACCATCGCAAGTGGCGCAATAACTCACGCCGAGGCCTTTGAATTCCTGTTCGCCTTTCACACCAAGCATACGCGGAGCGCCGCCGGGAGCAAGGATTACAGTGTATGCCGAATAAACAGCATCGCCAACCCGGACAATTTTCATGTTGCCCTCTTCCTTAATTTCAGGCTGAACAGAAATAGTTTTTATGGTTGCCCCAAACGATTGTGCCTGCTTTTTCATGACAGACGCAAGCTTGTAGCCACTTGTGCTTTCCACCCCCGGATAATTGGCGATTTCGTGTGTCAGAATCATCTGGCCGCCTGCAACACCCATATTCAAAATCAATGTGTTCAGCTTTGCACGCGACAGGTAGATGCCGGCCGTTAATCCGGCCGGACCTCCACCTATCACAATCACATCGTATTGCATTGTAGCGCTCATGATTTCTTATTTTGCGGGTTCACCGAAACTTTCATTCAAAATAGTACGCACCTGATCTTCGCTCTGTATGCTGCTTGTCGCTTTTACAACTTTACCGTTTTTATAATACATGACAAACGGAATTCCCATAAAGCCACGTACTTCGGGTGCATTGCGAATTACATGCGATTCGGGAGAATCAAACATCATGTCGGCAAATTTCACATGACTGTATTCGCTTTCAATTTCTTCCATCACCGCGTAAACAGGAATACACATGGGTCCCATGCGACCGCAGGTGATCATTACATTTTCGTTTTCACTGATTATTTTCTGCCAGTCAGCGGCAGTTTCAACATGTGTAAGATTGGTGTCGAGTGTCATTTTGTTTTGTTTTTTGGTTATTCGTTAATTCTGATTTCATGCGTTATCGGCATGGCTTTTTTATACACGGCAGAAACGCCGCAATATTTTTCCTGCGACATTTCAATCGCTTTTTCAAGCTTGTCCAAAGGAAGTTCTTTTCCACGAAAACTATAAATAATGTGCATGGCCGAATAATGTTTCGGATGCTCTTCGGTTACTTCCGATTCAATTCGTATATCCAGGGAATCATATTCGACGTGCATTTTTTTAAGAATGCTGACAACATCCATCCCCGTGCAGCCCAGCAATGCTGCCATCATCAGCTCTTTTGGACGTGGGCCGAGATTCTCTCCGTTGCCTTCTGCCGAAACATCCATTATTAGTTTATGACCACTGACTTCTGCTTCAAAAGCCATATTCCCGAGCCACTTTCCATTTATCGAAGATTTCATATGCATTTATTTAGATGTTTGCCATTGACAAATACTATTCCCCGACGAAAACACCTACTTTTCTGCCAAAAAAAGCGTCTTTGTGTCAGCGCTGGTGATAATTATCATGACAATTACAATAAACGACTGACAAAAAAAGTGAGCAATGTCATCACTGCTCACCATTCAAAATTCAATGCTTTTCCGAAGCTCTTTCTCAGTATGAACCCAAAGCGTTCAGATCCTCAAAAGCCACCATCAGGCGCTTCACAAGCGACTTTCCGCCTTCACGTAACCAAACGCGCGGATCGTAATATTTTTTGTTCGGTTTGTCTTCACCTTCGGGATTGCCGATCTGGCCTTGCAGGTAGCCTTCGTTCTTTTTGTAGAAATTCATTACGCCTTCCCACATAGCCCACTGCGTGTCGGTATCGATGTTCATCTTGATAACGCCGTAAGAAATGGCTTCACGAATTTCTTCGCGTGTGGAGCCGCTTCCGCCATGGAATACGAAATTCACCGGCTTTTCCTGGGTGTTGAATTTATTCTGAATAAAATCCTGACTGTTTTTCAGAATCACAGGCATTAATTTCACATTGCCCGGTTTGTAAACACCATGCACGTTTCCGAAAGAAGCAGCGATCGTGAAATCGGGCGAAATTTTCAGCAGTTCTTCGTATGCATAGGCAACATGTTCAGGCTGGGTGTACAACTTGGCATTATCGACATGGGTATTGTCCACCCCATCTTCTTCGCCGCCGGTAACGCCGAGTTCGATTTCGAGTGTCATGCCGATTTTCGACATACGTGCGAGATATTTTTTACAGATTTCAATATTTTCCTCCAGCGATTCTTCGCTCAGATCGAGCATGTGACTGCTGAAAAGTGGCTTCTTGTGCTGTGCGTAGAATTTCTCACCGGCATCGAGCAGACCATCGATCCAAGGCAACAGTTTTTTTGCAGCATGGTCGGTGTGAATAATCACGGGTACGCCATACATAGCGGCTACGCGGTGAATATGTTCAGCACCCGAAATTGAGCCTGCAATGCTGGCCTGATACGCATCGTTCGGCAACGCTTTGCCTGCGTAGAATTGTCCCCCACCATTCGAGAACTGAATCATAACCGGTGCTTTGGCCTGCATAGCTGCTTCGAGCACGGCATTGATTGAGTCGGTGCCGACCACATTCACTGCGGGAATTGCAAAATTGTTTGCTTTTGCATGGTTCAGCAATACGCGCATTTTCTCCCCGAAAACAAAACCGGGTTCCAATAAAGATGACAGTTTTTCCATGGTGTAATTTTTTTCAAAGTTACAAAAAAGAAATATTTCACCCGGCCTGTAACAAATCAAAAACACCTTCGTCTTATGCATGGTTGGTTTATTTTGCAAAAAGGTATCGGAGGGCGAGGATTTCTTCCGGTACCTTTTTTAATTGCCGCCAGCAAGGAACAGTAGTCAGTTGTGAGTGAAAATTAACTGGCTACTGAATACTGGCCACTGACTACTGGCCACTACATTCTCCCGCTGCACAGATGTACGAAGCTCGCATGTATAGCATTATAACTGTCTTGTCGATCGAAAGTTGTAGACGAAAAATAAATTCTTACTTTTACCAAAACAAAAAACCTTAAACCTATGAAAGAATTTTTCAAAATGATGTTTGCCTCCATGACCGGCTGTCTGCTAACAGTACTGGTTGTGTTTGTGATCATGTTTGCTGTGATTTCCGGCCTGATGTCGGGTGGCAGCGAAGAAGTGAAAATTCAGGACAAATCCGTTCTTGTAATTGAGCTGAACAAAGCCATTTCAGAACGTTCATCTGACAATCCATTTGACAATATGGATTTCGGTTCCATGTCGTCGGAAACCGCCATGGGGCTCAACAATATTCTGCGTACCATTAAATATGCAGCTACAGACGAGCGCGTAAGCGGGATCCTGCTCGACCTGAGTGATGTCAATGCCGGCTATGCTACAACCGAAGCCATTCGCAATCAGATTGACACCTTTAAGGCCTCTGGAAAATTCGTTATTGCCTACGGCGACAACTATTCTCAAAAAGCATATTATCTGGCTACCGCCGCCGACAAAGTATATCTCAATCCGGAAGGCGCGGTCGATTTCAAAGGTATATACATGCAGACCATGTTTTTCAAAAACGCGCTTGCAAAGCTGAGTGTGGATATGCAAATCATTCGTCACGGTAAATTTAAAAGCGCTGTGGAACCTTTCATCCTTGAAAAAATGAGCGACGAGAACCGGCTTCAGCTGCAGACTTTCGCCGATGGTATCTGGGGACACCTGGTGAAAGAAATTGCAGCCAGCCGAAAATCAGATACTGCAAAAATGAACATGGTGGCCGATAGTCTGTTTGCTCTTAGTGCCGAAGGCGCGCTGAAATACGGCGTTGTGGACAGTCTGATTTATCGCGATGAACTGAATAAAATGATTCTGGCGAAATCAGTTCAGACAGGCGAAATTCCTTATATTTCAATGAGTGATTATTTTAAAGGAATTAAGGAAAAACTGCTGAGTTATAACAAAAATCGCATTGCGGTGATTTATGCTTTTGGCGAAATAAACAATGGCAAATACCAGCATGGAACCATCAGCGGCAAACATATGTCAAAGGTTATACGCGATGCAGCGGCCGATTCGAGCATCAAAGCCATTGTATTGCGCGTTAACAGCCCGGGAGGCGACGCCCTTGCTTCGGATATGATCTGGCGCGAAGTTTACCTTGCAAACAAAGCCAAGCCGGTGATTGTTTCGATGGGCGATTATGCTGCTTCGGGCGGATATTACATCAGTTGTGCCGCGCGTAAAATTTACGCAGAACCAACCACACTCACTGGCAGCATCGGTGTTTTCGGAATGATTCCCAATTTGCAGAAATTGTTCAACGAAAAGCTCGGAATTACATTTGATGAGGTGAAAACAAATCAGCATTCGGATTACATTGGCACCATGAAACCGCTGAATGAATATGATAGAGCGACGCTGCAATTTATGATTGAAGATATTTACACTACTTTCATCAATCATGTGGCTGAGGGCCGTAAAATGAAAGCAGCTGACGTTGACAGCATTGGCCAGGGACGCATCTGGTGTGGTACTGACGCTATGCGTCTGGGGCTTGTTGATGAAATGGGCGGCATTTACGATGCCATAGCCTATGCAGCACAGGCAGCCAATCTCACAGAGTATTCCGTTGAAGAACTTCCTATTCAGAAAGATTTTCTTTCGACGCTGATGGAAGATTTCGGAAATGAAACAAAAGTAGAAAGCGGTAAAATAATCGAGCAGGAACTCGGCGAATTTGCACCTTTGTACGAAGCATGGAAAAAAGCAACGCAGATGAATGGGGTTCAGGCGCGTCTGCCATATTTCCTGCTGTTGGATTAATACAGATAACCGTCGAAGGGTTTGAAACCCTTCGACGGTTATCTAACAGAAATAAAAAAAGGCAGGAAATTCCTGCCTTTTTTATTCAATATTTCTGAAATTACTTCTTCGCAGCAGCGGCTGCTGGTGCAGCTGCGGCTTCCGCGCCTGGAGTTTCTTCCACAACGTTTCTGGACGGACTAATAATGAGCAGAACATTGTTTTCAGGAAGATTGATTTTGAAATCAGTAGCCACAATATCCTTAACTCTTACCGCGTCATTGATGTCAAGAGGCGTAATATCAATGGTTACTTTTTCCGGCATTTTATCGGGCAAAGCAGTTACTTTAATCTTGCGGACTTTCTGCTGCATCTTTCCCCCTTTGAGTACACCGGGTGATGTTCCGACAAAACCTACTGGAATTGAAAGTGACACCGGTTTATCCATGGCATATTCATAAAAGTCAACATGCAGGATGTTGTCTGAAACAGGATGATACTGTACTTCCTGTAAAAGAGCATTATGTTTATGTCCGTCGATGCTGAGTTCTACAAAACATGCATTCGGCGTGTAAATCACATCCTTGAACTGTTTCTCCTGTGTGAAGAAATGAATCTGTTCTTTTTGTCCATAAAGCACGCATGGCACCAGGCCTTCTTTACGGAGACGCTTCGCATCTTTTTTCCCTACGTCCCCTCTGAGGGAACCGCTCATAGATACTGTTCTCATTTGTTTTTGTTTTAGATTAGAGTGTTTAAATTGAAGTGAGTACTAATTGACTCACAGGTGAGATTTCGACTAATTACATCGGCAAGTAATTCTGCTACAGACAATACTTTTACCTTGGGTGATTTGTGATCTTTGATGATTGTATCGGTCACAATAAGTTCTGTTAGTACAGAATTATCAATATTCTCGTATGCTTTTCCACTGAATACGCCATGAGTACACATAGCACGAACACTTTTAGCTCCGGCATTCATCATCAGCTCAGCTGATTTGCAAAGTGTGCCTGCCGTATCAACAATATCATCAAGCAAAACAACATCTCTCCCTTTCACATCGCCAATAAGCACCATGTTGCTGATCTGATTTGGCTTGGAGCGCTGCTTGTAGCAAATAGCCATATCGCAATCCAGATATTTTGCATAGGCATTGGCCCGTTTGGTTCCGCCCGTGTCGGGAGAAGCCATCACAATGTTTTTTCCAAGATTGAGACTCTGCAAATATGGAATAAAAATAGAAGAGGCAAATAAATGATCAACCGGGATATCGAAAAATCCCTGAATCTGATCGGCATGCAAATCAACCGTGATTACGCGATCAACACCAGCTGCCATCAAAAGATTGGCAACCATTTTAGCGCCAATGGCTACTCTGGGCTTGTCTTTGCGATCCTGACGGGCAAAACCGAAATATGGAATCACAGCGTTGATATGATGAGCTGATGCACGTTTTGCAGCATCAACCATCAGAAGTAATTCGAATAAATTTTCTGTCGGAGCCATGGTTGACTGAATCAGAAACAATTCTGATCCACGCAGTGTCTGCTCAAAGGAAACCTGAAACTCGCCATCCGAAAAACGCATAAGTTCTACGCTGCCTAATTTTGTACCATAGGATTCAGCGATTTTTTGTGCTAAAGGGAGAGTTACCTGGCCGGAAAACAGAGCCACTTTCGGGTCCATATTTCAAATTTTGTGCAAAGGTAGAAAAATTTCCGACCCGAATTTATATTAACAGAAAGAATTATTTGAAAGCGTTTAAACCACTGCCGTTGCGCCAATAACCATTAACTAATAACCATTAACTAATAACCATTAACCGCTAACTATTAACCAATAACCGTTAACCACAACTACCTGGTCCATCCCAGCATTTCGCCAAATTCGCGCACACAGCCTTTGCCTCCCTTGGTGCGAAGCACAAAATCTACCTCTGCTTTAACTGCCGGTGTAGCATCGGCCGGACAGGCGCTCAATCCGACTTTTCTAATTACATCCAGATCGTTGATGTCATCGCCGATATAGGCCACCTGTGAAAGCTCAATACCCAGCTCCTTACACCAGCCCTCAAGCACTGGCAGCTTTTTGTCGTTGCCGACATAATAACGGTTCACATGAATCATCTCAGCGCGATATCCAATCAGCTCTTCCATGAGACCGTTGCTGATAAAACCAACTTCAATCCCAAGTCTGGCCGCAATTTTCATCGCCATTCCATCGCGGGTATTGAACTTTTTCATTTCTTTCTGGTCGGATGTAACGAACATGCCGCCATCAGTCATCACACCATCCACATCGAGTGCCAGCAGGCGACAATCAAAAGTCTTCGGAATATTAAAAACAGGAAGTATAAAGCTTTCAAATGGCAACTTCATAGCCTTGGCCATCTGAGCCAATTCTGAAGGTTTTGGATATGATTGTTCATTGAGAAAGGCCTGAATGGAAGTACGTTCTAGCCCGCATTTTATAGAAAGCTCTTCAGCACTCAAGCCTTCGCTTTCCATAATTTTTTTCAGATTGCTGATGAATGTTTTCATAGTTTGTTTGTATAATTTCTCGCTGCCATTGCTGTCACTCTGAGCGGAGTCGAAGAGTAGACAGCAACGAAATAACGCATATATACTCGTTTAAATAGCTGTTCATCCTTCGACTCCGCTCAGGATGACAGTATATTTATTAAACAATGCTTCGTCCAACCGCAGCAGCAATGGGTTTTAGCGATTCAAGCAATTTTCTGAATGTTTCGTGATTCAATTGCTGCGATGCATCGGACTTCGCCACTGAAGGATTTGGATGCACTTCAATAAGCAAACCGTCAACGCCCATAGCCATGCAAGCCCGCGCCAGGTCAGGAACTCCATACGCATACCCCATGGCATGACTTGGATCGAGAATTACTGGCAAATTTGTGTTCTCTTTCAAATAAGCTACACCACACAAATCCAATGTAAACCGCGATTTTGTTTCAAAGGTCCTGATGCCACGTTCGCACAACATCACATTCGGATTTCCGCCTGACAAAACAAATTCAGCTGCCTGAACAAATTCCTGCAACGTCGTTCCGAATCCGCGCTTAATTAGAATAGGCTTCTGAGAACGGCCACAGGCGCGCAATATGCCATGATCATACATAGCTTTTGCGCCAATCTGAATCACATCAGCATAATCGAGCACCAGCTGAACATGCGTGCTGTCGCGCACTTCGGTCACAACCGACAATCCATATTTCTCACGCATTTTTGCGAGTAATTTCAATCCGTCTTCACCCATGCCCTGAAAACTGTAAGGCGAAGTGCGGGGTTTGAAAGCTCCGGCGCGAATACTGGTCAACCCGGATTCAACAATCAACTTAGCTGTTTGCTCCATCATTTCTTCACCTTCAACGCCGCAAGGTCCGATGGTGAGCAATGTTTGGGCATTTCCTGACGTAAATTTTCCAATATTTATCTGGCGGGTTTCGGCTTTGAATTTTCTGGATGAAAGCTGAATGTCGGAATCCATGATCCAGCTTTTTTCAATATTGTCGCTAAATTTCGAATCTATGGTTTTCATTGCCGAAGGCGTAACGACCAATATGTTTGATTCATCTTTAACGACAACACCTTCGCAAGCCGCTGCCAGCGCTTGAATCTGAGAATCTGAAATATTATTTCTGAGTTGAATAATCATAATTCACCTTTTATGAGATTGTTGAATTTCACTGTGCCTGCCAGTCTTCCGCTTTCATCAATCACGGGAAGGAACAACACAGGAAATGAAAGATTTTTTACATACTGAAGCATATCATACACCGTATTGTTGCTGCGGATCAGCGCAGGGTGCGAATTCATCACGTCTTCCACCTTCAGGTTTTCCAATGTCGGCCAATGCTTCAGCAAAGCTTTACGCACATCAGCCATGGATGCGATTCCCAACAGCATGTCGTTTTCATCCACGATGTTGGCAAAACCAAGTTTGTAGTCTTCGATGACTTTCAGCAACTGCGGAAAAGTATATTCATTGCGTGTCACAGTCGGAATTTCATCGCGGTTCAGCATGAAATCACTTACCCTATATTCGCTTCCGGTATTGCTACGCAGTTTCATCATGGCCGAACCAATAAATTCCTGACGCAGCAGGTAGGAACCAACCACAACGGCTGTCACGCCCATATTGCGCAGGATGAAAGAAAGCTCTGCATTGATACCGCCATCAACATGAATTTTTTTATCGGGATATTTATTTCTGAATTCGCGGATCTTTCTGAAATTTTTCTGTTGAAACGGCTCCCCGCTCTTTCCGGGCGTGGTGGCCATAAATAAAATGAAAGAAGCGTTGTCGGCGAAACGATCAAACACCGCGATATCTGTGTCAGTAGTAACTGCAATTCCCAATTGACCTTTGAATGCAACCGGCATTGGCTGCCAGTTTTCAATGGCTTCGTATTGCAATGTCACATATTCAACTCCGGCATCAATAATCTGATCATAGTATTTCTGAGGCTCCGGACTGATGATGTGTAAATCGATGGGCGTATCCGAATAGTTACGGATCTCTTTTATATCATCAAAAACCGATGGATCATCGTTGCAATCAATGTGAAACCAGTCGGACTGGTAGGCGTCGAGTTCGCGCACCAGCTCGCGCAAATCGGTTGCATTGGCACTATAAAGCGAGGCTGAAATTTTCATTTTAATTAAATACGAAGCAAAGATACAAAAATAGTTTCCAGTAGCCAGTTGCCAGTGGTCAGTGGCGAAGCCATAAAAAAAGCTGCGAAGCACAAAACGATCCCGTAGGGATCAAATATTGGTAGCCCATGGTTGCGAGCGAAGCGAAGCTACCCCGGGTAAAACGCGCGCAGCACCCGTAGAGGAGAGTGGTCATGCGTCAACGTAAAACGTTGCAAGCGGGAGACGCGCGCCCAGAAAAATTTGTGATACAACGCAAGAAGGAAAATCCGGTTGTTAAGAAATTATTTTGTTTTGGATAAAATATCGATTACATTTGTTAGTCAAAAAATGGATTTTATGCGAAAATTTATTTTTCTCATTTTTATAATCCCATTATGGATGAATGCACAGGATTCGCTCCGGGTGCCGCTTTTATTTCCCGGTGAAGCTTGTTCGGTTTTCCCGCAGAATCCAGGAGAGGCCTTTTTTAGGGCATCGGCCGGCCCCGATTTTTCAGTTGATAAGCCATCTGTCTTTGTTAATTCCGATGTGGAAATTTATTTCAATCCGTCGAAAAAATCACGTTTCACTTATTCGGCAGACTGGAATTACGCTGCATCATACATGTACAATTCTTCAAATGGCGGTATAAGCGTGCTGTACGATTTTTTAAAAAATCCGGATTATTCTTTGGCAGCAGGAATGTCTTTTCATGTACTTGCATGCAAATTAAACTGGGAGAGTCTTGTTTTTCCCGATCAGCTAACGATTTCAGACACAATAATTGAGTCAAATCAGGTTAAGCCAATGGATCAGTTAAGCAAAGCCGTTGCAACATTTCACGGACATCTGGTTTTTACAGCACCTCACTTGTTTGCTACGGCAAGGTTTTATGACCTGACTACGCCGAATATCAGCTTTGTTTCATACAATGAATACACAGGCGGGATGCGGTTTACAGGAGGATATTACAATGATACTCGTAACGGATTCCGCACCATCGCCGCAGGTTGGAGAATGAATCAGCTTAAACATCACATTTTCAATATTGAATCGACCTATCAGTTTCACCGCGTCTGTTTGGGAATCCAATTGTCAACCAATAAATCGGGCGGAGTCATGCTTTTGTATTCAGGGAAAAAGATTTCTGCAGGAGTAGCTTCATTCGCTTTTGTCAAGCCCGTTTCAGAAGAATTTTGTTTGCAGCAATCGCGACTTGTTTTTTCAATTAATCTCTGATACTATGAAAGCAAAATTCTTTTTTATCATCATTGCTTTCTCATTCCTATTTTCCTGTGAGAATAATTATGATCATAACTGGGATGAGCGTATCCGCATTCCAAATTCTTTTTCACCCGACAATGACGGATATAATGAAATGTGGTGCATCGATGCTGACGATGTTTCGAAATGTCTGCTGATTGTAACCGATCAGGATGGAATTGAGATGTGGAGAACTACAAATATATATACCTGCTGGAATCCCGGCAGCAGCATTTCAGGCGGGCTTTACTACTATTATTTTCATGCTGAATTCACCGACGGACTTCAACACGATTACAGCGGAGAGTTGTATTTGTTGCATTGATTGCAACCTGAAATTCCACGACAATTTTTGCTTTTCTAAAAAACACTAAAATGAAGAAGTTCCTTTTAATATTCCTTGTAACAATGCTTGCCAGCGCAGGTTCATTGAAAAGTCAGAACTATTACCCGTTTCCCACCGACCTTGCCAACTGGAACCAGTATTACTGGTGGAATGGCGCACCGACTGGACAATGGGGTGTCAATTATCAATATATCATGGAAGGAGACACCGTTCTTGGAGGGAAATCGTATAACAAACTCTATTACAAAGCAACCGATTCTCCGTCTGCAAGCGTGTTTATAGGAGGATTGAGAGAAGATTCCCTCAGACAGATTTATTTTTTCCCAGACTCATCCCTTCAGGAAACCGGCTCCCCAGGCACGTTGACCGACTACACGACTGAACATCTGCTTTACACTTTCAATAATTTGCATGCAGGAGACACATTGCAGATTCATCAGGGAGTAGCTCTGATCAAAGTCATCGCAATAGATTCTGTGATGATTGGGACAAGCTACCGGAAACGATATGAAATTCAAAACAGCAACTTATTGTTCTATCCTGAATATTGGATTGAAGGAATCGGTAGTACAAAAGATCTTCTATCTCCATTTCTGTATGAATTTGAATGGAATTTATTCACCCTCTGTTTTTCGGATACCGCCACCTATTACATAAATTCGCCAACAGGCGCTGATTCATGCCACTGGGATATGACTGGACTGAATGAATACAATGACGAAAAAATTAAAATAATCGCATTCCCAAATCCATTCAGAGATTTTATAAATATTGAAGTTGAAGATCAGACATCCAGCGCCGCAGAAGTCACCATTTGCGATATGACCGGAAGAACAATGTTGTTTACAATACTGCAACCAAATGAAACCATCGATCTCAGAAATTTATCAGCAGGTGCATATTTGCTGAAAATCAGATCCGATCAACAAACCGGTACAAGTATATTGATAAAGGAATAAGTGTTTTCTCAGCGAAGAGTCATTGAAATGGACCTGTCACGAATGCGGCGGCACCATATGCGTTCACAGGAGCAATTGTTCCAACTGTGGAAAAATATTTTCCGAATTACCACTGATTTAATCTTCCGCAGTAATTTTCGTGTTACTTTTGAGCCGGAATAAATTATACTTTCTAACAGGAAAAACCATGTGTTTCTCAGCTACAGCTAGTTTCGGGGCAGGAGCCATTCTGACGGTGATGGGGGTCGCCTCAATGAAAACAGCGACTCATCCAAAACAGCTGCCATTTGCCGGCATTCCGCTTCTCTTTGCGGCACAACAAATTACAGAAGGATTTCTCTGGCTGTCGCTGTCAAATTCTGAATATGCCATGTTTAAAGAACCATGCACTTATTTATTTCTTTTTTTCGCTCAGATTTTCTGGCCAACATGGGTTCCATTTGCAGTTTTAAAACTTGAATCCAATGAACGAAAAAGAAAATTTCTGAAAATTATGGTGGCCGTTGGTGTCATGGTGTCACTCTATTTTCTGTCCTGCATGATGATTTTCCCGGTCGATGGTGTAATTGAAGAGTGTCACATTTTCTACACGTTCGGATATCCGGTAATCATGACTCCAATTGTAAGCGTTTTCTATGCCATGGCCACCATTGGATCCCTGATGGTATCATCGATTAAAGGAATGAAACTTTTCGGGATTTCAGTCTTTGTGGCTTATCTCGTAACCGGAGTTTTTTACCTGGATTTCTTTGTGTCGGTCTGGTGCTTCTTTTCGGCAATACTGAGTCTGATTATTGTGTCGGTGATTTACAGATTGCGGCCAACTGTTACGGAACCAATTTTGTGACGAATAATCACCAAATGCGTGCGAAGTAAATACGTTGCCAAACTTGCTCCTATTACATTTTCGCCTCATACTCCCTTACCACCACCAGCGCATTGTCTTCGCCTGACTGTGAAAGAAAAACAAATCCCCGATCACAAAGCATTGGATGTAAGGGTGCAAGTCGCAGAGCATCCACATCTTCGTAGCGGCCATATTGTCCTGAGCGGCTATGTAAAACAATATAATTACCGATTTTTGTAATGCGTCCCCCACCCGACATGCCGATGCGAAGGCCTTTTGCGGAATACTCGCTCACCGCTTGCCCATAAATTTCGCAATGCATATTGGGCAATGTGTAATCAAAATAAATGGCTGTCGCCAGCCCTGTCTCTCGGTCTGTGAGAACAATGAATTTGAGGTTGTTAAGGTATTGATCAAGAATGGTTTCAGGCATAAAACAAAATGATTATCCTTCATAATGCCAGTGATGGAATAAGGTAGTCCAACATTCCATAGTTCGGAGCACTGCAGGGCAGTGTAAAATCCTCGAAGAACATGGAGTAGTTGGGCAGAGGTCTCTGCAACCGACTCTTCCATGTCCTCCATTGCATTTCGGACTATTGAAGGTCGTGTTGATTTTGTCACAGAAATAAATTCCAGATAGCCACTGAAGCTTTTTCTGGTATTATAGCGAATGTGCAAATAAAACAATTTCAAAATTACAAAAAAAGCATTCATCGAAATATTACTTGTATTGCTAAATTTCATAATTTTGTTTCAAAATAACAATAAATGAAAACTATTAGTAGTCTTCTACGACATATATTGGTGATATTCATCATTTTTCCCATTTGTGCTTTTTCACAGGGATATTTGGAAGTTGTGGCAAACAAAACAACCATTTGCGCCGGCGAAGAAGTTTTTTTATCAGCGCTGTATCGCAGCGACAGCACTTTACTGGTTGTCGGTTTTGACTCATCGATGGTTGGCCCAGGCGCAACATCTTCTGGTGGAGTTTTATTTACTAATCCTTGCGACTCAACAACATATCAATTTGGACATAATTGCTGGTTCGGTTACAATTCGACTTTACCTAGGGAAATAACTACAAAATCAATTTACGCTCCAAATGGAGTCACAATTTCCTTCATGTGCCGGTACGGAGCAGATGAAAATACAGTCGACTGCGAAGATCCCGATATGACTAACGAAGGAATATATCTGCAATATTCACTTCCTCCATTTAATACTTGGACAGATCTGAAAAATTGGCCTGCAAATATGACCTCCACTGGACCAATATATACATGGTCAGCACATACTGGCTTAATACCAGCAGGCGCTATTAGTGATTCTGTAAAAATAAGATGGGCTCAGATATACACCAGCGGCCCCGGATATGATAACTGGGGGATTGATGAAATCATCATTAATTCAAACAATGCGTCATTATTTTCATGGTCAAATGGTATAAATACAAATGAGCCGCAGGCTGTTTACCCAACACATGACAGTACTTTTATTGTAGTTGTAACAGATGCCGCTTCAGGACTGACATTATCAGATACAATTGAGATAGAGGTTATAAACGATGCCAATGAGATTTTTGCATCTTCGTGCGATTCATATATAGCTCCAGATAACAATGTTCTTACTTCATCCGGCACATACACATATACAATTCCGACCGCTTTTGGCTGTGACAGTGTTGTAGTTTTACATCTGACAATCAACAACACACCAAGCAATGTCATTCAGTCGGATTCCGTAACCCTGATAGCTCAGCAAAACTGCCTATACCAATGGGTGGAATGTCCGACTTTCAATATCATTCCCAGTGAAACAAATCAGAGTTTTTCTCCATCGCAATCAGGATATTTTGCTTGCATTATTTCCCAACACAATTGCACTGATACCTCAGATTGTTATCCTGTGTATCCCGTTGAAATAATTGAAAATTCATTTTCAGGGGGCATTTCTGTTTTCCCAAATCCAACGGACGGGAAGATTACCATTCACTTTAGTCACACCGCTGAAACACCAGAAGTAACAATATTTGATGCATACGGAAAAGTCGTCAGCAGGAAATTGTTTCCTGAAACAAACATTATAGAAGATGAAATTTTTGGAAATCCGGGAACATACTTTGTTCAGGTGATTTCAGGTGAAAATATAGCCATTTTCAAACTGTTGAAAAAACAGGACTGATAATACAATTCGTTTTCCAGATCACCGCCCGGCTTTATCTCTTTCCGGCAAGCGTGCCGCAGGCAGCTGCAATATCAAGTCCACGGGAACGACGAATCGTTGCGGTGGCTCCTTTTTTTATGAGTTCATTCTGAAAAGTAAGGACCTCTCTTTCGATAGGAGCTTCAAAATTTAATCCCGGAACGTCATTATACACAATCAGGTTTATATGAGCATTGCAGCGAATGGCTATATCAGCCAGTTTCAAAGCATGACTTCTCGAGATATTGATTCCTTTGAATAAGATATATTCAAACGAAAGCTTGCGGTGCTTTGGTAAATCCGCTGCAACGATCATGTCGAGAATATCGATAACCGGATTTGAAATCTGTGCAGGCATGATATGCATTCGTTCTTCAGGGAAAGGACTGTGAAGACTGACGGCAATATTGACCTTTGTTTTTTCCAGCAATTCTTTGAAAGATGCTTTTATCCCGATGGTCGAAACCGTGATTCTGCTTGCGCTCAAACCAAATCCTTTTTCGGAAGTCAGAATTTCAAGCGACTTATACACTTCGGCCCAGTTGTCGAGTGGCTCACCCATACCCATGTACACGATGTTTGTAATTTTATCGTGTTCATCAATGGCCATCAGCTGATTCAGGATTTCGCCCGACGTCAGATTTCCATGATAGCCAATAGAACCTGTTGCGCAAAAACGGCATCCAAAGCGACATCCAGCCTGCGATGAAACGCATACCGTTAGCCGGTCATCATCGGGAATAACGGCAGTTTCAACACTTCGACCACCGGAAAACTCGAACAGATATTTTTTTGTGCCATCTTTTGAAATCTGCACATTTGAATATGGAACCAAAATTTCCGGATAATCATTTTTCAACTGATCACGGAAATGCTTTGGTAGATTGCTCATTTCATCGTAGCTGAAAACACGCCGTGCATACATCCACTCTGCAATTTGTTTTGCGGTGTATGCGCGGGCACCGTATTTCTCAACGATGGCGGCAATTTCTTCCGGTAATAATCCAAATAATGTATTCTTTTCCATACAAAAAAACCCGGCTAACCCGGGTTCCCTCGTGGAGCATACGAGAGTCGAACTCGTTACCTCTTGACTGCCAGTCAAACGCTCTAGCCAAATGAGCTAATGCCCCAATTTTTTCGGACTGCAAAGATACAAAGAAATATTTTTCCGCAAAAAAATATTTTTGTAATTTAGACGTAATACCTGATTGCCTCTTTTACGGGTGCTGCGCGAATATTACCCGGGGCCTTCGCGCGAAGCGCTCGACCAGGGGCTACCAATATTTTGTCCCGATGGGACAGTCCGGTATTGCGTAGCTTTTATTACGGCTTCGCCACTGACTGCTAACGACTGAAAGATGCTAAACCTTGACCCTAACTTGGGCGCGCGTCTCCTGCTTGCAACGTTTTACGTTGACGCGTGACTCTTGATCCTGACCTCAACCCTGCCCTGACTCACCACTGACAATTTAAAATAGATTATCTTTGTTTGCGTTCCTACACACATGCAGCGATTAATCGGCTTTCTTGTCCTTCTATCTGCCTTCATGCAGTTGTCGGCCCAGCAGAATCCGGGCGTGAAATCGCTTTCCCTGCAGCTTCCGGTGCCCGATTCCATTCAACTCGATTCTTTTACAGTCGATCCGGCTGATATAAAAATCATCCTGCCCGATGGCACTCCGGCAGACACATCTTACTTCCGCTTCGATATCAGCAAGGGTTTGCTTTTCTTTAAAAAAGAAAAATTTCCGACGGCCGGAGAACTCAGGATATCGTGGAAAGCCATGAGTGTAAACCTCTCCAAACCTTACAAACACAAGGACACGACGCTGCTCTTTCCCGAACTAAACAACTATTACAATCCTTTCGATGCCACCAACACCGGAACTGCGGGTTCCTGGCTCGAAACCGACGGCCTCGATAAAACCGGAAGCATCACCCGCGGATTCAGTGTCGGAAACCGGCAGGATTTCTCACTCAGCTCGTCGCTGAATCTTATGCTAAACGGCAAGCTCAGCAACGATCTCGAAATACAGGCCGCTATTTCTGACAACAACATTCCGATTCAACCTGAAGGAAACACACAGCAGATCCAGGAATTCGATAAAATATTTATCCGGCTTTCGAAGGAAAAAAATATTTTCACGGCAGGTGATATCGAGGTGCAATCGGCACCACAGAGCTATTTCCTAAAATATAACCGCAAATCACAGGGCGGTGATTTTCAAACAACATTTTCGCCGGGACTCACTAAAAATGACGAGCTGTTTGTGCGGGCCAACGGATCATTTGGAAAAGGCCGCTACACACGTCAGGAAATAACAGCCATCGAAAGCAATCATGGCCCATATAAGCTGAAAGGCAATAACAATGAGACTTTCATCATTGTGTTGGCCGGCAGCGAAAAAGTCTATATCGACGGAACATTGCTCACACGCGGCGAAGACAATGATTATATTATTGATTACAATACTGCTGAATTAACTTTTACAACTAAAGTAATCATCACTTCCAAATCGCGCATCTCCGTTGAATTTGAATACTCCGACAAAAACTATTCGCGTTCATTGATAACTTCCGAAGTCGGCTACAAATCAGGGAAATTCACAACAGGTCTGAGTTTATATTCTGAATCAGATTTGAAAAATCAATCGGTGCAACAGGATTTGTCCGATGAGCAGAAAATGATCATGTCGCTGGTGGGCGACTCCATTCAAAATGCGTATTCATTGGGGATCGACAGCATCGGATTCACTACCGAAAGAGTTATGTATGCAATGGTAGATACCCTCGGATATGACAGCGTATTCGTTTACTCAACGAGCACAGACAGCGCGTTGTATGCACTTACTTTTTCTTATGTTGGAAAAAACAATGGCAACTACGTTCAAACCGGCAGCAGTGCCAACGGACGCGTTTTCAAATGGGTGTCGCCTATCGCCGGAATTCCGCAGGGAGAGTACGAACCCGTCATAATCCTCATCACGCCTAAAAAAACAGAGATGTATGCGTTTCGGGCAGGATATGATTTTAGTAAAAACACATCTTTGCATGCCGAATATGCCATCAGCAATAAAGACATAAATCTGTTTTCGTCGTTGAACGACGCTGACAATGCCGGACACGCGCTGACATTGAACTTCCGGAGCCATCAGGAAATTGGCAACGATACAGTAAAAAAATGGATGCTGGCAACAAACATCCGCACCGAAATAACCGATCGGAATTTCAATGAAATTGACCGTTTTCGCAGCATTGAATTCGCCCGTGACTGGAATCTCGACCTCATGGAAAAGCGCGGAAACACATATTTCGGGCTTGCTGATATTGTTCTGCAAAATTCCAAATCGGAAAAGATCCGGCTTAGCACCGGGGCGTTCATGCGCGACAGCAAAAATGCATCGTATCAGAATCTGCTCCAGATAAATAAAAACTGGAAAAACACGATTCTCCGCTCCACCGCAGTATATCTTGCATCGCCAACGAGCAACCGGAATACAGATTTCTTTCAGTATCAGAATAAACTTGAACAGAAATTCGGCAAATTCGCACTGGGAGCTGAAGCCAACGGAGAATCCAAACAGATGCATTCAGCTGACAGTAATCTTTTGAATGCCGGATCTTTTAACTGGTGGCTGACTAAATTTTATACCGGCTATGCCGATTCTAGCCGCAGCGCAAAAGTATATTATCAGTACCGCGAAGACAAAGTGGCGGACAGTCTGCAGCTCGTACCTCAAAGTTACATGACTGATATTGGTTTTGAAAGCACAGGACAGATTGCAGAAAACAATCAAATTTTATTACGTGCCATTTACCGTGAAGTCATTTACAAAACCGGAACCACGCCCAATGAGGAATTTCTGCTCGGACGACTTGAATACAGCGGCCGGATCAAAAAACGATTTATGGTGTTCGGGGCCAGTTATGAAGCGGGTTCCGGAATGGAGGCCAAAAAAGAATTTTCATATCTTGAAGTCGCACCCGGACAAGGCGTTTACACATGGAACGACTACAATGGCAACAGCATCCGCGAGCTAAATGAATTTGAGGCAGCCGCCTTCAGCGATGAGGCCAATTTCATTCGCATCTATACACCAACGAATGATTACATCAGGGTTTTCTCTTCTCAACTCAACGGAAACTTTGCTGTCACTCCGGCCGATATCCTGAAAAAAGAAAAATTCATGGGAAAACAGATCTCCAAATTCTCAAACAGAAGTGCCTTTTCATATGACAAGAAAACCTCGTCTGAGATAGCATCTGAGATGTATCTGCCGTTCACTACCAAAGGTGAGGATTCACTTCTTGTAACACAAAATGCCACCTGGAGAAATGTCCTGACCTTTAAAGCAAACGATTCGCGATTTAGCATCAACTGGATCAATACTTCAAACCGCGCACGCGGACTATTCACCAACGGCATCGAAGACCGCCAGGGCCAACAGGACGAAATAAAAATCAGCAAATCATTTGTCAACAGCTGGGTGACGGAATTATCGGCCATCAGCGGCGTACGCGATTTTACTTCGGAATATTTCACTTCAAACAATTACAGCATCGAAGAAACCGGGATCAAGCCATCGCTGTCATGGCAACCGGGGACAACTTTTCGCTGGACAATGCTTTTTCAATATTCTGAAAAAAACAATGTGCTGTCAGTTGAAAAGGCGATTGTACGCAAAGCAGGCACAGAGCTAAAGTTCAGCAAATCAGGCAAAGGCCTGGCCATGCTCCAGTTCAATATGCTGCAGATCAGCTATGGCGGTGAAACCAATTCCAGTCTGGGCTACATCATGCTCGAAGGGTTGCAGCCCGGCCGCAACTTCACATGGGGCCTCAGCATTCAGCGCACACTGGGCAGCAACATGCAATTGAATTTTATCTACGACGGCCGCGCCAGCGAAGGCAATCCGGTAGTGCATACCGGCAACGTTCAGGTGCGGGTGTTTTTCTAAATAAACACTATGCATAGCTAACCATAGCTCGGATTTGCAATCCGTGATATGGTTAGCTCAAAATTTAGAGCTCATTCAAACTCAAAATAAAGCTTAAAAAAGGCGAATATTGAGCTTTTTCTGCGTAACATTGAGCTTAAAAATAGTAGAAATTCAGTACTTTTGTTTTGTGAAAACATCAACTCCATATTTCACTATACAACAGCTGCCACTCGCCGAAAAAATTCTTTCTGATCAACGCATCAGCGAAGAAGAAGCCCTGTTGTTATTTAATGATTTCGACCTGCCACAACTCGCTCTGCTGGCCACACACCGCAAACGATTTGCTTCGCAGGACAAGGTTTTTTACAACCGCAACATTCACATTGAACCCACAAATATTTGTGTTTATAATTGTCGCTTCTGCAGTTACCGCGCTAAGTCCGATGCCGACAGCTATACTTTTACGACGGAAAAAATCATCGAAAATATTTCTGCAGTTGCTGACAACATTACCGAAGTACACATCACAGGCGGTGTTCATCCAGAATGGGGAATTTATTTTTTCGCCACTCTTTTGAAATCTCTCAAAACACAATTTCCGCACATACACATCAAAGCGTTTACAGCAGTGGAAATTGCATATATGTGCAACATCGATAAACTTGATATCGCAGATGGGTTGCGGATTTTAAAAGATGCCGGATTATCCTCACTTCCCGGTGGCGGCGCCGAAATTTTTGATGATTCTGTAAGGGAGAAAATAAGTCCTGAAAAACCAACCGGCCAACTGTGGCTCGCTGTGCACCGCATGGCTCATAAAACCGGTTTACCCAGCAATGCCACCATGTTGTTCGGTCATGTCGAAAGCCGCACACAGCGCATATCGCACATGGCAGCACTGCGCGACCTGCAGGATGAAACGCATGGCTTCAATTGTTTCATTCCATTGAAATTCAGAAACCGGGACAATCGCATGTCGGACATTGAAGAAACGCCGGTCATAGAAGATTTGAAAACTTACGCCATCGCTCGGATTTTTCTCGATAATATTCCGCACCTGAAGGCCTACTGGCCCGCTGTTGGTCGCGACTTCGCGCAGATATCACTTCAGTTCGGAGTGGATGACCTCGACGGCACCATCAATGATTCCACCAGCATTTATACGCGTGCAGGCAGCGGCGAAAGCCCTGATATGTCACTGTCCGAATTGCAGCGACTGATCACCGAAGCCGGTTTCCAGCCAGTGGAACGCGATTCAGTGTACAACGAACTCTGATTCGCATCAGGAGATTCCATAGTCTACAACGAAGTGAAGGACATGGAATAGTCCGGGCATTTTTCGCAGCATTTATGTATCTTTGAATTGATTTTGCACTCATGCCTAAAAAACAAATTCTCATTACCGCAGCCACCGCCATGGAGCTGGATTTCCTGCTTGCACGAAGTGTTCAGAATAATGAGCTGTCAATTGTTGAAACAAAAACCGCCGATTTTACATTGCTTGTAAGCGGCATTGGGTCAGCCCTCACAGCATTTTCGCTAAGTAAGATTCTTCAGCATAAAAATTTCGATGCTGCTATCCAGATCGGCATTGCAGGCAGCTTTCAAGAAGACCTTCTGGTCGGATCAATCGTAAAAGTCAACAGTGATGTTTTTGCAGACCTTTGTCTGAGCGATAACGGAAAGCCCATTCATGAAGCGGAATTCAGCGACTTCAGAACTCCGCCATTTACCGAAGGAAAATTAATTCCTAATTCAACCATATATAAAAAAACAGATTTGCCCGAAGCCAGTGCTATTACAGTTAATTCAGTAACATCCACGGCCGAAAAGCGCACCTTTTGGCTTCAGCGGTACAATCCAGGCATCGAAACCATGGAAGGTGCTGCCTTTTATTATGCATGCATGAAAGAAAACATTCCCTGTGTGCAGATCAGGGCGATTTCGAATTTTGTCGGACAGAGCAACACTAAAAACTGGAATATTCCGTTAGCACTCCAAAATTTGACAGACTATACTCTGGATCACCTGATGAAATCTTAAACAAGTGCCCGCACTCTCTCTAGCCATATCGCCCTGTCCGAACGACACACTGATGTTTGACGCATTGGTGAATTCGAAAATTACATCAGGCGAAATTTATTTCAACACGGAATATCACGACATCGAACAGCTCAACAACGGCTTGCTGAGCGGCACATGGGACATATCGAAAATGAGTGTGGCCGCCTATCCGCTTGTTCAAAAAGAGTATGTTATGCTGAGTACCGGGATGGCAATGGGATTTGGCAATGGGCCGTTGATTGTAGCCAGAGATTCCAAAATTGATTTGAATTCTTATGATGGGACAATGCTGATCCCAGGAAAACATACTACAGCAAACCTGTTGCTAACGCGATTTTTTCCTAATATCAATAACAAACAGGAAACACTTTTCAGCGAAATATTACTAATGCTGGAATCAGGAAAAGCCAATGCCGGTCTCATTATTCACGAAAGCAGGTTTACTTTTCTGCAACATGGCTTACATAAAATCGCCGATATGGGCGAGCTTTGGTATAATCAAACTCAACTTCCATTGCCGCTGGGCTGCATTGTTGTTCGTCGCAGTATTGGAAACGAGATAATCAAAAAACTGGAAGAACTTGTACGCAATTCCGTCTTGTATGGGCTGCAAAACCGACCGGAATCGATGGATTACATAAAATGCCATTCACAGGAGATTTCGGACGAAGTGATAAACAGCCATATCGACCTTTATGTGAACGATTATTCAATAAATCCGGGACAGAACGGGCTTCACGCTGTGCTTACACTTCTCAAGTCCATGCCTGAAAATCATTCCTTATCTTTGCACGATATTTTTTCACCATGGGTAAACTGAACATTTTAACCGGAGCTGCCGGATTTATCGGATCCGTTTTAGGACGACAACTAATGGATGCCGGCATGGAGAATATTATTGCCGTTGATGACTTTTCGAAAACAGCAAAAGCAGATAATTTCGAAGGAAGAAAATACAAGGACTTTATTCATCGAGATAAACTGAATGATTTTCTTCAATCGCATAAATCGGACATTGGGGCAGTGTTTCACATTGGAGCCCGCACCGATACTACGGAAATTGATGTTGAGATTTTCAATAAACTCAATCTCAACTACACAAAAGACTTGTGGAAATTTTGTGCTGAAAGAAACGTCCCTTTCATCTACGCCTCATCGGCAGCCACTTACGGCGATGGTGCTTTTGGATACAAAGACGATCACAATATTGTAGAACAATTAAAACCGCTGAATCCTTACGGTGAAAGTAAAAATGATTTTGACAAATGGGCATTGCAGCAAAATCAGGCGCCACCATTCTGGGCAGGACTCAAATTTTTCAATGTCTATGGTCCGAACGAATATCATAAAGGCCGCATGGCATCGGTGATTATGCATGCTTACAATCAGATCGGCGAAACCGGCAGAATGAAACTTTTTCGCTCTCACAAGCCTGAATTCGCTGATGGCATGCAGATGCGTGATTTTATTTACGTGAAAGACATTGCATCCATCATTGCATTTTTGTTTGAACATCGCCCTGAAAGCGGGTTGTATAATGCAGGTACCGGAAAGGCTCGCGCGTTTTTGCATTTGGTTGAGGCCGTTTTTGCAGCCATGGAGTGCACTCCTGTAATTGATTTTGTTGACACACCCGAAGACATCCGCGATAAATACCAATACTTCACCGAAGCCGACATGTCGAAACTGATTTCGAAAGGTTACAACAAACCTTTTGTCAGCCTCGAAGACGGAGTGAAAGATTATGTAACCGGATACCTGAAAGAACACAAATACTTCTGAGAAATGAAAAACATTTCGTTACTGATTATCGCGCTGTCACTTACTTTTGCAAGCTCCAAAATCCTTGCACAAGACTCCACAAAAAAAGCTGACATAATCACAAGCATTCACGTCCAGTATGGTTTTCATTTACCCGGCGGCGATATGGATGAGCGTTATGGAATGAACCAGGTTGCTGGAATTGCAGCATCTTTTAAAACCAGCTCAAATTGGCTATTCGACGCTGACTTCAGTTATATTTTTGGAGGAAATGTAAAAATCCATGACAGCCTTTTCGCAGGAATTGCCAATGATGATGGTTTCATAATCGACGGTAACGGCCAGTTTGCAGAGCTTTACACCTACGAACGAGGCTACTACATTACGCTCGGTGTCTCGAAAATTCTTCCGCTATTTGCCGCAAACAAAAATAGTGGAGTGACGATAGGCGCTGGTGCAGGATTCATGCAGCACAAAATCAGAGTATATAACCCCGACAATATCACACCTCAGGTTTGCGGCGATTATGCCAAAGGATATGATTATCTGACTAATGGAGTAGCTATAAAACAATTCCTCGGATACACCTTTTTTGCACCAAAAAAAGTGTACAGTTTTAAAGCGGGGTTTGAATTTGTAGAGGCATTTACGGAAGGGCGCCGCGATTATCTCTTCCCAATTGGCGGACCCGATACCGAAAAACGTGTTGAGTTTTTGTATGGATTCAAATTGCAATGGACCATTCCATTCAAAAAAGCATCTGGCGAAACGTATTACTATTATTGAAATGAGATTATTTTATACCCTTTTCATACACCTCTACACTTTTGGAATCCGGCTTGCAGCGCTGACAGGAAACAATAAGGCCAGACTCTGGATTGACGGACGAAGACAGCAAAAAGAAATATTTTCAGCTAATCACACAAACGAACAGTGGATTTGGTTTCATGTTTCATCATTGGGTGAATTTGAACAGGGCCGCCCTCTTATAGAGCACTACCGGAGCCATAATCCGGCGTTCAAAATACTGCTGACTTTTTTCAGTCCATCCGGATTCGAAGTCAGAAAAAACTACAAAGAAGCTGATCTGGTATTGTATCTTCCATCAGACACCATGTGTCATGCACGCCGACTGCTGAAAAATTTCAATATTAAATTTGCGTTTTTCGTCAAGTACGATTTCTGGTTTAATTATCTGAATACATTGAAAAAGTCGGACATTCCGCTCTATCTGATTTCCGGAATTTTCAGAAAAAACCAACATTTCTTTCGTTGGTATGGTGGCTGGCAACGCAGACAGTTAAAAGCGTTCACGCATTTCTTCGTGCAGAACGAAAATTCTTCAGAGATCTTGAAATCAATCGGATTTAGCAATGTTACCATCACCGGTGACACCCGATTCGACCGCGTAGTGAAAGTAGCAAGCGACGCTAAGTCGTTTCCTGAAATCGAACAATTCATTCAGCAAAAACCAGTCTATATGGCAGGTTCTTCGTGGGAGCCCGATGAAAAATTCATTATTGGGTTAATAAATGCAAGGCAGGATCTGAAGTTTATAATTATTCCCCACGAAATCGACGAAGAGCGAATATCGCACCTGCAGCAATCTTTACCATACAAAGCATCGTTGTATAGTGAGAGAAATCTTCCTGACTTCAATAACAACAGAATTCTCATCATCAACACCATCGGCATGCTGAGCAGTCTATACCGCTATGCTACGATTGCACATATCGGAAATGGCTTTGGAAGCGGCATTCACAATACGCTGGAGGCTGCGGTTTATGGAGTACCTGTTATATTCGGACCCCAATATCACAAATTTCAGGAAGCGAAAGATCTGATAGAGTGCGGTGGCGGATTTTCATTTTCCGACGAAACACAGTATTCAGATATCTGTAACAATTTGCTGGATAATGAAACCATCCGCAAAGCTTCATCTGAAGCCGCAAAACAATATGTTTTAAAAAATGCCGGTGCAACGGAAATCATTACAGATTTTATAAAATTGTAAATGGCGGGCATGAAAAAAGCCGCCCGAAGGCAGCTTCTTTTAATCTTTTCTAAAAATATTAGAGGCGGTCTAAAAACAGCTCATTGTTACGACATTCCACCGTTCCGACTGCCAGTTGAGACTAAACGCTGAAAGATGTGCCGGAACATGGAACCGTCGTAACAACAGCAAAAACAACGGTTCCATGTCCTTCAGCTCCTTCGTCGCTTTCGGACGGTGGAATGTTGTTTTTGCATCCGACATCATTTTTACACAGACTTTTAGTCTTCTTTTCCGTCGTCATCTTTTTCCTGCGACTTATATTTGAACACGCCGTCAGCATCGAAAATATAATCTTCGCCACCCACTTCAGCTTCGTACGTAACAATATTATAGGCATCAGTTATTTTTGCAGCTTCTGTAATTTCTTTGCCCTTCATATTGTCAGCGCAATATTTCTTTACAGCATCTGGCAGTTTCGATGGTTCCACCGATGTTTCAGTTTCCAGCAAAGAACCAGTCTTATTGTACAACACGCATGTTTCAATATTCTCAACTGTAAATTCAGCTTCAAAATTTCCTTCTTCTGCTTCCCACTTTGTTCCCATTGCATTGGGATATGCCTTTGCAAATGCGTCTTTCACTACATCCGGGATCTGCACTACTTCCTCTTTTGTGGTGGTTGAATCTGTTGTGTTTTTATCTTCTTTTTTCGAACCACCGCAGGCGGTCAGGCCAATAACGATAAAAATGATCAAGAGTTTTTTCATGGGGTTTTGATTTGGTTAAGTGCAAATATAATAAATGCACACCAATAGAACTGATTTTATTCAGACTATTCCGTTATTAAAAAAATATTATTAACCAACTATACCTGAACTGCTTCGGGCTTTCTTTTAATGAGCGCTTTCATAGTGGCTTCGAGAACCAGCTTGCCAGCAACATAGCCGTTTCCGGCCATCTCACAAATCCCTCTGCGAATTGGGCTCATAAGTTCCAGATAGAAAACAATCGTATCGCCCGGCACCACTTTGTCGCGGAATTTAATACCGTCAATGGTCAGAAAGAAAGTAAGATAATTTTCAGGATCAGGAACAGTATTCAACATCAGAACGCCGCCTACCTGCGCCATAGCTTCCACCTGGATAACGCCCGGCATCACCGGAGCTCCAGGAAAATGGCCCACAAAAAAGGGCTCGTTCATGGTCACGTTTTTGATTCCGATAATATTATGATCGGTCATCATCATGACTTTGTCAACAAATAAAAACGGGGGCCTGTGAGGCAAAAACTTTTGAACTTCCACTACGTCAAACAAAGGTTTGGCATTAATGTCAAATTCAGGCAATTTCAATTCCATAGGTCTTCTGTATTTGATTCTGAATCATTTTTGCAAACTCCACATTGGTCTTGTGGCCAGGTTTATTGGCAATCACATGCCCCGAAAAACGGCATCCGACCAGACATAAATCACCGAACACATCAAGCGTTTTATGACGTGCGGGTTCATTTGTGTAATTAAGTTCGATGTTATTCAGCACGCCTTCCTTAAGCACATTCACTTTTGGTTGATTGAACACCGTAGCAAGATGATCCAGCTCTTCCTGCGATAGCATGCGATCGACAAACACAACTGCATTTTTTATGTCGCCGCCCTGAATCAGTTTTCGCTGCAGCAACATTTCAACTTCGGACAGAAAAACAAAAGTTCTGGCTTTGGAAAATTCAGCATTGAAATCGGAAATGCTTTTCAGCAGTGCATTCTGTGACGACAATACTTTGCTGTTGTAATCAACCATTGTCGATATACGATAGCCTTCGTCAGGAACCAGCCACATTTCAACATCCTTGTCATTGTCTTTCAGATACACTTTTTTCTGAAGGTTATACACGATGCGAATGGCGTCCTGTTCTACAATTCCTGCTTTCTGGAGAATGTTGGTGAATGGCGCCGAACTGCCGTCAAGTATCGGTGTTTCTTCACTGTTGATCTCAATCAGAATATTGTCAAGATCGCAACCAAGGACAGCAGCAAGTACATGCTCGACTGTTCTTACGATAGCTTCACCTTCGCGTATGGACGTGCCCCGGCTCGTATCAAACACATTCTGTGCAAGCGCACGCACAATGGGTTTCCCGGGTAAATCCACCCTGCAAAATGAATAACCGTGATTGGGAGGTGCCGGTAAAAAACGCATGGTGGTCATGCATCCTGTGTGAATCCCCTTCCCCTGGATTTCAATCGGCTCTCGTATGGTCTTTTGTCTGCTCATTGAATTATAATCAGGCAAAAGTAAGAAATTTATTTCTTCTCAAGGGCATTGACCCTGAAAGCTATCTCGTCCAGCTTCTTAAATATAGAATAAATCTTGAAGAAACGTGTGGCAGAAACAGCGGGTGCTCCCATGACCGATGAATGATCATCGAGACTATCCATAATGCCCGATTGTGCCGCAAACCGGCAATAGCTGCCAATCTTCAGATGTCCGGCAAAACCAACCTGACCTCCAACCTGGTTATGGTCTCCAATTTTGGTCGATCCGGCAACGCCTGCCTGCGCAGCAAAAACATTGTGCTCCCCAATCTCACAATTGTGAGCAATCATAATCAGATTATCCAGCTTAGTCCCTTTACCAACGCGTGTCGAGCCCATCGTTGCTCTGTCTATCGTAGTATTGGCACCTACTTCAACATCGTCTTCAATAATTACATTTCCCAATTGTGGAATCTTGCTGAAATGGCCATTGGCATCGGGCGCAAATCCAAATCCGTCAGTGCCTACAACTACGCCCGGGTTAAGAATAACCCGATCTCCGATCACACAATCATGCATGATCTTTACCCCGGGATACAAAATAACATCGCTTCCGATCTTAACATTTTCGCCGATAAAAACCTGAGGATGAATCTGTGTGTTTTCTCCAATCGCAGAACCAGCTTGTATTACAGAAAACTCACCCACAAAACACGATTCGGGAACATGCACGCCGGCGGCTACAAAAGCCAGTTCCGCCACGCCTTTGTTTTTCGGTTTCTGCGCTTCGGCCAGTGTCATTAGTTTTGCAAATGCTTCGTACGGATTTTTAACCCGGATAAGAGCAGCACTCACTTTTGCAGACGGAACAAAATCCTCTGCCACAATTACAGCGGATGCTTCGGTTGTGTAGATATAATGCTCATAAACCATGTTGGACAGAAAGCAAAGATCTCCGGCTTTGCCTTGTTCAATTTTCGCAAAATTGCTGAGTTTCGCGGCGGCGTCTCCATCAACATTCCCCCCGATGAAAGATGCGACCTGTGCTGCGGTGAATTCCATCATATGTGTCAGAAATAGAGTGCTAAATTAATATAATTAATTTAGTTGAGGAAATGGCGGGTAGAAACTGGTTGTATTCTGTATGTGACAAAGCAACAGCAATTAATTGCTTAGATTTTCAATCAATTACTGCAATGCAACTTAATAAATTTTCGGCATAAGTGTCTTAGAAAACTTTAGTGATCTCTTCAAATCCTCTTCGGGGACGGCGCGGATTAAGCGTTTTGCTTTGATCGAAGAAACCTAGGCAAATATTCATGACAGGCATTTCGTGTTCGGCCAGACCGAATTCCTTGTGAACACCATCGTAATCATATCCGTTCATAGGATGAGAATCGATGCCCAGGGTGCTGGCAGCATACATTATGCTCATCGAAAGCAGTCCTGCGTTGGCCTGAGCAAAGGCAATGCGGCGTTCCTCGGTAGAACCATACGAATATGCCGTTCCTTTTTGGGCGCCTTCAACCGCTTCTACATTTCCACCTACGGTCTTAAGCATTTCATCCCAGACAGGATTTTCTTTGTCCCATCCGTTTTTGTTGCCTACAATGAGCAGATTTACTGCAGCATCTTTTATTTTTGGTTGTTTATATGCGAGGTTCCAGAATTTTTCCTTGGCTTCATCGCTTTGAACAACAATTATTCTCCATGGTTGAAGATTATAGGCAGAAGGTGCATGAACAGCCAGATCTACAATTTTTTTCAGCGTTTCGTTGTCTAATTTTCGTGTCGGGTCAAAATTATTGACTGAGCGACGTTCCTGTATCATTTTTATTGCGTCCATTGTATTTGAATTTTAGTGGTACAAAGATACATTACGTAAAGCACATCATGTCATCGTTTATGACTAATATCATTCAAAGTGGTCAGTTGTTGGTGGTCAGTTGTAAGTGAAAATTTACAGACTACTGGCTACTGACTATTGGCCACTGACTACTCTACATGATTTCTTTCGGATAGCACAGGAAATATTTCACCACGGTTTTCGAAATTGCACCCTGGCTCAGCTGATCAGAGGCTTCGGCCACATCTTTGCGCGTTCCGTCTTTGTATGCGATCCATATTTTATCAATGCCCGGCGCATAAGCATTGTTTTCGATTTCGCCATAGCTTAGAAAATAGCGGGCTTCATCCTTTGAAATATTGTAAGTGCCTGAGATTTTTTTCAGTAATTCATCCTCGTTTTTCTTACTGATCGGCTTAGAATCTATTACAACGCGAAGGAGTCTGCGACTCAGCAGATTTGCCGACAAGCGGCTCAGCACCGGGTCGTTGTGATGTTGCCAAACTTTAAGCGACGATAACACATCGCTGTCGTCGATGTCGATAAAATTATCCAGCGTTGATGCGTTCAGGTTTGTGCGATTGTTGTTGTTTTCCAGAAAAAAAGCAAGAGCCGGCGGAGCAAAAACTTTTACGCCATTGAGAGCCAGTTCATGTGCCCGCTTTAAAACACCGATCAGCATTTGTTCAGCAGCAACAACTGTTTTATGAAAATAGACTTGCCAATACATTAACCTGCGTGAAATAATAAATCGCTCAACAGAATAAATGCCCTTTTCTTCAACTGCCAGATCATCACCAGCGATAGTCATCATTTTCAGAATTCGTTCAGTGCCAACAACACCTTCTGAAACACCCGTAAAAAAACTGTCTCGCGACAGATAATCGAGCCGGTCAACATCAAGCTGACTAGACACAAGCTGATGCAAAAATTTCTTTTTATACGTTCCCTTAAAAATCCGGATGGCCATTCTGAGCTGCCCGTTCATATCCGCATCAAGCTTTTCCATCAGTTTCAGTGAAATATCTTCATGCGAAACATTATGAATGAGTGAGTGCTCCAACGCATGCGAAAACGGGCCATGACCCACATCGTGCAGCAAAATGGCCACCAGCGCCGCCTGCTTTTCATCGGGAGTGATTTCAAAACCTTTTTGCTTCAGTATTTCAATGGCTTCATCCATGAGGTGCATGGCGCCAATGGCATGATTAAAACGAGTATGCAGGGCTCCGGGATATACCAGATAAGTGAGCCCGAGTTGACGGATGCGCGTGAGCCGCTGAAAACAAGGATGATTCATGAGCCCGAAAATTAATTCATCGGGAATCGTAATAAAACCATGCACCGGGTCGTTGAGTATCTTGCGTTTGTTTACAGCCATTGCTTGACGATTCAATAATTTTTCAATATTTTTTGTATCTTTGAAAATGATTTTGCTCGTTGACAAACCACCTTGTCAAAAACAGACAAATGTAATGAATAACCAGAAAAGTAAAGTAACATGAATACAAAAAGCAAAATCCTCTGGGTTGATGATGAAATTGAAATACTGAAACCGCATATTCTTTTTCTGGAGCAGAAAGGATATGAGCTGTCTCCAGTTTCTAACGGAAATGATGCGATTGACATGATCAAATCCGAAGATTTCGATATTATTTTTCTTGATGAAAACATGCCTGGCTTAAGCGGACTTGAGACCCTGACGCACATAAAAAATCTGAAGCCCAATATTCCGGTGGTAATGATTACAAAAAGCGAAGAAGAAGCCATCATGGAGGAGGCCATCGGGAGCAAGATTGCCGATTATCTCATCAAACCCGTAAATCCAAATCAGATACTACTTACGCTTAAGAAAAATCTGGAGGACCGCCGGCTTATTAATGAAAAAACCACCGGTTCATATCAGCGCGAGTTTACAAAACTTGGGATGGAAATTTCGCCCAATCTGACATTTGAAGAATGGTCATCGTTATATCGGAAACTCATTTATTGGGAGCTGGAATTGCAGGAGTCGGGTGATGAAAGCATGTTGCAGATTCTCAGAACTCAAAAAGAAGAGGCCAATAAAGTCTTTTCAAAAGCATTTATACGAAACTACCGTGATTGGCTCAGCGACAAAAACAATCCACCATTGCTGTCGCACAACGTAATGCAAAAGTCCGTCTTTCCGCTGCTTGGGAAAGGTGAAAAAGTGCTCATGGTGGTTATTGACAATTTGCGCTACGATCAGTGGAAAGCCATTCAGCCGGCCATAGAAGAGAATTTCAGAGTAGTGAGCGATTCAATGTATTGCAGCATTTTGCCCACATCTACTCAATATGCAAGAAACTCTTTGTTTTCCGGACTGATGCCCACCGAAATTCAGAAGAAATTTCCAAAACTCTGGGTTGAAGAAGATGACGATGAAAACTCAAAAAATCAATTTGAATCAGAATTGCTGGATGAATTGCTCAAACGTTTAGGACTGAATATTAAGCACAATTTCGCAAAAATTCTGAATCTCAGAGCTGGTAGAAAATATGTTGAGACATTCAGTAACATCGCTTCAAATCAGCTGAACGTGCTGGTTTACAATTTTGTCGATATGCTCTCGCATTCCAAAACAAACATGGAAATCATCAAGGAGCTGGCAAACGATGAAGCAGCCTACCGATCGATCACCAGCAGCTGGTTTGATCACAGCCCTCTTGCTGAAGTTTTTGAACTTGCCGCAAAAAACAACTTCAAAATAATTCTTACAACAGATCATGGAAGCATTCGCGTAAAAAATCCGGTTAAAATCTACGGTGACCGCGAAACCAACGCTAACATTCGTTTTAAGTATGGAAAAAATATTAATTCCGATGGAAAAAATGTTTTTGAAGTAAAAAATCCGGCCGATATTTATCTGCCACGCCCGAATGTGAGCACCTCCTACATGTTTTGCATTTCGGCCGACTATTTTGTTTATCCAAACAACTACAACTACTACGTGAATTTCTTTGCAGACACTTTTCAGCATGGAGGCATTTCACTTGAAGAAAACCTGATTCCGCTCATTACGCTTTCACCAAAATAAAAAATGAAAAAAGTATTCAGCCGTGTTTCACTGAATGACATGACGATGGTTGCGGATTTTCTGGCAACACTTGCGGAAAAACGCGCTGTATTTGCCTTCTACGGACCAATGGGCTCCGGAAAAACAACGCTCATTGGAAAAATGATACGCATAATGCTTCAGCAAGAGCTGGATGTGACAAGCCCTACTTTTGCGCTGATAAACGTGTATGAAGCAGCTAAGCCAGTTTACCATTTCGACTGTTACCGCATTGAAAAACCGGAAGAGGCACTAAATGCAGGAATTGAGGAAATGCTGTACAGCAATGCGGTCTGCCTGATTGAATGGCCTGAAAAAATCGAAGCTTTGCTACCTAAAAATCTGATTACAATAACGCTTTCATCATCCGATGACGAATCTTTTCGCCACATCGAAATAAATATTCCTGACCATGACTGAAAACAATATTTACAACATGGGTCCTGCAGGACAAATGATGCCTGCCGAAGAACGACTGGAGATTAAAAGAAAAAAAAGCAGCCTGAAAATCGGAGTTCCACTTGAAATTGCATTTCAGGAAAACCGCGTTTCACTGGCGCCCGACAGTGTCGGACTGATTGTGTCGCATGGGCACGAAGTATATGTTCAACGTGGGGCTGGCCGCAACGCGCATTTCAGCGACGAAGAATATGCTGAAGCCGGCGCCACACTCACCGATTCAGCTGCAGAAATATATCAGTGCAATCTGATTCTGAAAGTTGCTCCTATGCTGCCGAGCGAAATTGATATGTTGCAGAGCCGTCAAACGGTTGTTTCTGCGCTGCACTCCACCATGCAAACAGCAGAATATTTCAAAAAATTAATGCAGCACAAAACAACGGCAGTTGCATTTGAATTCATCAAAGATCAGGGTAATATATTCCCGGTGCTGAAAGCCATGAGCGAAATTTCGGGCTATGCAGCCATTCAGGTCGCAGCAGAATACCTCAGTAAAAACGACATTGGAAAAGGGAAACTTCTTGGAGGCATCCCAGGCATTGCGCCTGTTGAAGTGGTCATTCTTGGTGCAGGTACAGTTGGCACCTATGCTGCACGAGCTGCATTGGGATTCGGTGCCGAAGTAAAAGTATTCGATAATCACATCTATAAACTCAGATCTTTACAGCAAGATATTGGTAAACAAATTTTTACTTCCATCATTCATCCGAAAGTCCTTTCAAAATCTTTAAAAAATGCCGATATTGTTATAGGCGCGCTGCATTCCATTCGCAATAAACCCATGGTGGTGGTTACCGAAGAAATGGTTGCCGACATGAAGCCAGGCTCTGTGATTGTCGATGTCAGCATCGATCAGGGCGGGTGCATCGAAACATCTGCTGTGACAACGCATAAGGACCCTGTGTTTATCAAACACGATGTTATTCATTATTGCGTTCCCAATATTCCTTCCAGGGTTCCACAGACCGCATCGTACGGACTCAGCAATTTCTTCACACCGGTCATTATGGAAATGGGTGAAGAAGGCGGAATCGAAGCTTTTCTGAAAGCCAATCCTTCTCTGCGACAGGGAATTTACATGTTCAACGGAATTCTGACCAACCATATGATCGGGCAAAATTTCGGTCTGCCAAGCAAGGAACTGGATCTGCTGCTGGCCAGTTTTCAGATGTGATAATTGCGCTGAAAACAATCTTACAGCTGCATTTTCAATAAAAACTGCATATTTTTTTACCTTTGCATAGAATTCAATCTCATTTGCATGAAAAGTTTGCGCCGCATGCTCCGTCTGATCAACGGACATTGGAGAAATACTCTTTACTATCTGCTGTTTAATATTCTTACAGCCGTTTTTTCGCTCTTTTCCATTGCGATGGTCATTCCATTTCTGCGAGTTCTCTTCGGTATGCAACAGCGCGTTGCTGAGTCAGTGCCATTCGAAATGAATCTTGAATCACTTCAACATAATTTGAATTATTTTATTTCAAATCTGCTGGATAAATACGGCATCAATCAAACATTGATCTTTGTATGCATTGTTATTGTCATTCTGTTCTTTTTCAGAAATCTATTCACCTACCTGTCAACTTATTTTATGGCGCCTGTTCGCAACGGAATCGTTGAAGACCTTCGCAATAAAATGTACCGGAAAATTTTGCACCTGCCAATGTCGTTTTTTTCGAACGAACGAAAAGGCGATATCATGAGCCGCGTGACAAACGATGTGCAGGAGGTCGATAACAGCGTCATGTCATCTATTCAGGTGTTGTTTAAAGATCCGATATTTATTGTTATTTATCTCTCCAGTCTTTTTCTGATGAATTACAGGCTAACCCTCATTATTCTGCTCATGTTGCCGGTCATCGGTTTCGTGCTGGGGGTCATCAGCCGGTCGCTTCGAAAAAAAGCAAAACTGGGACAACAACGACTGGGATTTCTTACATCGCTCATCGATGAAACACTGCATGGACTGAGAATTATCAAGGCTTTCACCGCTGAAGAAATCGTATATAAAAATACCGCTGAAAGCAATCACAACTACACACGTTTACAGATACGTATTTTTCGGAAACGCAATCTTGCTTCTCCGCTAACTGAGTTTTTCTCCATTCTGGTAATGGCCATCATTCTATTTCTCGGAGCCAACATGGTACTCACAGACGGTCTCGCATTTTCTGCTGAAGCTTTTATTGCATACATCATGTTGTTTTCGCAATTATTGCCACCCGCCAAAAGCTTTTCCAATGCGTGGTCCAGCGTGCAAAAAGGAATGGCTTCGCTCGAGCGGGTTGATGAACTTCTTGATGCCGATGAAGTAATTCTTGATCCGGAAAATCCGGCTGAATTTAAAGGGTTCAATCATTCTGTCGAGTTTAGCAATGTTTCGTTTACATACGGAAATGATAATGTTCTGCACAACATAAACCTGACCATTCCCAAAGGAAAAACCATTGCACTCGTGGGCGCATCAGGCGCTGGTAAAACAACCATGGTCGATCTTCTGCCGCGATTTTTTGATGTAACAGAAGGTGAAATTCTGATTGATAACGTACCGATAAAAAATTACAATGTGCTTGAATTGCGGAGTCTGTTCGGCATTGTGAATCAGGAACCCATTCTCTTCAACGATACTTTTTTCAATAATATTTCTTTCGGAAAACCAAACGCCTCCCGCGAAGAAGTCGAAAATGCAGCCCGCATTGCCAATGCGCATGATTTTATTATGGAGACCCCCGAAGGGTACGATACTTCAATGGGTGAACGCGGAAGCAAACTCAGCGGTGGTCAGCGACAACGGATCAGCATTGCACGGGCTGTGCTGAAAAACCCACCCATTCTTATTCTCGACGAAGCCACTTCTTCGCTCGACTCCGAAAACGAACGAATGGTGCAGGATGCACTCGATCGCCTGCTGAGTGACCGCACTTCTGTAGTGATTGCCCACCGACTTTCGACCATCGTTAAAGCCGACAATATTGTAGTGCTCGATCAGGGGCGCATTGTTGAACAGGGCAAACACGAAGAACTGCTCGCACTCGGCGGACAATACAAGCATTTATACGATTTACAGATGTTCGGAAAAAAATAATAACTGCGATTGATCCATTGTTGAATTTTGTATATTTGTTTGAGCAACAACTATGTCATCGAAAATTCACACGAATGAAAATTTCTGTTTTTATTATCTCGTTCATAATTTCAATTTCTTTGTCAGCACAACACGATAAAGTGCTCGAAATACGTGCGTACTACAAAGAAGTGAAATCTAATATTGCCATCAATAATCCAGACTCAATTTCATATTATTATTCCGACCAGATTATCCGGAATCGCTATGATGCACAGTGGCGCGCCATCGGTATTTTTCATGACACAATTACTTATTGGTATGGCGATGCAATGGAAGCAGCAAATATGGATGGCAATACCAGCCAGGACAGCTCCTGGGCGCTGAAGCTTGTCACTATATCATCGCAATACAGCACCATGCATCAGTACCGTGAATGGCTTTTTCTCGACGGCAAACTGATTTTTCATTTTGATAAACTGGACGGATCGGAATACAATCCCGACAGCAATTGGGAATACCGCTACTATTTCAACGACAATAAACTCATTCGATTCATGAGTGGCGGCGAAATTATTGGCTACGACGATGATCCCGCCAGTATAATTTTATCCGGTGAAGAAATGAAAACAATGTTCAGATCCATCATCCGCAATTAATTAAACAACATAAACAAATGAAATCTTCAAGGTTTTTTATTCTGTTTGCTTTTCTGTTTGCGCAAATTTCATTGCAGGCGCAAACGGCCAGCGAAGTTTTTGAAAAAAGCTGGGTAGGGGCATCCAAAGCCAGAACCGATCTGACCGAAAGCGGTTATTTTTTATGTTCGGAAAGTCTTTACAATGTTGAATTCAACGAAGAAGATAACACTTTTACAGGCTACAACCGAACGGAATTCAAAACAGATCTTGGGACGTATGTCAATATTGTAAAGATTTACGGAGATTTTGACCCTGATGATTTGACAGTTGTAATCACCACCGGGACCAGCATAAGAGAAGACGAACTACCTTATGGATTGATCTGGCTTAGCACAACGCTGAATTTAAAACTGTATTCGGATTCAGAACATTCCGGCTATTATATATTATCAGGACAGTCTACCAGGATGGAGTACAGTGATGAGCTCTATGAAGTCACCACTTATCCTTTCTAATAAAACATAAAAGCAAAAAACATGAGCATCGAAAACAGCAAAAATGCCGAATGCTGCCCGCGCTTTGAACCCGAGCCCTGGGATGATAAAATTATTGAATGGTCAGATAAAAAATTCATCCGCGATCAGGTGAAAACATTTTTCTACATGCCTTTTGGTTTTGGAAAAACAATGACCCGTGTAATGACAGCATTGGAAAATGCAGGTGCTTCATCACCCGACTATCTCTGTCTTTCAGAACATACTTCCAAATGGAATATGGATGTGTTTCTGGCGGTCGATAAAGAAATTCCCGGTGCGGAAAATAAAACCATCAGCGGAAAATTCTACAGCCGCGTGTACGAAGGACCATTTCAAAACACCGGAAAATGGAGTAAGGATTTCGAAGAAAAAGCAAAGGAAAAAGGATTCGAAATAAAAAAACCATACATGTGGTACACCACCTGCCCAAAATGCGCCAAGAAATACGGCAAAAACTACGTGGTGCTGATCGGCATGATTTAATATCTGTTCCAGTTAGTTTTTTCAACCGGATAGATCCGGTTTTAATACCATACAAACTATGGCAATAATACTCATTTAGATGCTTTTCAATTTTCTTTGTTTCACAACTCCTCAAAAACACCTACTCTAGTTTTGCCGCCACATAAGCCGTGCTCCAGGCTGCCTGAAAGTTATATCCACCGGTAATTCCATCGATATCCAAAACCTCTCCCGCAAAATATAAGCCAGGCACCACCTTGCTTTGCATTGTACTCATATCTACACCCTGCAAGCCAACACCTCCACATGTCACAAATTCATCTCGGAAAGCGGCACGCCCTTTCACCTCATACACGTCATTGGTAAGTATATTGACCAACCGGTTAAGTTCTTTCTTGCTGATTTCACCCCATTTCCTTGTCTCCTGAATATCGCATTTCACCAATAAAAACAACCATAGCCGTGTTGACAATGTGTATGGTGCAAAATTATCAATCTGTTTCTTTGAATGCGTTTTTATCACATCATTCAGATATTCGCCAACAACAGAATCATTCTTCTCGTTTACCCAATTTACCTTTAGATTAAAAGTATATTTATTTTCATGAATGAATCGCGCGCCATATGAGGATAGCTTCAACACCGCCGGACCGCTCATCCCCCAGTGAGTAATGAGCAGGGGCCCATTTGCCGATAGCTTTGTGCCTTGTATATTTGTTATAACATTATCCAATACTACTCCCATCAACTTCGTAACATGGTTTTCAGGAATACTGAATGAGAACAATGATGGCACAGGTTGCTCCCGTGGCTGCCCCAATGCGTCCAAACAATTCAATATTTCATTGCTTTTTGTTCCACCTGTGCAAATTATTACTTTATTAAAATATTGCACTTCTCCCTTGTTGACCACCACTTCAAGCCTCTGACTTTTAGAATACAAAGCGGTAAATGATATTTCCGTCTGTATCTTAATGCCCAGCCGATGACACTCTCGTAAAAAGCAATCAATAATGCTTTGCGAATCCTGCGATGCCGGAAACACACATCCATCGGGCTGTGTCACCAAAGCAACCCCTCTCGACTCAAACCAGCGCATTGCATCGTGATTATCGAAAACATGAAACACCTTTCTCAATTGTTTTCCGCCACGTGGATACGCATTACATAAGGCCCCCACACCTTCGCAGGCATTTGTAACGTTACATCTCCCGCCGCCGGAAATACGCACTTTAGAGAGTAACTTTTTCGATTTTTCGAAAACAATTACGTTTGCCCCGGGATAATTCTCCTTAACACATATAGCTGCAAAAAATCCTGCAGCTCCGCCTCCAATGATTGCAATGTCCATTTGTTCAGAATTCACACTTCGTTGTCTGCTAAATCGTATATCATTCCTTGTCTTTATTTTCAGACATTGCTAAAGTATGCTATTTTCTTTAATTGACCTTGCCCCAAATTCTATTCAACTTCAATTTACATCTCTTTTTTTTAAAACCACCAAGCATTGGGGCGGTCCCGACAGGAATCGCAATATAATCCGCTACAGTGTATTATCATACCTCGGCCGCTATTCTAAGGAAATCGGGCTGTATCCCGACAGTTTTTTTAACAAATTTTCGTCCGGTTTTCAAACTTTAATTATCTTGCACTCCCAATCTGTTAAATCTTGTTATTATGGAAGACCTGCAGAACGATAAACCGTTTGAACTACCCGAAAACGCGTACCGCGAACTCAAAGATGGTGAAACGTATGAACCGGTTATGCCGGCCTCGAAAACATTTCCCGAAACAACCACGTGGTCAGTCCTGATGGGGCTTCTCATGGCCGTAATTTTTTCAGCAGCTGCAGCATATGCCGGCCTCAAAATCGGTCAGGTATTCGAAGCCGCCATTCCAATATCCATCATTGCTATCGGGGCCTCCGCATTGACAAAACGAAAAAACGCACTGGGCCAAAATGTAATTATTCAGTCCATAGGAGCTAGCTCCGGAGTTATTGTTGCTGGTGCTATTTTCACAATCCCTGCGCTTTATATTCTCCAATACAAATACCCGGACATTGAAATTAATTTTCTGCAGATATTTCTGGCAGCCCTTCTCGGAGGTATTCTGGGTATTCTTTTTCTGATTCCATTCCGGAAATATTTCGTCAAGGAACAACACGGGAAACTTCCTTTCCCCGAAGCCAAGGCAACTACCGAAATTCTGATCTCTGGAGAAAAAGGCGGCAAGCAGGCCGGATTGCTGATCGCCAGCGGTCTCATAGGTGGAGTTTACGATTTTCTCGCTGCTCAGTTCAGACTTTGGTCCGACACGGTTACAACCCGCGTCATTCCATGGGGTGCAGAACTGGCTGAGAACACAAAAATGGTTTTTAAAATGAGCACCAGTGCGCTCGTGTTCAGCTTCGGATATCTGATCGGACTTAAATATGCGCTCATAATTGCAGTCGGGTCCATGCTTTCATGGCTTGTGTTTGTGCCGCTTTTCAACGAAATCGGGAACATGATGGCTGCCGCTGGTGGTGGCATAAATATTTTCGCATCTATGTCGCCCGAAGCCATTTTCTCGGGATATGTCCGCAACATCGGTATCGGCGCCATTGCTATGGCTGGTGTTATAGGCATCATCAAATCTTCTGGTGTGATTAAAAAATCTTTCGGACTTGCTTTCTCAGGACTCTCCGGCAAAAAGAATGTCGAACAACCCGAACGCACACAGAAAGACATCAAAATGACTTTCGTATTATTGCTGATTCTTTTTACGGTTATCGCTGTTTTCATTTTTCTGTATGCCGGAATTCAACTCACCCTGGTTCAGGCACTGGTTGCTCTTGTTACATTGGTAATCGTTTCATTTCTCTTTACCACCGTGGCAGCCAATGCCATCGCCATTGTCGGATCAAACCCCGTCTCCGGAATGACGCTCATGACGCTGATTCTGTCTTCGGTCATTCTTGTCGGAGTCGGCCTTGAGGGCGCATCGGGCATGGTCGCATCGCTGATCATTGGCGGAATAGTTTGCACCGCTCTATCCATGGCCGGCGGCTTTATCACTGACCTCAAAGTTGGATATTGGCTGGGATCAACACCTGCCAAACAGGAGTCGTTCAAATTTCTCGGAACATTGGTTTCTGCAGCAACGGTTGGTGTTGTAATTTACGTACTCAACGGCGCCTATGGATTTGTAAAGGTCCCCGGCATTCACGATGACCCAATGGCTGCTCCACAGGCCAATGCCATGGCGTCCATCATCGAACCGCTTATGCAACCGGGCGCATCAGTACCATGGATGCTGTTTGCACTTGGGGCCATTATTTCACTTCTTATCAACTGGCTCGGTTTGCCATCGCTGGCATTTGCCCTCGGCATGTTTATACCGCTGCACCTGAATACTCCGCTCATTGTTGGCGGTCTGTTGCACAAATTCATGTCAACCGGACACAAAGATCCCGAAGTCAATAAAGCACGCGAGCAACGCGGAACGCTCATTTCAAGCGGTTTCATTGCGGGCGCGGCCCTATTTGGCGTGGTTGGCGCGTTGCTGCTGTTCTTCGAGGTGAACCTTAATTTTCTTCATGTAAACCAGATGCAAATCAAAGGAAGCTGGGAATGGATCCCGGGTTGCCCGTGGCCGGAAGTTTCAGCATTGATTGCCTTTGCTGCTTTGATTGTTTATTTCATCTGGGACAGCAAAAGGATTAAATAAAGAACTCCTTCATTTTATTTCCGAAGCCCTTTTCTTATTAGACAAGGGCTTCGTCTTTTATATATTTTCATATATTTGCTGCAAATAATTTTTTATGAAAGCGATTTTCCTTCTTACTGCATCATTATGCGCCACATTCATGTCGTTCGCACAGAACAAGTGCGATTTTGCAGAAATGAAAACGATCTCGGAACTAACTAAAATGAATTACGCACTCAAGTCATTTCTGGTAAGAACAAATGACGAAAAACATGTGTTAGTTGTAGAGAAGTCCAATAAACTTATTTTACAGAAAATCGGAAACTCTGGTGTTGAGATAGAAAAAGAATTCTCTTTTAAATTTGAAAAAATAGAAACATTTTTTCTTAACGCTTTTGCCGGGAAAGAACAGCTTTATATTTTTTCAGGGTTTATGAAAGACAAGGAATTAAGTGTTTGCAAAACGGCTATTTCGCTTGACAATCTTGAGGTTTCTGCCAAAACTGAGGTAATAAATAGTTTTCCTTGTAAGGAAGAGTATTTTGATTTTGCTGATTCAGACGACAATGATGGTTTTCAAGGGTTCAAAATAATTTCAAGCCCGGACAACAATAATCATGCACTTCTATTTATTGATAAATTGACTAGTAAAGACTCTATCCTCATTGATTGCTGGATGTATAGCTCTGAAATGGAATTGCAATGGAAAAAGAATATCAATAAAGAGCACTATGAATATTATCAATGGACATTTTATACTGATAACTTTGGCAATTTACAATCAATTAATCAGGAAAGATATCATTCACTCTCCCCTGCAGGAATAAGTGAAAGCAATTATTACTTAACTTCTTACCTGGCAAACGGCAATATTGTAGGCCCTTTACAGTTTGCCCTTCCGGAAGGCAAAATTTATGATTACAAAATGGATTTCCCAGCAAATGGAATAGTTCACGTTGGAGGGTTGTACTACAATGGCACCATTGTCAAGCAGGGATTGAGTGAAGTTATCTTCAGAAATGGTGTTTACTGTCTTGAAATTGATTTATTCAAAAATGAAATCACAAAATCTGATCAGGTTGAATTTGACCAGTCATATATAAGTTCGCATAATTACAATAAACAAATAGGAAATGGTCTTCTTTTCATAAATACTAAAAAAATCATCACACGTGATGACGGTGGTGTTTATGTTATTGCCGAGTTCTCAGTAATTTATAATGAAGAAGCGCAATTTTTAGACATTTCCACTTTTAGCTTTGATAAATCCTTTGATTTTGAATGGATAAAAAACATTCGAAAGGATCAAAAAACTGAAAATGGAGTAACAGGATATTGGATGGCTGCTGGATCATTTCTCCCGTTATATGTGAATGAGAGCTTATTTATAATCTACAATGATAATATTAATAATTTATCCATCTCGGAGTATTCTACATCAGTAGAAAAATGGAAAACAAAATCTAGCCCGGACAACATTGTTTGCATTGCACAAATATCCAAATCAGGAGACCTGCAAAAATACATTTTAGATCAAAGTATTTGTGCAAAAGGGCAGCCTTTCTTATCAACAGCAAAGATTTTGAGTGACAAGAAATCTTTGTATGTTCTCGGTCACAGTTCTATTGCTGAAAACCATGTGCTAATACAGTTTGAATGACCTCGGTCTATTGGCGTTATTATTATTGAATAGGCTCCCGAAAGTTTTTAGCGGCATAATACTGACGACTTAGTGTAAAAAACCGATTTATAATATATTCTTACTTTTGCAGTTATTAAGCAACAAACTGTCTGATTTTTAGTATGCGCCATCGCCTGATCATTGCTGCTGTCACCGTTTTCGTTTTTCTTTCCGGCTCAACATCCGCTCAGGAGCAAGGAATCGAGAACCTGCCGCGCTTTGATTTGAGAATTGTCCATTTTGGTTTCACACTCGGATTCAACAATATGGACTTCACGCTGCGCCGCCCCGAATCCAATGGCCCAATCGATTCTGTACTTAATATCACAACACAAGCTCAGGGAGGATTTCAGATTGCCATCGTGTCCGATCTTCGTCTTGGCAGTAATATGAACCTCCGCTTTGTTCCTGGACTTTCGTTCGGTGATCGCAAAGTTCATTACGATGTGTTTCATCCCTCAACCGGCAGCACCACCAAGGTTACAAAAACCGCCGAATCAACATTCCTCGATTTTCCGCTGCTGTTTAAATACAAAACAAACCGCATCACCAACTTCCGCGCGTATGTACTTTTCGGCGGCAAATACAGCCTCGACCTGGCCTCACAATCCAAAAAGAAACAGGAAGACGAAGCCAATCTCAAACTGCTTCCGCATGACTATTCAGTTGACCTTGGCGTAGGCGTGGAATGGTACCTAGAGTATTTTAAATTCGGTGTTGAACTCCGTTCTTCTTTCGGAATTCCAGACATGCTTAAACGTGAAAACACCATATATACAAATAATATCGAATCACTCCGCTCCAAAATGGTGTGGCTGTGCTTCACATTCGAATAGCCAAATCAACAATTATTTCACCATCAGCGGCACTCGCAAAGTCTCTTCCCCGCACACAACAACCTGATACATTCCGCTTGAAAAACCGGTCGTTGTAACCTTCAGTTTCGCCTGACCTTCAGCAAAAATTCCTGAATACACAAGTTGCCCGTCCAGGTTGTACATGAATACCTGAGCTTTTTCGCGGCTCTCTGCATCTCGCGTGATTTCAACAAAATCTCCGGCCGGATTTGGATACAAGGTTAACTGATTCATGTCTGCCTCGTTGATTCCATCAGGAAAAAGAACAGTGATATACGACACCTCGTTCAGTGTATCGTTACCACAGAATTCAGACATTGCGACAAGCTGAACAGTATATACTCCGGTGTCTCCGTACAAATGCCACGGATTAACATCAGCACTGAAATTGCCGTCACCAAAATCCCATGCGTAGGAAACCGCACTGTTACTGGTGTTCGTAAACAAAGCCATGGCGTCTGGAATGAGAAAAATCGTATCATTGACCGTGAAACCAGCAGTTGCAACGGGTCTTACCGTTATTGCTGCCGGCGATCCGATGGATGCAGTATCCGTTACACCATAGGCGTGGAGCGTGATTCCGTAAACACCACTGCTTGGATAATATATCACTGGATTGGCCAATGTCGATGTAGCCGGCACTCCGCCTGTGAATTCCCACAAATAAGTTATTGCGCCAACACTGGTATTTGTATATTGAATGCTGTCGCCCTGACAGACTTCGGTCGAACTCATAAAAAATCCGGCCAGCGTCGAAGTGGCTATGGTAATTCCATCGCTCGTGGTTACTGCGCCTTCAAGACCTGCATTATTCACTGCTTTTACAGAAATGTAATACGTTGTTCCCTGCGACAATGTCAATCCGTTCAGAGTTGCTGTCAGCGCTGTTCCGTTGTTGGTCCAGGCAAGTACATCGGCGCCTCCTGCGGTGCTTCCGACCGCAATCATATAATGCGAAATGTCCGAATTCGGATCGGCAGAAGCCGTCCAGTTGGCCTCTAACGATGAAGAACTGTATGAAATATCTTGATCCGCGCTGCTGCCATCGTTCACAGATGCAATTGTAGTTGGCGGTGTGAAATCAACATTCAAATCATGGTATTCAATCACCGAAAGATTGTTGGCCACATCCTGACAAATGGACTTGATTTTTGCACCATAAATAGAAGGTGAAGGATTCTCGTAACGAATATCATCCGACGCCTGTGCGCCCACCAAAACATTCACTGAGGCGGCTCTGCTGCGATATACTTTCAATTCGGTCACTTTCAGCTGAGCGTTTCCTGTGCGGAACGAAATGTATTTTCCTCCCGTGCTGTAGGGAGTTGTATCTGTCCATGTTCCAATCATTGCATCATCGCGATACACCCAAATCTGGCCTGCAATGCGGTCGTAGATGATTTTATAATCATACCACTGATTCAGATTCGTAACTACATTGGTAACGACTAATTGCTGTGTGAAAACATTATTCGTCACTTCATAAAATTCGAGTTGATTGGTTTCCAGTCTGAAAAATACAAAGTATCCGTTTCCGCGCTGATCGAGCGCTGCGCTGTCGCAGAAGAAATGAAAACCTAAGCGCTTATTTACTTTAGAAACGCCCGGCACCATAGCATTAAATTGATAAAGCGTTCTGTTCGACAATTCCTGATTCAGCGCTGCATAAATATTGGTGTTGTTCTGCGTAGTATCACTTTGCCAAAGCGATCCGGAAGCCACACTCCATGTACCAAGTATCTGTGTCCAATCGCTGTGCAACGCATCAAAGTTGTCGGCAAAATAACCGCGCGAGGCATTGGCTCTCCATTCTGTTCCCTGATTTTCGAGAACCTGATAATACCCTTTCTGAATACCGCTTCCCCCGGCATTATCAGCATCTGTGACATTAGCCGTGAAATCATTGGTTTTCCAGGTTCCGGTTGTTGCAATTGAAGTTGTGGGAGCTGTGGCATCAGCAGTAGCACTTGTCCAGGTGGCTGCCCATCCTGCAGCTGTCGTCGCACAGTCGCTGCGGAACTCAATGGTCATAACACCGCTGCTGGCAGTAACAGTGATGGGCGCAGTTGTATTGTACCGGCCGATCCGTGGACTGAAAACCGTAGGTCCGTTATATATATACAGAAAATCATAATTGTCTTCGACATCAAAAGATGAAAACGATAATGTGACAGATGAGGCATTGGCTGGCGCAATTGTCCATATCTTACGTTCATCATTGCTATAAGCTGCAGCCGATCCACCAGTGTCAAAGAAACTACCTGTAGCAGTCGTTAAAGTGGTAACGGGTGTTGTATTATTCAGCTTTCTGAAAAAATAATCCCAGCACCAGTGATTGCCCGGATCTGTATGATCGTTGTTCGGATAATGCTGATGTCCGGCTATCTTTGTACAGTAGCTCGATCCAGCCAAAACATGAACGCCATAATCAAGCGCTGTTCCATCATCCAGGGTGTCACGATACATAGTGCGCAACGGGTTAATTCCATATCCGCTGTTGCAGACATCGCGCACCAGATTGGAATGACTGGTGTAAACCGCTTCGGTGTACCACGATGCACTGCTCACATAGCCTTCCATTTCAGTCCCTATCGTGTATGGATTTTCATCACGCACATGCCATGCTTTATTCACTTCGAGTACCATTTGGGTCACCTGACCGTCGCTACTGCGCATAACATAATGTGTACTGGCCGAAGCTGAACAGTTTTTAAACCAGCTGATACAGCCCGCATACGAACCCTGAACTGTATGCAGCACATAGGCGGAAACTGCAACTCCGCTTCTTGAACTGTAATTACAGGTTGTCAGATCAGTGAGAGCTGGCGCATAATCAGCCGAAAGCGTGCTCTTCAGGCCCAGGCCTTCCATAACATGTCCTTTATTATCACTTACCCCATTTGCTGAAATCACAACCTTTTCCGATTGCAATATTTTCAGTGTATTGGGTGCAAACACTTTATTCATTTCAAAAGAATAAACGCTGAACCCACATACATCTGCCCAATATTCATCTTTCATAAAACTCAAAACCGAATACAGATGCGAATTCATCGCAAATGCATTGGTCGGATCACCTTCCTGCCAGGGAATTTCGCTCAGTGCAATCAATACTGGAATATAATTCTCCAACTTTTTCCCTGAAATATTCATTTGCCGCGACAACACGTCAAAAGCGCCGGCCCATGCAATTATCTGCGCACGTGCAGACGGCTCCTGAAGCGATGTTTCATTCGCTCCACTCAAATTTGAAATCAGCTTTCCGTTCTCGTTAAAATATTCCTTCCCGTCAAATATAAACCCCATCACGCCCAAATAGCTGGGCAATCCTTCACTGGAGGTCTCCTCGGTCAAAGGCACATTGTAAAAACGAGTATTTGTGAAAGCGACAGCTTCAATAATTCCTTTAGGCACTGAAGGGTACAAATTGTATGCTTCCGCAAAATACGGCTTCACCAGATTATAATCCGCCAGCTGACTGCTTAAAACGCGCGCATCAATTTCTTCTCCTGATTGTGCCTGTACTGAAAAGGTAATAGAAAGCAATAATACCCCAACGTAAATAAATTTCCCCATAATCATACATTTTTGAAATACAAAAATAGCGATTATGCAGAATGCATCCTGTAAACTCAATAATTATAATCAGAAAATAATGTGAAATTTTCTATTTCTCTCTTTTCTTAGCCTCATTCCAGATGGCGTCCATCTCTCCAAGTGTCATGTCATGCATCGATTTTCCAAGTTTCAGTGCCTGTTCTTCAATGTAAGTGAATCGCTGAATAAATTTTTTATTGGTTCTTTCCAGCGCATTCTCAGGATTTACGCCAATAAAGCGTGCGTAATTCACCAGTGCAAAAAGGACATCGCCAAATTCATCTTCCACTTTTTCAATTGGGGCCATGGCAATGACTTCCTCATTCAACTCCTGCAATTCTTCCTTCACTTTGTCCCACACTTGTTCCGTTCTCTCCCATTCAAAGCCCACGCCTTTTACCTTTTCCTGCATTCTGAATGCTTTTACCACAGCCGGCAATCCTTTGGGAACCCCTTCCAGAACGCTTTTCCGTCCTTCGCCCATTTTGATTTTTTCCCAGTTGGCCTTTACCTCCTCATCGTCGGCAACCACCGTTTCACCAAACACATGCGGATGGCGTCTGATCAGCTTTTCGTTGATATTATGCAAAACGTCACCCATATCAAAGGCGCCTTTTTCCGACCCGATTTTCGCATAAAAAACAATGTGGAGCATAATGTCTCCAAGCTCTTTCATTATCTCCTGGTCGTTCTTCTCCAACACGGCATCACCAAGCTCATACATTTCTTCAATGGTCAGATATCGCAGGGTTTCATTGGTCTGCTTGCGATCCCACGGACATTCTACCCTGAGTCTGTCCATAATTTCAAGCAAACGCCTGAATTCATCAAGTTTGCGCTGCATATTAATAGGCTTTGGCGAAAACCACTCGCTTCGATGAGGGTTTGCCGGTAAGCACACACTTTCCGGGTTCTCCTTCTTCTAAAGGTATCAATCGAATGGTGGCTTTGGTGAGATCCTTTATTTTTTCTTCAGTTTCTGCAGTACCGTCCCAATGAGCATACACAAATCCACCTTTGTTTTCAATCACATCAACAAATTCTTCCCAGGTGTCAACGGTGCAGGTGTTTTGCTTTCTCATCTCCAGCGCTTTCTGATAAAGATTGCTCTGAATATCAACCAACAATGCAAAAACAAGATCAGATATCCCCAGCCGCCCTGCTGATTCTTTAGTCAGTGTATCTCTGCGGGCAAGCTCAACTGTTCCATTCTCCAGATCCCTTGCACCAACTGCAATGCGGATTGGAATACCTTTCATCTCATATTCAGCAAATTTATACCCCGGTGAATAATTCTCACTGTCATCTACCTTCACCGAAATTTTCTTCTCTTTGAGTTCAGCTTCAATTCCGGCAACATATTCCAGAATTTTTGGCTTCATTTCTTCATTTTTAAATATAGGCACAATAACCACCTGAATAGGAGCTAAGGTCGGTGGCAGTACAAGTCCTTTATCATCGCTGTGGGTCATAATCAAAGCGCCCATCAGTCGAGTCGAAACGCCCCATGAAGTGGCCCACACATATTCGAGCTGATTTTCTTTACTCAAAAATTTTACGTCAAAAGCCTTGGCAAAATTCTGCCCGAGAAAATGTGAGGTCCCGGCCTGCAAAGCTTTTCCATCTTGCATCATTGCTTCTATGCAATAGGTTTCAATAGCTCCTGCAAATCGCTCATTCACTGATTTTACCCCTTGCAACACTGGCATGGCCATCCAGTCTTCGGCAAATGTAGCATAAACGCCAAGCATGCGTTCAGCTTCCTCAATGGCTTCTTTTTCTGTAGCATGGGCCGTGTGACCCTCCTGCCAGAGAAATTCGGTAGTACGCAAAAACAGTCTGGTTCTCATTTCCCAGCGCACAACATTCGCCCATTGATTAATCAGCAATGGCAGATCTCTATATGATTGAATCCATGTTCTATAAGTATCCCAAATAATTGTCTCAGACGTAGGACGAACGATGAGTTCTTCTTCAAGTTTTGCATCTTCATCAACAACAACACCCGAGCCATCAGGGGCGTTTTTCAATCTGTAATGGGTAACAACGGCACATTCTTTGGCAAAACCTTCCACGTGGCTTGCCTCTTTCGAAAAGAAAGATTTTGGTATAAAAATTGGGAAGTAAGCGTTGGAGTGTCCTGTTTCTTTAAACATTCGATCCAGCTCATCGCGCATACGCTCCCAGATGGCAAACCCGTATGGTTTTATTACCATGCACCCGCGGACCGCGGAATTCTCTGCCAAACCAGCATTCTGGACAATATCCAGATACCACTGAGAATAATTTTCACTTCTTGGCGTAATCTTTCCACCCATTTTGGTATGATATTTGGTTTTTATTGAAAAACAAAAGTACTAAATAAAATTCGGAGGACAAAGAAATGAAAAGGACAGTTTATAATTTGGTTTTTGGAGCTTTCGTCCTGCTTTTCTCCAGCTGCACAGTAAATTACTATACAGCAAACCCATATGACGATGTATATTATTCAAGAACAGATGCCGTAGCCAATGCCACACCGGAAAACTACGGCAATACTGCTGATCCCGCCAATAACACATCTGCATACGTTGACGAAACCCAACCTGCTGACTACTCTGGCGACAAAGGCTATTACGACGAAAACGGACAGCCTTACTCGACCACCGAAACCTACACCGATGAGAACGGCGCCAACAATGTGACCAACAATTACTATGGTGACTATTACGATTATGAATACTCATCGCGTATCCGCAGATTCTATGGCGGTTATAATGGTTTCGACTACTACGACCCTTACTACACAAACCTGTACTGGTATAATTACGACCCCTATTATTATGGTGTCTCAGTTTACTACACCTATTCATGGTGGTACAGACCTTACAACTACAGCTACTGGGGTTGTGGATGGAACTATCCTTACCATCACTACTACGGCTGGGGACATCATAACAACTATTGGGGATATCCTTACTACGGATCAAATTACGGCTGGGGCTACAACAATGGATACAGCGACGGATATTGGGATGGATATTACGATGGAATGTATGGTAACAATTACTACTACTACAATAGCTACGACTTCTACTCAAGCAATGACACATATTACGGACCTCGTGGCAGCAGCATCGGTGGTGGCTCAAACCCAAGACCGGAAACAGGAAGCAATTCAGGAAGCAACATCACTACAGCACCTGTGTCCAGCTTTGGAGCACGTTTCGAAAATCACCTGACTGCAGCTAATAATAGTAAAGAAGGCTTGACCGTAAATTCATCAAAATTTGTTGACCGTGGAACCAATTCCGTATCAGCAGGAAATGTAAGCAGCTCAAGAATTGAAACCGGAACACAAATAAACTCCACGAATTCAACATTAAATAATGGTGGTGTTGGGACCAATGTCAACACAAACAACACTACTAACACCAGCGTAAACCGCCCGAATAACAATACAAACAACTCAGTGAACACCAATGTTACTCGCCCGGAAAACAATACGAATACCAACTCTGGTTATACTCGTCCAAACAACAACACTAACGTGAACTCTGGCACTACTCGTCCCAACACTAACACGCAGAATCCGGTCAATAACAATTCGAATGTAAATCAGGGCAAACCAACCAACAGCTCATCGAATCAGCGTCCTGTTCAGACCTACACTTCTCCAAACTATAGCAAGCCTCAATCGAGTAACGAGTACAACAGCCCAAGCAACAACAACTACCAGAGACCTAGCAATTCAAATAATTCAAGTTATCAGAGGCCATCAACCTCTGGTAACTCTTCGAACAGCAATTACTCGAGACCTTCGAATTCAGGATCAAACAACACCTATTCAAGACCGAGTAATTCGGGAAGCAACAACACATACTCAAGACCAAGTAATTCCGGAAGCAACAGCAGTTACTCACGTCCAAGCAGCTCAAGCAGCAACAGCAGTTACTCACGCCCGAGTAGTTCAAGCAGCTCCAGCACTTCACGCCCTAGCAGCAACTATTCATCCGGTTCATCACGCAGCTCTTCCAGCTCGTCATCGTCACACTCATCCGGTTCATCATCTTCAGGTCGCAGTAGCGGCAGCAGCAGTGGAAGCAGTGGTGGAAGCAGCAGCAGTCACAGCAGTGGACGCCGGTAATTAACTTCTTGTCAAACTTGAAAATCTCGATGTTATGAAAAAAATTATCATCATAGCGTGTGGTCTATTTATGACCTTTACCGGAATAGCTCAGAATGAAACCGACGCCCTCAGATACTCTTTTCTGATGAACAGCGGCACCGCCCGCTTCTCATCCATGGGGGGTGCATTTTCAGCCCTGGGTGCCGATTTTTCAGTACTCAGCACCAATCCTGCCGGCATTGGCGTCTATAAATCTTCGGAGTTTATGTTTACTCCTCAGATCACTTTCTCAAACTCATCTTCAACCTTTTTAGGAACAACATCAGAAGACACAAAAGCCGCGTTTTCAATTCCAAACTTCGGGATGGTGTTTTCAGGCGATATTTCAAGCAGCCGGGAAAAGGCGGAATGGAAAAACATCCAGTTCGGTTTTGGAATAAACAGACTTGCTGACTTTAACAACAGCTATCTGATGCGTGGACACAACTCTACAAGTTCTGTTCTTGATGTCTTCCAAAACATGGCTAATGGATACGGGCACGACGAATTAAATTCATTCGACACGGATCTTGCCTGGAACACTTATTTACTGAATCCTGGCAGTACCGACTACGATTATATCAAAGCATTTGAGGGTGGAGTTTTGCAACAGAAAAGCGTTACAACCTCAGGTGGAATAAATGAAATGGTCATGACATTAGGTGGAAACTATAACGACCGATTCTATATTGGAACAACACTCGGGTTCCCGTTCTTAAACTACAACGAAGACTCCTATTACAAGGAATTGGATGATGCCGACACCATTGGCTATTTTAAATCTCTTTCTGTTAATGATGAACTCAACACACACGGTACCGGATTCAATTTTAAACTGGGGATGATTTACAGAATTACCGACTGGGTTCGTATTTCAGGAGCTGTTCACACCCCAACTTTTTATGCCATGCACGACACATACAGCCGGGTTATTCGTTCAGACCTTGACACCGCCACTTTCGAGTCAAAATCCCCTCAAGGAGTTTATGATTATCGCTTGACAACCCCGATGAGACTGAATGCAGGAATTGCCTTTGTAATTGGAAAAATAGGTGCTATTTCAGCAGAATATGAAATGGTAGATTACAGTCAGGCCAAGCTGCGTGCAAGAAATGCAGAGTATGATTTCTTTGATGCCAACGAAGCAATCGGATTAAATTTTGCTGTTGCCAACAACTTTAAAGTTGGAGGAGAACTCAAGCTTAATCCTTTCTCCATCAGAGCAGGTTACTCATATTATGGATCACCTTATGCCGGCTCGTTCACCAGAGATTATTCAACAAGCAACATCACTGCTGGTTTTGGAATCCGCGAAAAAAACTATTATATCGATCTGGCTTTTGTTTACACGATGAAAAATGAAAGCTATGATCTCTACAATGCTTCAATCATTGAGAACATGGGAATGTATCTTGAGCCAGTTCTTACTGACCTTAACAGGAGCAGTATTGTAATTACGCTTGGATCAAAATTTGGTGGAAAATAATTTCAGATACTGTACAAAAAAAAGAGGGATTAAAATCCCTCTTTTTTTTATTCTTTAATTTTGATTTTCAACTGCCTCGGAGATAGACTCATCAACGATAATGCGGCCGCAATATTCACAGACAAGGACCTTTTTATGCATTCTGATTTCCATCTGACGTTGCGGTGGAATTTTACTGAAACAACCGCCACAGGAGTGCCTTTCGATTTTAACAACCGCAAGACCATTCCTGACACTTTTACGAATGCGGCTATATGCATTCATGTAGCGTTCTTCAATAATAACTTTTGCTTTGTCTGATTTCTTCAAAAGCACTTCTTCTTCCTTTTCAGTTTCAGCAATAATTTCTGACAGCTCGCCCATTTTATCTTTCAGGTTTGCTACTTTTACATCAAGAACCTTGCGCAGCTCGTCAATCATTTTTTGTTTTGCTTCACGGGCAACCTCAGCTTCTTTAATTTTTTTATTTCTCAGCTGAACTTCCAGATCCTGAAATTCCATTTCTTTTGCAAGAGATTCGAATTCACGATTATTGCGTACATTCTTTTGCTGTTGCTCGTATTTCTTCACCATTTCCTTGCTGCGCGCAATTTCCTGCGTATATTCAGCCTTGGATTTATCAATGGCCGCAATTTCCGCATTGTAGTTTTCAAGGCGTGTGTTCATGCCAGCAATTTCATCTTCCAGATCCTGTACTTCGAGTGGAAGTTCACCACGAATAATTCTGATTTTATCAATCTGAGTATCGATAACCTGAAGTGAGTATAGTGCTTCCAGCTTCAGTCTGATTGATTTCTCAAGATTTCCTTCAGGAAACGGAATATAAGTAGGTTCCGGATTTGCTTCTTTTTTGCTTTCAGTTTTCTTTGATGCAGGTTTCACAGTTTGTTCAATTTTTCTTTCAGGTTCAGCTGCTGCAATTTTTTTGTTTTCCTTGGCAGCAGGCACTTCTTTCAGTTTTTCATTCTTCTCAACACTTTTCACAGGCACTTTCGTTTTTTCGGTTGTATTTTGGATTTTACGATTCTCGGTTTTAGGCGCAATCGGAATTGTCGTTTTTTGTTTAGGAGCGACAACTTGTACTGCGGGTTTTTTCACGGCTTGTTCCACTTTTTTGGCAGTGGCTTTCTTGACCGGTGTTTTTACAATTACTGTTTTTTTCTGAGGTTTTGAAACAGGTTTTTTCGCAGGAGCTTTTGAGCTAACTGCTTTTTTTGCGGCTGGTTTTTTTGCCAGTGGTGCTTTTTTTTGCTGAACAGCTTTTTTTACTGGAGCTTTCTTGACTGGCGCTTTTTTAGCAGGAGCTTTCTTGGCAGGAGCAGCCTTTTTTGCCGCAACAGCTTTTTTCACTGGTGCCTTTTTAACTGGGACGGCCTTTTTAATGGCTTTTTTGGAAGCTGGCGCCACTTTCTTAGGGACAATTTTATTAACCACCTTTTTTACAGGAGCTGCCTTTTTTGAAACAGCCTTAGCGGGAGCGGCTTTTTTAGGGGCAGTTTTAGCAGGCGCAGCTTTTTTCACAGGACTCTTTTTGGCAGGAACAACTTTTTTTACAGGAGCAGCTTTCTTAGCGGGAGCAGCTTTTTTGGGAGCTGTCTTGGAAGAAGCTGACTTCTTTTTGTCGGTGGTTTTTGTTTTGCTTACAGCCATATCAATTATAAATTTGATTTATACTGTATTAACCCAGTTCGAGTCCGGGGAAATAATGTGAGGGACAAAATTAGGTAAAATTTCCGAAACAAGTGACTTTAATGCACTTAAACCAAAAATTTCAGTTTCATAATGGCCGGCATCGATCAGAAATATGCTTCCTGAAGCAGCCTGAAAATCGTGGTATTTCAGATCAGCGGTGATGTATGCCTGCACTCCCGCTGACTTAGCGCTGCTGATAAACGAAGCTCCCGCACCACCGCAAACGGCTACCCTCGAGATTTCTGAAGAAACAAAAGCGCTGCAACGAAGAAACTGAACCCCCAGTTTTGATTTTATTAAATCAACGAGTGCTTCACATGACAAAGGCTGAGGGAGATTTCCAATTATTCCAAGGCCACATTCGTGGTATTGATTTTCGAGTGAATATATATCAAACGCAACTTCCTCATACGGATGAAATGCAAATAGAGCCGATAAAACTGCAGCTTGTTTACTTACGGGAAAAACGGTTTCAATTCTTACTTCAGGTTCGAAATGAACTTCACCAATTTCGCCGACATAGGGATTTGTGTTTTCACCAGCTCTGAAAGAGCCCAATCCAGACATATTAAAACTGCAGGAATCATAATTTCCAATATGGCCGGCTCCGGCTTCAAACAAAGCATTTCGAACAGACGCGGCCTGCGCTTCGGGACAATACGTAACCAGTTTTTTCAACAAACCATTTTCAGGAACAAGAATTTCAGGATTTTCCAAACCAATTATTTGAGCCAATGCACCGCTCACACCAGAAGGATGTTTGTCGAAATTTGTATGAGCAGAATAAATTGTGATATTTTCGCGAATACACTTTTCGATGATCTGGCCAGTTGAATTAGCCAGATTAATTTGTTTCAATCCCTGAAATATTAGTGGATGGTGACTAATGATGACATTGCATCTATTAGCAATAGCTTGATCAAGCGTGTGAGGAGTTACATCAAGCGTGTATAAAATTCCCTTGATTTCATCGTCCGGGTTTCCTATCTGGAAGCCACTGTTATCGTAATTTTCCTGCCATGAAAGCGGGAATAATTTTTCGATGGCATTAAACAATTCTTTACACTTCATAGCATGACAAATATCAGAATACAAACCTACTAAAAAATTAATGCTTATCTTTGAAAAATTTTTACTGTTATGAAAAAAGCTTTACTTTTAGCCGCATTGTTTGTTATGACAATCGGGAGCGGCATCGGACAACAAGTGTTTTACAGTGGTTTCGAAACATGGGATGACGTGAACACTCCAACAAACTGGATTGGCGTTGCCACCAGTATTACATTTACAGATGTTGATCAGTACACAACCAACCCTTATCAGGGAACGTACTCAATGCAGATTAACAACGACACTACAGCACACAAGCGTGTTTCGACAAAAGCAGTGAGTGTAACTGCCGGCTCTGTGTACAACATCAGTTTTTATGCCCGTGGAAACGGAGAAGTCAGAACTGGTTTTTTTGATGGTGTAAACTACGGAGCATACAATAGCTATGTAGTAATTAATGGCACTACCTGGACCAAGGTTGAGCAAACCGTTCTTTGCGACACTACTTCAGCAACTGCTGAATTTATTCTTTCTGTAAGAAATACTCTTGCAACCAACGATCACCTGCAGATCGATTCTTTCTATGTTTCAGTTGGTACAATGTCAAATGTTTCAATATACGACATTCAATACACAACTACCGATGCCAGCAGTTATTTTGGACAACCTGTTAATACCGGTGGTATTGTCAGCGCCACTAAATCAGGTGCATATTGGATTCAGAACGGAACCGGTCCATGGAGCGGTGTTTATGTTTATGACTCTGGTAACACTCCAGCCATTGGTGACAGCGTAACTTTCGCTGCTGTGGTTGATGAATATTACAATCTCACAGAATTGAAATCTGTAAGCAGCTATGTCAAAGTCAGCAGTGGCAATCCGGTTCAGGTGACCAATATTGCTCTTCCTGACGGAGCACTTGAAATGTACGAAGGCGTACTTTGCAAAGTGACCAACGCTCAGTGCACAACTATGCCAGACACTTATCTTGAATGGCTGGTTGGCGACGGAATGTCAAGTCTTAAAGTTGGTGATTTGATTTATGCTTATACACCCGTTTTAAATACACATTATGACATCACCGGAATAATGGATTACAGTTTTAGTGAAAGAAAAATTCAGCCACGTGCTGCTACTGATGTTACGATTTACAATGCTATTGAAGAAAACGAAATCAGTGCTTCCGTTTATCCGAATCCTGCCAGTGAATTTGTGACTGTTTCAGCTGGAACAGAAGGCATTCTGAAAGTTGTTGACATGACCGGACGCGTAGTCTTTTCAACTGTCTTCAGTCAAAGTGCTGACGTAAATGTTTCTGAAATGGAATCAGGAATCTACAATGTTATGATCAATGGTAATGATGGTAATTTTGCCATCAGCAAACTGATTGTGAAATAATATTACTTCTAAATATATTGAGCCGCTCATGGAATTCTGTGAGCGGCTTTTTTTTATTTCTGTTTTTCAACAAAAAGTTCCAGGCCAACCATTCCTTTATAAATATCTACAGGCATATTGTGATTGAAATTCATGACCCATTTCCCGGATTCAGCAAATCTGATTGAATCATAAACAGGGAATGCTATTTCATAATAATCGTTGATCTGCGAACCCATTCTTTCCCCTGAATTATTGCGCATTTCAAGATGAATTTTCTTGTGGCGGGAAGACCCTGATGGAGTCAACAACGAAAGACTCATGTCGAGCGTTGAAAACGAAAAAGCTTCGGTAATACGCATTTTCCCATGAACATCATAAGGCGAGGCTGTGTCGGTAATATCAAATGAAAAAGACACCGTTTTCCCCTCTTCCCAGGCATTATTGGCAAATCCATGGTAGTAAGTCTTAGAATCACTGTTGCCTGAAGTGCAGGAAGCAAGAAAGCTTCCAATTAAACATACGATTAAAACCAATTTCATAAATGCTTATTGTTTAGCTCCGACAACATGTCAATGGCAATTTTCGCCATGCATGAGCAACCCGTTATCAGCGACTTTTCATCAATGTCAAAGCTGGCAGTGTGAAGATTTGCTGCCGGCTCTTTTGTTTTGGAATCGGTTATTCCAAGCCGGTAGAATATTGCAGGCACATTCTGAGCATAGTAGGCAAAATCTTCTGCCGTCATGCGCAATGGAAGCTCAACGACATTTTCCCTACCCAGCAATGAAGTGGCCGCGCGACGAGCAATGTCGGTGCATTTTTCATCATTAACCAGAAACGGGTAACCATGATGAATGTCGACGATGCATTTTGCGCCAAATCCCTCAGCTATTCCTTTTGAAATGGAAATAATTTTCTTGTGAGCTTCTGCACGCCATTTTTCGTCGAAAGTGCGGATTGTGCCTTCCATCGTTACCGCCTCTGGAATAATGTTGGTACGACCATCGGCAATCATTCTTCCAAATGAAAGCACCGTAGGTACGGATGGATTTGCCACACGGCTGGTTATCTGCTGCAAAGCCACAATGATTTGTGAAGCAATGACAACAGGATCAATATTGAGTTCTGGCGTGGCGCCATGGCCTCCGCGACCAGTTACCGTTATGTAAATTTCATCTGTAGAAGCCATATAAGGGCCGCTCTTCAAGCCTATGCTCCCGGTAGATAAACCAGGCAATACATGCTGTCCGATTATAGCATTCACCTTTGGATTTTCAAGTACTCCTTCCTGAATCATTTGAATTGCTCCTCCGGGAAATTTTTCTTCAGAAGGCTGAAAAATCAGTTTGAAGCTACCACTAAACGAATCTTTTAGAGTATTTAGAATAAAGGCGGTTCCGAGAAGTGAGGCAATGTGCGCATCGTGTCCGCAAGCATGCATAACACCCTCAATTGCGCTTTTGTATTCACAATTACTGATCTCCTGAATACTGAGCGCATCCATATCGGCACGCAATGCTACGCAAGCACCTGCTGATTTTCCTTCGATGAGTGCAACGATTCCATATCCGCCAATGCCGTCACGATAAGGAATTTTCCATTCATCCAGAATAGCGCAGATATGAGACGCTGTGTTTTTTTCAGAGCCGGAAAGTTCCGGAAATTTATGCAGATGGCGGCGAATATCAACAAGTTGTGGATATACCTGCTCAGCCAGTGATTCAATATTCTTTGAGTATTCCATAATTAAAAATCAAGGCTAAATGACAAAACGTATCTCGGTCTGTAAACATGCAACTCTTCGATTCCCCAGGCAACGTCGAAGCGCACAAAATAACCAAATATGGTTGTGCGAACGCCGAGACCCATACCACCCACGAGAGGATTACGCGGAGTTTTTACAACAACAGTTATTGGCTTCTGGTAATATGTTTCGGGCACCATTACATTCTTTTCCGAATAAGGGTTAAGTCCAAGCCAGGCAGAGCCCAAATCGCCAAAACCGACAATCTGAAAATTATTAATAAACTGAGATTTAATGGGTCGGTTCAGCAGATAGCGGAACACGGGAAAACGCAATTCGGAATTGATTACCGCAAAAGTATTTCCGTTCCGGATGTTCTGAGGGAAGCCACGCAGGTTGGTGCCTATTGTCTGGAAAGCAAAATTCATTGAGGTATCAACCGGCTGCTGGGTGTTGAACGACGGGAGAAAAGTATTATCAGTGCCTCCAAGATAATACAGAAGCCGTGTTGAGCCAAAGGAAGTGCCAAAAGCAACACGATTGGCCCAGATAAAAGTCCTGTGAATTTTTGAATAATGTCGGATATCGAAACCAGCCGTGATAAGGTTGAGTTCGGATTTGTTTATCCCCTGATAGTATTCTGCAAAGATTTTATAACGCAGACCGTACATAATATTGGTCATTACCGGGCGCGTATTGTCGAAAATCAGTTCGAATCTGGTTCCACCCCAGTATGTATTTATATCGGGCGCGGCAAGAGAGAAATCATCAATGCTTTTGTAAACCTGATTATCATATTTGAGGATAATGGTTCCTTTCACTGCAAGCACGGGAGAGAACGGCCATTTAAAAATATAATTCAGATCATGTAAATGATGCTTTACATATGAATTTTCGTTTGCAGCATCGTATGTCATGCGATGAAAAACAATCTGTCGGTCAAGGCGCCGGAACAGATCTTCGTAACTGATAAAATACTCATTATTGTCGAGAGAAAGCGATGATCGTACAACCCCGGAGATTCTTTTATCTTCGAGCAGATCAGATACGCTCATCTGGAAAAGGAGGTTGTTTCCGGCATTGCCAAATGAAACAACAGATCGGTCGTAAGGCTGATAAGTAGTATTCAGAAAAGAGAAATCAAGTTGCGATACTAATTTGTCAATGCTATATTCGACATCATAATTCTGCTGGTGCGGCAAAGTAAATTTTTCAATTGAATCTGCTTTTACCGAATTATTCTTTTTCGGATTCTTGCTGGTATTGGTAGAAAACCGATAGTTGTAAATATTGACATTACCGCTATCTTTCTGTGATGAAACAAATCCCTGCTTCTGCCCGGATTTATTCTTTTGATGCGTTGTGTCGGGTCTTGATTGCGACATATTAAAACGCATATTTCTTTCCTCAGCCCATAAAGTATTGAACGGTTTGTCGAGCGCTGATAAATTGTCAACGCTGTTTTTTTCTGAAACAACAATGCGCGAAGATTTACCCACCGTAAAAACCTGAACAACTGAATCGGAATTGAAATACGACTCCTGTTCTCTGATTGCCGAGCTATAATTGGATGCCGGAGAAGTTGTTGTGAAGTATCTGTAATGTACCGCCGTATCAACATAATCAATGGTACTGTCAAAATACCCGATCAGTTGATTGTTGATGCCATTCTGATCGGATAAAAAGGAAAAATACTTTCCATCCCAGGGCATGGGTGATGTTTCATTTACAGCTGGCGTATTTGTCACGCGCCGCATTACCGGATGTTTGGATATTATATCGTAAGCGAAAATATCAAACGATTGCTGCCTGATCACAGGTTTGGAGTTGTCGGTCAGATATGTCTCCTGCTCAAGCTCCAGTGTATCGCTGACCCTGTTTGAAGAAAAGGCAATCAAACGGCCATTATCAATAAACCTTGGCTGAAGATCATCGTAAACGTCATTGGTTATCCGCGTAAAAGATCTGCTGCCGGTATAGAAAAGAAAAATATCGCTGTAGCCATTTATTACTGCAGACATTGCCAACACCGAACCATCCGGAGAGTAGGCCATATCGAGCACTTTGTTGATATTATCAATAAAAAACTCTTCGCGGGTTTCATCATTCACATTATAGAGATACAGTTTCCGGCGACCTTTATTCTCAACCTCCCACGCAAAAAGTCCCGAAGTTGGATGCCACGCTGTTATTGGATAAGTCATATCCGGAGTCTCGTTCATTTTAGTGCCCAAGCGAAAAAGTTTCCTTTTCTTTTCGGATTGGCGATCGACAATAAACAGTTTCTTTTTATTAACCTTATCCATTACATAAGTCAGATAGCGTCCATCGGGACTGACTTTAGCCTGATAGTAATGGTTTTTCTTTTTAATCTTTACAGGAGCGTTATGTTCCGGAGGGGAAATTCTGTCTGCAATATCGTTGTAATAAACGGTCTGATTATTTGCGTACCATTCACGGATGAGGTTTTTGAAAGAAATTCCGAGAACGAAAAGAAAACCGTTTTCGACGGTGCGTGAGACCTTGGTCATATAAATGATATTCGGAATCATATTGCTGCCATACTTTTCGGCAACAAACCGCCAAACCGAGTGTCCCGCCAAAGTGGCATCGGCACCTTCAAGATGATTAAATTTTCTGAACTTTCCGGAAACTACTGCATCGCGTAATTTTTCATCAAGCTCGGAATTCCAATCAGCAGCAAGATAAGATTCCAGGCCACCGAGGTACCATTCAGGCAACGCCATTAGCGTGGAGTTTTTTATATTGGCGGTAATCTGATCGCCATAAATCATCTGATTCAGAATAACACGCGCAATTCCACTGCGGATTTGTTCTTCAAGGTGAAGATAATTTCCATCAAAATAAAGAAAGACTTTATTGTCAACCACATTTGTTACTCCGCCGATGTTGTACAGAACTTCATTATCGAGTCCTATATTGGAGGATTTCATTTCACTCAGTGAATTAAAAACAATGAACTGAACTTTACTTTCCGGCTTATATCCAAGCTTATCTGAAATTTCTTTTAAAGCAGTAGAGGCATATTTTGCCGCGTTGATGGTGATTTTACGTCCATCCTGATAAAAAATAAAATCGAAATCCTTAAACCGAAACTGGCTCCAAATACGCTCTTCGTTGTACTGGACCCTGTTTTTCCCAAAAGTCATATGGCTCCCACTGTAAAACTGCGCCGATATCTTCTGAAAAGGCATCAGGCAAACAAAGAGGAAAAAAAACACTATGGTTTTGCGCATGCTCATACGACCGTTTTGAAAAACAGGATTGTAAAATTACGAAATTTTATGGGTAATATTGCATTATTCCGTTCATATAAAACTGAACTTTCTGAAAAGGCCCGGAAATTGATTAATTTTGGGCTTGAAAAATACGAATATGACCCGGATCGGCCTGACTTTTTTCTTTTTATTCTCATGCGTTGCCAGCTTTTCACAAAGTGATTTTGTGTTGAAGGGGCAGATATCCAATTTTCAGCGGCCGGCCACCATTTACCTGCTGTCGGTTGAGGGCTCCACCTGGGAGATTGCAGACAGCATGAAATCGGTAAAAGGTGAAGTTTTGTTTTCGTCAGATACAGTTCCGGTCACCGGCGAGTATTATATCTTCTGGGAAGAAAAATATTTTATCAATCTAGTGATAAACAAAGAAAATATTATTGAATTCACTGCTGATAATCTTGAAAAAGACCTGGGAATAAAAATTCTCGTTTCGGAAGAAAACAAGGCTTTTTACAAGCTCAGAGCCATTGAAAGTTCCATTGACAGTTTGTCGGCGGTTGGCGATGAATACTATGAAAAGGGAATGCAGGTTCAGCTGCAGAAAGTGAAAAGCCAGTTACAGAATAAAGTTGCAGAACTTCAGGAAAGGATTATTTCGCTCGACAAAGAAAAGCCGGGATTATTCTCTGTAAAACTTTACAAAAGCAGCATTCCACCTGATTTCAAGACGTTTTCAGAAGCTAATCCTAATCATGGATTTGAGTCGGAGTATGATTTTCTGAAACGACACTATTTTGACAATATCGACAAATACGACAGCTGCCTTGTAAATACACGTGTAATCTACGATGTCTGCAGTTTTTACCTAAGGAATTTTACGGATGAAAAAACGAGCGCCGGGTACATCAGGACATCTGATTTTATCATGAGCAGTTTTTCGTGGAATAACAAGCAGTTTGATTACGTTTTGGATTTATTGCTTAACACTTTTGAGTCGTCTGGCTTTGATGATGTTTATTTACATCTTTTTGAGACCTATATGCATGGTTCATCGTGCGAAGGTGGCATTCCGAGCGAAGCAGAGCGCAAGGCGCTTTCCATTAAAAACATGAAAAAGGGTACAGCCGCGCCGGAGCTGACAGGAATTGATCGAGAAGGAAAAACAGTATCGCTCAGTGATTTTATTGGAAATAAAGTTATTGTTATGTTCTGGGAGTCTTCGTGTGAACACTGCCGCGAAGCTATTCCACATGTACTCGATTTTCTGAAAAACAATCCGGATCTTGTCCTTCTCTCCTACTCCATCGACACGGATGAAAACAAATGGTTGGGCGGAATGCTTGAGGAAAATCTTCCAGAGCCATCACTAAGCGATCTAAAAGGATACGACGGAGCCAATGCCATTCGCTGGAATGTGTGGGGAACGCCCAGCTTTTTTGTGATTGATACTGAAGGAAAAATAGTTGCAAAGCCACTTACGCTGAAAGCGCTGGAGGATGCTGTTGAGTAGGATGTGAAAATGTGCGACTGCGTCGTATGTGCGGCTCACTTAAAAACCACGTAAAACGTGGCAAGCTGAGACAAGTGCACCGATGTGGGAATGTGAGAGACGAAAAATAAGACACAAAATCAGTAATACTTACAGCTTTCTTATTTCACCATCATTGATAAGCTTTGAATCTTTGCTGACGATTATTTTTGCGCCTTTTTCCAGAACGATTACAGCGCCTTTTGAAACATGAAATACTGATCCGTTGCGTATATCGAGTCTTGCACCTTTCTTGAGCAACATACGGGTACCGGGCATCATTTCAAAATGTGTGTAATCTGTGATCACTTTTTTCCCTTTGACCATTATTGCTGAATCAATGCGCGTTGGAGTGAGTCCTGCATCAATAATAACTCGTTTTTTATTATCCACGATCAGGTCAAATTGATTATCAGTCGGAAGATCGGACAGAACAATTTTCGGAGCGCACCAGCGTACATTTTGCGAGACAATATTATCACCGTTGCGAACCCGCACCAGCACATCGCCCGATGAAGGCCAGTCTTCGCGTACAATTTCAACACTGACTGAATTCAGGTAGATTATTCGGTTATCCGGAACCAGTCCCTTGTTGACAGCCTTATTGTCGTTGAGCATTGTAAGCGAATTTGCCGAAGACGGGTTGGTGCCAATTCCGATTTTATTATTTCCGCTTAGCGTATAAGCCATTTCTGACTCTCCAAGGTATGGAAGATTGTTGAAGTATTCACCGGAAACAAATTCAATTGCCGGGTCACGTTTTTCTTTTTCCTCTAGATGACCATCATTGTTCTCGTCAAACGCAGGCATTTCGGTCACGGCATTGCCGCTCAAAGGGTTTTTCAGTATTGATTTGCGTTCAAAAGGATAATATTGTTTATTATTCTGGCACCAATTGTTTCTTACAAGAGTGTCACCCCAGACAAAATCGTACATGCCGCTTGCCGGCAGAGCCCTAATGAAATCAGCATTTCCTCCGAAAGCCTTCATCCCTTCGAGTTCATTGTGATCAACCTGAATATATGCATATAATCCCGGGACGGCAAGATCGGTGCAACCCGACTCCTGGTATTGGAAAATATCAAAAGTGCTTCCGTTAAACTTTTTGTCTGATGATTTTCAACCCATAACCATTGAGGATACTCATTATCCGGAATACCCGGAAGTCTTATCCTGAGCGCATCTCCATAAGTTACAAAATCGCGGAGAACTATCAGTGTGTCAACAATTCGATTGTCGCTGAAATCGAAATCAGAATTAATCTCATTTCCTGATGTATCAGTTGCAGAAATATACAAATCTTTGTCAGGTAGCTTCCAGCCAAGCTTGTAGCGATCCCAGGCATTGCAGGTCATCAATGATTTATTGGCAGCTCCCATCATTCCCCATCCGCCCTGAAAAGATAAAAACAATTGATTGCCGCTTGCCATATGGTTTCCTCCACAGCAATGCACGTTGTTTCCTCCAAAAAGCAAATGATTATACTCGTGCAAAAGAATATTCAGCGGATTCGCACTTCGCGTAGCGAACACACTGTATGAATCGGTCCTGAAGGGAGCTTTGCCCGATAAATTTCCGGCCGACGCATATCCGGCCAGACTGCCCGGGTATGTACAATTACGCGCAATAACCATTACATGATCAAATGATAATGGTTCATCCATCGTTCTCGATTGTTTTATTTCACCAGATTTGGATTTTACCCAGAGATCAAAACTATCAGCCGGCAAAGATGATTTTGTTTTAAATCCTTTGTTCCATGCATCGATCAGAATATTAGAAACATTAACTTCGCCATTGCTTTTATACTGAAACGGGATAGATGGGTTGTCCGGATTCAGCAGAATATCAGCATAAACACTGTAGTTTCCAAAAGAGCTCTCGTGATAATAACGGGTTGCAATACCTTTCAAATCTGAAGAAGCATTCGCATCAAAAAGGTCATTTGACCAGACAGGATATGAGCCGGGTTTCCACTGTTCACCAACTTCCGAAGCATACTTGTCAACGCCGCCCGGATATTCAATCTCAACAAAAATCAACAATATCCGGATGGCTCCATTTACAGGCAAAACCTGACCATTGCGCGAGCTGATTTTGTTTTCCTGAGCATTGAGAACTCCAGATAACAGACATGACAGAAAAAACAGGATTATTATTCTTTTCATGTGAACTTAGTCATGTAAATGTACAAATTTAGCAATTACCAGAAGCGTTAGGTACAAACTATTCCATGTCCTGCCTGCGCAGCACTGCGGCTTATCGATTGGACTCGGGAATGATTGAAGAAATGAAGTTCATATGTTTGGATTGAAAAAAGCCGGAATTCAGTATCTTTGCTGAAAATTTTTCAGGATGAAAATCTCATATAACTGGCTGAAACAATATCTGAACACTGACCTGCCCGCAGATACCATTTCGAAAATTCTGACCGACAATGGTCTTGAAGTGGAAGGTCTTGAAGAGCACGAACAAATCAAGGGCGGATTGCAGGGAATTGTTGTCGGCCACGTGCTTGAATGCGCGCATGTGGAAGGCACCGAGCATCTTTCACTAACGAAGGTAGATGTCGGCACGGAGCAATTACAGATTGTGTGCGGTGCTCAGAATGTTGCCGCAGGACAGAAAGTGTTGATTGCCTTACCCGGAGCCACTTTATACAAATCGGACGGCACCACTTTGGTTATTAAGAAGGCCAAAATGCGAGGCATCGAAAGCAACGGGATGATCTGTGCTGAAGACGAACTTGGCCTCGGCACCTCACACGCAGGAATCATGATATTGGATCCGGCGACTGAAAAAGGCATGCCGGCAGCAAAACTTTTCAATCTTTCATCCGATCAAGTTTTTGAAATTGGCTTAACTCCAAACCGCAGCGACGCGATGTGTCATACGGGCGTAGCACGAGATCTGGCGGCCGCGCTGCACAACCGTTGCGGAGAAAATTCCGTTCAGCTGCAAATGCCATCGGTGGAGGATTTCAAGGTAGACAACAACGACCTGACCACTCCAGTTGAAGTAATAAATCCAGAAGCATGCATCCGATACAGCGGTCTGACGCTCACAAATCTTAATGTCACTGAAAGTCCGGACTGGCTCAAAAGAAATCTGGAAGCCGCCGGACTACGTCCGATCAATGTAGTTGTCGACGTTACGCAATATGTGATGCTTGAGCTTGGACAGCCGCTCCACGCCTTCGATTACGACAAAATCAGCGGTGGAAAAGTGATTGTACAATGTTTGCCCGATAGTAGTCCATTTACTACGCTCGATGGCGTTGAACGCAAGCTCACCTCGCGCGACCTGATGATCTGTGATGCAGAAAAAGGTATGTGCATCGCGGGCGTTTTCGGCGGCACACATAGCGGCGTTAGCATGGAAACAAAAAGAGTGTTTCTCGAAAGTGCCTGTTTCAATCCGGTATCCGTGCGTAAAACCGCCAAGTATCATGGATTGCACACCGATGCGTCGTTTCGTTTCGAGCGTGGCACGGATGCGGAAATCACTATTTATGCCATCAAACGGGCTGCTTTATTATTGAAAGGAATTACAGGCTGCAGTATCAGTTCCGAGATATCGGATTTCTATCCGGCAAAAGCCGAGAAACCAGTTGTAACGCTGAACTTCACTGCCATGAACACTTTCGCAGGATCTCCAATTTCAGTTGAAACAACCATTGGAATTCTGAAAGATCTGGACTTTGTAATTTCAAAACAAAATGCAGAAGAAATTACGGTCGAAGTTCCGCTCAACCGCACCGATGTTACCCGTCCAGTGGACGTTTATGAAGAAATTTTTCGCATTTATGGATACAACAATATTCCGATGCCGGAAAAATCGAATACGATTTACCCGACGAGCAAAGGAATTACCTTACACGAACTGATACAAAAAGTATCCAATTATTTTGCAGCCAACGGATTCAGTGAAATAATGTGCAACTCTCTCAACAGTATGCAATGGTATGAAAAAGCCAGTGTGTATCCGGTTGACAGCATTGTTACTGTGCAAAACCCGCTTAGCCGCGAGCTGAATGTGATGCGTTACAGCATGTTATCCGGCATGTTGCAGTCGGTTGCTCATAATATCAATCGGAGTGCGGCCGACCTGAAATTTTTTGAACCCGGGAAAACGTATGTCAAAAACACACAGGACAAAGAAAAACCTGTGATGGCACGCTTTTCCGAGACCAACATGCTCTCGCTGATTATGACCGGCAACGAACGTCCCGAAAACTGGAAATACAAACCCGAAGAATCTGATTTTTTCTGTATGAAGTCCGCTTTGGAAGGCGTTTTCGGATACCTTGGCATCATGGATTCGCTTGTCGCCAAAACAGAAGTGAACAATCAGTTTGTCTTTGGCATGACCTACATGCTTAATGAAAAGCCGCTTGCATCCTTTGGTTTAGCTGATCCAAACATTTGCAAGCTTTCCGATGTTGATGCGAATATCTGGTATGCAGAAGTGAACCTCGATTTGTTATTGAAAAAAATCCGTAAGACCAGTATCAGATTCAGGGATATTCCGAAATTTCCGGCTGTGCGCCGCGATCTGGCCTTGCTGCTTGACGGCAATGTTTCATTTGAAGCAATTCAGAAAGCCGCACAGGGAGCTGAAAAGAAACTATTGAAAGCAGTTGATCTTTTTGATGTTTACATCGATAAAAAACTTGGGGAAAATAAGAAAAGCTACGCCGTTAGTTTCATGTTCCGTCACGATGAAAAAACCCTGACTGATGTTGAGGTTGACAAGGCGATGGAAAGAATTACCAATGATGTGTTGAAGGTTACTGGTGGTGTGATAAGATAAACCTTATCTGTCACGGATTGCAAATCCGCGCCAGAAAAAGTTACTGGTGGTGTGATAAGATAGCAGCCAACCTTCGAAGGATGGGAACCTATCTCCCCCGCTCTGCTTCGAAAGCAACAGCAGCAATGCGGCCGCCAAGGGCCGGAAAAGTTTTATGAATTTTGCAGCGCACATGTTGTGCCTTTGCAAAATCATTCAAAATAGTATCGAGGATATGATTCGCCACATGCTCAATTATATTGTGATGCACTTCCATTATTTCTTTTATCCGAAGATATACCGCCTGATAGTTGATCGTAGTGTCAAGTTTGTCGCTCATCATTGCATCAGATGCATCAAACGAGATGTACACATCAACGGAAAAGCCCGGATGAACAATTTTTTCTTCGTCGAAACACCCCACCGGAGCGCGGAATTCCATCCCTTCAATTGAAATAATCTCCATAAATAGTGGTTGATAAAAATTTTGCTCGTAATTTTGTACAAAAGTAGAAAAAATGGCCGACGAAAAAATCAATCTTCCTGAAGAAGGAAAAGTGCAGAAAAACTTTATTGAAGAAATCATTGACTCGCATTTGGAGAGCGGACGTTTTAATTACGTTCTGACTCGTTTTCCGCCTGAGCCCAATGGATATCTTCACATCGGCCATGCAAAAAGCATCTGCCTGAATTTTGGACTGGCGCGCAAATACAACGGCAAATGCAATTTGCGTTTCGACGATACCAATCCGACCCGGGAAGAAGTTGAGTATGTCGATTCCATCAAGGAGGATGTTAAATGGCTCGGCTTTGAATGGGCCAATGAGTTTTACGCCAGTGATTATTTTCAGCAGTTGTATGACTGGGCCGAAAAACTGATTCAGGGCGGCAAAGCCTATGTGTGCGAATGCAGTCAGGAAACAATCAGCGCAAACCGCACCACGCCTACGCGCCCGGGCATTGCCTGCGAACATCGTGACCGCACGCCTGAAGAAAACATGCAATTATTCCGTCGCATGCGCGATGGCGCATTTCCTGATGGGGCCATGGTTTTACGCGCCAAAATTGATCTGAACTCACCCAACATGCACATGCGCGATGCCATTATGTACCGCATTCTGCATTCGGAACACCACCGCACAGGAAATAAGTGGAACATTTATCCAATGTATGATTATGCGCACGGACAGAGCGATTCGATGGAAGGCATCACCCATTCGGTTTGCACGCTTGAGTTTGAAGTACATCGCCCATTATATGAATGGTTCATTGCAAACATCGGCATTCATGCGCCACAGCAAATTGAATTTGCACGACTGAATCTGAGTTATACCGTGATGAGCAAGCGTAAACTGCTGCAGCTGGTCAACGAAAAATACGTAAATGGCTGGGACGATCCGCGGATGCCGACCATCAGCGGGATGCGTCGTCGTGGATATACAGCCGAATCCATCCGAATGTTTGCCGACAAGGTGGGCATTGCAAAACGCGAGAATGTAATTGAACTTGGTTTGCTTGAATTCTGCGTACGCGAAGACCTGAACAAACGCGCCGAACGCCGCATGGCCGTGCTGAATCCGGTGAAACTGATTATCACGAATTTCGACGATGCCAACACCGATCTTTTAACGGCCATCAATAATCCGGAAGACGAAGCAGCCGGAACCCGCGAAATTCCTTTCGGACGTGAATTATACATCGAGCGCGAGGATTTCATGGAAGAACCCGTAAAAGGCTATCACCGTCTGTATCAGGGCAATGAAGTACGTCTGCGTTATGCCTATTTCGTAAAATGCACCGGATGCAAAAAAGACGAAAACGGAAGTGTGATTGAAATTTACGGAGAAATTGATCCGGCCAGTCGCGGTGGAAATAGTCCTGATGGCCGCAAGGTAAAAGGAACGATTCACTGGGTTCCCGCAAAGCAAGCTGTAGCCTGCGAAACACGACTCTACGACCGGCTTTTCACGGTTCACGCACCTGACGATGCCGAAGAAGGAAAAACATTTGTTGATTACCTGAATCCCGACAGCATAAAAACGGTTACTGCATATTGCGAGCCCGCACTGGCAGACGCAAAACCGGGACAATACTTTCAGTTTGAGCGGCTCGGATATTTTGTTCCTGACAAGGAAAGCCCTGAAGGAAAGCCGGTTTTCAATCGGACGGTGACGCTGAAGGATGGCTGGGCGAAGTGATGATTTAAGATATCAGATTTGAGATTTTTGATTTGAAGGGTGATTTGAACACTGAACAAGGAAGTGTGGAAATGTGCGACTGCGTCGATGTGTGCTTCGCAAATGTGAGAGTATGAGTGACATTAAAACTGGTCTCTGACTACTCACAACTGACAACTATAAAAAGTGCCTTTCTACATTATGAACTTGACGAGCTTCATGAAATTAAGATGAATAAGGAACAAGGAAATGAGAAGGAAGAAGGAGCGTTTGAACATTTCGTCGCTTTCGGTCGGTACTATGACTGCACCTTGAAGTACTTTTGAAATCTCATATTTCAATACATGAAAATATTTTTATATGTATTTTTGGTTGTATAAAAATTGTTTCATTTTTAAATTTCCCTCTACACAGATGAATAACGAAAACAAGGCATGAAAAGAACTTAAATTATCATTTTTCAAAATTTTAATCCGAAAACTGATTTGCTTAAAGATATTCCATGTTACTTAATAAATTTATAGATTCAAACGATCTATGCTTAAAGGTTTTTCCATCTTGTTAGTTTCTGTTTTAGTTGCCGCATGCACAAATAAAAAAGTTGAGGGCAATGCTGAGCTTTACACAATCGATGATATCAAAACGATGACTATCATTAGATATCTAAGCGAAGAGAATGCCTCATGTTTAAACTATTATAAGAATCTTATTGTGCCTCTACTAATGAATAACAGTGAACAAGCATTTCTATTTGAAGAATTTCCTTTGGGCTCAAAATGTAGCCTTATCTTTGTTTTTAGGGAACCAAATAAAATGCCATGCGGAATACAGGAGATGGGATTCAGAATTACTATTGACGAAGAGGGTATTTTGTACTTCAATGACAAGATATACAACCCAAAACAATTGGCAAAAAAGTATTACAACTATTACAATTGTGACGAGCCAGAGAATTCGAAACCATTTGAGTATGCTGAGAAAAACGTAGTTGATATACCAAAATTAGGTCGTTTCGAAAAATCATTAGGATTCTTTCAAATGAGAATCATCTTGCCTAATACAAAAACAGGAGCTTTTAAAATCCTAAGCTCTTTTCGTTCATTCACAAGATTATTATTTTATAATTTATACTTCTATAGAAACGAATTGTCCCATGAATTTTTTGATCAATCATTTTTTGAATTAAATCAAAGTGACAAATTGAAAATTGTCAGAATGTCGGAATTCTATTCAGAACTATATTTATCAAAGAACAATAAAACAATAATGTATTCCAATCCCTTTTAAAATTTGCCTCTACAAGTTACTATATATGTGAGTGTTAGAAAATTTCCATAAACATATTGATTTTCGCTGTCTCCTTCGATACGTTTGAAGCTAACTTATTTTTCGGGTCGTCACTTCAAACACTCAGGATGACAGCGGCGGAGCTCAGAGTAACAGGAGCTGGGATCAGGGTGAAATCTGGAGTTGTGACATCAATGGTAGTCCTGACTTGTCCGCCCCTGTTGCCATGTTGAAAAATCGCTATTGAAAATCAGTTAGTTGTGACAAAAAATGATGAAATTTGTCGCACTAAGGAGATATTATGTATCATATCAGGGTGGTGAAAACA
>Ga0209319_1000259_pt1 | contig 82205 bp, 72 predicted proteins | sample RifGroE2_FD_184000 | JGI IMG/M metagenome (GOLD analysis project Ga0209319, IMG submission 184000) | Groundwater microbial communities from Rifle, Colorado - Groundwater E2 (SPAdes) (version 2) | ecosystem: Environmental > Aquatic > Deep subsurface > Groundwater | place: Rifle, Colorado, United... | reverse complement strand
TGCTTAATCTCGATTTCTGTTTCTTTAATGACAATGATTTTTGGGAGGGCCATAGCTGTGTATTTATATTATAGTCCAATAATAACAAATAAAATCCAATTATGCAAATTGGACTTTATTATATATTCATTTGGTATTACTTTGCTTAACTCGGGTTCCGGCATTTGATACAGTTCGATAATCATTTCATCGCGTTTCATCATCGAAACTTTGCCTTGTTCACCTTCATGCACAAATGTTGAGCGCATGACCGGCTGAAAACCTAACCGCTCATAAAAGGCCTGAGAAATTACAATGTCGGTAATTGGCATCCCGATGTGTTGTAAGTGGTTTATCTGGATATTCATGTCGTAAAAAATTATTGTTACCGTTTTTTATAGTTAGTACGCTGAACGTTCCGCTACACTCAAAGCGGGATTTCTCCGATGAATCCGCCAGTTAGCAGAAGCTGATTTTCACCCCGGGTTCCCGGGGCTAATTTCCTGTCAACGAAGCGCCCAAACCCGGCGGATAGTTTGCTGTTGTGTGGTCGTACTTTCATTTCATCTCAATATTCTTAATGCAGGTTGGTAATAAGTTTCTTTTACTTTATAGCAACGTACTGAATTAATAATAATCATGAGAATATTGAAAATATATAATGTGGCGATGATTACAACCGGGCCAAACACAGAAAGAGGTAATCCTAAATGAAGTATAGTGTTTAATATCCAAACTAAATATGTCAGGAAAAATACTATAGTCCATGTAATTTGAAAGTTTAATATTGATTTTCCGATTCTATCAACGTTTTTAACCTTGTCTTTTTTAAGAATCCAAATTGCTAAAGGGATTACGATTCCAAGAATGGGAAAGGCTAAAAATCCAAGTTGTGATAAATTTAAAAGATTTAAAACATTCCTGTCTTCAAAAGTCTGCCAATCGATTATCTCATCTGGTGAAACACCAAAAGTCATTGCTAATCTCTTAAGAGAATCACCTCGTGGCTCTGTTTCTCCATTTTCAATTCTTTGAATTGTACGCAAACTTAAACCTGAATTTTCAGACAATTCTTCTTGTGAAAAACCTTTGCGATTTCTCAGCTCTTTGATTCTTTTTGCTAATTCTTTGTTCTTCATTTTTTTTTAGTTTTTAAAGTTCAGAACAAAGCTAATCTCATCTTGTATGGTCAGTTGCGTCATGCTTAAGTCATATTTACGTCATTAGCGCCAAATGAATATCTCCAATGTTTTCTAGTATGCCACACAACGCTGGCAATATGGCCAGAAAGGGATTGCGGGCGATTTACTGTCACGGTACAAGAAAAATTGAAGCGGGCTACAACCCTTCGCATACCACTGAAACCCTTATTGGCTATACCGCTTATTAACCCGGCGCGTGTAGTTCAATCAGCCAATTGGCGGACTAGATCCTACAGACCGCTTATATTCCTATTTATTCCTCGTTTAGTAGTTTAAAATTATAAAACCCAAAAATACAACAAGGGATAAATTAGTTGCTAAAAATGCCGGACAGATTGTGAATTTTAAAACAATTGTTTCCCGGTAATAACTGTTTAAATACTGATCTTTTTTTAACTTTGTTTTCAGACTTTTTTTAAACAATTCATATACACTAATTTAAAATTATCTCAAAATGAAGCAAATCTTATCCTATCTCATGGTTGCTGTGTTACTGGTTGCAGCAGCTTGTCAATCGGCTCAAAAGAAAGCAGAGAAAGCCGAAGATAAAGAATGTTGCGAAACAACGAAAGCTGCTGTTGTCGAATTGAATGCCTTGTCTGCTGACGAACAATCGGGCGGCTGGGTATTGTTGTTCGATGGCAAAACTTCGCAAGGTTGGAGAGGCGTTAATAAAGATCATTTTCCTACAGGCTGGGAAATTGCCGACGGAACCCTGCATTGCAAAAGTTCCGGTAAAGGTGAAGCCGGCGCTACCGATGGCGGCGACATTCTTTACGATAAGAAATTCAAAAATTTCCAGATGAAACTGGAATGGAAAATTGCTGAAGGTGGTAACTCCGGTATTTTTTACCTCGGACAGGAAGTTCCTGAATGGCCCATCTACAAAACAGCTCCTGAAATGCAGGTGCTGGACAATGAACGCCATCCGGATGCAATGCTTGGTAAAGATGGTAACCGTCAAGCCGGTTCATTGTACGACCTGATTCCTGCCAAACCACAAAACGCCAAACCTGCCGGTGAATGGAATTCAGTTGAAATCATTTGCTACAAAGGCACTGTGGTACATAAACAAAACGGCGAAACCGTACTCGAATATCATTTGTGGACTGAAGACTGGAACAAGATGGTTGCCGGAAGTAAATTCCCGGGTTTGAATCCCGACTGGGCCAAAGTTGCTGAAGAAGGGTTCATTGCTTTGCAGGACCATGGCGACGATGTTTGGTACCGCAACATCAAGATCAAAGAATTGTAATCAGCGAATTGATTCAAAATACGAAGCCGGTTTCCGAAAACGAGACCGGCTTTTTTGTTGTTATTCACGGGAAAACTCGCAGTCACCCCGTGAATAAGCGGCCTCTGGTATATTATTTTTCAAAAAAAATTGAATTAATTTTAAACCGCTTGCAACCCTGTATGTTTTTTCTTGTCAGTATAAACGAAAACAAGGCAAATTTGGGAAATACGACATTCATACACGAAGATCTGATAGAGGCCAGTAAACGGGGCAACGACAAGGCGCGCAGTCAACTCTATCAGTTGTACTCGAAAGCAATGTTTAACGTGTGTTACCGCATGTTGAACAATCGCGAGGATGCCGAGGACATGTTGCAGGAGGTGTTTGTGCAGGCTTTTCAGAAACTGGAATCGTTTCGCTACGAGTCGGGCTTCGGAAGCTGGATCAAAACCATCACCATCAACAGTTGCATTAATTTCCTGAATAAGCGGAAAACAGAACTTATGTATTGTGATGAAATTGACCGGCACGACCGGGTTCAGGAAGATGAAGAACCCGTAGGACTGACAACAGAAAATATCCTCAAAGCCATGGAGGACCTGCCTGAAGGCGGTCGGTTGGTTTTCTCTCTCTATCTGCTGGAAGGGTACGACCACAGTGAAATTTCGCAAATACTGAATATCACCGAATCGACCTCGAAAACGCAGTACATGCGGGCAAAACGCAAGGTGTACGAAAATTTAAAGAACCAGGAAATATGGGCATCATGAAGGAAGATCGTTTGGAATCATTTGTACGCAACAACCGGGACGAGTTCGATCATTTGTCGCCATCTCCCGAAGTTTGGAACAACATCAGCAAACAGTTGGGAGAACGAAGCAAAACCGTTTGGTTTAAATCGGCAGGTTTTAGGGCCGCAGCCATTGTTGTTGTGGTGCTGATCAGTTCGGCGCTGGTTTTCAAAACCGCTGGCTTTCTGACGGGACCGGTCCGCTCGGCGGCAGTCGTAGATCCTGAAATCAGGGAACTGATTGAAGCCGAAGCATTCTATGCCCAGCAGGTTTCCGGTAAGTTGGAGGAAATCAAAAAATGTTACGAAATGGTACCTGAATTAAAAATGGAAGTAGAAGGCGACCTTCTGGAGCTTGAAACCATGTATAACGAGTTGAGAAAAGACCTGAAAGAAAATATGGCCAATAAAAATGTGATTGAAGCCATGATTGAAAATAATCGCTACCGGTTGAGGGTAGTTGACGATGTACTGGCACAAATAAACTGTTAAAAGAGGGGAATGATGAGAACGAAAAGGAATATTAACGGACTGATTACCGGCTTGTTGTTGCTGACTCCGGTTTTTGTAAACGCCCAGTTCAGCGAAGCGCGCGAGTTTGAAAAACGTTTTAAAATTCAGGCTGGTACGCGTATCGAGATAACCAATAAGTACGGCTATGTTGAGTTGAATACCTGGAATAAGGACTCGGTTTATATCAAGGTAGAAATTAAAGTGGAAGAGAAAAAACTTGACAAGCTGGAAAAGACCTTGGATGGAATTGACTTCGATTTTACCAACAGTCCGCATTACCTGATTGCCCGGACTTTGGTTGGCGAAACCCGGAACCAGTTGGAAAATGAATTGATCAAATTCAAGGAGTCGTTGCTGCAAACGACAGGGAATGTGACCATCGATTATAAAGTTTGGTTACCCGATAACCACGAATTGCGGGTTGAAAACAAATTTGGCGATATTCTGATGGGTGATTACAGCGGGATTACCGATATTAGTTTGAGTAACGGGAAACTTCGCGCGAAAACGTTCAAAAATAAATTGAACCTGAACCTGAATTTTGCAGATGCCACGCTGGGCAATGTTGCCAATGGGCGAATCTATTGCAATTACAGCGATATTTATATCAAGGAGTCGGGACAGTTGCGCTTCGACAGCAAATCGTCGACCATCGAGATATTGCAGACCAACCGGCTGGATGCCGATTCGCGGAGGGATAAGTTTCGCGTACGACTGATCGACCAGATTGAAGTCGATGGAAATTTCAGCAGTTTCAGGTTGGGAAGCCTGACGGAGACTGCCAAGTTGCGGACAAGTTACGGCGATGTGGAGATGGAAAATGTAGACCCGAAGTTCGAAAATATTTATATTGAAGCACGGTCGACCAACCTGAATCTTTACTTCGACACCGAATCGAAATTCAATTTTGAAATTACCGAATCGAAGACCGGTCTCGATTTGGGGCGCGAAGTAAAAATTCTGGATACCGTTGAGTTGGACCCGAAAGAAAAAAAGAACAGGCATAAATGTTCGTTTGGCGAAAAACCTTCCGGTGTTGATAAGCTGATCATTAATTCAGTTGCAGGAGAAATTAACGTGCTGTCGTATTAAACTTCGGTAAATCCGGTCCGGCAACCGGCAGCTTGCCGATGGCATTTCGGATATTCTGTTGTAGTTTGCATCGAACAGCTTCCGGCAACTTGCAGCCGGTAGTCAGCCGCCAACGGCCAATCGAATCAGGAAACGCAACCTTCAGCCATTCCAAATTCCAATGAACAAGCCCAAACTCCAGGACAAATTTCTCAGCAATTCAACAATTCAGCAATTCAACAATTCCATCATTCCATTTTTTAGCTTCTTTCCCTTTTTGTGCTTTTTCCTGAAATTTTTTTCAGAAAAAATAAAAAAGTTTGCAACCCCTGAAAAAAATAGTTGTCATTAGAAACAGAAAACAATAAACCAGGATTTTAAATTCCTGAGAAAACGAAAACAATTTTTTTATACAGTCATGAAACAAATTATTTTACACAGAAACAACCTGCCCGTGCCAGGGCAAAACCCAAAGCAAGAAAGAAAAATGCGTACCCTGAACAACCAGGGAATCATTTCAGGATTAAAAAATTTTAGCGCCTGGTTCAAAGCAACCAAATTCGCAGTTGCCGCTTTTTCGCTGGTTCTGCTATTCTCTACAACCAGTTGTCTGGAAGAATATTTCGTCAACGGGAATCATTCTCCTGCAACCGAAAACCGTTATGCCCGCAATTTTGATGCAGTTGCCTCCAGTGGCGAATTTATTGTAAATATTGTGCCGGGAGATGAATATTCGGTACGTGTAACCGCCGAGTCGAATTTGTTGGCTTACATTGAAACGGATGTGGTGGACCACACGTTAAAAATCACTACGCGGCACATTTACAATATTCATAACCATGAACCAATGACGGTGGATATAGTTTGCCCCAATCTCGATGGCTTAAGGCTCAGTGGTTCGGGTGTGATTACTGCCGATTATTTTGAAACAGACAATTTTGATGTGGTTGTTTCCGGTTCCGGGAAAATTACTGCTGATGTGGATGCGAACCGGATTGAAGGAGATATTTCAGGCTCGGGTGATATTATTTTAACGGGTGTTGCTTCTGAAACCGATTTCAATATCAGTGGTTCAGGCAAAATCCATTCGTATGAACTGGTTCAGGAATATTGCAATGCAACTGTTTCCGGCTCGGGAAACATGTATGTAAACGTAAGCAAAACGCTGGATGTTACCATTTCAGGAAGCGGGAACGTTTTTTATATAAATAATCCATCTGTTCATACAAAGATCAGTGGTTCGGGCGGAGTTGTCAACCGTAATTAATCTGTAAAAAGTACCAGGCAATGAAAAAAATAATTTTACTCGTGTCCGTATTTTTATTGACTTTTGGCGGAAAAGCCCAGGAAAACAGGCGTGCAGTTGGTATTCGGGGAGGATTATCATCGGGCTTTGAATACCGGGTTTTTACCAGCGAGTACAGTTCGTACAAAGCGTTGTTATCGACCCGCGACCGGGGGTTGCAACTAACCGGTCTGAAAGAATTTCATGAACCGGGGTTATTTGATCTTGGCGACGAATTCAGCTTGATTTACGGTTTTGGACTTCACGTTGGTTACGAACGATGGGAGGACTACGACTATCACAACGGGTATTCCTACTGGGAAACGCGTACGGCTCCCATTGCCGGGCTCGACGGTCTGGTTGGCGCTGAATACAACTTTTTGGAAGTGCCTCTCACCCTGGGTTTCGAAGTCAAACCGTTTTTCGATTTGTTCGGACGTAAAATATTCCGCGTTCAGCCATTCGATTTTGCGTTTACTCTGAAGTACAATTTTTAGAGGTCATTAAAGAAAGCCCCCTCTAACTCCCCCAGGGGGGAGAATAATTGTTACTGCAATTCAAAGCTATATACTTTATAAGTCTGTCACTGACCCAAAGTCCTTTCCCTTCGGGAAAACTTTTGGATTTCGGGGTAGGATGGAGCTGTCAATATCAGAAAACAACAATTTAACAATTTAGCAATTCAAACAATTCAACAATTCAACAATTACAGCTATGAAACAATTTACTTTGCTGGTCATTTTTGCGCTGGTCTGCCAGATAGCGTTGGCCGGGAACAAAAAAGATCAGGACGATTACAACATGGGAACACTTTTTAACCGCAACAAAAGCAATGGTGGTTACGGGGCTATTTCGTTAAACTATTCACAAATCGACAACAAAGACGCGTTCATCATGGGAGCCCGTGGCGCGTGGGTTATCGATCATTCGCTGGCAATCGGGTTGGGCGGCTACGGCTTTATCAACGGGGTTGATACCGATTATATCTTCGAGAATAATCATGAGTACGATCTGGCTGGCGGTTATGGAGGCCTCATTCTCGAACCGATTCTTGCCCCGCGCCTGCCGGTGCATATTTCAGTCCCGGTTTTGTTAGGGATAGGTGGCGTTGCATTTGTCGACAGTTACGACGACTGGGATAACTGGTATTATGATGATGATCAGAGCGATGTTTTTCTGGTGCTGGAACCGGGTGTTGAACTGGAATTTAACATGAGCAAGCATGTCCGGATGGCTGCTTCGCTGAGTTACCGGTTTACTTCCGATATAGAGATGGAAACGATCGATCCCGATGTGATGGAAGGACCAACCGTTGGCCTGGTTTTTAAATTCGGTAAATTTTGACCGGATTTTTCTATTCATAATTGAGAAAACAGGTCCGTTGATTTTTTCACCGGGCCTTTTCTTTTTCCGGTCGTTTGTGTTTTACATCTCTTATCTTGGTCTGTAGAAGATAAACATGTTCCGGTATGTCTTGTCTAAATTTCATTACTTTTGCGCATCATTTCGATATGTATGAAGAATAAAGACTGGCTTTACCTGGGCTCTGCTTTTCTGGCAATGTTTTTCTGGAGCTTTTCCTTCGTATGGTTTAAGATTGCCTACCTGGCCTACCAGCCCATGACCGTAATTTTGATGCGCCTGATTTTGGCAACCATCCTGCTTTTTGCTTTTGCGAAATTTACCGGAAAACTCCAGCGGATAAGAAAAGAAGATTTGAAAACACTCATCATGCTGGCCTTTTTCGAACCGTTTATGTATTTCATAGGTGAAAGCTACGGTCTGATGTATATATCGTCGACCGTAGCGGCAGTAATTGTAGCAACCATTCCGCTGATGACCCCTTTTGCTGCCTGGTATTTCTTCAAGGAAAAACTTTCGGCGGCCAATATTGCCGGTTTACTGGTATCGTTTATCGGAGTGTGTATGGTGGTGTTCACCCAATCGCTTGGATTTGCAGCTTCACCATTGGGTGTTGCCCTCGAATTTTTAGCCGTTTTGTCGGCCATTGGATTTGCTGTTTTGCTGAAACGACTAACAGCCAGTTACAATACGTTTACCATTCTGACCTATCAAAATCTGTTTGGGGTGATCATGTTTTTCCCGTTCTGGCTGGTTTTGGAGTCGTCGCATTTTACCGACGCGGGCTTTCACCCTGAAGCATTTTATGCAATTGTCAAGCTGGCTGTTTTCGCATCGGCTATTGCATTCATATTTTTCACCTATTCAGTGAAACATATCGGGGTCAACCGGACAAACGTGTTTATCAACCTGATCCCGGTTTTCGTGGCCGTGCTGGCCTTCCTTATTCTGGGCGACCGGCTCAGCCTGCAAAACATGATCGGTATTGGCATAACCATTGTCGGCTTGTTCCTTACCCAAATAAAAAGACGGAAACGAAAAGATGGAAAATATCCCATATATCAGGCCTGAAAAATTAAAGGAACTCACCGCCAACCGCAAACAGGAGTTTTCGGCGCTGTTCAAAAAGTTGAAAAAGAAAAAGCCCAAAAACCTTGACGATGTGGTGCAGGACCTGCACAACGAGGCTTTTGATCAGTTCGATTGTCTGACCTGCGCCAATTGTTGCAGTACCATCAGCCCCATTGTTACCGACAAGGACATTGAACGGCTGGCAAACACCTGAAAATAAAAGCGGCTGATTTCATCGAACAGTACCTGTACCGTGACGAGGACAACGACTATGTTTTCAAGCAAACGCCCTGTCCGTTTTTACTGCCCGACAACTATTGTGCAGTGTACGAACAGCGCCCCAAAGCCTGCCGCGAATACCCGCATACCGACCGCAAACGCTTTGTGCAGATACTGAACCTGACCCACAAGAACTGCGAGGTTTGCCCGGTTGTTTACTGTATAACCGAAGAACTCACAACGAAAGACTGGTAGACCATTGCACCTGAAAAAAGGAACACACTTTATCATGGGGTTTCCAGGTTATCAATTAACCTGATGAAAAAGTTGACTGCGTAATAAGGGGCGTATGAATCGAGAGGTTCATGTACGGTTCTGTGAGAAAGCAGGGGTGAAACGCCCTGGTTTACTCTGCTGCACCCAGTTGATTTCTATTTAAGTAGATTGTTGATCTCTATTTTTAGAACAGGCAAGTATTTTACAATTATTCCCCAAACAATTTCATTATCAATTTTATCATAACCATGAATTACTCGATTACGCATACTAATTTAAATATCAAAAAGATATTTCTTAATCTCATTATCCATATAGTAAGGTCTTTGTCTGGTTAACTGAACTAATAAAATATGGGTTTGATAAAGATTTGTCCGTTACAAGGTCAACAGGACGTTGAAATAGATTCTCGAATTTATCAGCCAAATCAAAATACGTGTCAGCATAATCTCCATAATCCATAGGTTTAAAGGAAATCAGCAAATCAATATCACTTTTGTCGTTGAATTTGTCGGTGCAGACTGAGCCAAAAACAAATAATGATTTTCCATTATGAGTCATGCACAACGATTTGATTTTTTCAATATTATCGGATATTAATCTTTGCATATCAATGTTTTGTACAAATCTATTATTCAAGTTGAACTTTTACAAGTAGTGCATATCAATTGGTTACAATGTGATACAACTACAAGCAGGGGCGGATGTTAATCCCGGTTAACCGGGACCGGGCGGAAAGATGCCCACCGAAAACCACCGCTGCCGCACTTGACGGGTAGCTGAAGTTATGCGTTCGTGCTTTCAGTCGTTTTCCAGTATTTCCATTAGTTTGTGATTCAGATATAATTTTTCTTTTCCTACCTTGACAGATCTCAGATACCCTTTTTCTTCTAATGAAATTAGATAATTGCCAACAGTCTTGGGAGTTCCTAATCCTGAGTCAATTAGAAATTGTCTTTTCGTATATGGAAGTTTGAAAATTATTTCAATTAAGTCTTTTGAATAAACTTTTGGAAGTTCCGTTTTAATCTCTTTTGCCATTCTTTCCATTAGTGAAATCACCTTTTCTAATCTGAGTAAACCTTTCTTTGCGGTGGTTTCAATCATATCAAGCATGTAAAGGATGTAGCTTTCCCAATCTTCTTTTTCTGTCACATTCCTAAGTTTTTTATAATACTCTATTTTATTTTTGATTATGTATTCACTAAGGTAAATTGCAGGAATATCTAGCAGTCTTTCCATTTTTAGGTATAAAAGCAATAGGATTCTTCCGGTTCTACCGTTGCCATCTGCAAATGGATGAATCGCCTCAAATTGATAATGCATCAATGCCATCTTAATCAATGGGTCTAATGTGTCATCTTGATTTATGAATTTCTCCAGATTTGCAAGTTTTTCACGAATTATATTTTCTCCAGTAGGAGGTGTATATATAACTTCTCCTTTGGTATTGGCAAGAGTTGTCCCAGGCGTAACTCTGATCCCAGCAGAATTCTGTTTTATACATTGAACAATCTCGATACAAAGGTTAGTCGTAATAAAAGGTCGTGATTCAAGTCTTTCAAGTCCTGACCAAAGAGCATCTTTATAACTTAAAACTTCTTTAGTTGCTGGATTTTCATATTTTTTGTCTGCAACCACCGATTTATATAAATCATCATTAGTAGTTATGATATTCTCAATTTCTGAGCTTGCCTTTGCCTCCTGCAAATGTATAGTGTCAAGGAATAGCCTTGGATTTGGTAGATTTATCATTGCCCCGTTTAATTGAGCCAATGCTCTACTTGCAGAAATTGTTTTTACCAGAACTTTTTTTGTCTCTAATTCCACCTTTGGAGGAAGTAAAGGCAAATCATTGAAGGGAATTTCTTTTTTAAAATTAGTCATAACTCAAAGGTAAATTTTACACTAGTCAAACAAACAAGGGTAAAATTAGTGAATTTTTACACTCATCTAATACTCCAGAGTAAACTTTACGCTCGTATGTCGCACCTAGCATGACGCATAACATAGGAAGCTACACGCAGGGGCGGATTGCGGGCGATTTCCTGTCAAGCCGAAAAACTGCTTGGGCGGAAAAATGCCCACCGGAAACCACTGGTGCCGCACTTGTAGGGTAGCTGAAGTTATGGCTTGGGCTTTTGAGTAATTGTCACCCTATCGAAATAATCGCCTGCTTGGAGGCCAACAGTAATAATCCGTTGAACATTAAGTGTATTTTCTGCGACTTTAATGAATAGTGTATTTTTATCTCGACGCTCAACCACAAAGCAATCTTGTTTAATTAAATAACTGTCTGACTCTAAGTTGATGCCATTAAAATTATAAAAGTAATTGCTATTTACAGAAATATCCGATATCCACCATCCACTACCACCTGTCCTAATAGTCACAGAGTCCGATAAGGCACTAAATTCAACAGCTTTGGTTGATAGTCCAATATTATCGTCCCAGTCGCCGTCCTTTTTTTCTGAACAAGAATAGATAGAAATAAAAGAAACAAACAGCAATGTAAAGCTCAAAATTCGTTTCATGATTTTTAGTTTTAATTATTCAAACGCTTGTTATTTTCTTTAATAAATTTATCAAGTGACGCACTTAGCCTTGGCCATAACCCAGGAAGCTACACGCAGGGGCGGATTGCGTCCGCCAACTGGCGGATGTCAATCCCGGTTAACCGGGACCGGGCGGAAAGATGCCCACCGAAAACCACTGCTGCCGAACTTGCCGGGTAGCTGAAGTTACCAGCTGATTTTTAGAATTCAATGTCATTTGCAATATTTCTTATATTATCGCGATGCTGTTTTCGATCCTGCTCTTCGCGTTCTTTTCTTAATTTTTCTTTCTGCATTATTTCTAAGTAGGTTTTATTTACAGTTTCAACAACTAATTTTAATGTTTCTCTATGTACTGATTTTACTTCTTCAATGGTCGTACCATTAAGTACTATTTTATTTCCACTCACATAGCCAATACCCGGTCTGTGCATATTTGACCATGATGGAGGTCTGTCCCAAGTATGTTTAAATAAATCCGCCCACAAGCTGTCTGGCCGTTTAGTTAGTTCAAATGGAACTTTATATAAAGCGCTTCCCGGAGTCCCATCATTCAGCGGTTCACCAACTTCATCAATTAAAATCCCTTTTATTTTAATTTCTTGTTCATTAATAATTTCTTCTTTCTTTGTGAATGTTGAAGCTATTTGAGGAGATTTATACTGTCCAAGAGGAGGTGCAGCCTCTCTAATATTTAGTATAGTTGTAATTAAGTCTTGATAATTATTCTCAAAATCCGAATCATTTCTTAAATCAATATGATATTTCCCAGAAAGCCAAGAAGGAGCTGATTTTTCCCATTCTTCTTTTCTTAGAATTGGGATAAATTTTCTATGATTCTGTTTTTGAAAAACTTCGCCCGTAATAATGTCTCCTTCATATCCAACACCACCTTCTCTGTTGTCAGATTTCCTCTTATATTTTGGAGTACAAATGATTAATACATAATCGATTTCTCTGATTGACTTTTCCATAAATAATGGAAGCTGGTCTCCGGGTATTACTTCCCATTGGTCAAGTTTTACATCAACTCCATCGTGTCTAAGTCTTGATGCAAGGCTTTTTACCCACTTTTTGTGTTCATCGTCTTCCCAAGAATACGAAATAAATGATGTCGGATAATTTGTCATATGCTGTGTCTGTTAAACTTGCTGGTAAACTTGTAAATATTATCATAAACTTACTACTTTTTTTATCTTCCATTTCTGTTAAACAAATTTATTTTAGCATTTTAATGTCTGGCTTGCCGGGCAAGAGGTGAGTAGCTCGTCAAAGACGAGAGTTTGCAAACCCCGTTTGAGTGCAACGGTAACTTCCTGTCCCGATTTGATATAAGACTTTCCCTCATTTGAGCTTTAGCAGTAATGGGGAAGGTGGGTAATAATAACCTTTTTTTCGTTAGAATCTCTGGTAAAAAGGTTACCAGAAACGTATTTTTCGTTATCGTCTCCGGAAGAAAGGTTGCCAAAAATTTATTTTCGTTATCACCTCCGGATGAAAGGTTATCAGAAACGTATTTCTCGTTATCGGCTCCGGATGAAAAGTTGCCAAAAATTTATTTTCGTTATCACCTCCGGACGAAAGGTTACTAAAAACGTATTTCTTGTTATCGCCTCCGGCGGAAAGGTTGCCAAAAATTTTTTTCTTATTATCAACTCCGGCTGAAAGGTGATAAAAATATATATTACATCAGTTATCATCTAAAATACGTCAAACGTACTTGTATTTTGCCACAGGTTTTATTATCTTACACACAAAACTCTGTAAATTACGATTAGCATGGACAAACCGGAACCTATTCGAGTGATCGCGATGTTAAAGCGCGAAATGAAAAAAAGGAATTTATGTGTTGCCGATGTGGCCCGAAGCATGAATACAAGCCATTCGACGGTGTTTGGCAGTTTACAACGCCCCACCATTCAGGTGCAAAAACTTTTGGAGTGGTGCGAATTACTGCAATACAACTTTTTTAAGGAGATCGCTGTGAAGCTTCCTTACAACGATCCCCCGGATGCAGACAATTCGCCGGTTGTACAGCAACAAAAACGCATCCAGGAGCTTGAAATGGAGGTTGCCATCCTGAAACGGACACTGAAAGACCTGGTGGCGCCGAAATCGTAAAGTGCGCCCCAACCTACCTCTTGTTACCGCTTCGCTCAAACAAGGGGTGGGTTGGAGAAAACGTCTAAACCGATCGTCGCGAACCTTTTTCCTTTTGGGAAAACGTCCAATCCGATCGTTGGGAACGATTCAAGCGTCACGCAACCCCAGCAGTATCACCTGTCCCTGATTACAGAGTCACCCTGCCCCGATCATAGCGTCATCCCGAACTTGTTTCGGGATCTGTTGCTTAACGTACCTTTCCATTGTTTTCGTGAGATGCCGAAACGGGTTCGGCATGACGCTTTAATGAATGGTGTGTGGACATAAGTAATGAAGACTATTTATTGTCGTGTTTTTCACTCCAGACCCCTTAAAGGCAATGTCTAGTTAAGGTATTCTTCGTGAATACTTCGTGTTTTTTGCCCCGAAATTTCGGGGTTGTGGCAGGAAAAATTAGCCACAAAGCCGCTAATTCTCAAAGGTCCACAAAAAATATATCAAATGTTTCAATTCTATAATTTCTTAACTATATGACATTGCCCTTAAAGGGCTTTTTGTTGCAAGCACCTGAAAAACTGGTAGATGGAGAAAGTCCCCTTCAGGGCCCCGATGGTTCGGGGTAGGGGTAAATTGGAAAAATAAATACGACATTTAATCATTTGAAGTACTTAATATCGTATTTGAATCCGTATAATAGGGAGTATTCGGGTCTGTTCAATTGCGTCACAGTTGTTCAACGCGCATACAATCATCAATCATCAATCATCAATCATCAATCATCAATCACTTAATAGCAGGCCGATTTTTTCATGTATGAATTTACATATTCGTCAATCCCTTCTTCCAGGGTGACGAATTCCTGCAGGTAACCAACTGAGCGTAGTTTCTCAATGTTGGCGCAGGTGTAATACTGGTATTTGCCTAGCAGGTCGGCGGGGGTGTCCATAAAACCAATGTTTTCGGTTTTGCCCATCGAGCGAAATACCGCTTTTGCCAGATCAACGTAGGTGCGGGCCAGCCCGGTTCCCACGTTGTAAATTCCCGAATGCTTCCGGTTTTCCATGAAAAAACGCACCACACGGGCAACATCTTCAACATAAATAAAATCGCGCGATTGCTTGCCGTCAGCAATGTCGGGGCGGTGCGAACGAAACAAACGCATTTCGTTGGTTTCGCTGATTTTATGAAACGCCTGCAAAATAACCGAAGCCATGCGCCCTTTATGGTATTCGTTAGGCCCGTACACATTGAAAAATTTCAATCCGGCCCAGAAATACGGTTGTTCGGCTTGCTCCAGCGCCCACTTGTCGAAGTCGTGCTTCGATTGTGCGTACAGGTTCAGTGGTTCAAACTGCGAGACCAGTTCATGGTCGTCGTCGAAACCTTTCGAGCCGTCGCCATAAGTAGAGGCCGACGACGCATAAATCATCGGAAGCCCGTATTTAATGCAGGCATTCCATATATGTTGCGAGTATTCGAGATTGAGCTGGTGATACACTTCCGGTTCCTGCCCGATGGTGTCGGTGCGGGCTCCCATGTGGATGATGATCTGAACGGATTGCTGATGGTTGGCCAGCCAGGTGAAGAAGTCGTCGCGGTCTACCATTGCACGGTGTGTTTTGCCCTGGTAGTTTCGGTCTTTCAGCGGATCGTTAAATTTATCAACTAAAACAATGTCTTTAAACCCCTCGCGGTTTAATTTCCCTACTATATAACTTCCAATAAAGCCGGCGGCTCCGGTAACTACAATCATGCTCATTCAAATTAATCGTACCGATTAAATCTGACATTGTCCTTTGTTTTCACTCTAATTAACTTCGATGGGTATTTTTTATTGCCTGAATGATTCAAAAAAATGAAGGATTTTTTGACTTTTTTTTAGTCATTTCAATCGGTCAATATCAAGCTGTTGAAATACAATCTGTTTAGAATCGATAACAAGGAACTTCAGATCACAGAAATCATGTTTTTTACAGGTATTTTCAGTACATGCAGAAAACATTTTCGTTTCACGGGACAAAAATAATAAATTCAATAAAATGGATGCCGAATAATGTCAGAAATGCTTGTAAAACGGCAATTTGTAATGTTTTTAGATAGGAGCATCATAAATCAATATTTTTTATCCCGAACTTTTTACCTTTGTAAACTCTAATTTTTAATCATCCTGAAAATATTCAGGAACAAGATATTTTACCATGAGCCTGAAATATTCATTGAACAGCGAGAACAGCGGCTACCGGAAAGTAGAACTGTACGACGAAAAGAAAACGGAAGCACTCGGACAGCATTATCATTCGATCCTGAAACTGGTTGGTGAAGACCCCGGGCGCGAGGGCCTGCTGAAAACTCCCGAACGGGTAGCCAAAGCCATGCAGTTTATGTTGCAGGGCTACGAACAGGACCCGGAGAAAATTCTGAGTTCGGCCATGTTCCGCGAAGATTACAAGCAAATGGTGATTGTGAAGGACATTGAAATTTATTCGATGTGCGAGCACCACATGCTGCCGTTCATTGGCAAGGCGCACGTGGGATATATTCCCAATGGCTACATTACCGGACTAAGCAAGATAGCCCGCGTGGTCGATGCGTATGCGCGCCGTTTGCAGGTGCAGGAACGACTGACCACCCAAATAAAAGATTGTATCCAGAAAACACTGAACCCGCTGGGCGTGGCAGTAGTCATTGAGGCGCAGCATCTTTGCATGCAAATGCGCGGGGTCGAAAAACAACATTCTGTTTCTACCACATCCGATTTTACCGGCGCTTTCGAACGGGTTGCCACACGTGAAGAATTTATCCGGCTGATCAGCACGAAGATGGGTTGAAGATGAATGATTGATTGCGATAGCAACGCAGGAAGATATTTCCTGGTTTTCGCAATTTATACCAGTTCCATGCCTTCAGGCCGGGTCCGTTTCCAGCGGCGGTGCGACCAAAGCCAATGCTCCGGTTTCTCACGGATGGTTTTTTCAAGCAGGCGAACGTGGGCATTGGTAATTTCATTTTCCGCGGTAGTGGAAGCATCATCACAGATTTTGGTAAATATAACTTCATAATGTCCCCTTTTGGGTTTCATAATGTCGGTGAACAATACGGTCATCCCGAGTTTTTTTGCAATTTTTTCAGGTCCCAGGAAAACCGGTGTTTCCTGATTGAGAAAAATCGTCCAGTATTTGGTTTCAATAGGCGATTGATCGGCAATAAAAAAAGTAGCGGTTTTTATACCTTGTTTTTGCGCGTGGACAATCATTCTGTACGCATCGTCCATCGGCAAAACTTTCAGGCCCAGTTTGGTGCGCGTTTGTTTCATAAAATGGTCAAACGCCTCGCTGCTCAGCGGTTTGTAAATAACGCCGAACTGATGGGAAGAACATGAAACAATATCGATCAGCATTTCCCAGTTTCCGTAATGACCTGAAATTAGGATCACATTTTTCCCCTGTCTGTAAAGCTCTTCCAGTATTTCCTGGTTTTTAAAAACCACTCTTTTGCGTATGCCCTTCTGTGAAAGGCGATACAACTTGATCTGTTCGACCAGCAAATCGCCAAAATGATGGTAGTATTTTTTTGCTATCTGCAATCTTTCTTCTTCCGTTTTCTCAGGAAAAGAGTTTCGAAGATTCTCCAAAACTACCTTTTTCCGGTAGTCTATTACATACCAAACAAGCAAAAAGATAACATCCGACACAAGATAAAAAAATCTAAACGGCAGGAATGCAGCCAGTTTGAGGAGCGATATACCAAAGCAGCTAAAAAGTTTCTTCATACGGAATTTAACGCGCTGCAAAGCTATTAAAATATTAAAGTTTTATCCGCCGGAAACTCTAAAAATTTCGGGGCGTGGGTTGACTTTTGAGACCCTAATGGATGTTTTTATTTCAGATTTTGCTTGAATTGGTTCAATTTTTTCGGGAAAGGAACCCTTGGTATTTAAAAACTTTAACGAATACAGAAATGCTTCACTGACATTTTTTAATAAGTTTGTGAACTCGGAAAAGAAATGGATAATGGCGAATAGGTTTAAACCATTGAACTCGGTATTGATAAAACCGACAGGGCCCGACTGCAATCTAAATTGCAGCTATTGTTTTTATCTTGATAAGGCGGAGCTTTTTAATGCATCGCCGGTTCATCGTATGTCGCCCGAAATTCAGGAAGAAATCATCCGGCAGGTGATTCAGCAATCGGGCAGTAACGTGTCGCTGGCATGGCAGGGAGGTGAACCAACCCTGATGGGACTTGATTTTTACAAACGGGCTATTGAGCTTGAGATGAAATACGGGCACAACCAATCTGTTGGGAATGGACTTCAAACAAACGGTTTGTTACTCAACCGGGAATGGGCGGCTTTTCTGAAAAAATACGACTGGCTGGTTGGCCTTTCTCTTGACGGCCCTGCCGATATACACAATCATTATCGTCTCGATAAAGGGGGACACAAAACCCACAGCAAAGTTGAAAACGTGGCCAAAATGTTGCTCGACGAAGGAGTGGCTGCCAATGCTATGTGTTGTGTTACTTCCCATTCGGTAAAATACCCGGAGCAGTTGTACAACTATTTCAAAGAGCTGGGATATACGTTTATGCAATTTATCCCGGTGGTTGAAACCGACAAGGAAGATCCGTCGAAGGCAGCGCCCTTTTCAGTCTCGGCAGTCGATTACGGCCATTTTCTGAATAAACTTTTCGATTTGTGGATGGCCGATTTTCAAAACGGGCAGCCCACAACCAGTATCCGGCATTTCGAGTCGGTATTTCATACCTATGTGGGGATTCAGGCGCCCGAATGTACGATGATGAAAGAATGCGGAACTTATGTGGTGATAGAACACAACGGGAATGTGTACAGTTGCGATTTTTTTGTGGAACCAAAATGGAAACTTGGCAACGTGATGCACGACCGGATCATCAATATGCTGAACTCGAAAAAGCAGGAAACATTTGGCTTGGCAAAGGCTCAGTTACCCCGCGATTGCAAACAGTGTACATGGCTTCACAATTGCTACGGAGGATGTACCAAAGACCGGATAAAAGACCCGCGCGACAACCGAAATCCGCGATTCTGCCAGTCGTATAAAATGTTTTTCAAACATGCCGACGGAACACTGAAAGACCTTGCCGTGCAGTGGCAGCAGCAACAACACGATCTGCGCGAACAACAGAAATACGGAAATACCTACAATGCCTTTGACGATTTTATGAACCAATAATGATCTGGCAAAAAGAAACAACGCTACCCGAATTCAGGAGGGGATATCACCTGATTACCCGGATGATTGAAGAGCTATTACCCGACCTCCCGGAGAAAGGCTTATTGAATATTTTGGTGAAACACACTTCAGCAGGGATTACTATCAACGAAAATGCTGACCCGACTGTCCGTCAGGATTTCGAGACGTTCATCAACAAAATGGTTCCTGAAAACGATGCCGATTTTGTACACAACTACGAAGGCGACGACGATATGCCCGCCCATCTGAAATCGTCGATCATTGGCAGTTCGCTGACCATTCCGGTCACCAATCATCGCCTGAACCTGGGAACCTGGCAAGGCATTTATTTTTGCGAATTCCGGAATTTAGGGGGAAAACGAAAACTGGTGTTGACGGTTTATAGTTGATTTGCCGATAGCTGATTCTTATTCTTGAATCTAATTACTTACTACTTTTTACTTGATACTCATTTTCCGATGATAAAAATTGCAGGCCGCTTTTGAATGTCGGGTTGATTTTTGCGCCAGTACGAAACCGGTTTGGTAAGAATAAATTCGGTTTCCAGAGTGATGTCGGCAGCCACACAGAGCAGGGTTTTCGGGTCGCAGGTGTGAATCAAATCGGCGAATAATTGCAAATTGCGGTATGGCGCTTCAATGAAAAGCTGGCTTTGGTTTTCGGCGTACACCCGGCTTTCCAGCATTTTTATGGTTTTCGATTTGGCCGGTTCCTTGATGGGAAGATAACCGTTGAATGCAAAATTTTGTCCGTTCAGTCCCGAAGCCATCAGCGAAAGCAAAATCGATGACGGACCAACCAGCGGAACCACCCGGATGTTTTTCTCATGTGCAATTCGTACAATGTCGGCTCCGGGGTCGGCAATGCCCGGACAACCGGCTTCTGAAATAATCCCGATATCGTGACCGTCTTTCAGCGGTTCGAGGTAACGGTGCAAATCTCCGGCTTTGGTGTGTTGGTTCAGCTCGAAAAAAGTAAGCCGGTCAATGTCAATATCTTTATCAACCAGTTTTAAAAAACGCCGGGCTGTCCTGATATTCTCCACAATAAAAAACGAAACCGATACAATTATATTTTTGTGATCAGAAGGGAGAACTGTTTCCAGTCTGCTTTCGCCAAGAGTGGTGGGAATCAGGTAAATTTTCGACATGCTAATTTTTTTTCAAAAATAAGGAAAAAGTGTGGCAGACCCTGGTTCAATCCTTATTTTTGTATGTCAGAAAAAAACAGATATTTTGAAAATCACATTTTTAGGAACCGGAACATCGCAGGGAATACCGATCATCGCATGCAGTTGCGGGGTTTGCCAGTCGGAGGACCCAAAAGACAAGCGCCTGCGCGCATCTATCCTGATCGAGATTGGGGAACAAAAGCTGGTGGTTGATGCCGGTCCCGATTTCCGCCAGCAAATGCTGAAGGTGAACCTGAAACGGCTCGATGCCATTTTGCTGACGCACGAGCATGTCGATCATCTTTTTGGCCTCGACGATATCCGGGCATTTAACTGGGTACAGAAACACCCGACCGATATTTATGCTGAAGAACGGGTACAAAATGCTATTAAGCGGGTATTCAATTATGTTTTTGCCAACTTTAAATATCCGGGCATTCCGCAAATGAACCTCCACCTGATTGAAAATAAGTCATTTTGTATTGGCGAAACCGAAATTATTCCGGTTCGCGGGATGCACTACAAATTACCTGTTTATGGGTTTCGTATCGGAAAAATGGCTTATCTCACCGATGTGAATTATCTGGAAGAAAGTGAAAAAGAAAAACTGAAGGGCCTGGATATTTTTGTTATAAATTCTCTCCGGAAAGAAGAGCATATTTCGCATTTTACGCTTGATCAGGCGTTGCAACTGATTGACGAATTAAAACCTGCAAAAGCATATCTTACACATCTTTCCCATCAAATGGGATTCCACCGGGAAATATCGGATGAACTTCCGGAAAATGTTTTTCTGGCTTACGATGGGTTGGAGTTATTTGCTGAAGGCTGAACCCGAATTCTGAAAAACTGATGCCCGATAGTCGATATCCTGGTTGCTGAATTGGAAATAGTTGAATGGTTAAATTGCTGAATTGTTGAATTGCTAACAGCCAACAAGTCTTTTCTGAGAACTGTGACTGAGAACTGTGACTGAATACTGCGACTGTCCACTTTTTTACTTAAACATCCGGGGCATAAGATGAAAATCGAGATGTCCGCGCCGGGCTTCCACCTGATTCCAGCGATCGATTGAAAATGAAATACCAACAGTGGAGCAGGTGGGCATCTCTCCATCAAAAAATTTTACCAGGTTATTGGCTAAATAATAAATAGTAGGATTGTGTCCAAATACGAAAACGGTATTCAGGTTCTCGGGTAATTCGTGAAGCAATGCGATGAAATCGCTGGTGGTAATGCCTTCGTAAATGGCTTTTACAGATACAATTTCATTTTCCGGAAAGTTCAGGGCTTCAGCAAAAATACGGGCTGTTTCCATAGCCCTTCTGGCCGGACTGCTGATGATCATGCCGGGTGTAACCTTTTGTTTTTTCAGTTGGGTGCCGATCTCTTCGGCATCACTCTCACCCCGGTCGGTGAGTCCCCTGCTGAAATCGTCGTCGTAACCGTATGGTACCGACTTAGCATGGCGAACGAGTATTACCTGTTTCATGTGTTTATTTTTTCAAAAGTGTTTTGTGCAATTTTCGTATCATTAATTGAATTTCAATCTTGAAACCAACGCATGGCCCCGAAACCTCGGGGCGCATGATCAGGAAATAATCATTCCGATTAGTGTTTCTGCGAATCATGCTCATTTCATAATTGTACAATTTATGGTGTAAAATTAAGGTATTTTGCGGCTAAAAGCCAGAGGCAGCATGTTGAAAGGCTGATTCTCATTGTTCGCTGCCAGATATATTTCATTCCCCGCTTTTAATTAAGAGCTAATTTTTGTAATTTGAGCAAAAAACCAAAACCTAGATTTATGAGAAAGCCAATCATCATTTCAGTAATTGTCATTGTTGCCATTTTTTTTATTTTGGGTGGCAGTTTTGGCGAAGGCGGTTGCCAATTTAATATTTCTACTGCGAAATTATCGGATGCAAAAATATGCACCAGTTTAACCGGAAACCTGTGCGATCAGGACAACCTCGTTTTGCCTGCTTCAACTCCGATGATTTATGTGACTTGTATGTTAAAGTATGCCGCTGCCAACACCAAAGTAAAATTTAGTTGGATGTATTATGGCGACACGAAATTTGAAATTGACAATGTAGTATTGGATACCGGCGACAAAGTAAGCGACCTCGAACTGCATTCAAACCTTCCGTGTCCCGATGGTGGTTGGCCGACAGGAGTGTACGAGGTGGTTATTCAGATACAGACAGATAATGCAAAACCGCTAATTAAACAGTTCAATATAAATTAAATACATTATTGTTTCTTTTAAAATAAACAGAAGGGAAGCATGTCTCATGCCGGGTTTGCGAAAGGAAATTCGTAGGCAATTCTATTTTTGTGCTTTCAGAAAAATTTTGGGCATAATTTGTCTGAAATTTACTTTCCTGACATCTTTTTTGTTGTGTTTATATGGAATATATTATCCAACCTGCCAAATCTTGTCTAAATAATTCAAAGTCTAGTCTAACAAATAGTAACGTTGGTCTAAAAATATTGACATGCTGGTAACTAATGCGTACTTTTTCAGTCGAATTATGGAAACGATAAACAATTTTTAATTGTGAACATTAAAATTGAAAATCTCTCGAAGATTTACGGAAACGGAAACCACGCAGTAAAAAACCTGAACCTGAACATTGAAAACGGTATGTTTGGATTGCTGGGGCCTAACGGCGCCGGAAAATCGAGTTTGATGAGAATTCTGGTCACTTTAATGAAACCATCCTCCGGAAGTATCAAGGTAAACGAATTGGACATCATTAAAGACCGGAAAGAAATCCGTTCGATGTTGGGCTACCTGCCACAGGACTTTCGCTTTTTTTCATCCCTCTCAACCTGGGAGTTTCTGGATTATGCAGCCCGGTTGGCCGGCATGAAATCGGGAAAGGAACGAAGAGCTGCCGTTGATAAAATGTTGGAAGAAGTGGGGCTTTTTGAAGCGCGCGACAGGCAAGCCAATAAGCTGTCGGGTGGAATGAAACGGCGGTTGGGAATTGCCCAGGCACTGATCAACAATCCGAAAATTATTATTGTTGACGAACCTACTACCGGACTCGACCCGGAAGAACGGATTCGTTTTCGTAACCTGCTTTCGACCATTTCAACTCAGGATGTAATAATCATCCTTTCGACCCATATTGTCGGCGATATTTCGAGTACCTGTACCAACATGGCGCTGCTCAACCGGGGCGAACTTGCCTATTCGGGACCGCCCGACGATTTGGTCGCACAGGCCGAAGGAAAGGTATGGCTGGTAAAAGCGACAGAAAGCGAATATATGGAAATCAATGAAAAATATCCGGTAATTTCCAATGTGCCTACCGAAGAAGGCTGGGAAATTCAACTGGTAGCTGACAGTATCAATGGTTATTACGGCGAGAATATTTCTCCCAACCTGGAACATGCCTACGTGTATTTTATGGAAAGTAAACTTCAGCAGTGGACCTAAGCAGAGTAACCAGTCACAGTATTTATTATCAGAAAAAACGAATGATATGATTTCATTTCACAACATAAATTCAATTGCGAAATACGAAACAAAAACCCTTCTCCGAAGCTGGTTCTTCCGCATTTTTGCGATACTGGCGATGGCATTTTTGTTTTTTTTCAATTTTGGGGTATTGATCCAGTCCGGTGGAGGAGCAGGCGAATGGCAAATTAAAGCTCTTCCTTCGCTGATACCCTATGTAAACCTATTGATGCTAAATGTTGCACAGGCCATTATTGCTATTATTCTGGCATCCGACTTTCTGAAACGCGATAAAAAGCTAGATACCACTGAAGTTATTTATATGCGCTCGATGACCAATGGCGAGTATGTGATCGGGAAAACCATCGGGAACCTGCTGGTGTTTTTGGTGTTGAATATTATTGTCTTACTTATTGCGCTGGCGTTTAATCTTGCAGTTAGCGATCTTCAGATCAGTTGGATTTCCTACCTCAATTATTTTCTGCTGATCAGCGTCCCGACGCTGGTTTTTATCATGGGGCTTTCGTTCTTCTTCATGAGTGTGCTCCGCAACCAGGCGCTCACCTTTATTATTCTGCTTGGTTATGTGGCGCTGACTTTGTTTTATCTGCAAAACAAATTTTACTTTGTTTTCGATTACATGGCCTTCCGTATTCCGCTGGCTTATTCCGATTTTGTTGGTTTTGGAAACAAATCTACATTATTGATCCACCGGGGAATTTATTTCTTTTTAGGCCTTTCGTTTATTTTTTTCACTATTCCCTTCCTGAAACGATTGCCGCAGGCCAAACATTTCAGACAATTCCCGGTAGTGGTGTCGGCGCTGTTTTTTATGGTTGGCGTATATCTTGCGTACCTGCATGTGTCATCGGTTATTACTGAGAATAATATCCGGAAAGAGATGCTGGTTATTAACGATAGCTATGCCAGTGAAAAAGCGCCAACTGTCGATTCGTACCAGATTGATGTAAAACATTCAGGCGGAACGATTCAGGTAGCCAGCACATTGTTGGTAAAGAACAACAACGAGAGTAATCCGCAGAAATTATTTTTCAGTCTGAACCCGGGTCTGCAAATTGAGAAGATCATCCGGAACGGAGCAGAAACAAAATTTTCGCGCAAACAGCACCTCATTGAGCTGGAACCGGCTCTGGCATCCGGTGATTCCCTAAAACTCGAATTTGTTTATTCTGGTTCGATTAACGAGGCCGCCTGTTTTCTCGATATTGACGATGAAAAACGGATGGAACCATTCAGCCAGATGATGTACCAGATTGATAAACGGCATGCTTTTATAACCGACCGGTTTGTTTTACTGACCCGCGAAGATAATTGGTACCCCATTCCGGGCGCCGGTTACGGCAATACCAACAAACAATGGTTCAGCCGCCAGTTTTCAAAATTCAGCATGAATGTGGAAACCAAACCCGGACTGATGGTCATTTCCCAGGGAAACAGCACGCAGGAGGACAATAAATTTTTGTTCATCAATAAAAATCCGCTTTCACAAATCTCGCTGGTAATTGGCGAATACGAAAAATCGAGCCGTGAAATTGACGGACTGAATTTCAATTTATACATCAAACCCGGGCACGATTATTTCAGCAAATTCTTTGAAGAAATGAAGGATACCATTCCTTCGTTAATTACTGAGTCGTTAAAAGATTTCGAACGTAGCATTGATATGTACTATCCGTTTGAAACGCTTTCGCTGGTTGAAGTTCCCATCCAGTTTTACTCCTATCCCCGGATATATACGGGCGAACGTGAACCTCTTCAGTCCGAAATGATTTTATTTCCTGAAAAAGGGGTTACCGTGGGAGATGCCGATTTCAACGGGCGAATGAAACGAATGCAGCGCTACAGCCGCGGCGATGAAGCCAATTTAACGCCGGAAGAACAAAAAATACGGGTATTTCAAAGCTTTTTGACCAGCTTCACACAACAACAGGGAAGGCCGAATTTTAACCGAAGCCGGGGGTCGTTCGAAGTGACTGAAACAACCAATGCCTATTATGCTTTTCCGATGTTTTATAACCATGCGTATTTTATCAGTTCCGAACGATGGCCGGTAACCAATCGTATTTTCGAGTCGTATCTGAAACAAACCTCTTCCAATCCGCGCTCAGGCTTTATGCGAAGTATGCAGGGGACATCGGAAGACGAACAGGCTAATATTGCTCTGCTCGAACACAGTTTTGCCGAATTGCTGAACGATCCGGAACAAATTACGATCATCGATAATGTTATCCAGCTCAAAGGGGAAGCGCTGTTTTCAATCATCAAACGCAAGGCGGGCGATGAAGCATTCGATGAATTCATGTACAATTTTCTGAGCTCGCATAAATTTAAAACGGTCGGCATTCAGGATTTTAATGATGAAATAAAGAAAATGTTCGATGTTGACCTGCTCCCCTACATGGAAAACTGGTTCAACAGTAAAGAACTTCCGGCATACCTCATTGGCGCAGTGAATGCAGTTGAAGTGCTCGATAAAGACCAGTTGAAAACAATGGTCAAATTTAAGATTACCAATGCCGAACCGGTCGAAGGAATTGTTTCCGTTCAATTCATGACAGGCGGTGGCGGTGGTGGCGGCCGTGGTTTTTTCGGTGGTCCCGGTTCCATGACGACCATCGACAAGCTGATCCATCTGGAAGGAAATCAAACCAAGCAGGTCAGTTTTCTGCTCGAAAGGCAATCGCGGCGCGTAACGATCAAAACACTGACCTCGAAAAATATTCCGGCAGAATTGAGTTTTCCGCTCGATAATATTGAAGAAGACAAAAAAGCCACACCGTATGAAGGAGAGCAGATAGTCGATGTCCCGGTGCGAATTGCTGAAGATAACGAGATTATCCTCGACAATGAAGACAAGGGATTTTCAATTGTTCAAATGGAAGAGACCAGTTTGCTGAAAAAACTGCTTTTTCAGGAAGAAGAAACAAAAGAAAAATATGCCGGTTTTAATTCCTATCGCCCGCCACGAAACTGGACTGCAACAACCAGTTCTGGTTTTTACGGGAAATTCAGCCGTTCGGCACATTACATTCGTTCGGGCGAAGGAGACAAAAAAGTGATATGGAAAATCCCGGTGAAAGAGAACGGGTTCTACACGGTATACACTTACCTGTCAAAGGATAACCGAAGAGGCCCCGGACGTCGGGAAAGTGAGGAAGTCAAAGGTGAATATGAATACACCATCCATCATGACGATGGGAAAGAAGTGGCGTCGGTCAATTTGAAAAATGCCGAAGAAGGATGGAACAGTCTGGGGTCTTTCTATTTCTCACCTGACAGCGTCGTCATTGAACTAAGCAATAAATCGGAATCGCGGATTGTAGTTGCCGATGCAGTGAAGATCATAAAACAATAGAGAGAAATGAAAATACCCATATTTGCTGAATTGTTGAATTGTTACCGGCTATTGGCAGCTACCGCAAGTCGCTGGTTTTTATACCCTGCAACAGAATGCAAAACATTGGAACTTGAAAAACTGAAGTTGATACGAAAATTATAGAAACCCAAATTGAAAATTTACACACATGAAATTTCAACCAATGATGAAAACAGGTATAATTACGCTGATCCTTGCATTTGCCGTTCAGATGGCGGATGCACAGCGTATTCTAACGCTTTCCGATGCGTTGGAAATTGCCTGGGGCAACAGCCCCGACATACAAAAATCGTTACTTAGCCTCGAACGTTCAGAACAATCGCTGATTGCTCAGAATGCAGCTTTAAAATCGAAATTTTCACTCAGTGTAACCCCTTTTAGTTACGATATGAGCCGGTCGTTCAACGATTTTTATTCAACATGGAACACCAACGAAAATTATCAGTCGTTCGGTACATTTACTGTTTCTCAGCCCATTCTGCTTACCGACGGTACTGTTTCGCTGATCAACCGTTTTGGCTGGCAGGATAATTACAGCGAATTTAATGATACCCGTTCGAAAACCTTCAGTAATAATTTGTATCTCAGTATTAACCAGCCTTTGTTTACTTACAATTCGACCAAACTGGAACTAAAAGAGCTGGAACTCGACCTGGAAAACACCAAGCTGAGTTATGCCATCCAGAAATTAAACCTGGAAAAGAATGTGACCCAGTTTTTCTATAATGTGTATCTGGCTCAAATGAGTTTAAATATTACGGAAGAAGAATTTAAAAACACCGAAAAGAGTTTTGAAATCACCCAAAATAAAGTAGATGCCGGTTTGGCTGCCAAAGAAGAACTATATCAGGCCGAGCTGAACTTTGCAACTGCCAAATCGAACGTGCAGAACAAACGGGTAACCCTCGAAAATTACAAAGACCAGTTTAAACAATATATCGGCATGGACTTGATGGAAGAAATTGGGGTTATGACCGACATTGAAGCCCATCCGGTAACCGTGGATGTAAAGAAAGCGATCGAATATGGTTTGTTGTCGAGAATGGAAATCAGGCAACGCGAAATTGAAATTGAAAATTCGCAGTTCAGCCTCGTCCGTACCAAAGCGCTGAACGAATTCAAAGGCGATGTGAATTTTTCGATCGGGATAATTGGCGATAATGAAAAACTGGTCGACGTATACCAGAACCCTACCAACAACCCGCGTTTTTCAATGGCCTTCAATATTCCGTTGTGGGACTGGGGTGAAAAGAAAGCCCGTATAAAAGCGCAGGAAGCCATCATAAAAACCCGCAGCCTCGATTTTGACCAGGAAAAAATTCAGATTGTGATGGACATCCGCCAGGTGAACCGCAACCTGCAAAATTTGGTAAATCAGATCGATATCGCCAAACAGAATGAAAAAAATGCACAGTTGACTTACGAGATCAATCTGGAACGTTATGCCAATGGCGATCTTACCAGCATGGATTTAAACCTTTTCCAGACTCAGCTTTCGGAAAAGAAAATGGCCTATGCCCAAGCTTTGATTGACTACAAAATTGAATTGCTGAATATGAAAATTCAAACCCTTTTCGATTTCGAAAACAACAAAGCCATTGTGCCCGAAGAATTATTAAAAAAATAGAAACATAAAATATTTCACAGATGACACGTACAAATAAACTTTTCATTTTAATCATGGGCGCTTTTGTTGCTGCATCGTGTGGCAATCAAAACACTAGCGTTAGTACCGATTTGGCTATTCCTGTTTCGGTAGAAGATATAAAACCAGGTTCCATTGAAAAAACCATCAATACTACCGGTACACTGACTGCTTCAAAAGAAGTGACCATTAACTCGGAAATGGCCGGCGATTATCACCTGAAAACGAATCCAAGAACAGGGAAAAAATTTGCCCTTGGCGATTTGGTTGAAAAAGATCAGGTAATTGTAGAATTTACCGATGATGAATATGTAAACGGAATCGGTATCGAATCGAAAAAACTGAACCTGGAAATTTCGGAACAGGAATTCAAAAAACAGGAATCGTTATTTAATAAAGGCGGTGTAACCCAACGTGAATACCGCAATTCGGAAGTTTCGTTTATCGACGCCAAATACAGCTACGAAAGAGCGCAAATACAGATCGAAAAAATGAGAGTACGCGCTCCTTTTAAAGGCGTGATCACCGATCTTCCTTATTATACAGAAGGTACCAAACTTACCTCGGGACAACCCATGCTCGGCATGATGGATTACAGTAAAATGCAGATGGAAGTGAACCTTCCGGAAAAATACATCAGCGAGGTGAACAACAACCAGATGGTGCGTATTATGAATTACACCTTACCAAACGATACCCTTTCAGGCAACGTAAGCCAGCTTTCTCCGGCGATCTCGACAGAAACACGCACGTTTAAAGGGGTTCTGACAGTAGAAAACCCGGAACTGAAACTGCGTCCGGGAATGTTTGCCAAGGCTGATATCATCATTGCCCGCAGAGACAGTGTAATCGTCATTCCGAAAGATATCATCATTTCAGGGCAAAGAGGCAAAACCGTTTTTGTAGTTGATAATGGTACTGCACAGGAGAAACGGATCACTTTTGGATACGAAAGCCAGGATCATGCAGAAATTACATCCGGTTTAAAATATAACGACCGTATTGTAATAAAAGGTTTCGAAACTCTTCGGGATCGTTCGAAAGTGAAGATTATTAAGTAATTGATGACAAATGAAGAAATTAACTCAATTCTCGGTTAATTACCCGGTCACGATACTGATGATAGTGTTTGCCGTGCTTTTGCTGGGCTACATTTCATACGACAAGCTGGGGGTTGACCTGTTTCCTGAAATAAATAATCCGCGACTTTTCATCGATGTCAAATCGGGGGAACGTCCGCCGGAAGAAATGGAAAAGCAATTTGTTGAAAACCTTGAAGCATTGGCTATCCGCCAGTCGGGAGTGGTAGAGGTCTCATCAATTTCGAAAGTTGGTTCGGCCCAGATAACTGTTGAATATACCTGGGGAAAAGATATGGACGAGGCTTTCCTCGACCTGCAAAAAGCAGCTTCTGCGTATGCCCAAAACAGGGATATCGACGAAATAAATATTACCCAGCACGACCCGAATACTTCGCCGGTAATGATTATTGGCCTGTCGCATACAACCATCGACGACATGAATGAACTGAGGAAAGTGGCCGACAACTATATCCGCAACGAACTCATTCGTCTGGAAGGAGTTGCCGAGGTTGACGTTTCGGGAGCTGAAGAAAATGAGGTGCTGATTGAAACCGAGAAATACATGCTCGATGCTTTTGGCCTGACATTGGACGAAGTGGCTACCCGTATCCAAAATTTCAACCAGAATATTTCCGGCGGTTCTATCAACGAAATGGGTTTGCGTTATGTGGTAAAAGGGATCAGTTTGCTCGATAATGTCGACGATTTTGAAAATGTGATCGTTGGCTATAAATCCGTTATGGCCGACGATCAGACAGCAACCAAAGCGCCTGTTTTTCTGCGCGAAGTAGCAAAAATAAGCTACAATAACAAAGAACCCGAAAACATTGTACACCTGGATGGAAAACGGTGTTTGGGGTTATACATCTATAAGGAGACCAAATTCAATACGGTGAAAGCCGTTGAACAGATCAGTGAAGCCCTTGTCAATATTGAAAAAGCGCTTCCCGGCTACCAGTTGTCCGTCATCACCAATCAGGGAACGTTCATTAACAACGCCACAAGAGAAGTAAAAGAGAACATGCTTGTTGGAATCTTGCTGGCTGTGTTCGTCCTGTTTATTTTCCTTCGCCGGATAGGTACAACGGCAATTGTCAGCTTATCAATACCGATATCCATTGTCGCCACTTTTAACCTGATGTATTTCAACGGGCTTACGCTGAATATCATGACACTCGGCGGGCTTGCGTTGGGAGCCGGTATGCTGGTCGACAATGCGATTGTGGTGATCGAAAATATTTTTCGGAACCACGAAAATGGTATGTCGGTAAAAGATGCAGCTATTATTGGTACTGCTGAAGTTGGCGGCGCTATTACCGCATCGACGATTACTGCGGTAGTGGTATTCCTGCCGATCGTTTACCTGCATGGGCCATCAGGCCAATTGTTTAAAGACCAGGCATGGGTGGTAACTTTTTCGTTGCTCTCATCGCTCGTGGTTGCCGTACTGGTGATTCCAATGTTATTTAATTATTTCTATAAGAACGGCAAGAAAATTACTGCACAAAAGTCAGTGCAGGTTAAAGGATATGGTATTTTTCTGACAAGTCTTTTGAAACGAAAAGGACTGATAATCATATTGTCATTTCTTCTGATGGGTGCTTCAGCTTTACTGATTCCATATATAGGAATGGAATTTATGCCAAAATCGGAAACCCGCGAATTCAGTGTTGAACTGAAAATGCAGGAAGGGACCCAGCTTGAACGCACCTCGTCGGCGACATTTAATATCGAAAATATTGTACGCGAATTATTGGGCGACAATCTAAAAAATATATACTCGCATGTAGGGCCAAGCACCGGGCTTACCGGGAGTGAAGCCGATATTTTTGAAGGCGAAAATACAGCTTCGATAAAAATTGTGCTTACCGAAAACAGCACAATCGGCTCGACTGAGGCAATTCGGGCCATTGGCAGTGTCTTGAGCGAAATGCCTGATCTTGAAGTAAATTTTGTTCAGGATGAAACAGCGCTGAACAGCATCTTAGGAACTGATGAAGCGCCTTTCGTGGTGGAAATTCAGGGCGAAGATTTAGATGTTATTGAAGATCTTTCGGAGCAGGTAAAGCAACGTATTTCCGGCAACCCTGAATTGTACAATGTGGAATCGTCGATGGAAGATGGTTCTCCTGAAATTGAGGTCGTTGTCGACCGTTTGCGTGCCGGTATTTTTAATCTGAGTGTCAGTAACGTGGTTAGTCAGATTCAGGATCAACTTGAAGGCAAGAATGCAGGAACAGTTGAAAAAGGCGGAGAAATGCAGGACATCACCCTGAAATTGCCCGACAGATCGCTGAACGACCTTTCGGACATGGTCATTAAAAATGGCACCCAGGAAATCCGGGTCAACGAGATTGCCGACATCCGTATTGGACAGTCGCCCAAAGAAATTTATCATCGCAATCAAACACGGATCGGAAAAATTACTGCCAATCTGAACAAAGATGTGGCGCTCGATAAAATGGCGAAAAAAGTTGAAGCGCAAATCGCCGATATAGAACTGGCTCCCGACTATAAAATTTCGATAACAGGGGAAGAAGAAAAACGGAAAGATTCGATGACCAGTTTGAAATTTGCGTTGCTTTTGTCCATCGTTTTGGTTTACATGGTGTTGGCCTCTCAATTTGAGTCGTTGCTGCACCCGTTCACAATCATGCTCACAATCCCGCTGGCTCTGGTCGGTTCAATCATTCTCTTTTTCATTCTGGGAAAAACGTTCAATATCATGGCGCTGATCGGGATTATCATGCTGGGAGGCATTGCTGTAAACAACTCGATTATATTGGTCGACCGCATCATTCAGTTGAAGAAAGAAGGGTTATCGCGAATTGATTCCATCGTTCAGGCCGGACAACAACGTATACGACCGATTTTGATGAACAGTTTAGCCAACATCATGGCATTAATCCCGCTGACACTGGGTTTTGGCGAAAGTGCTTCGTTGCGTTCACCAATGGCGCTGGCCGTTATTGGCGGGCTGGTTACATCAACCTTACTTACGCTGGTCGTAATTCCCTGTGCATACGATGTGCTGGAAGGTCTGAAAGACAGGTTTAAAAAGGCCGAAGTTTTTTAACAGATAGTGAGAGGCTAACTCAAAGTTAGCCTCTCACTAAACCAGATTGAAAAGTTAATAAATGAAATTCATTGTAAACAGAAGAGTATTCATCAGCATGTTGTTTGTCGGGCTTACCCTGATGGGGATTGTCTCGTACAACCAGCTTAAAGTTGAATTATTTCCCAATGTAGAACTGCCGTTTTTATATGTGCAGGCATCCTATCAGAGCGAGGTTGATCCGAAGTTCATGGAGAACCAGATCATCATCCCTATCGAAGGAGCCATTGGCACACTCGAAGGGGTCGAGTCGATCGAATCGAACATTACGGCACGTTCCGGAAACATTGTGGTATATTACCAGAAAGATGTCAACTTTAAATACGCATACCTGAAACTTCAGGAAAAAATAAACGGGATACAAAGTTCGCTTCCCGAAGGTGCAAGGGCTTCCGTTAATAAGGTCGATCTGCAACAATTGAACAGTCAGTTCATGGAATTGCAGGTCAGGGGAAGCGGAGGCATCGACCGGGTGCGGAACATTACTGACCAGGAAATAGCGCCCGACCTTGAGAATATTGACGGAATTGCATCCGTTAAAGTGTTTGGCGGGCGCGAAAAATCGCTGGAAATAATTCTCGATCCGGGAGCTTGTGAAGCCTATGATATCACGCCCGGCAGGGTGCGAAGTGTTATCTCGCAAAACTCGCGGGCCCGTACCTATGTCGGAAACCTGAAAGATAAAAATATTCAGTATTTCGTGCATGTTACTTCCGAATACGAAAATGTTACCGATATCGAGAACCTGGTGGTTGCTGATGGACCTGTATTGCTGAAAGATATTGCTGAGGTTCATTTCGGAGTGAAAGAAGAAACCAGTTATAGCCGGGTCAACGGAAAAGATGCAGTAACCATTCAACTGGTTAACGATTCGCAGGCCAACCTCATCGATCTGTCGGACAATACCAAAAAAATTATCGGTCAACTGAATGAAAAGCTGGGTTACAAAGACATCGAAATTTCGATCCAGAGCAACTCTGCCGAGACGATGGAAAAAAATATTGACCAGATTATTGAACTGGCATTAGTAGGGGGAATCCTGGCTATTTTTGTTCTTTGGATATTCCTGAAAAATATCCGGATTGTTGCTTTCATCGCTTTGGCGATACCTATTTCTGTGTACACAGCATTTAACCTGTTTTATGCATTCGACATTACGCTGAATAGCCTGACACTGGTCGGAATGGCACTTGCCGTGGGTATGTTGCTCGATAACAGCGTGGTGGTACTCGAAAATATTTACAGGCTCTCGGGCAAAGGCTATACCCCGGATATTGCCGTTACACAAGGGTCCAGCGAAGTCTGGCGCTCTATTGTTGCCGCTACAATGACGACTGTTGCAGTGTTCCTGCCATTCCTCTTTTCAAGTAATCCGCTGATTGAGATGCTTGGCTATAATGTTGGTGTTTCAATTGTTTCTACCTTGCTGGTATCGCTGGCTGCGGCTCTTTTACTGGTGCCGATGGGAACCTATTACCTGCTGAAACGCTGGAAAAAAGATTCAATTACATTTGAGAAGGTTACTACCAATAATCGGATGGTGCAGGTATATATGTTGCTGCTTAAATCGTGTATGAGGAATCCTGCAACAACCATCATCGGGGCAACGGCAGTTTTTTTCATTACCATTTTCATCAGTCTTGCAGTTAGTGTAAGTTCATTGCAGGAGGTCGAACAAACCGACGTCAGCCTTTATGTGACCATGCCATCAGGCTCATCGCTTGAGAAAACCGATGAGACGGTTGCCGACATTGAAAGCAAACTGGAAGACCTGGAAGAAAAACTGGATGTTGTCAGTAAAATCGAGGAGGAAGAAGCCATTGTTACCGTCAAACTAAAAGAGGATTATGAGGATATTGCCGACCGCAATTTTGCTGAAATAAAAGCAGACATTGAAAAAAGGGTCAATTCAGTAAATACTGCGGAAATATCGTTCGAACAGACGCAAGGCTCCGGTGGTTTTTCTGGCGGAAGCCGTAACTCGATGGGTAATTTCCAGCGCATGATGGGCATCGGGACAGAAGAAGAGAAAATCGTTTTGAAAGGTCAGGATTTTGCACAGATGCAACAAGTGGCCGAAGATTTTGAATACTATCTCGACGAGTTGGAATCAATTCGCCGGGTGCGGGTCAACGTTTCGGACAACCGTCCGGAGGTTCACATGATTTTCGACCCGTTGCTGATGACTGAATACAACCTTTCGCTTGCCAACGTTACTTCGGAATTAAATTCATTTCAAAAGGAAATCAGCACCGGCGTAATGTTTAACCAGGATGTTGATGAATATGAAATCATCATTACGACCAAAGGTATTGACGAAGAGGAAGAACGCAATATGGAGGACCTTCGCCGGCTTCAGGTTACCGATGCCAACGATGGGCTTCACGACCTTCAGGATTTTTCCAACCTGGTTTATGCTTCCGGGATGGCAGGTATCAACCGGGTAAACCAGGAAAAGAGTATTGAAATCACGTACAGCTTTGTGAGTGAAGCCGAAGATTCAAAAGATTTGCTGGAGGCGTACCGTTATGAAATAGATGAATTGGTGGCCAGCTATAATCTTCCGTCAGGAGTAGCCGCTGAGGTGGTACACGAAGAAAGCGAACTGGATGACTTTTACTTTCTGATCGGCGCCGCTGTGTTGCTCATTTTTATGATTCTTGCATCGGTTTTCGAATCGCTGGTAACTCCGTTTGTATTGATGTTTACCATTCCGTTGGCGGGTATCGGCTCATTTATGGCGCTTATTTTCACGGGCAACAGCTTGTTGAACGCCAATACACTTACCGGCTTCCTGATATTGATCGGTATTGTGGTAAACAACGGTATTATCCTGATTGACTATACCAACATCTTGAGAGAGCGTGGTTTCCGGCGTTCACGGGCTTTGATGACTGCCGGTTTGTCGCGGGTGCGTCCTATCCTGATTACTGCTATCGCTACCATTGTGGCCATGATCCCGCTGGGCATGGGCGATGCCGAATATGTCAGCGTAATCGGGGCTCCGTTTGCCATCATTGTGATCGGTGGACTGGCTGTCAGTACCCTGTTGACTCTTATTTTCATTCCAACTATGTATTCCGGGCTCGAAAGTTCGCTCGAATGGTTTCGAAATCTCAGTTGGAAACTGAAAATCATCCAGTTTAGTATCCTAATTGCCGGTACAGCATACATCTACTTTGAAATAGACTCTGGTCTGTGGCAGGTCATCGATTTTATACTCCTTCTCCTGATAGTCCCGGGAGCAACATGGTTTGTATTGTCGAGTTTGAAAAAGGCGAAAACCAAGCTTGTTGAAGAAAATGCTCCGATCAGCATTGTTATTCAGAATCTGGTAAAAATTTACGATCGTCCTGACCGTTTCACCCGCGAATGGAACGGGGGTATCAATATCCGTAAACGGGCCGGACTCGAAAAAGAGTATAAATCAATCCGCGAATTCGATCACATGATCTGGCAATTGCCACTTTTAGGGTTCTTTATCTATTTCACCTTCTTCTACCTTGAATCGGCGCTTTGGATATTGTTTATGACCGTGATGGTGTACCTGTACATCAACGGAATGTGGAAACCTTTCAATTATTATCTCAATAATATTGCTGAGGAGAAAAACAAAAGATGGCCGCTGGTCGCTCAAAGATGGGTACAGTGGACACTGTTCTGGATTTTGCCTTTGCCCGAGCTGTTCATGCTCTGGAAAAACACAAAATCAATTGGTTTATTGGTGACTGTTTTTGTGTTGTGGTACCTCGCCCTGATCATTTCAGTTACTTCGCGGAAACTATACGAGGAAAAAGTAAATATCGACCGGATCACAGGACGTTTTGGCAATTTGCGACGGACTGTATATCGATTGGTAAAACAAATACCGGTTATCGGAAAACGTCGTCAGCCGTTCAAAGCGCTGAACGGAGTTTCTCTGAAAATTGAGACGGGTATGTTTGGCTTGCTGGGGCCCAACGGGGCCGGAAAGTCAACCATGATGCGGACTATTTGCGGAATTTTCGAGCAGAGTTATGGTAAAATCTGGATCAACGGCATCGACACGCAGGAGAAACGCGAAGAATTACAGGGGCTGATTGGTTATCTTCCGCAGGAATTTGGTACCTACGAAAATATGCCGGCTGAAGATTTTCTCGACTATCAGGCCATATTGAAAGGGTTGACGGATAAAACCGAACGGGAAGAACGGGTCGCCTATGTGCTGAAATCGGTTCACATGTACGACCGGCGACAGGAAAAAATCGGCTCGTTTTCGGGCGGTATGAAACAGCGTATCGGGATTGCCCAGATTCTGCTTCACCTGCCGAGAATACTGGTGGTTGACGAACCTACGGCTGGTCTCGACCCGCGCGAACGCATCCGTTTCCGTAATTTGCTGGTTGAACTCAGCCGCGAGCGCATCGTGATTTTCTCGACACACATTATCGAAGATATTGCCAGCTCGTGTAACCAGGTTGCCGTGATCAACCGGGGGCGGGTAAAATACACCGGAACGCCGTCAAATATGGTTCATCTGGCCAAGGATTTGGTTTGGCAATTCGATGTTCCGGCCAAAGATTTTGACAAAATGCCGAATAAGCAAATGGTAATCCACCACATGAGGCAGGAAGATAAAATCAGGGTTCGGATGCTTTCGAAAACACAACCTGCACCCGATGCAGTTGTCGCAAAACCACTGCTGGAAGATGCCTATTTATGTTTGATTAAAGATTTGAAATAATGGAAACAAAAAATAAATCACGATTGGCAAATACGCTCCACTTGTTGTGGAAGCTGGTTCGTTACAACATGCGTATTATTTTTGCCAACCGTTTCATCTGGTTTTTTCTGGCCTCGCTTGGCTTTTTTATATTCATTTCGATTAACTCAACGTTGAACGGCGACAACCTTGACGAGGAGATGGTTTATTATACCCTTATTTTTCCGGGAATTCTGCTGGTTTTTTATCCGATGAGCTTTGGAATACAAAACGATGTTGACGCGGGTATCCTGGAAATTTTGTTTGGTATTCCCGACTATCGTTACAAAGTATGGCTGGTACGTATGATCCTTGTATTCATTCTGGTTTTCCTGATCATGTGTGTGTATTCATTTCTGGCAACAATCTTCCTTACCCGGATCAATATTCTGGAAATGACCTACCAGGTAATGTATCCGATTCTGTTCATCGGATGCCTGTCGTTCATGTTTTCGAGCCTGATAAAAAACGGCTACGGAACCATGGCGGTTATGGTTATACTTGGTGTTATATTGATGATTATTAGTGAAGATCTGGTAGAAAATACCCAATGGGATGTATTTCTCAATCCTTTCAATATACCGCGAAACCTGAATGAAACTATTTGGGAAGGAATTACGGTGAAGAACAGGGTTTTTCTGTCCGTCAGTTCGTTGATCTTTCTTTTGTACGGGTTATTTAACCTTCAAAAACGGGAGCGTTTCATTTAAACTAAAACAAACAAAATACACACAGAGATGAACAACTATTCAAATTTAAGACCTGTAGAAAAATCAATAACGCTGGCAATACCAACCCGGGGAAATAAAGTTGACGACCATTTTGGACACTGCGAATATTACACATTAGCAAGTATATCAGCAGAAAAAGAACTCGTCGGAACTGAAGTATTGGAATCACCAATCGGGTGTGGTTGTAAATCGGATATTGCAACAACACTGAAAGACAAAAATGTAACATTGATGTTAGCCGGCAATATCGGGCAGGGGGCAATTGCGAAGCTGAGTGCAGCCGGTATTCAGGTGATTCGGGGATGTAGCGGTTTTGTTGAAAAACTGATAAATGATTATCTCAACGGAAAAATTAAGGACAACGGCCAAACATGCGCCCAGCATGAGCATGGACACGAATGTTCGCACAATTAGTTACAGACGATAAAAAAGTTCTTCTATTCCGGGATGTTTTTTCCGTCGGAAGTTGGTAAATATTTATCTTTGAGTTCCATTTTTCAATAGAAAACGATGAGAATTCATTTATTAATTATTGCTGTATTTCTGGTTTTTGCCTGTTCATGCAATCAAAAAAAATCAAGTTACATTACCGATCAGGGGTTTATGTATGGTACGGTTTATACCGTAAAATATGAAAGCCCCGATGGTAAAGATTTGCAAACCGAAATTGAAACTGAAATGAACAGGGTGAACCAGTCGCTCTCGACTTTCGACAGCCTTTCGATAATTTCAAAGGTAAACAGAAATCAGGAGGTTGAACCCGACGATTATTTTCTGACTGTCTTTAATAAAGCCATGGAAGTTTCGGAAATAACGGGCGGGGCTTTCGACATAACCGTTGCACCGATGGTAAATGTTTGGGGCTTCGGGTTTAAACACAAGGAACAGGTTACCGATGAACTTCTCGATTCGTTAAAAGTTTTGGTTGGTTACAAGAAAATCAGGATTTCGGGGAACAGGGTGATCAAAGATCACCCGAATACCATGCTCGATTGCAGCGCCATTGCAAAGGGATATGGTTGCGATGTGGTTGGCAATTTCCTTGCTGCACAAGGCTGTAAAAACTATATGGTCGAAATCGGGGGTGAAGTTGTGGCGCACGGAGTTAATGCGAAAGGCAACGACTGGAGTATTGGCGTCAGCAAACCGGTTGACGATCTTTCGCCGGTCAATCAGGAATTGAAAGCCATTGTTTCGCTGAAAAATAAGGCGTTGGCAACTTCGGGGAACTATCGAAATTTCTATGTTGAAGGCGGGAAAAAATATGCCCATACCATCGATCCGAAATCGGGATACCCAATCCAACATTCCCTGCTAAGTTCAACCGTACTGGCTGACGATTGCATGACTGCCGACGCTTTTGCTACTGCATTCATGGTTCTGGGCCTTGACGAAGCAAAACGAATTGCCGGTCAGGTGAAAGGACTGGAGGTTTATTTCATTTATTCCGGTGAAGATGGCGAAATGAAAACCTGGTTTTCAGATGGTTTCCGCGAAATGCTCGACAAAGAATTGGACTAATCTTCTGTAAGTTTATTTCATTCCGATTTTATATACCGATGTTCGTGCGGTAATAAACAGCGTTTTCCGGTTTTTACCGCCAAAGCAAACATTCGCAGGCCGTTCGGGGACAACTATTTCACCCCGTTTTTTTCCGTCGGGTGCAAAAACTGAAACGGCACGGTTGGTCAGGTACACGTTCCCTTTTTTATCGATGGTCATTCCATCGGAACCTTCAGGAGCAAAAAAGGTTTTGTCTGCAAGTGTTCCATTGGCCTCAATCCGGTATTTCCAGGTTTTTCCGTCGGCAATATCGGCCACATAAAGCGTTTTTCCATCGGGAGTTCCGATAATTCCATTCGGCATTTTATAATCGTCAATTACCCGGATGAGTTTTCCGTTGGTTTTCAGACAATAAACACCCCGGCAATCTTGTACCTGTGTTTGTCCTTCGGGCCACCATGACCGGTGATAATAGCTGTCGGTAAAATAAATGTCACCATTGGGGTGAATCCAAAGATCGTTTGGACCGTTCAAATGTTTTCCGTCATATTGATCAACCAAAACAGTTTTGGTGCCATCCATGGCAATTTTAATCAGCTTATTCCGGTAGTCGGCACAGGCTACCAGTTGCCCGTCGGCTGCAAAATACAGACCGTTTGAACGTTCTCCGTCTACCTTGAACTCGCGTATGCCGGATTTTTCGTTCCAGATATAAATTTTGTCGTTGGGCTGATCGGTAAAATAAATTTCCCCGTTTTTTGCAACGGCAGGCCCTTCTGTAAAGGCAAATCCTGACTGTATCTTTTCAAGTTGATTGCCTTTTGCAATCATTGGCAATTCCTGAGCGTTCAACGAAAAGCCAGGAATCAGAAGTACGAGCAATAAAGTTGCGGGTTTATTCATGCCGTTATTTTTTTCTGTAAAAAAGCCTTCCGGTGATCAGCAATCCTGCAAAAACAAATAGTGCAAAAACAAGACTACTGACGGCTAGTTGCATCCCGCCCGAAATTACATGTCCGCTGGTACATCCTCCAGCCATACGTGCTCCAAAAATCAGGATAAAACCACCAAAAATTGCCCAGATAATACGCTTCAGAGAAGAAGTTCCCTTGTATTTTTTCCAGTTGTCGTGAATAAGCCTGAGTTTAAATTCTTTTCTGAAAAGCGAAATTATAATACCCGATACAAAAGCGCCGCCTAAAAACAGGACTTCCCACTGACCTGGTTTTTGTATTTTGGTAAAATAATCGTTATCAGTAGTTCCGGTTAACCAGTCAGCCAGATAAGGGAACATAGTTGAGGCGCCGATAACCCGGTCGGTGACAGCCGATAAGAATACAACTGCATTCAAAATGGCCAAAGCGATACCGGCATACAGCCAGGTCATGTCTTTCTTTCTCTCTATTTTATTCAGGATGAAAGCAGTTGCAATAAACACAGCTCCAATTACAAAAACCAGCAGGTAAAAAACCGTTGGATTACTGCCAAGCAATGAGTTCAGTGAAATACTTCCCAGATCGGGGCCCAATATGGGCTGAACGGATGGCAGAAGAATGGTGTAAATTAAACCTCCCAGCAGTCCGCCGATAATTCCCCACAAAGCATCGAGCGAACCTTCGCCCAGCGAAATTGCCATGGTCCCGGGACAATAGCCCAGAATAGCCATCCCGGTTCCGAAGATTAAACCGCCCAACATGATTCCCCCTAAAATGAAAGGCTTGACATGGTAAGACGCAAAGCCAAGGCCAATTTCCACATTGATTAAGATAGCGCCAACACCGATGGCAACGGCAATGGCTTTTGCAACGGTCAGATTTTCGAGAGTGGCCATTCCACTTATCACATTGTACCGGTTAAGCCGGGCCGATTGCAAGATGGCGCCAAACAGAAAGCCGAGAAGGATAATGAATAATGTCATGATTCGTCAGTTTAGTATATAATTCAGTATGCCAAAATAATGATAATCCTTTAAAATCAGTGCGATTTGAATCACTTTGTTTCGGAATAGAATTTCAGGAATGAACAGGAGGCATTCGGTTTAAATATGTTTTGCAAGTGCTGATTGTAGAAAAGTCGTCTAAAAAGTTTATTTTCGGGGCGATGAAGACAGAAGAACATATCGGATTGTTTCATGCTGTTTCGGGAGGCGATGAAAAAGCTTTTGAAAAGCTGTATAAGCTTTATTTTCCTCGTTTGTACACATTTGCACTAAAAATAATCGGCGACGGTAGCCTCGCAAAAGATTTGGTACAAAATGTATTTATCCGGTTGTGGGAAACACACGACACCTTTCGATATGAACATCCGGAAGCCTTTTTGTACAAAATGGTACGCAATGCCAGCCTGAATTACATCAGGCACCTGAAAGTTGTCGATAACCTGAAATCTGAAATAAAAGACCAATACCTTGGAGAAGAGTTGTACTATATAGATATGGTTGGAAATGAACCATACCTGCTGATCGAAAAAGAACTCTATGAAAAGGTAACCGAGATAATGAATGAACTTCCCGAAAAATGTCGTGTTGTTTTCCGGATGAGCCGTATAGAGGGGCTTAAAAATCAGGAAATAGCCGATTGTTTGGGACTCAGCATAAAAACCGTTGAGAAACATATCTCCAAAGCGCTGGACGTTTACCGGAAAAAATTTGCCGGTTATCTCCCCTTGTCCGTCATTCTGCTTGTCCTTCAGGGGTTAAAATAATTTGAATTTTTCCGAAATAAGAAGATGCATTGTAGCAGTATCGGTTGCCTGTTTCAAATGCCCTTTCCCCAGCCCTTTCCCATAAAGGAAAGGGAGTTTGGCCTGAAAAAGCAACAATGTTGATATTCAAAAAAATAGAGACAATCGCATTTGTGCAGGCCCAAAAGTCTCCCGTCTGGGGCATAGCCGTCAAGCTAAGAGATAAATCTTTGTAAATAACTATTTTTCAGTACTAATAATTTTTACTGATTCTATATTTTACTTTAAACAATCAACCACCTCCTCCTTCGTTCCTCGAGTACTCCTCCTGTCCAGGAGGAGAAATTTGGGACAGTGACAATTTGGAAAGCCCGGTGGTTTTTCGCTGCCGCAACTTGCTTCGGTTTCCCCTCCTTTTTTTAGGAGGGGTGTCCCGGTTTCTCCGGGACGGGGTGGTCGTATTTCATGACATTATTATTAAGATTTTTTTTTTTAATGAAGGCCAGAACTCAAAAATATTCACGCAATCTCAATTTTTTCTTGAATCTGAGGTAGGGTAACTTCCTTTGGCAGGTGTTCCATTATCGAAAAGCAGAAATAATGGACACAAATAATTCAATAAGGGAAAGGATAATTGCCTATTTCAACGGGCGGTTATCCAACAGGGAGGAAACCTCTTTGTGCGATTGGATAAAAGAAAGCAACGAGAACAAAGCGTTTTTTCTTCAGGTAAAAAATGAATTTACTTCCGATGAAGCAGAACATCCGCTTCTGGAAAGTTCGTATGCCGAACTGAAAAGTAAATTGCTGATCAACCGGCAACTTTCCGTGCCATCAGTCAAATTGAGAAAGTTGCAGCTCTCTTTTTCACGGATAGCAGCTCTCATTGTTTTGGCGGTAATTCTGGGGGGCGTTGTTACCTGGCTGTTGACAAATAGCCCAGTTAAAAAACCGGAGGTTGTATGGTTCGAAACTCAGGTTCCGCGTGGAGAAAAATCACAACTATTGCTACCCGATGGATCGAAAGTCTGGATGAATTCGGAGTCCAGCTTGTCATACCCCAGTGATTTTATGAAGGGCAACCGAAATGTAAAATTGAAAGGAGAAGCGTATTTTGAAGTTGAGAAACAAAATGGTTCGGTCTTTACCGTCGCAACACAAGATTATACAATCCGTGTGTTGGGAACTAAATTCAATGTAACAGGCTATGCCGATTTTAACCGGACTGAAACCACTCTTATTGAAGGCAGCATTGAGGTGCAACGGGGAAAACAAACTGTTTCTGTAGTCCCGGGCCAGACATTGATATACAAAGATAACCGGTTTCTCATGGAAGAAACCAATGCGGTTAAATCGGCCAAATGGAAAGACAATATTTTTGATTTTAACCGGATTTCATTCCGGGAACTGGTACTCCGGCTCGAACGCTGGTACGATGTGGATATCGAGATGAAAAGTCCGCAGTTGAATGATATTGTTTATTCGGGAGTATTTAAAAATGAAGAAACCATCGAAGAAGTTTTGAATGTTTTTCAGTTGACAATGCCCATTACGTACGTAAAAGAAGATTTCAGAAAAATCAGTATTCAGATAAAAGAATAATGCCTATGCAATAAAATAAATGGGGAATGCCCACCATTCCCCATCAAAGTTTGTCTGTGTTAACCATTTTAATTAATCACAAAACGAAACAAAAGTATGAAAAAAAACAGTTGTGTCGAAGGGGAAGCTGTGCTTTTCCGGCGATGGAAAATTTTCCTGATTATGAAACTACAAATTGTGTTTATCCTCGGATTTCTGATACAATCACATGCCATTGTATCGCAGGCGCAAACCGGGCGTTTGAACCTTCATTTCGAAAACAATTCGTTAAAAGAAGTGCTTCAAACACTCGAAGATCAGACCGATTTTTCGTTTGTTTATAAAGATGAACAAATCAACCGGAGTAATAACATCTCAGGTGATTTTAAAGACAAATTGGTAAATGAGGTGCTTGATGATATTTTAAAAAATAGCGAGTTGACTTATACGATCAAAGGGAGGGCTATTGTGATTTTACCCGGCGGTTTGAATGGTTTGTCTGCCCAGCAAAAAACTGTTAACGGGAGAGTTACCGATTCTTCGGGACAGCCGCTCCCGGGGGTTTCATTGGTCGTAAAAGGCACAACTAAAGGAACCATCACCGATTTTGACGGGAAGTACACTCTTGCCAACGTCCCCGGCGATGCTGTGCTGGTTTTTTCATTCGTAGGGATGAAGATGCAGGAAATTTCAGTTGGTAACAAGACCGAATTGAATGTAACCATGGAAGACGAAACGGTTGGAATTGAAGAAGTGGTTGCAGTTGGATATGGTATTATGAAAAAAAGAGATCTTACAGGTTCGGTCTCCTCGATCAATTTCACCGAATCAATGGAGAGCAGGCCATTGACTAACTTGTCTTCAGGATTGGCTGGAATGAGCGCTGGTCTGGTTGTGAGCCAAAATAGCTCGGCTCCCGGGAATGAATCTGTTTCGCTTCACATCAGAGGGGTGGGGACACTGAACAACTCATCTCCATTGGTATTAATAGACGGGGTTGCCGGAAATATGAATGATGTCAATCCGAATGATGTTGCAAATATTTCGGTACTGAAAGATGCGTCATCTTGTGCTATCTATGGGTCAAGAGCCGCCAACGGAGTGATCCTAATTACCACAAAAAGGGGAAAAGTAGACAATATGTCAATAAACTATAATGGATATGTTGGGGTTGAGAGTGCTGCAAAAATGATTGATTTCATTAGTGACTATCCCACCCATCTGGAGTTAATGAATGAAGCATACCAAAATAGTGGACAGCCAAAGATTTATGGCCAGAACCTTATTGATGAGTGGAGGGCAAATTCAAAGACTGATCCAACAAACTATCCGAACACTGATTGGTTTCGCGAGATATTAAAACCTTCTGTTATTAGCGAGCATAATCTTTCTGTACGAGGAGGAAGCGAAAAGTCAAATTTCTTATTGTCTTTAGGCTATCTGGATAATAAAGGGGTTGTAGAAAATGCTGAATACGAAAAATATTCATTCCGGTTAAATGCTGATTCAAAGGTTTCTGATTGGCTTAGCCTGGGTGGAAATGTTTTCGGGTTTTGGTCAGATAGAGGTCCACTCGATGTAAGTTATCTCTTCAATACCATGCTGATGACAAATCCGGGAATTTTGCCTAAATCCTCTGACGGACGTTATGGAGGGAGCATGATGGAAGGAGAAAATACGAAAGCATACAATCCAAGGGCAACGATGGAAAGCGCGACGGGAAATAATGAAAGGCAACGTGTTGGAGTTAAGTTTTTTGCGAAGATGAACTTCCTTAAATATTTTGAGTTTGAAACCAGCTTTGCCGGCAATTTCGATAACAGAAGAAGCTGGCAATATTCAGGCCCTGTTAGTATATGGGATTTTCGAACTGATGCCAAGCTTTACGAAACGTCTACTCGCAATAGCATCACGAACAGTGATTCCAGGTATTATTCGACTACTTTAAACGAACTTTTGCGGTTCAATTATTCCTTGAATAATGTGCATCATATCGGCGCTTTGATTGGTTTTGATCAGGAATATTCACGTCAGGACCAGTTCTCTGCAAGTAAATATGATATGTTGAATGATGCTATTTATGTTTTAGATGCAGCCGCTGCTGACCCGGTAACAAGTGGAACAGCAGAGGACCGGGCTCTACGTTCCTATTTTGGAAGGATCAATTATAATTATAAAGGAAAGTATTTATTTGAAGCAAATGGACGTTATGACGGGTCTTCCAGATTTTCAGAAGATAATCGGTGGGGTTTTTTCCCGTCTTTTGCTGCCGGATGGAGATTCTCTGAAGAACCTTTTTTTAAACCTCTGACAACATGGATTGATAATGCAAAATTTAGAGCATCCTGGGGTAAACTCGGTAATAATAATATTGGAGATTATGAATATCAGTCTTTATATGCAGGCCAGAACTATTCTTTTGGGGGAAATATTGCTCAGGGGATTGCTCCAACTGTAATCTCAAATAGTTTGATAACCTGGGAGGAGACAACTTCTGCCAACCTCGGTCTTGATCTGAACATGTTCAATAGCAAACTTTCGCTTTCATTCGACGTTTTTGACAAGACAACAGATAATATCCTGGTGAAATTGCCAATCCCACTTGTTATGGGAAACCTTAGTGCTCCCAGTCAGAATGCAGCACAGGTCCGAAACCGGGGATGGGAAGCCCAGCTAAGTTACTTTGGTAATATCGGAAAAGATTTCGAATACAGCATCGGTGGTAATATAAGTTCTATTGACAATAAAGTCTTAAAATACATGGGAGATGTGAAGACTATTTCCGGAACCAAGGTGCTGACTGAAGGAGTTTCAATCTTCCCGTTTTATGTTAGAGAAGTAGATCACGTTGTACAGGATCAGGCTGAGATTGACGCGATGATCGCTGATGGTTATACTTTTTCACCTGCTATACCGAAACCGGGCGATTTCCTTTATAAAGACTTAACCGACGACAAGAAGATAAACGATGATGATCGCGTAATAAAAGGTTCTTCAATTCCGAAGGCTACGTATGGTATCAATATCGGAGCCTCCTATAAAGGGGTTGATTTAAATATAATTGGGCAAGGTGTATCGGGTCTTAATTATTATGACGGTGGTACTTTCAATTCGTTCAATCTTCATTGGGATTACATTATGAGAGAAAATGTACTGAACAGATGGACGCCGGATAACAAAACCACAGCGTATCCCCGGCTGACTGCGGGGCTTGCCAATAACGACGTAAACAGCGATTACTGGTTGGCCAATGTATCTTATTTTCGTATAAAATCGATACAACTTGGATATACGATTCCTAAAAGGATAAGCTCTAAAATCCTGATAAATCGGTTCAGATTATATACGAGCCTGGAAAATTATTTCACATTTACAAGTTACGAAGGATTTGATCCGGAAAATGCCGGTGTAACTTATCCCAATATGAAACAATTCATCGTTGGTCTTAATGTCACATTTTAATCATAACAGCAATGAAAACTAAGATAATATCAATAATAGTTGCAATTCTATTTTTTTCCTCGTGCCAGGAGAGTTTCCTCCAGAGAGATTCGTTAAGTCAGTTATCTGAAGGATCGTTTTGGGCAAATGAAACGGATGCGACAACCGGCGTGAATGCAATCTACAACGCATTGAGGGAGTTAAACAACAATATGTGCCTTTATGGTATGTTGGATGACTTTTCTGATATATCCTATCAGACCTGGGCTACAGGAATGACCACAGGTCAATATGTGGCATATGGTTCGTTTTTCTCATACCCCTGGGCAGTACTGTATAAAGGTATTTACAGGGCAAACACTGCGATTACCCGTATTCCCGATATCGATATGAATGAAGGTACGAAATTGCGTTTAATAGGAGAGGCAAAGTTCCTTAGAGCTTTGTTCTATTTCAAATTATGGGATTATTTTGGAGGAGTGCCAATCTATGATAAACCGATGAATTATGACGAAGCATATAAGGCAAGAAATACGGCTGACGAAGTTGTTGCGTTTATATTAAAGGATCTGACCGATGCAATAGAATGTTTGCCGGGAAGTTATTCAGGTAATGACCTTGGACGTGCAACCAAATGGGCGGCTATGTCATTACGTGGAAAGACTTATTTATATGCTGAAAGATGGGGTGAAGCGGCAGATGATTTTGACTATGTCATAAAAAACAGTGACAGGGAACTGCATCCTGAGTACTATCAGATCTTTAATTACAAATGGGAAGGCAACAAGGAAGTAATTTTCGATGTCCAGTACATCAAGATTAGTGGGTTTGGTAATACTTGTGATTATTATTACGGAAATCGGAATACACAAGTTGGTGGAATTCAGCGGACTGTACCTACATCCATACTCGTTGATAGCTATGAAATGGCAGACGGCACGCCATTCAGTTGGGATAACTTCAAAACAATCGATGGACAGTCTTTCAATCCTAACAATTCAGCCGATTGGGCGAAAGAAGATTTAGTCAAGCAAATATTCAACAAAAGAGACCCCCGTTTGCAACAAACGATTCTTGTTCCCTGGGCTGAATTTGTCGGTAAAAGTAATAATACATTGATCTATAAATGGCCCACCAAAGCTTCCGATCCGAAATGTTTTATACCAAACTTCAGTGCTGTTTATGCCTGGAAAAAGTTTGTTCATCAGGGAGAAGATAACGATGATCGATATAATTCGCCAAACAATATTCCTGTGATCCGTTTTGCTGATGTGTTGTTAATGTATGCTGAAGCAAAAAATGAAGAAAGCGGACCCGACCAATCTGTGTATGATGCTGTAAACAGAGTGAGAGCCAGAGTATCAATGCCCGCAATCCCCCAAGGAACACAAGCCGAAGTTCGCGAAAGAATACGACATGAGCGGAAAGTCGAGTTTCCGGGAGAAGGTCTTTGGTATTCCGACATTAGGCGGTGGAGAATCGGAGTAGACCTTTGTAATCATGTCGTTAAAGGATTTATTGGAAATAGCCTTCGGACACGCGGATTTGCAGAAAGGGAATATCTGTGGGCCATACCATCATCCGAGATCGACCTCAATCCGAACCTCACTCAAAATCCTGGCTGGGAATAGTACACCTGACCAAAATCAGGATAATAATGTATTGCCGGTGCAATCGCTGAAAGAGGCTGTCCCAAAAGTTCAGGATCGAGTCATCCCGAACTTGTTTCGGGATCCCATCGTTCTAATAATCAGACCCTGAAATACCCCGAAATTTCGGGGCAGGATGATGCGAATTGTGGATTCTGGAACTTTTTTGGACAGCTTCTTCAAATGATTTGCTGGTATATGAATTTATCAAGTTACAACCGAGGAATAGAAGAATTCAGAATGTTGATTATAAGAGTGATAGTTGGTTTTTTTGTTTTTTTTAATGCCTTTAATACTTTCTCGCAGCAAAAAAATAATGATTTTGCATGTCGGCTGGAATTGGATAAAGCGTATTTCAATCCAAAAACTACGATAAAAATTCAAAATGGTGAGTGGGTACAATTAAAGGAGAATATTGCAGAACGAATTGATTATGCGCTGCAAAGCGATCCGGACCTTGTGTTTCCTGTTAACGTTCAGGTTGCTGGAACGTATGTTATAAACACTCATGTTACAAGGATTGAAAAACCAGAGGGCGAGGTTCGTAACTTGTATATTAAAATGCAAATTGATGATCAGCGTCTTACCAAACGGATTGTTTCTGATGCGAGAAACTATACTGATCATGTTATTGGAAAATTTCAATTAACAGGGCAGACGAAACAACTAAAAATATGGTTGCCTAAGGGTATCCGGCTGGGATATATCGAAATAAAAAATGATGTTCCCCCGGAAGTTCCCCCGGAAGCTAAAACATATCAGCCGAAAGTCGTTCCTCCGGCAGGACGGCCACGTCTTTGGGTCAATGCACAATCGCTTCCTCTGGTTAAAGCAAGGCTCAATGAAAATGAAAACCGGCCGGCCTGGATCAAAGTGAAGGAAGCAGCAATCAGAAAATTTACATTCCGTTTTTCACTTTCACAGGAGATTTTTCATAGCGCTGAACTTGAAAAAGCAGTTGAGATAAAAGCTTTTTATTATTTGATGACCGGCGACAGTGCAATTGGTTGTGAAGCTGTTCGCCTGATGAGGGATTATTTGTCCGTATTGGAATTTGGTAATGTTAACTATGGAGATATAACGAGGGAAATAGGACGTTCTATTTATACTGCGGCCCTGGTTTATGATTGGTGTTATTCTCTTATGGCCGAAGATGACCGGAAAAGTTTATATGCAGGCATGATGAAACTTGCAGGGGAAATGGAAATAGGCTGGCCTCCTTTTCTTGCGAGCATTATCAGCGGGCATGGAAATGAAGCCCAGGTAAATCGTGATCTTCTGGCTATGAGCATTGCAGTTTATGATGAAAATCCGGAACCGTACCGTTATACTTCTTATCGGGTACTGGAACAATTAGTTCCTATGCGAAAGTTTGAATATCAATCTCCCCGGCATAATCAGGGGGTTGATTACGGGGCATATCGCCTGGGATGGGAAATGCATGCTGCCTGGCTTTTCTATCGTATGGCAGGACTCCGTGTTTTTGATGACAATATAACCAACTTGTCAAAATACTGGTTGTATATGCGCCTGCCGGATGGGGAAATGCTACGCGACGGAGATATGTTTTCAGTCTCAAAAAATGGAAAACCTTATTTTTGGAAGGAACCACAAACCATGCTTTTACTCTATTCGTATGCCAATGATCCCCTAATCAAAGCGGAATTCGGCAGGCAGGGAGGATTACCCGATGATCCTGTTTTGTTTTTATTACTCAATGATCCTGATCTCAAGGCAAATCTAAAGCTGGACTCTCTTCCTTTGACAATTGATTTTGGACCTATTCTGGGCTCTATGATAGCAAGGACTGGTTGGGAAATGGGAATGAATTCAAATGATGTTATTGCAGAAATCAAGGGGGGAGGTTACCATTTTGGAAATCACCAGCATGCTGATGCCGGGGCCGTACAATTTTATTACAAAGGATTGCAGGTATGTGACCTGGGACTTTATATTTCGTATGGTTCTTCGTATGATTTCAACTTCAATAAAAGATCCGTTGCCCACAGTATGATGCTTGTAAATGATCCGGAAGAGAAAGTTCAGTTTAAGGCCACAGTCAATGACGGGGGTACCAGGTTCAATCAACGTTTTCCTGAAACACCTCAGGAAACAATGGATGATCCCTGGTTTTATAACGGTAAGGTTTTATCAGCCGATTTTGGCCCGTCGAAACAAAAACCCCTGTATAGTTTTTTCAAAGTTGATCTGGCCGGAGCTTATAGCAATAAAATAAGCCGTTACACCCGTAGCCTTTGCTTTCTTAATCTGAAAAGAGATGACGTGCCTGCTGCAATTATATTAACTGACGACATGTTAACAACCAGACCTGATTTTAAAAAGTATTGGAAGATTAATACGCTGACCGAACCTGTATCTGCTGATAGTTGCATCATTCTGCAAAACAGCCGGAACGGATGCACGGGAAAAACACACGTGCAGATGTTATTGCCTCATCCAACAGAACGCCAGGCGCTTATACTAAGCAGTACTGATTTCAGTAAGTTATATGGCCCTCAGTATAAGATACCTTCAGTGATTCCGGAAGCAAATGGCTACCACATTATGGTCTCACCGGCCAAAGAAAACAAATATGACCGGTTTTTAACGATTTTCCAGATGACAGAAGAAGAAACAAAACCTCTGCCCGTTAAGTTTCAGGAAGAAGACAGGAGATATGTGATTTCTCTGGCTGACTATACTGTTTGTATGAGTTCTGATTCACAGCTTCGTCAAACCCCCTTTTCACTTTCCATTTCGGGTAATGCCGGATCGATGGTTTTACTTACCGATATGTATCCTGGAGTATGGACGGTGAGCCGCTCTGATCGGGACACAGAATTCAACGTTAACGTTTGGGCTGGACAGAATACTGTTTTTTTTAAAGCTGAACCCGGCAAATACATAATCTCACCCGGAAGCGATTAAAATTCCGGTACATTTTTAAAACCGTAAAGCGATCATTAAAAAATAATTTCAAACAATCATGAATCAATTCCTTAAGAAAAGAAGAATAGCATATTACATTATTCTTATAAGCTTCCTGTTTTGGGCTGACTCTTGTAAGTCAACCCGGATAAAGACCGGCGATTTAGACATCAACTATACCGAAATTGAAGAGCAATCCCTTCGTGAGGCTCTTCGTCCGGTAAGGCCGGGAGTACCGGGAAAGACACCATTTTGGAATAATTATGCCAAACAGTTTATATATGCTCCTTCGTTTAATTTTAACCAGAGCAGCAACTCAAAAAAATATAAATTTGTTGTTGCAGCTTCTGACAGTCTGAAATACGAATTTTTTGCGGACCATTCATGGGCCGACCTATCGCCTGTATGGGAAAATATGCCACAAGGATTTGCCCGGGTAGAGGTTTTCGGTTTAGGAACGGGTGATTCCATTGTTGAGCTTTGCGGATCGCGTGAGTTTTATAAAGCCTCCCCCTTTCAGGGGCCCTATCATGCGCCGGTAATGAAATATGATGAGAGCGCAAAGCAGGCACTGTCTTATCTGTTCAATCGTGATTATATCAGAAGCTGGGAACACCGTGCACTTCCTGATTCGACCTATGAATTGTATTGTTACCCGGCAAAAATAATCGGGGCAATTACCGAAAGCATGTTGTTGTTTAGCAAGCTTTCGCCGGAACATGAAAAAGCCGCTTTGTCAATAGCAAAAAACGCTGCCAAATATCTGATCAGTATCAGCGAACCGAAAGGAGCTCCTTTGGAATTTCTTCCGCCTACCTATGCAGGAGAAGCGCGTACTGCTAAAAATTTCAAGGATCAGTTTATGATGATCTATCCTGCAAAAATAGCACTTACCTATCTTGACCTGTTTGATATCACGCAGGAAAATGAGTTTAAAGATGCCGCTGTGCGAATTGCCGAAACCTATCTGAAATTACAACTTCCATCGGGAACATGGAAGCTGAAGCTCCGGAAAGATGGTTCCCCGGTCACCGACAATGATTGCATACCTCTCGACATAATTCAGTTATTCGACAGGCTTGTCGATCAATATCGCCTGCAAACCTGCCAGGCATCACGGGACCGTGCATTTTCATGGATTATGGATAATCCGGTGATCACGTTTGACTGGTCAGGCCAATTTGAAGATATCGCACCGTTAGAGCCGTATAAAAATTTATCGAAGGATGAAGCATCGGCGCTGGCCGTTTATCTTTTCGGCAGGAGTGATGAAAACGATGGATACACGGAGCTGGCGGAAGAATTATTACGTTTCTGTGAAGATCAGTTTGTTATATGGGAAAATCCAATGCCTCAAAAGCAGTACAATGTTTCTGAATGGATTACCCCTTGTGTGCTGGAGCAATATTCCTGTTATGAACCCATCAATGCCAGCGCATCCAATATGATGGAATCTTTTTTAAAGGCGTATGAGGTTACCGGCAAGGCTATTTATTTGGCAAAAGCTGTTGAGTTGGCCAATGCCATGACTGTTGCGCAGATCCCTGAAAACGGAAGATATCCAACCTACTGGCAATTAAACGAAAGAAGAATAGAGGGATCAGGATGGATCGACTGGCTGAATTGCACGTCTTACAGTGCAAAAATCATGTTTAAAATGGCTGAATTTATTAACCGGAAATAACTTGCAGATGAAGAAAACACAGAATAACCAGATTTTCAGAAGAGATTTTTTAAAAGGGTTAACAGCATTACCTTTTCTTGGGTATTTTGGATTTGCATTCAAAGATAATATCGAACGGGAAATCCAGGCGAAAAAAAAGGATTCGAGGGAAACACTTGGAATTGACAATTTTGATGCAACCAGTGAAAAATTAACCCGCCCCACCGGTAATGAAAGTAACCGGATACGCATTGGTTTGATCGGTCATGGCTGGAGAGGAGAAGCTCTGCTGAATTCCTTTGGATATTTTCATCCTGAATATATCGAACAGATGAAAAAAGACAATTTATATGACCAATGGTTACCTTATCAAAAGAGACATGAGGACTTGTTTGTCGATATAACAGGTATTTGCGATACATTTGACATCCATGCCAAAAGAGGGATGGAAGTTGCACAAACTGATGTGAGGCATGAAAATTCAGGAAGTAAATTATTACAATATTATACCAGTTACAGGGAGTTAATCGAGAGTAAAAACGTTGATGCGATTATTGTTGCAACTCCTGACCATACCCATGCTCAAATTGCCATGGAAGCAGCCAGGGCAGGGAAGCATATTTATCTGGAAAAACCAATGGCGCACAATATTGAGGAAGCCATTGAGCTGAGAAATGCCATTCGTGAGACAGGAGTCGTTCTACAGGTAGGTCATGAAAACCGGCAGCAAATGAGTTTTAAACTCGGGCGTGAGCTATATCAAAAGGGAGTGTTGGGAACTGTTTCCATGGTTCAGACCTATACCAACCGGAACACGCTGTTTGGCGCCTGGATCAGGGAAAGGAAGTTTGATCATCTGGGAACGCCTGAGAATATTAACTGGAAAGAGTTTTTAGGAAAAGCTCCATGGGTGGACTTTGATGCCAAACGGTATTTTAACTGGCATCGTTACAACGATTATGGTACAGGCATCACAGGAAATGATTTTTCGCATACTTACGACTGCATTAACCAGGTACTCGATCTGGGCATTCCCGAATCGGTTGTAGCGCTTGGAGGCCAGTATTATTATAACGTTGGAAAAGATGATATGCCGGATGTATTTAATGCGATTTTTAATTACCCGGAAAGAGGACTTACCATGACTTATGACGGAACGCTAAAAAGCGGAATATACCGGCAGTCGCGTATCTTAGGTTCTGAGGCAACGATGGATATTGACCGGTCTATCATGCTCTATAAAGATCCGTATTCGGAGCGATTTAAAGATGCCGCTACAGATCCGGACGATCCGTTTTATTATTATGCCCCTAACACAAATGCTAATGTTGACGGAATGACGAGTGCAACCTCAAAGTCATATCTGAAGAGCGGCTACGGCCCTACATTTATTGACGGGAAAGTTATCGATGCTACTTTTCTTCATCTGAAAGAATGGATCGATACCATTAGAACGCAAGGGAAAGCGAGTTGTAACGAAGATAGAGGATTAGAGGAGACAATCACATTTTGTATGGCAAATTTGTCTTATGCGCTGAAAAAACCTATCTGCTGGAATAAAGTGAACGAAACAATCACGATTGGATAAACCTAAGAATTATGAAAATCGAAAAACAATATACAACGGGGCAGATCATATCACTCACCACTCTTCGGATTCTAATCGGATGGCATTTTTTATATGAGGGGCTGGTTAAATTCTATACCCCAAGCTGGTCAGCGAAATCCTACTTGTCAGGAGCCGTTGGACCATTTGAATCATTCTTCCATAACATGGCGCAATCAGCGTGGCAACTAAAAATAGCCGATTTGCTTAATATGTGGGGACTCATTTTAATTGGACTAAGCCTCTTTTGCGGCTTCCTGTCAAAACCATTTAAGATTTTTGGGATTCTTCTTCTTCTGATGTACTACCTGGCTTATCCCCCATTTTTTGGTATAGGGCCGGGGATGCATGTGGAAGGAAGTTACTGGATCGTGAATAAAAACCTGATTGAAATGGCTGCGTTATTGGTTTTGCTCTTCTTCCCATCAAGTGATGTAACAGGAATAGACAGGTTTTTTAATAATAACAGAAAATCTAAGTTGTGATACTTTATAAATTTAGAGAACCGTAGGGGAATTTCACAAGACCAAATTGCCCAAAAGTCGTCCGAAAAGTTTATTTTCGCAGAAAACATATCTTGAATTCGTGAAAAGAAACCTGGTCATTATACCAACCTATAAGGAAATCGAGAACATTGAAAAAATGGTGCGCAAAGTTTTTTCCTTGCCAACACCTTTTGAACTTCTCATTGTTGACGACAATTCACCCGACGGCACGGCGGGCAAGGTTATTGAATTGCAAAACGAGTTTTCCGGCCGGTTGCATTTAATTCAAAGAGCCGGAAAATTAGGTCTCGGCACCGCTTACCTCACGGGTTTTAAATGGGCGCTCGAACAGAAGTATGATTACATTTATGAAATGGACTGCGATTTTTCGCATAATCCGGATGATCTGGAGCACCTGTATGCTGCCTGTGAAGAAGATGGCGCCGATCTGGCAATAGGTTCGCGCTATATTTCAGGAATTAATGTGGTAAACTGGCCGCTGGGCCGGGTACTCATGTCGTACGGAGCTTCCTTGTATGTGCGCCTGGTAACCGGTATGAATGTGAAAGATACAACTGCCGGGTTCAAATGTTATCGACGGAATGTTTTGGAAACCATCGATTTGGATAACATACGGCTGAAAGGATACGGGTTTCAGATTGAAATGAAGTTTAAAACATGGAAACATGGTTTCAAAATAAAGGAAGTTTCCATTGTATTTACCGATCGTACCGAAGGAACTTCAAAAATGAGCGGAGGTATTTTTAACGAGGCTTTGTGGGGAGTTATGAAAATGAAAATACGTAGCTGGGGAGAAAAATATCCCAAAGCAAACCGTCAGTAAAAAGCAAAAAAAAGGGGCCCGAAAGCCCCGTTCTGTTTATAATGTTTCCTGACCGGGTTCCCAGTCACATGGCGTAAGTTCTCCCGTTTGCAGCGCATCCAGAATGCGAATTACTTCTTTTACGTTCCGGCCAACGTTCAGTCCGTTTACCGAAACATGCTGTATTATTCCTTCCGGATCGATAATAAAAGTGGCGCGATAAGCAATTTTATTTTCGGGTTCAAGAATTCCTAACTCACACGACAGCGATTTTGACGTATCAGCCAGCATCGGGAATTTTAGGTTTTTCAATCCGGGGTGGTTGTTTCTCCAGGCAAGGTGTACAAACTGGGAATCGATAGATGCGCCGATCAGATTGGTGTTGCGCTTTGCAAACTCTTCATAATTTCGGTTAAACGATTCGATTTCGGTCGGACAAACGAACGTAAAATCGAGTGGCCACCAAAATAGTACAGTCCATTTTCCTGCAATATCAGCGTTGGTCAGTGTTTTAAATTCTTTACCCGTCTCAAGTGATACAACGGCTTCTTTTTTAAATTCCGGAAATTTTTCACCAATGGTTTTCATGATCTTAATTTTTTATTGTTTATGAAATGATTTCAATTTAGATTGAATAAAAATGTAAGGCAAAGATACCCGGCGGTTACATACCAGTCAAATTGATTTTTTTGATGCTGAATAGATTATTACTATTCACATTCAGTGAGTTTGTGTCGGGTAAAACGGCGGTTTAACGGGATATACACCCGAAGTATATTTTACCTTTAAAATTTCGGTGAAAAGGAAAGCGGAGAGGCTTGGACAATCAAGCAAATAATTTTACCTTTAGCAGGCTTTTTAAAATGCGAAAGCTTATTTAAGAAACATACTTAAATCAATTTCAAAATTAGACTATGAACGAAAATTCAAAAAAGAATGGTGTTTCCAGGAGGGCTTTTCTGGGGACTACTGTAACTGCAGCCGCAGGTATTACCATTATTCCCAGTTTTGCAATGGGCAAAAGTTTGGGACACATGGCGCCCAGCGATAAACTCAACATTGTTGGTGTTGGTATCGGTGGAATGGGTTTCGCTAACCTGAAAAATCTTGAATCACAAAACATTATTGGTCTTTGTGATGTGGACTGGAAATACAGCCAGCGTGTTTTCGATTATTTCCCGAAAGCAAAGAAATACAAAGACTGGCGTGTAATGTACGATGAGTTGGGTAAAGAAGTGGATGGCGTTGTAGTTGCTACTGCCGACCATACCCATGCCATCATTGCTGCTACTGCAATTACAATGGGCAAACATGTTTACGTACAAAAACCATTGACCCACTCGGTGTACGAGTCACGTTTACTAACCAAATTGGCTGATAAATACAAAGTGGCCACCCAAATGGGGAACCAGGGATCTTCGAAAGAAGGTGTGAACCTTACCTGTGAATGGCTTGCCAACGGTGAAATTGGCGATGTTGTTAAAGTGGAAGCATTTACCGACCGTCCAATCTGGCCACAGGGATTGAATACTCCTGAAAATGGCGACTGGGTTCCTGAAACACTCGATTGGAATTTATTTGTAGGACCTGCCCAAATGCGTCCGTACAATAAGATTTATCATCCATGGAACTGGCGCGGTTGGTGGGATTATGGGACAGGCGCCCTCGGCGATATGGCTTGCCACATCCTGCACCCCGTATTTGTTGGTCTTGAATTAGGTTATCCGACAAAAGCACAAGGTAATTCAACTTTATTGCTTCAGGATTGTGCGCCTTCTGCACAATCAGTAAAACTGACTTTCCCTGCCCGTACTCCAAAGAAAAAAATGAAAATGAAACTTCCTGAAGTTGAAGTTTACTGGTACGATGGTGGTATCAAACCAATGCTTCCCGATGGATGGCCAGCCGGCAAAAACCCGAATGATTCAGGTGGTGGCGTGATTTTCCACGGAACAAAAGACAAACTCATCTGCGGATGTTACGGAGTAAATCCATGGTTGCTTTCAGGTCGTGTTCCGGAAGCTCCAAAATACCGTCGCCGGATTGATGTAAGCCACGAATTGGACTGGGTACGCGCCTGCAAGGAATCTCCTGAAAGCCGCGTGAAAACTGCTTCCGATTTCAGCGAAGCCGGACCATTCAACGAAATGGTGGTAATGGGTGTTTTGGCAGTTCGCCTGCAATCGCTCAATAAAGAACTGGAATGGAACGGTGAAAAAATGGAATTCACCAACATCAAGGATGACGAACAAATCAAGACAGTTATCAAAGATGGTTTCAAAATTCATGACGGTCACCCGACATTCGAAAAAACATGGACCGACCCGGTTCCTGCAACACAATTTGCAGCCGAACTGATCAAACACACGTATCGTGCACCATGGAAATTGCCTGATATGCCTGCATAATTGGTATTTAAAATTTTTTAATGATATGCGGGACGGGAATTTTTCCTGTCCCGTTTTTTTTCGGTAAAAGTATGATTGAAGTTTTAAAAGTGAGTTATCCTTCGATCGCTGCTATGCGGAATGAGCGTTTGAACATGTTACCTGCATTTCAGGATGTCTATCTGGAACTGATGATCCCCTCATCTGATTATTTTCTGATTACATCGAATGAGTCAGAAGCCGGATATGTGATTCGATCTGCAAACGGAATCCTGATCGAATTTTATTTGAAAGAGGAATATATTGTTGATTGTCCGGTTTATTTTGATTTAATCATTTATACCCTGAATGTCAAACGTATTTATTGTCAGTCGTTTGATGCTTTACTGCTGAACTGCTGTGTTCTGAAAAATCACCCGTATCGTATCGAAGGTTGGTTATTCCGTGATTTTCTTCATACTGAGAATTTTTTCAAAGGTGATATGACTTTGCGTTTTGCCGGAAAAACAGACTATCCTCTTTTGTACGAACAACCCGATGGTTTATACGAATCGCCTGAAGAGCTTGAAATGTTAATCAACGGACAAAACATTCTGATGTTTTATCTCGGCAGTTCTCTTGTTGGATGTGGTTTTCTGATACAGGTACACCCGGATTTTAGTTTCTACGATATCGGGATGTGGGTGCATCCCGACTTCAGGAGAAAGAGCTTTGCCACGCAAATTATTTCTTATCTGAAACATTTGTGCCTGGAAAATAACTGGACACCCATTTGCGGTTGCGCTGCCGACAACGAAGCATCTCAGAAAACACTGGCTAAAAATGGTTTTTTCAGCAAGTATAAGCTAATAGAGTTTTGTGTTCAAACAAAATAGAGGAGGCTACTTTTCGATATTTTTATATCGCAGAAAATGAAGTTGTCAAAAGCCGGGCATCAATGAGTAAGTATAACTATCTGTTCTGATGGTAATATGACAGGGAACCAATAAAAGTAGCTTTAAACTTGACAAAAGTACGCTACTGCTGCGCTGTATGCGCTTTCCTTCCCTTCTTTCTTTGCCAGTTTTTCGAATTTGCGGCGCCCGAACTCATCGGACAGGGCTTGTTTTGCCAGCGATACGGCTTCTGCAAAACGCTGTTGCGCCTGTTTTTGTTTTTCGCTTAATGGCGCTTTCCTGGGTGATTGTACATAGACCGTTGTTTTGTTTCCCCGCCTGCGGAATACCAGGTTACCCACTTTTCCCGACAAGCCGAGCGTTACTATGTTATTGGTTACTGTTGCCATTTTGTCCTCTATTTTATTCTAAGTTTATCTTACGTTTATCTTACGTTTTCTATACGTATATACTACGGCTATTTTTTTATAAAGATAAAATGTAATCGGGAAAAAGTCAATACCTGATTAGGAAAGTGTAATTGCGTTTAAGTATTGGTAATCAGGAATCTTGTGTTTTTTTGAATAATGTCTGTAAATTTTTAATGTGTTTGCCTTGAATCACCTGTCCTTCACCACTTATCAATCGCCAATTCCACCTATCTTTGCACAAAAATCTTTGTATGCGTTACCAGTTCGTTCAGCCATCGCCGGTACTGGCCCCGTTTGTCAGTCAATACTGGATGCTTGAAATCGGTTCATCGGATGGACGGGTGAGTGAGCGGGTTGTGCCTACCGGGAGTGTCCAACTGATGTTTCATTACAAAAAGCCCTTTGTTGTTACTTATCCGGACCGGAAATCGAGTCGGCAGCCCCAATCGATAGTGAGCGGAATGAGTAATTCGTACATCGATGCTGCTGCGGAGGGCGAATCAGGTGTTATCGCGGTAGTTTTTCATAGTTACGGGGCCTGTAATTTTTTCCGGTTCCCGCTTTGTGAATTGCAAAATCAAAGCATTCATCTTGCCGATGTGTTTTCCGGCGAAATAAAATTGGTTGAGGAACAGGTATGCGAATGCCGCGATCTGAACAGCCGGATTGCTGTGATTGAGCGATTTTTGATAAAGAAATTGTCGCCGGTGAAAGAACACGATTTTTTGCTGATAAAACGGGGCACCGAATTGATCAGGCAAAGCAGGGGGCAAGTTCAGGCACGCAAACTGGCTGGAGAACTTTTGGTGACTCCCAAAAACCTGGAACGAAAATTTGCTTCACTGGTAGGACAGTCGCCAAAACAGTTTAGTCGAGTTATCCGGTTCTGGGAGGTAATGACCGGGCTTACCCTGAAACAATCACACTACCTGACCGAGTACGCATACAACAACGGTTATTTCGACCAGTCGCATTTTATCCGCGAATTTAAAAGCTATTCGGGCTACACTCCCGGCGAATATGTTGCTGAAGGCATCTGTCGTGCTGATTGGGTTACTGAAGAAATTTCTTGATTTATATTACCAGAAAAAAGGGGTCTAGGCTGGCTAAAAAGTTCTAAAATCCACAACTCGCGTCACCCTGCCCCGAAATTTCGGGGTATTTCAGGGTCTGATTATTAGAAAGATGAGATCCCGAAACAAGTTCGGGATGACTCTATCCTGTACTTTTTGGACATCCTGTCGCTTCAACGCGCTTTTCCTTTGTTTTCGTGAGATGCCGATCCCGATTCGTGACCGCATGACGCTCGGTTGATTGTTCGTTTAACATGACATTACCTGGCTTTTCCTTTTGTCGTTTTTTTACAATTCCAACCGTCTGTCTGCTTTTAGTTTTGTGTTGTCAAAAAGTAGATAACATGGAAACAGAAATCAGTATTAAAAATTTGCGAAAGAAATACTCCAATGGCACAGAAGCCTTGAAGGGAGTTGATCTGGAAATCCAAAAAGGACAGCTTTTTGCCTTGCTTGGCCCCAACGGCGCAGGCAAATCGACGCTGGTAAAAATTATGACCACGCTGATCCGGAAGGATTCCGGCGATTTTTCAATCGGTAACATCAATCCGGAAAAGAACTTTGCCAAAATTCAGCATTACATCGGTGTTGCATCGCAGGAAAACGAACTCGATCCTTCGGAAAAAGTGGAAGAACTACTCCGTTTCCAGGGGCGTTTGTTCGGGCTGTCGAAAAAACAGGCGATTCAACGGGCCGATGAGTTGATCGACCAGTTTCAGCTATCGGGTGAACGGACGAAAAAGACGGAAGCCTTGTCGGGCGGAAACAAGCGGCGCCTGCACTGTGCTTTGTCGCTGGTTCATCGTCCGTGTGTGTTGTTTCTCGATGAACCGACCGTGGGGATGGACCCATTAGCCCGTGCCACCTTCTGGAAAGTGATTTCCGATTTAAACCGTCAGGGAAAGGTGACTGTTTTGCTGACTACCCAGTACCTGGAAGAGGCGGATAAATATGCTTCTGAAATGGCCCTGATTATCGATGGTGAAATTCATTTCTCCGGTTCGGTTGTTTCGTTTAAAAACAAGGTGAACCCCGGTCTCTCGCTGTCGCTCGAAGACAGCTATCTGCAATACGTTCAGCAATTGGTGAAAACAGAAAATACAAAGGAGGACTAACAATGAATCAGGCAAACACATTATTGATTATTCGCGGAATTGTAAAACTGGTGAAACAACCGTCGGCCCCGCTGATGGGCTTCGGGATGAGTCTTTTCTTTTTGGTAGTTTACAATGCCGGAATCGGTGGGATTGGCTTCCTCGACCAGTTTGGCGACGCTGGGTATTTCGCGTTTATTTTCCCTATTTCGATTATCTCGCTGGCAATGGGTTCGTCGGCAGGTGCGGCGCAAACCCTGAATGCCGACATGCAATCGGGCTATTTTAAACGGCTTTATCTGAGTCCGGTTCCGCGGTGGGTGCTGGTTTTTGCTCCCATGATTGCCGATACGCTGTCCACCTTCCTGTTCTCGGTGATACTGGTGGCGGTGGGCGCCATCTTTGGATTGCCGTTTTTATTTGGAATCTGGTCGGTGCTGGGTATTTTGTTGCTTTCGTTGCTGTGGTCGCTCTCTCTTTGCGGGTTTTCTACCGGTATTATGCTCCGCACGGGGCAACATCAAAGCGCTGCGGTGGTGACCAACATCGTTTTCCCGTTGCTGTTTTTAAGCACCACCTACCTTCCGCGCGAACTGATCACTTCCAAATGGTTGCTGGCGGTATCGTGGTTCAACCCGGTAACTTATATTCTGGAGGGCAACCGTTTCCTGCTGGCCGGAACTTCTTCGGCGATGTTCCTGTTTTGGGCCGTCGTAATTTTTACAGTACTGTCAGTTGCTTCGGTATTCTTTGCGTTGGGCAGTTCGAGGAAGATTAAGGTGTGAATGAATATTTGAAGGTGTTTGAAGTTAATGAACCTCCGTGTATGTGTCCGAGCGGAAGCGAAGGACAGGAACGTAGCTCGCATACGCACGGAGGTGCCTGCCTGCCGGTAGGTAGGTGAGAGGCTCTCCTCGTCAGCTAACTACTGGCGGGGCAGTCTACTCGACTGGTATCTGTTATTTTTTTGTCAATCAATTCTGATTTCTGTTTTAAAAAATCAGATGAAGGATAATAGTTTTTATCCATTGGCAATTTTAATTCATTACAACGAACCCCTAATCCATCAGGCGCAAATACGCTGTAATCAGGATTTATTCGCAATTTACCATTGTCAAATGCAATCTCATGGTTAACACACAAGCAAATTCCATTATCAATTGAATCAGGTCCACCATTTTTCACATCAAGTATATGTGCAGCTCTCAAAAGAGTTATCTCATTCATATCACAGAGCGAACAACAATTATTGTAAGCAGATAATACTATTTTTCTAAAATGAATTTGATTACGTAAAGGCTTTTTAACCTCAATTTCCTGCCATTCTCTACCATTTGGATAAGGCCTTTCTGAAAATTTCACATCAAAGTTACCATCATCAAAATATCTAATTGTCGGTAAGGATTGGTATCTAGTCACGCTAACATCTAATAATTCACTTTTACCACTCTCATCAATTATGACAGTCAGACGAAGCTCATTCTTTTTGTGGTACATAAATCCAGTGACATAGAAAACATAATCTAAAGGCAGAGAATCTACAATTGCAGGATTAATACATTTGTTTCTTTTTTCTCTAAGAGCAGCATCATTTGCTTTCTTTAGAAGTGGCTTTGAGAAAAACTTATATTCTTCAACAATCTTCATTCTCTATTTCAATGCTGTGAATGTTCTTTTATAATAGCTGCTACTTGTTTATATATCTGCCTTTATTAGTTCAAATTGTTGAATATCATTTTTATATGCCGCATCCTTTGGCTTGTGTTACCTGCTGTTGGTATTTCCAATCTTCTCCAACCGACAAGTATTGGCCACCCAAGTTACGGATTACTGGTAAAAACCCAATGCCGGGTTTTGTAAATTTTTTAGGCAAGGTTGCTCTGGTGTGATAATCTTTTCCATTTTTTATACAATCCTGTGTCAATTATTCACCGGCCAAAAAATTCTCCTCCTGCAAAGGAGGAGTACCCAATCCGGGTTAGTCCGGGTTGGGGGAGGTGGTTTATTGTCAGCCAGACCACCCCGTCACGGTTGCACCGTGACACCTCCCGTTTATCAGGACAAGCTCTCCTTGAAAAAAAGGAGGGGAAACGAAGTAAGTTGCGACACAGAAGGACAAGTAACGTTCCAATTGTTTTTTTATTTTATTGAGTAATTTGTTCCGGGTCCGGTTCCATGTTTTTCGATTAAATTTTTATTTATCAGTTCCGGTAAAATTCTTTTTACGGTTGGGCTTGGAATATCAAGTTTTTTAGCAACATCTCCTGATTTACATCCGGGATTATTACTAATAAATGTAATAATCGATTTTTCTCTTGGTGATAATTGTGTTTCAATACCGCTTTGCTCCAGTTTATTTAATAATTGATTTTGAATATTTTTTAATGCATCAAAAAAGAAATTTACCCAATCATTTACATTTTCATTTGGTCTTTGAGCCTGACAATTTCTTAATACCCTGTAATATTCCGATTTCCTATTTTCAATTTCATGTTCAAAACTTACGTATTGAATCCAATTGTACCCATTTTTTAATAATAGCAATGTTGATAAGAGCCTGCTTAATCGACCATTTCCATCTTGGAAAGGATGAATACTAACAAACTCATACGCAAATACTGCACTTTTAACCAGTGGGTGAGTCGTTTTATCTTTCTTGTACCAATCAATTAAAGCTCTCATTGCATCTTGTGTTGCGAATCCTGCTTCAGTCGTTTGGAAAATTATTTGTTTCGTTCCATCAGGATAACTGGCTTCGACTGCGTTTGTATGTTGTTTGTAATCTCCTTTATGCCATTCATCCTTTTTGCTGTGTTTCATTAAAATATTGTGTAGATTTTTAATGCTACTTTCTTTAATGTCAATATTTTGATATGATTCGGTGATAATATCCAAAGTTTCAAAGTATCCCACAACTTCCTGAGAATCTCTATCTGAAAGTTTTGTAATATCAATTTGTTTGAGTAAAACTTCAACTTCTCTGTCACTCATTCTGGAACCTTCAATACGAGTCGAAGCTCCAACACTTCTCACAGTGGCGATTGATTTTAGTTGTTTTAAACTTTGACCTTCTTTTTTTTCTATTGAAGCCCAGGAAGCATCAAATCTATCGATTTGGCTAATTAAACCAACTAATTTCCAGTCAAGGTTTATTTTAAATGTATGTACGAAATTTTCCATAAAACAAATATATCAATTTTAATTACAAATGATACGATATGATTCGATTTTATTCGATAAATATTCGACTTGTATTGATGCGATATGATTCATTTTAATACGTTAAAGATTCGGTTTCAAAATGCCCTATAACTTTTGTTTGCATATCTACCAAAGCAGGGTTTTAAAATTTTTTAGGCAAGGTTGCCTGGTGTGATAATCTTTTCCATTTTTTTATACAATGCCGTGTCAATTATTCACCGGCCAACAATTTTCCTCCTGAATGCAGCCCGTGTACCCACAAGTCCGGTGCTTTTAGCTTTAATGCAAATTGGTGTGGTAATCTGGTTTATTTAACCTTATTTTTCCGGAAAAACCTTAGTAGTCTGGCAACCACCATCCGATTAGAACCTTATTTTATATCAGAATACAGCATAATGTAATAAGGTTTATTCTCTGGTGTACTGTGTTTTGTACTGAGGTCTCCCTGTAAAAATAAGGTTTTATCATTCGTTGTAATGTCGGAAAAGATGTGGGTACACGTTAGCTAAATGCAGGAGGAGTACCCAATCTGGGATCGTCCGGGTTGGGGGAGGTGGTTTATTGTCAGCCTGACCACCCCGTCACGGTTGCACCGTGACACCTCCCGTTTATCGGGACAAGCTCTCCTTAAAAAAAGGAGGGGAAAGCGAAGTAAGTTGCGACAGCGAAGAACAGGGACTTCCCGATTGCTTGAATCAAGCCGATTGCCCTGAAAAAAAGTTGTATTTTAGTGAATTACCGTGTAATTTGGGGAATTAATACATTGAATCATCAGAACCATATAATACATCACTTATGGGCTACTATCCTGATTTCAAATCAATCTCCCTCGATGAATTTCAATCGAAGCTGGCCGCCGCCGATTTGCTTCCCAGCCGTCGCCTGCTAAAAGAAAAACTGCCCGAACGTTTCGACTGTTTCCGGCAAATGGGAATCCGGAATGTGTATGAATTGCAGCAAACACTGAAAAAGAAAGGCAAAACAGAGGAATTCGTCCGCACCGGCATTTTCGATGAGAACTATCTGGTTGTTTTGCTGCGCGAAATCAACAGTATGCAGCCAAAACCCGGTAAAATTGAAGAGTTTCGGGGCCTCTCGCCGGAAACTGTTTCAATCCTGGAAAAATCGGGCGTCCGCACTACTGCTCAACTGTTCGACCGGGTGAAAACAGTTTCGGCACGAAAGGAACTGGCGCAAAAAACCGGAATTCCGGAAGATGAAATCCTGCTGCTGGCCCGCCTGACTGATTTAAACCGGGTTCGCTGGGTGGGTGCAACTTTTGCGCGCATGCTGTACGATTCAGGATATTATTCGGCCAGCGACCTGGCCCGAGCCGATTATAATCAACTGCATCAGCAGATCAATCAGCTTAATAAAGAGCAAAACCTGTTTAAAGGGGCAATCGGCCTCCATGATATGAAACTCTGCGTGGAAGCTGCCAGTGAAGTTTCATCAGAAATCGAATGGTAAAATCCCTGTTTTGTCGTTTTTTTACAATTTCTTTCAGAATAAAAACAGGAATTTTGCGTCGCATTTTCAAAATTCACAGCCATGAACAAAGAATATATTTACGTGCAGAACGCGCACACCAACAACCTGAAAAACATTTCGGTTGAAATTCCCAAACATAAACTGGTCGCGTTTACCGGTGTTTCCGGCTCCGGAAAATCGTCGTTGCTGTTCGATACCATTTACACCGAGGCGCAACGGCAGCTTATTGAGACCTTCTCGACCTTTGCCCGCACCCGGATGCCCAAACTTTCGCGTCCCGATGTGGACGACATTCTGAACCTTTCCACAGCTATTGTCATCGACCAGAAACGAATGGGCAACAACCTGCGCAGCACGGTGGGTACGGCGACCGAAATCAATACCTATCTGCGTTTGCTATATTCGCGGCTGGGGAAGCCGTTCGTCGGGCCGTCGTTTTACTTTTCGTTCAACCATCCCGAAGGCATGTGTCCGCATTGTCACGGACTGGGGAAACAAGTGAAAGTGAATATCGAACTATTTCTCGATAAAGAAAAATCGATCCGCGAAGGCGGGATCACGCATCCGTTTTACAAGATTGGAGGTTTTTACTGGCGTGAATTTGTAGCAACGGAGATTTTTGATGTAGATAAAAAACTGAATGATTATTCCGAAGAAGAACTTGATAAACTTTTATATTCCGAGCCGTTTCAGATAAAAACTTCCAAAGAGAAACTGTCATACAGTAAATATTTTGAAGGAATTGCCCGGAAACTGGAGAATGCTGTTGCCGGGAAAGCCGAAGATGAAGCGGCGGAAGACGAAAAAAATGCCTATTCGAAATATTTTATTTATTCGGTTTGTGAACATTGCAACGGTTCGCGCATCAACGAGCGGGCGCGTTCGGTGAAAATTAAAGGACTTTCCATTGATCAGGTGTGCAGCATGGAACTTACCGATGTTCAGGAATTCCTTTCCGACATTGATGATGAAATATCGCGCCCCATCCTGCGGAAAGCGCGTTTTCTGCTCGAACAGATCATCGAAATCGGAGTAGGTTATTTGTCGCTCGAACGGCCGGTTTCAACCCTTTCGGGCGGCGAGTCGCAACGGGTAAAAATGTCGAAGCAACTCGATTGTAATCTGGTGGATATGCTGTATGTACTCGACGAACCTTCCATTGGGTTGCATCCGCGCGATACCGAAAAACTGCTTTCCATTCTTTTCAGGTTGAAAGAAAAGGGAAACAGTGTGTTTGTGGTGGAACACGATCCGGAAATTATCCGTGCGGCAGAATGGATCATCGATATTGGCCCGAAAGCAGGGAAACTGGGCGGAAATATTGTGTATGGCGGCGAACCTGATGGACTGAGAAATACAGACAGTATTACCGGCAAATACTTGTTCGAGAGCAACAAACCGGTTTTTCAACGGAAACGGGCGCAAGATTTTTATGAAATAAGCAACGCAACGGCCAACAACCTGAAAAACGTTTCAGTGAGAATTCCTAAGGGAGTACTTACCTGCGTAACCGGAGTGGCCGGAAGCGGCAAGAGCAGCCTCATTCACGAGTGTTTTGTGAAGGAACATCCTGAAGCAATTGTCATTGACCAGTCGTCTGTTGGTAAAACATCACGTGCAAACCCGGCTACTTATATGGGGGTGTTCGATTTCATGCGCAAGGAGTTTGCAGTAGCTACAGGCAGTGATGCATCGCTGTTCAGCTTCAACTCGAAAGGCGCCTGCCCCAAATGCAACGGGCAGGGAATGCTCAGTTTCGAACTGCATTTTCTCGATGCAGTGAAAACTGTATGCGATGAGTGCGAAGGTAAACGTTATCATGCTGAAGTGCTGGAATTGCTGTATCACGGACAAAATATTGCTGACGTGCTGAACATGACCGTCAATCAGGCCACAGAATTTTTCAATGTTCCGAAGATTAACAATCACCTCAAAATATTACAGGAAGTGGGGTTGAGCTACCTCAAACTGGGACAGTCGCTCAGCACGCTTTCGGGCGGCGAGTCGCAACGATTGAAGATTGCTGCCGAACTGGGAAAAAAGAGCAACATTTACATTATGGACGAGCCGACTACCGGTCTGCACATGTCGGACATTGATAATTTTTACCGTATCGTCAAGCGTCTGGTTGATCACAATAACACCGTGATTATCATTGAACACAACCTCGACATCATCAAATATGCAGACTGGATCATCGACATGGGGCCGGAAGGCGGTAAAAACGGAGGAGAGGTTTTGTTTGAAGGTCTTCCCGAAGATTTGGTCAATTGTTTGCACAGCTATACCGGGGCATTTCTGAAAGGAGTGATTTAACGGGAATTTTTAGTGAATTTCGGTTTTATTTCAGTTTATAGGTCAAAATTTATTTTGAAATCAGGCGTGGAAACGCAAGTTGCAGGACTTACCTTTGCGAAAAATAAATGCACGTTTGAAAACTGGAATTTTAATATTGCTGGTAATGCTTCTTTTCTCCTGTTCCGGAAAAAAGAAACAGGGGGAGGTGCCGGAATTGTTTGTGTTTGCCGCAGCCAGTCTTTCGGATGTGATTTCTGAAATTGCTGATAGTTTCAAAGTAGATAAAAATGTAGAAATAAAGCTGAATGTTGCAGCATCGGGAACGCTTGCCCGGCAAATTGAACAGGGTGCCGGGGCCGATGTGTTTTTATCTGCTGATGAAAACTGGAAGAATTATCTGGCAGAAAAAAAACTGGTTCGTGAAACTGCTGTTTTTGCCGCCAACGATCTGGTTTTGATCGCTCCCCCTGGTGACACAACAAAGGTTTCCGACGTAGTTTCGCTCCTGAAAGAAACCGGAAAGAAAATTGCCATTGGCGATCCCGGCTATGTTCCGGCCGGAAAGTATGCCATGCAGGTAGTTGATTTTTATCATCTCGATTTATCTTCAAAACTGTTTCAAACGGTAGATGTTCGTTCTGCTCTGATGATGGTTGAAATGGGCGAAGCCGGTTATGGAATTGTTTATAAAACGGATGCCATCCAATCCGCGAAAGTTAATGCTGTATGTGCTTTTCCGGAGGAAGCGCATCAGCCGATCAGTTATTTTCGGGTGCTTATCTCCGGGAAACCCCTTGCAAAAGATTTTTACGACTATCTTTATTCACCAAAAGCAAAAGCCATTTTGGCAAAATATCAGTTTAAAGCAGATTGAGTACATTCTTGTTTATAGGATTATCCGAAGCGGAACTGTCGGCTCTGAGTATTTCAATCAGGGTAGCGTTGCTTTGCGCTGTTATTTCTCTGCCTTTTGCTGTTGTTACAGGTTGGTTTTTGGCCCGGAAAAATTTCCGTTTCAAATCGGTGGTCGAAGCTTTTTTGCACATTCCTATGGTGCTGCCTCCGGTTACTACCGGCTACATTTTACTCCTGATTTTTGGGGCCAACGGATTGCTGGGACGCTGGCTTTTCGATACTTTTGGAGTTAAAATCGCATTCAGTTTCGGGGCGGCGGTGCTGGCATCGATCATTGTTGCTTTTCCGCTGGTGGTGCGGGCCATCAAGCAAGCTGTCGAAATGGTTGACAAACGGTATGAAGATGCAGCCGGTATTCTGGGCGCCAGCCGTTTGAAAATATTTTTCAGCATTACGGTTCCGCTGGCATTTCCCGGCATATTGAGTGGATTTTTGCTGAGTTTCACCCGCAGCCTGGGAGAATTTGGCGCCACCATCACGTTTGCCGGAAACATTTTCGGCGAAACGCGAACTATCCCTCTGGCCCTGTTTTCGTCGATGCAAACTCCCGGAAAAGAAACTGAAGCATTGCGTTTTATGCTTATTTCGGTGGCGATTTCGTTTGTTGCTATGCTGGCTTCGGAGATTGTAAACCGGAACTATCTGAAAAAGAACAATCCATGAACGAAATTTTACATATCGACCTTTCATACAAACGGGGAAATTTCGCTCTGAAGATGAATTTAAGTATTCCTGAAGGAATTACCGGGGTTTTCGGCCCGTCGGGAAGCGGAAAAAGTACATTGCTGAAACTGATTTCAGGTATCGAAACTCCCGACGAAGGAGTGATTGAATTGAATGGAAAAGAGCTTTTCAACAAGAATAAAAAGCAAAATGTACCGCTTCGGAAGCGGCAAATCGGGCTGGTTTTTCAGGAAGGACGTTTGTTTCCACACATGAATGTCCGGAAAAATCTGTTGTATGGCTATTCTGAAAAGTCACGTTTCAATTTCGATGAGGTGGTTGATTTGCTTGAAATTTGCGATCTGCTGGAAAAACGTCCGGATGATTGTTCCGGCGGCGAAAAGCAGCGCATTGCCATTGGCCGTATGTTGCTGCATTCGCCCGAATTGTTGCTGCTCGACGAACCTTTTTCTGCATTGGATCAGCGTTTGCGCCACAACATCATTCCATTTTTGTTGAAAATCACCAAAAAATTCGGGCTTCCGGTTTTGGTCGTCAGTCACGATTTGTCGGACTTGTTAATGCTTTCCGATCAGTTGGTGCTGGTTGACGGCGGGCAGATAAAAGGGGTGGGATCGTATTTCGATTTAATAATGAACGGGGAAAACCCATGTTGCCTCCGCCATGAGCCGGTTGTGAACAGCATTCAGGTTGAAATAAAGTCAATCGTGCAGCAAAATGGGATTCTGAGTTTCATTTATAATTCCGGTTGGCCTGATAATTTGCTGACTACAGAGAATATTCAGGGCATAGAAACTGACGCTCGCTTGTTCTTTAATTTATTTCCTGAAGATGTTTCTCTTTCATTATCACGGCTCGAAGGGATTTCAGCACAAAACCAGTTGGAAGGAAAACTCCTTCAAATGAAACCGGATAGCCGTAATATGATTTGCCGGGTTGATGTTGGTTTTCAGCTTTTAGTCCGGATCACTGCCCGTTCAGCCGAAAAGCTGAACCTTGAAGAAGGCCGGAAAGTGTACTGTCTTTTTAAGACTTCAGCAATAAAAAACTTGTTTGTAGTTCCTTCCTGAACATTTTATTCCTGTATTTATTTTTCAATTTACTGCAAGAAAATCTGTTGGATGGTGTCTGATTCATAATTACTGTTTCTGCTATTTGCTTAATGAACTGAAAAAATGATGGTTGTTTGATATGGGATACAAGGGAATTAGGTATTTTTATTCAGTTCAGAGTTTGTTGCCAGATTAAGCCTGAAGATTTGTTCCGTTAAAATGGTTGGATTTATTGTGTTTGAAATGAAAGGAATACTGCTTTTGGGTCTGTTGTTTTTGCTTTTGTCCGGAGAGAGAATGTTGAGTCAAACTATTCAATTTGCCGGTCAGACGTGGAATGTTCGTTCCGGTACAGGAAATCCGGGAAACAATAACTGGTCGGCCAGCTCGCAAAGTGTCTGGGTTGATGAAGCCGGACGCCTTCACATGAAAATCAGAAAAGAAGGAGATAAATGGTATTGTGCGGAAATTATTTCGCAGCAGTCGTTCGGTTACGGAGAATATATTTTTTATGTAGCAAGTCATGTCGAAAAATACGATCCGAGTGTGGTGGCAGCGATGTTTACCTACGAAAACGACAACCGGGAAATAGATATCGAATTTACAAACAGCGGTTTTGGAAGTACATCAAAGACCGATACTCCCGGATGGTATACCGTGCAACCGAGACCTTATACAACGGCAAATCAATACCGGTTTAAACTGAACCTGACAGAAGATTATTCGACCCATAAATTTGTGTGGAGCAGTAAAAATATATTTTTCCAAAGCTATCACGGACATTATCCGCAGTTACCTTCCAGTGAGTATCAAATAGCGCAATGGACCTATACCGGAACCAAAAATCCACCTACTGGTAGCGAAAGGCTCCATATCAACTTGTATTTGCTGGGAGGAGCGCCGCCAACCAATCAGCAGGAAGTTGAATTTGTGGTAAATGCTGTCTTTCTGCCGCTTGGCTCATTGAAGGTAGTTTTATCTCCATCTACAGCAATTACCGGTGGCGCTATGTGGCGGATCGACAAAGGCGAATGGCAAAGCAGCGGAAGTACGTTGCCGAAAATTTCGAATTGTCATCATACCATTAGTTTTAGCCCGGTGCCTGGCTGGCATACTCCTTCCGATACCATCGTGCTTGTGAAAGCAACCGAAATATTAAATATTGATATTAATTACCAGCTAAATACAGGGGCCCCGATTTGGGAGGAAACAGAGCTTAAAATCTTTCCAAATCCTGCTTCGGAGAACCTGATCATTGAATTGCCACAATATTCCGGCAACGGACAGCTATTTGTTTTTGATAATACAGGACGTTTGGTTCACAGCAAAAGTATTACAGATTTCCCGGTAAGTCTTGATGTATCCGATTTTTCAGAAGGTCTGTATTTCCTGAAAATAGCATTTGAAAATAACATATTTACGAAGAAAGTACTTATTCAAAGATAGCCGGTGTTTAACTGACCCTTGTTTCTTTTTCCATCTCAGCTTGAATGGACCCAAATACTTTTTCCAATTCCAACACGGAAGTTGATATTTTGCTCATTTCCGCTTTTTCTTCAGCAAGTTTTTCAATTTGCTCCAGCATTTCAAAAATATCGGTCCGCTCAATCATTTTAAATCCGGGTTTTACCGAATGCGCCGAAGTCCTGATCCCTTTGTAATTGAATGCCTGGATATTCAGATTAATATCGCGGAATCCTTTTCTTGCCGACTGGATAAATGTATTCACGAGGTTTTGAAGGAAAACCGTGTCGTTGCCAGCCATATTCCGGAATAAAGCAAGATCGTATAAAACGTGTTTTGGCTGGTTTATTTCAGCAGATATATTCTCTGTTTGTATATTGCGTTGGAGCGCTAATGTTTTCCGGATTATGGATGATAAATTGTCCGATTTAAAAGGTTTCGACAAATATCCGTTCATTCCCAGCGAAAGGTATTTTTTATCGTCGTCTTTTAAGGCATGGGCGGTAAGTGCGATAATGGGGATTTCCGATTTGGGTTTTTCCATGTGTTCGCGGATGAAACGGGTTGCTTCAACCCCATCCATCACCGGCATCTGAATGTCCATCAGAATTACGTCGTAATCGTTTGCCGACAGTTTTTCGATAGCTATTTTTCCGTTTGAGGCAATGTCAACAGTTGCCTTCATCGTTTCCAGCATACGTTTTGCTACATATTGGTTAAATTCCTGATCTTCAACAAGAAGTGTGCGGATATTCGAGAGCACTGATAGTTCCGGTTGGAGCGTTTTGTTTGTCTCTGCTTCGGGTTCCGGATTTTTTCCTTTTTCAAATTCAAGAGTAAAAAAGAAAGTTGTGCCTTCTCCAAGTGTACTTTTAACCTTTAACTGGCCCCCCATCAGTCCAATCAGCTTTTTACTGATTGACAGGCCCAGCCCGGTTCCTCCGTATAAGCGGGTAGTGCTGGTATCTGCCTGATAGAATTCATTAAAAATAATTTCAAGTTTTTCGGAACTGATTCCAATGCCTGTATCTTTTATTTCAAACCGTATACGGCATGAATCATCGGTTTCAATAAGCAGCGATAGGTTTAGTTCTACCATTCCCCGGTTGGTAAATTTTATTGCATTATCGGTGAGGTTAAGTAAAACCTGTTCAAGCCGAAGAGAGTCGCCGGTCAGGATTATTTCTTTGTCTTGCAAAGGACAAAAACACTTTAAATCAATGTTCTTTTTATGAGCTTTGAATTTTACTGTATTAATAACTGTATTAACAATTTCTTTTAAATCAAAAGTTGATTTTTCGAGAGTCAGTACATTGGATTCAATCTTCGAAATATCTAGTATGTCGTTAATAATATTCAGTAAATTATCTGCCGAATTTTCTATTATGCCCAAATATTCGAGCTGCTGGGAATTTAAAGGTGTTTTCTTCAAAAGTTCGGTGACCCCGACAATTGCATTCATCGGTGTCCGGATTTCATGACTGGTATTCGCCAGAAACAATTCTTTTGCTTTCGTCGATTCTTCAGCTTTTTCTTTCGCTTTCCGGATATCTTCTTCGATTTTTTTACGTTCCGTAATATCAAACAAAGTCCCGATGATTTTCACCACTTTGCCGTTTTTGAAAATGGGAACACCCCGGGCAAGAATGTAAATAACCGATCCGTCGGGGAGGATATTTCGTATTTCAACGGAGTTGTCTACTCCTTTTGTGATGATCCGGTTCAGCGCTTCCTGCAATATTATGCGGTCGGCAGGGTGTACAATTTTCAGAAAGTCTTCCTCTTTCGGAGGTATACCGGAAGGTTCGAGCCCAAACAAATGATAGGTTTCTTTCGACCAGTATATTTTATTTTTTTCACGGTCAATTTCCCAACTTCCCAGCCGTGCAATCCGTTGGGTCTCATTCAGCCGGATTTCACTTTCAGCCATTTCCAACTCAGCCTTTTTTCGTTTTGTGATATTCCGGATGATGGCGAGAACTTCATTTTTACCGTCAATGGAAGCAATACGGCACTCATAATACTGAATTCCCTGAGGCATTTCCAGGTCGTATACACAAGTCTGGCTCTCTCTTGTTTCGATAGCCTGCTTTATGTGTTTGAAAAGAATTTCAGCAGTTTCTTTCGGAAGGATATCAAAAATGGTTTTTCCAAGTAATTCTTCCGGCGGGGCAATCAGGTCCTTGTCTGTTTCTTTTTTTGAATGAAAGTCGAGGTAGGTACCTTGCGAATCGAAACGGAACATTAAATCGGGGATGGCGTCGAGAATAGCCTTGTAATGGGTGTTCCACGCCTGTAACCGCTCATGGGCAATCCTTATTTCCTCTTTCATTTTCCGTTCTTCAGTAATATCCAGCTCGATGGAAATGAATTTTTCGATATTGCCGTTTTCATCAAAAATCGGGTCTATATGGAGTTTTACCCAGTAAGCTTTCCCGTTTTTATGGTAATTCAGAATTTCTTCGACAACCGGTTCTCCGGCATTCATTCTGGCACGCATTCGTCTTACGCTGACCGGATCGGTTCCTTTGCCTTGTAGGAGCACTCCGGGGCTTTTGCCTATGAGTTCGTCCATGCGATAGCCCGACATCTTTTCAAATCCTTCGTTGGCCCATTCAATCATCCTGTATTTGTCGGTAATAAGAACGCCGTTGTTTGTTTTACTTGCAACCAGCGAAAGTTTTCGGAGTTCGGCTTCGATTCTTTTATTTTCAGAATAATTTTTTATAAATGCTGTGAAAATATATTCTCCGTCAACGACTGCCTGGCTGAGTGTAAGTAAGATAGGTACTTTATCGCCCGTTTTGGTTAGCGCTTCAACTTCTCTTCCGATGCCGATAACTCTGGGTATTTGGGTGTTCACATAGCGGGATATGTAATGATCGTGCTGATCCGCATGGATCGACGGCATCAGCATATTTACATTTTTATTCAACACCTCGCATCGCTCGTAACCAAAAAGATTTTCGGCTGCCTTATTGAAAAATTCAATAATACCATATTGGCTTATTGTAACAACAGCATCGACACAACCCTCTAAAATCGACCGGTGTTTATCTTTCTCATTTTGAAGGCTTTTTCGAAAATCAAGATCATTCATATTCAGTAGTTTATTTTTACTTCTTCCCCGGGTACTTGTTTCTTATGTAAATTTAGTATATTAGTATGAATCATTTTCCTGTTATGATGGATAACATTAATATTTTAGTTGCTGAGGACTTTGAATTTAATCAGTTCGTAATTAAACAATTATTAAGCGAGCTTGGTTCGGACTTCGTAATTGTGAGTAACGGACAGGAGGTGCTCGACCAATTATCCGGTCGGCAATTTGATATTATTTTCATGGATATTGAAATGCCGGTGATGGACGGCATTGAAGCCACACGGATAATAAAGTCCTCATCTTCAGAGCAAATACGGAAAATTCCGGTAATTGGGTTCACTGCTCATAAAGACCCCGGACTTCTGGAAGAACTCAGAAATTTAGGTTTTGTGGGCTTTATTCAAAAACCATTTAAAAAAATTGATATTGAGAATATCATCAACGAACATGTTTTCAGTTTTAGAGATGGCCGGGGAGATGCAAGCAGCCCGGACAGCCCGGACAATGAAAAAAAATACGATGTTTCCAATCTTCGGTCATTTTGCGACGGGGACGAAAATTTTGTAGTTCAGATGCTTCGCTATTTCGTTGAGCATACGCCTCAGGTGATTCAGAACATGAAGCAAAATTATCAGATCGAAAATTGGGATGAACTGAGAATGGAAGCGCATAAATTCTGTTCCGAACTGGGGCTGCTGGGCATAACTGAAATGCTCAGTCTTTCGGAATCTATCGAAAATGGGGCGCATTTAAAGTTAAAGGATGAAAAACTATTTTCAGAGATTACCCGGTTGGAAGAAACCAGTAAACAGGTAATCCTGCAAATTCGTTCTGATTTCACTATTTGAGGTTTTTTTGGCTTCAATGAACTATTGCAAAAGAAAGACATGGCAAGCTAACAATGTTCTCTTGCCTTATAATTATATTTGTAAGGAAGTCCTGGTTGAAAGTGTATATATTGAGAGATAACTAAAAGTTCTTTTTGCGATGAAAATACTCGTTTGTGAAGATGATTTTATGATGCTCAAAACCATTGAGCATAAACTGCTGAGAGAGGGATACGAGGTGGAGTTGGCACAGGATGGAAAAATTGCCTTTGAACTGCTGCGCGAAAATCAGTATGATTTTGTTATTACAGATCTGCTTATGCCGTATTCAACAGGCCTGGAGATTATTGACCTCATCAGAAACCAGTTAAAACAAACCATTCCGATCATTGTTTTGTCGAAAGTTGGAATGGAAAAAACCGTATTGCAGGCTTTCGATATGGGTACCGACGATTATATCGTAAAACCATTCAGTCCGAATGAACTTTCCATGCGAATAAAACGGCTAATAGCTTCCGGAAGATGAAAAATAATCTGTCCTCTTTTTGTTTTTTCCTGATTATTATCGCTGTTATTTCCCAATCTGAAATATCAGCACAGAACCCTGTACTGAAAGCCGATTCTCTTTTTCTTGAAGCCCGTAATCTTGCATTTGCCAAAGAATATAAAAAGGCACGTGAGCTATGTTTTACTATTCTTCGGCAATATCCGTCCTATTACGATGTACGGGTATTGGCTGCGAGAACCTATGCCTGGCAGCAGAATTACGATTCGGCCCGGGTTGAATTGGATAAGGTGCTTCAGGAAGACACAAACAGGGATGCGGTCGAGGCGATGGCCGATGTGGAAAACTGGTCAGGAAATACGGAGAAAGCCATCTATTATTGTGATCTTGGCTTGAAGTTTTTTCCCAACGATGAATATTTTATGCTGAAAAAAGCGGGTTTGTTGATAAAGTCGGAAGATTACAAGATGGCGCAAAGAGAAATATTGTATATCCTCGGGCAAAATCCTTCGAACCGGGAAGCGAGATCGCTCCTCTCCCAAATAAAAAACGCCGATATTTTGAATAAAATTACAGTGCAGCATTCGTTCGATTATTACAAGGACCCATGGATACGAAGGTGGCACCTGTTGAATCTCGACTATTCAAGACAAACACGTTTTGGCCCTGTTACTGGCAGGGTTTATCTGGGCGACGTTATGTTTGAAGGTGAACCTTCTTCTACAGAGAATATCGGATTACAGTATGAAATTGAATCGTATCCCAAAATTTCAAAAGGAAACTATGCTTATCTGTCGTATGCTTTCTCGCTCGATGAAATTTTTCCAAAGCATAGGTTGGGGGCTGAATTCTATCAGAAACTTTTCCGGTCGTTTGAGCTTTCCGCAGGAATCCGCAGTCTTCAGTTCCGTAGCGATGAGGACGTTGAAAACAAGCCGGTTGTAATATATACGGGATCGTTGGGTAAATATTACCGCAATTATTGGTTTTCGTTCAGACCGTATTTAAGTTCACATTCAAATGGCCTTTCTCAATCTTATTATCTTACCATAAGAAGGTATCTTTCGAAAAAGGACAATTTCGTATCTCTTGAACTGGGAAGCGGCAATTCTCCTGATGATCCTCTGGATTATTCAGTTGATCAGGAGACCTATGAGTTGGAAATGAAAAAAATTCAATTGTCGTGGCAACATCTTTTCCTTGACCGGTGGACTATTTCTCTTATTGGAGCTTATCAGAACGAAGAATATAAAGCCGGTTCTTTTCGCGATAATTTCTCTGTCAAATTACGATTAGGATTTCATTTCTGAGAATGGCTGGATTAATTCAGACAATTATTATTAACCGGAGCGACGAACATGGTTTATAGATTGACCGATAGAAAAACAAATAAACGGATTGAAACCCGAACCCGGGTTCTCCCTGTTTTTACAATATTTGTCGGCAATCCATCGAATGTAGCTATGCTCCCTGATCACGATGAACATGTAATGTTCCTTATATTTTCACTTGTCGGATTTTTCTTGATATTATCAGTCCTTACAGTATCTTTGGTTTTGGCCACCCGTGCGTACAAACAGTCGAGAAAGCACAGGAACAGGATTCTTACCGACTGGTTTCAGGCAGAGATCGCAGAATTTTTATTTAACAGGGAAAATATGCAGGAAATTCCGGATGATTTAACCCGGATTAAGAAACTAGGCAGCAGACAGCTCATCATCGATGAAATTGTACGCTTGCAATCAGACCTTTCAGGAGAAGTTGCCGATCAACTGAAATTCTTGTACGAGAGTCTTGATCTCCAGAAAGATTCTCTGTCCAAACTGAATAGTCCAAGGTGGGAAATAAAAACCAAAGGGTTAAAGGAACTTTCAGTAATGGGAGTGGCCGAAGCTATTTCTACGATAAAAAAGTATACAGTCTCCCGGAATGAAATACTGCGGGGCGAGGCTTTTCTTGCGCTTGTCCGAATGAAATCGGATGATCCGCTACATTTTCTTGATGATGACAATATCGTTTTAACTCCCTGGGACCATATTAATCTTCAGGTTGCCATTCAGCAGAGCGGGAAGGAAATTCCTGAGTTCAAACGATGGCTGACGACATCCAATGAGTCTGTATTGTCATTCGCACTAAAAATGGCTTCTCTGCACAAGCAATTTGATGCAGAGCCTGAAATTAAAGTTTTACTGGATCATGCCAATGAAAAAATCAGGAAAGAGGCAATCCGGGCGTTGGGTAATATGGAAATGCCCGAATCTTCAGACTTGCTAAAGAAACGGTATTCTCAGGAAATCAGTCAGAACAGGTTGGCTATTATTCATTCATTAGGGAGTATTGGGAATCCGGAAGATATAGATTTTCTGACGGATGTGATTTCTGCGAACTCTGATTTTGACCTTTTGCTGGCATCATTTAAAGCGCTTTATGCACTGGATACAAAAGGAAGGGAGAAAATAAATGAACTTTCTTTATCAAATCCCTCTAAATATTCAATGTATGCCATGCATGTAATGGACCGGAGGATTTAGTATGGAACAGACTATACATATTATCAGAATAATTTTAGACAGTCTCTTTCTGATTTATTCAGTAACGATATTGTTTAGTTATATTGCATTAATTGTTATTTCTGCATTTGTATTGAAGAATTATTTGAAGCGAAACAGTTTTGTCGATTATTCCATCATGTTGTCGTCCCCGTTTGCTCCTTCTATATCAATCATTGCTCCGGCATATAACGAATCACTCACCATTGAGTCGAATATCAGGGCTCTCTTGTCCTTATTTTACAATGATTTCGAAGTAATTATTGTGAATGACGGCAGTAAAGATGATTCACTTGAAAAAATGATCAGGACGTATGATCTTCAGAAAGTAGATTATGCGTTTGAGTATAAACTGAATTGCAAGCAAGTCAGAGGAATTTATAAATCACGCAATGAGTCGTTTCACAACCTGCTTGTTGTGGATAAGGAAAACGGAGGTAAAGCAGATGCCCTGAATGCAGGAATTAATATTTCGAAGAACGAATATTTCGTTGCGATTGATGTAGATTCTATTGTTGAATCAGATGCCCTGCTGAAATTATCCAAGCCTTTTCTCGAAAGTACAGAAAACCGCATCATTGCTACCGGAGGAGGAGTACGTATTGCCAATTCGTGTATTATCAGCGGAGGGCAGATAATACAGGTGAATTTTCCATCAAAGTTGTTGCCTGGATTTCAAGTGCTCGAATATACCCGTGCATTTTTGATGGGACGCATGGCCTGGACGAAGCTGAATGGGTTGCTATTGATTTCAGGTGCTCTTGGCTTGTTTGACAAGGAAATCGTGATTGCCTGTGGTGGATATTATTCCAAAACAGTGGGCGAAGATATGGAATTGGTTGTAAGGATGCGGCGCTATATGTCAGAGCGGAATGAAAAATACCATGTAGCCTACATCCCTGATCCATTACTTTGGACCGAAGCCCCGGATTCGCTCGACATCCTTGGTCGGCAGCGGAACCGCTGGACCCGCGGTACGATCGATACAATGCTGATTCACCGGAAAATGCTTTTTAATCCGAAATATAAATTAACAGGATTATTGAGTTATCCGTATTGGTTCTTTTTTGAGTGGCTGGGACCACTGGTTGAGGCGACAGGTCTTTTATATGTCTTTATCCTGTGTTTGACCGGAAATTTGAACTGGGTTATTCTTCTCTTGTTGTTTGCGCTGATTTATGGACTTTCGGTGCTGATCTCAACCTATGCCATCCTTTTCGAGGAATTAACTTTTCACCGCTACGAAAAGAAGCTGGATGTGATAAAACTTTACTTTCTTGCCTGGATTGAACCTTTTATCAATCATCCACTGAATGTTTGGTGGGCATGGAAAGGAAACTGGGATTATTTTGTGCGTAAAAAATCAGGTTGGGGAGGAATGGTAAGAAAAGGGTTTTCTTCCAAATAAATACTTACCTGTAAACAACTGAATTCAGAACAAGCATGTCCGTCTACCATAGACAAAGGAGAAGATATTTTCTTTTTTGTCTGGATTTCAATCATGATTTACAAATTTTCGCAAGACTTAACATTGGATTAATGAGTTGATATAAAGGTTATCAGGAGTATATAAGAGGTTTATATATTCCAAGATGGCAAATAAATGTTTTCGTGGTAGAAAAGATGTTTACTTTTGGGGCCGCG